>Ga0153916_10003501_pt1 | contig 11699 bp, 8 predicted proteins | sample Opewatmetagenome_FD_109642 | JGI IMG/M metagenome (GOLD analysis project Ga0153916, IMG submission 109642) | Freshwater wetland microbial communities from Ohio, USA - Open water 3 Core 3 Depth 4 metaG | ecosystem: Environmental > Aquatic > Freshwater > Wetlands | place: USA: Ohio, Lake Erie, Old...
AGAAAACGCGAGCCAACGGTCAAGCATGTTCCAAGTCATCGCTATTTTTCGTCCCTATGCCCGCTCCCTCCGAGGCTCACTCCTCGGCTTCAACGCGAGGGATTTCTTGGCAGGAACCCGTTGGTTGGACCGCGATAAAAATCTGAAGAGGCGGACATGGCAAACATCCGATTGACCTTGGCCCTGTCGCACTACGACCGGCACATTCCGTTCTTTGACGGCTCAGTGCAGGCGGAGGGCGTCGAGCTGCAAGTCCTCCAAGTCGGTCAATCAAATCCATTAAAGCATGGCCAGGACCGCCACGAGCGGATGCTGCAGAAGGGCGAGTTCGACATCTGCGAGCTGTCGCTGTCGTCTTATTTAATCGCCAAGAGCCGGGGCATGCCCTTCACGGCGATTCCGGTGTTTCCGCGCCGGCTGTTCAGCTTGTCGCAAATGTGGGTCAACAGGAACGCGGGCATAAAGTCGCCAGAGGATCTAATTGGCAAGAAGGTCGGCCTCAGCACCTTTCAAACGACGCTCTCTGTTTTGGCGAAAGGTGATTTGCAAGCGGAGTACGGCGTTCCTTGGCGCAAGCTCGACTGGTATATTTCCAAAGACGAGGCCGTCCCGCTCAAGCCGATCGACGGCGTGAAGATGCAGTTGTTGGGGCCCGATCAAAAGATCGGCGCGCTGCTGGAAAAAGGCGAAATCGATGCGTTGATGATGCCCCATCCGCCCAAGGAGGCGCTGCGCGGCGGCGGCAATATCCGCCGATTGTTTGCCGATCCCAAGGCCGAAGAGACGAAATATTTCCGGAGGAACGGTTATTATCCGATCATGCATGTCGTCGCTTTCAAGGATCAAGTGTTGGCGCAGAATCCCTGGCTGGCGCAGAGCGTCACGGCGGCCTTTGACCAAGCCAAAGAACTTTGCCGGGAGTATTACGATGACCCCAACTGGTCGCGGTTTGTTTGGGGCAGGCATTTATTCGAAGAGGAGCGGCGAGTCTTCGGCGCCGATCCCTGGCCCCATGGAGTGAAGCAGAACCGCGCTAATTTGGAACGGTTCATCGGTTACTCGCTCGATCAGGGGTTGATGGATAGGAAGCTCGAAGTGGAGGAGCTTTTCGCACCGAGTACGCTGAATACTTGAGCTGCGCCGAGACGCCGATGCGTGTCAAATGTCCGACATGTAAGAGCGAAGTCCAATGGGAAAACAATCCGCATCGCCCCTTCTGTTCCGAGCGCTGTCGGTTGATCGATCTTGGAGCATGGGCGACGGAAAGATATAAAATACCCGCGGAAGAGCAGGGCGTTGATGCGGGTGACGATGACGATGACGATAAGACACCTTACAATTAGATCGGCCGCGCTCCAATGACGATTCATCCCACGGCCGTCATCGATCCCAAGGCGGAGATCGATTGCGAAGTCGATATCGGCCCCTACGTCGTCATCGAGGGCCCGGTCAAAATTAAACGCGGGACCCGCGTGATGGCGCATGCCTATTTGACCGGCTGGACCGAGATCGGCGCGGATAACGAGATTCATCCCGGCGCGGCGCTGGGCGGCGCGCCCCAGGACAAGGCTTATCAGGGCGATGAAACTTATCTGAAAATCGGCGCGCGCAATATCTTTCGCGAACATGTGCAGGTGCACCGCGGCACCATCGCGGGCTCGTCGACCGTCATCGGCAACGATAACTTTCTCATGGCCAACTCCCATGTCGGTCATAACTGCAAACTCGGCGACCAAAATATTCTCGCCAACGGCGCGCTGCTAGGCGGCCATGTGGAGGTGGGAAACAACGTGTTCATCTCCGGCAATTGCGTCGTCCATCAATTTGTCCGCATCGGCGATTACGCGCTGATGCGCGGCCTGAGCGGCACGAGCCGGGATGTGCCGCCCTACGCCATTGTCGACTGGCAGCATACGGTGCGTGGCGTCAACGTCGTCGGCTTGAAAAGGGCGGGCTTCGATGAGCGGCGGATTCGCGAAATTAAAGAAGCTTTCCGCGTACTATTCCGCAAGGGACGGAATCTCTCGCTGGCGATGAAGGAAGTAGAGGAAGGCGCAAAGGCCAACGCAGACCTGTCGGCCCTTTTCGAATTTATTAAATCCTCGCAGCGCGGAGTCTGCTTCGGCGGTTAACGAGTCGCGGTAGTCGCAGCCGAAGGCGCATCGGCCCGCGGCCCGGTTTCCGGCGGCGGCGCGCCGACGAAATAGATAGGCTCCGTTCCCTTCAGGTGGCTCGGGGTAACCACATAGTTGCCCCTGATCGAGGGGTAGATGATGTTGTTAGCCACATCCGCTCTGCCGGCGCTTAGCACGTACCCGAGCCCGCCTGTAAGCAAGCCCAGGCCGGCATAAGTAATTTTTGCCGGCATATAAAAGATGTTGGCCACTACCGAGCCTAAACCATAACCCGCCTCTTCACCGACGCCAGGCTCGGCAGGCTGATTCGTTGTGCCTGCCGACTGTGCGTACAGCGGTGTACAGGTCATGGCGATAAACAATCCCAGGGCGGCGCCCTTAAGCAATTGTGTTTTCATGGGCCAACCATAGCGCGAAGCTGTGTTACTGTCAAGAATTCTATTTTAAACCCGACTCTTTGCCGTTGATAATCCGACCCATGCTTTATGGTCCCAGCTGATTTTTTCCATGAATCCTAATAAGAAACATTGGAAGATAACGCTGGCCGGCTTAAACAGAACGATATTTTTAATTATCATCAACTATTCTTGATATTCGTTTCTCGATTGAAGTAGCGCTCGTAACAGGCGCGAATTTTTTCCCGTCTACTCTCGTAATCGTGGAGCAGTTTTTTGCCCGCCTGCGAGTTCCTTTTCCCATCTATTTTTTTCCCTTCGTTATATCCGAGGGCGCGGGCGATGCCATCCAGCCGTGCGGGATCGGCTTCGAAGGCATCGATGGATTGGTCCCGTTCCAGGCGTAAGCGGTGATCCAAGCGGCGTAAGAAGAGATACCCTTCGGAAAGAAGTTTGTATTCATTGTTCTTGATGACCTTGGCGTCCCGCAGCTCGTTCAACGCCTCCAGCGTCCCACGGCGCCTGAGCTGGGGAAATCGATGGCCGTGAGCGAGTTGCAACATCTGAGTCACAAATTCGATATCGACCAGGCCGCCGCGCCCCTTTTTGAGATTGAAATGAGATTCGTCCTCTTTGGCCAATTCTTTTTCCATGCGCATGCGCAGGTGGTGAACTTCCGCAATGCCGCCGTCGGCAAGAGCCGAGCCGTAGGCAAAACCCTCGATGACTTTTTCCACCTCATGGCCGAGGGTCGGCTCTCCGGCGACGCAGCGCGCTTTGATCAACGCCTGTCGTTCCCAGAGTTGGGAGCTGGTTGCGTGATAGTTGCGAAAGGTTTCCAACGACGACACGATCGGTCCCGACTTGCCGGACGGCCGAAGCTGCATATCGATCCTGTAGGCGATTCCTTCCTCGGTCGGCGCCGATAGATAGGTGAGCAGCTTTTGCCCCACCCGCACGTAATATTCGTGCGCCGGCAAAGGGGCGTGAGAGCCGCCGCCGCTTTCGGCTTCTTCGGGCGCGCCATAGATGAAAACCAGATCAAGATCGGAGTTGTAATCGAGCTCCTTTCCACCCATCTTGCCCCCGCCGATCACCGCGAAGCGCGCGTCCGAAACCGTCCCGAATTTTTCCCCGATCTCTTCCAGAGTCAAGGCGAGCGCCCCTTCAAGGCAAGCCTCGGCGAGATCCGTCAGCTGATGGAGGACCGGCACCAGCTCGATGGCGCCGCCAAGATCGTGCAGACCGATGCGGATCAACTCTTCGGTCCGGTAACGGCGCAGGGCGTTCAATTTGCCCTCTACATCGTTGACTCCCGCCAGGGCCGCATATAACTCCCGCAGCATTTCTTCCCTGGTTTTTTCAACCCGCGTGAGATCGGCCCGGATCAAGGTGTCGATCAGCTCCGGGCGATTCAAAAACAGGTCGGTCAAAAACTGACTGTCGGCGAACAGCGTGATCAACAGCCGCATGGTTTCCGGATTTTCAGCCAACAGCGTGAGAAAGCCGGTGCGCCCGCCGATGCAGTGGCTGAACTTCGAGAGATTGAGCAGCGCTTGATCGGGGGCGCTCGACTTGGCGATCTCCGTAATCAAAGCCGGACCCAGCATGCGCATGATTTTCAGCCTCTTGGGGCTTGGGGGGGCGTAGGCCTCCCCGTCGCGCACGGCGAGGAGATTCTCGTAGGCTTTGAGCGGCTCGCTGAAGCCGGTTTGCTTCAACTGTTCGACGATCGCATCCTGCTGATCGAGGTCATGCCAGATCGATCCCACTTCCGATGCGCCGTCCGCGATTTGCTTTTGCGCGCCGTAAAACAGACGATCGAATATCTCCCGCACATGGGTGGTATGGGTACGATGGTCGCGCCAGAAAAGCTCCCGCTCGTTAAACCTCTTGGTTCTGGCGTAGCCGAGCCGCCGCGCCAGTGCCTGTTGCTCCTCGTCGGCCTCCGGTATCGAGTAGGTGTGAGCTTCCTGGACCATTTGGACTTTATGCTCCACCTGGCGGAGAAACCGGTAGGCGTCGCTCAACCTGGTTTGATCCTGCGCCGAGATAAAGTCATGCCGGGCGAGTTGATCGAGGGCCGGCAGCGTGCCGGGCCCGCGCAGCTTGGGCTCGTAGCCGCCGTTGACCAGCTGCATGGCCTGGGTGAAAAACTCGACCTCGCGAATGCCGCCGTAGCCGAGCTTGAGGTTTTTTGCTTTGCCATCCGCGCTCAGGAGCTCGTTTTCGATCCGCATTTTCATGTGTCTGAGTTCGTCCACGGTCGTGTAGTCGAGGTAGCGCCGATAGATGAACGGCTCGAGCTCTTTGAGAAAGCTTGCCCCCAGTTCCCGTTCGCCGGCGACCGGCCGGGCCTTGATCAGGGCGGCGCGCTCCCAACATTGACCCCAGGATTCGTAATACACCATGGCGGAGTCGACCGACTGCACGAGCGGTCCGTTGGCTCCCAGGGGACGAAGGCGCAAATCGATGCGAAAGACGAAGCCGTCCTCGGTCACCTCGCCCATGGCATGGATAATCTTTTTTCCCAGGCTGCTGAAGTATTCGCGCGGCGTGGTTTTTCCTTTTGCGCCTCCTAAACTCTCCCCTTCGTCATTTTCAAAAAGGAAGATCACGTCGATGTCGGAGCTGAAATTGAGTTCGGCCCCACCGAGCTTGCCCATGCCGAGAATGACGAAACGGTTGCGTTCCTGCGTCCCGGGCAGCAACAGCGCGCCGTAGTCCTTTTCCACTTCGGCGCGGCAAAACCGGCAGGCGGCCTCCAGCGAAGCCTCGGCGAGGGCAGTGAGTTCCCTGACCGTTTCTTCCATGGTCACCGATGCCATCAGATCCCGCGCGCCGATGCGCAGATATTCGCGCTGCTTGTGGCGCCGCAGCGCGGCGCAAAAATCCTCGAAGGAGGCGGTGTTTTGGGCAGCGGCATTGAGTTCTTTTAAATTTTCAGCGGTTGTTTTTTCCCCGATGCTGATCTGGCGCAAAAACAGCTCAGGCCACTGTTTTCCCTGGCGCAATAAAACCTCGCCGAGAAAGCTGCTGCTGCCGAGGAGGCGGATGAGATGGGGCAGATGACGGGCCGGTATTTTGTCGATGGCTTTCGGGCCACCCGCGTCCATCAAACTTTGCAAATGATTTTTCGCCAGCGACGGAGAGGGACTGGCCGAAATGGCCTTACGGATGGTGTCGCTGAAGCGAGCGGGTAACGGAAATTTCGCTCGACTGGCCATGGTTGTAACGTAACGGCGAACCGGCATTGATGCAATCCCGCTGCCGTGGTTATTTGTGCGTCGCGGGAAAGTCGCGCCTAATCATTACCCCAGCTTCGATACTCCCGTGCACTGATGACGATGACCGGTCGGGCTTCGAGGTCCATGCGTTGGTACTGATGGTATTTTTTTCGCAACAGCCGGACAGCGATCGCGTGGCGGGTGCCTTTCGAAACGATCTTGGCAGTGCCGCGGACGAGCACGTAGGCAAGCCGCTCCCAGTCCTCGTCGTAGCGATCGATCACCAGCGCAACGGCGGGGTTGTCGCGAATGTTTCTCAGCCGCTTGAGTTTTTGGGGCGCGGTTCGCTTGGGCTTCTCGTCAATGGCGGAGTAGAAATGCTTTCCGTTGAACACGAAGCAGACCGGGATAACATGCGGCTGACCATGCTTATCCGCGGTTGCGAGATGGGCGATCCGGGCGGAGCGGATCAGCCGGGAGGCGAAAGTCGGAAACCGTAATACAGAAGGCATTAGGCAGTAGTAAAGAAGCAAGGGTCTGGCGAGTGGCGTGTCCGTGTAGGGGACGGCATGCCATGTCCCAGTTGTTGCGTATTTTTGCCGCCTTGCGTCATTAGAGTTTGAACTCTCCAATGATGTTCGGCGCGAAAATTTCTTCGACCGTTATTTGCCGGGCCAACAAACCCTGCTCGCCCATGTAGCGGATCAGGTGCTCAAGCACATGGCGGTTGGCTTCGACGCCGTAGGGCCACCAGTCGGGGCCGAAAATTTCCCGCAGCTGTTCTCTTTCCCACGGCAGCCAGGGCAGCGTGCAGGCCATGGTGTTGGAGACATGCATATTCCTGATCGCGACGTCTTTGGCCTCGCAGAAGGCTTTATACAGACTGCGCGCGACCCAAGGATTTTTTTCGTAAACCTCTTTTCGTATGACCAGCACATGCATGATCGGGAAAATCTTGGTGCGCTTGTAGTAGTCGATCTCGACTTCTTTGTAGTTCGGGAACAGCCGCTTTACCTTCGGCGAGCCTTTGACGAAGCTCGACGGGCTGCGCGCGGAAATCAACGCGTCGATTTCACCCGCTTCGAGCATGCTGTTCAGCGTTTTGTCGTCGGCGATGGGATCGAGCTTGATTTCGGGAGGTAGGGTCAGTTTGACCCGCTCTTTTCGGCCCGCTTCTTCCTGCCCGCCCGTAAACCAGTGCATGTCCGAGGTCTTGACGCCGTAGTCGTCGTTCAAAAAGCCGCGAATCCAAACCGCGGCGGTGATCGAATACTCCGGCGCGCCGACCCGTTTGCCTTTAAAATCCGCCGGCGTCCTGATGCCGGAATCGGTGTTGATAAACACGCATGAATGGCGGAAGAAGCGCGAGGGAAAGACCGGAATCGCCACGAACGGCGAGTTGCCCCGGCTGATCATGGTCACATGGTTGGAGAGCGACATTTCCGAGACGTCGAATTCCCGATGGTGGCCCATGCGCCAAAAGATCTCTTCCGCTTCCAGCGGCACGTAGTTGATGCGAATGCCTTCCGCCTGGACGTCGCCCGTGCGCAGCGCGAAGGTGCGGTCGTAGTTGCCGCAGCCGACGGTCAAGAATAATTTTTCCATCGCCCCTCCAATCGTGGTTCGTGTTCGTGGCTCGTGCTCGCGCCAACAGCAGAAATAAGCATCGCCTTAAGCTCAGCTCTGATCTTGCGAGCACGCAGCACGATCACGAGCACGCTCTTCACTTCGATTCCCAGTGCGAGTAGCGCTGGGCGATGGCGATCAAGATCACCGAGATCAGCGATATCACCAGGCCGATGGCCGCCACGCGACCGCGCATGCCGTCGAGGTAGAGAAAATAAAGCAGCGGCCCCAAAGGTTCGGCGCCCGGACTGTAGAGAAAGAGCGTCGCGCTGAACTCGCGCATGAAAATGGTCACCAGAATGATCCAGCCTGCCATGACGCCGGGACGCATCATCGGAATCAAAACCCTGCGAAAGGTCGATAGAAAACCGGCGCCGCAAACCACCGAGGCCTCTTCCAATTCTTTGTGGATCTGAATGATCGTGCTGCTGACCGCCCGCATCCCATAAGGAAGAAAACGGGTAACGTAGGCGATTAAAATGATCCAGATCGTGGCGTAAACGGGAATGGGAAAATCGACATAGGCCCACAACAGTCCCAACGCTAGGGCGGTGCCCGGGAAAGCCCAGGGAATGAATACCAGTCCTTCCAGGATTCCCCTTGCGGCGATTTTGCTGCGAACCGTTATATAGGAGGCGAGCGCTGCCAGCGTCATGCAAACGGTTGCTCCGAAGAGCGCGAGAAACATGCTGTTGGCAAAGGCCCGATGAACCCGCGAAGTGGCCCAGATGTAGCGAAAGTTCTCCAGCGTGAGCTTGTGCCAGGTCTGCCACGTCGGGACATGGTAGTAGGGCAGGAGGGCCACGAGCAGGAGCACCAGGATAGGCAAAATCACGAGCAAAACCAGCAGGAGAAACGAGAATCCCGACGCTAGATAGCGCCAACCGCCGAGATCGATTTGGTGCGGCCGGAACCCTTTGCCGGTAACGGTGGAAAAATTCTCCACCTGCGAGGTTAGGCGGCGATAGAGATAAACGAACGTCAGCGCGATCGCCAGGATGCCGACGCCGTAGGCGGCGGCCAGATTATGGTTCGTCGGAAATGAGCCCAGCGCTTCGCGCCAGATTTTGGTCGTGAACACTTCGATGCGCGCCGGCAGGGCGATGATCGCCGGCGTATCGAAACTTTCCACGGCTCTGACGAAATTTAAAGTCGCCGCGGCCAAGATCGCGGGGCGCATGAGCGGAAAGGTAATGCGACAGGCCACGCCCAATTCGCCGGAGCCGAGAGTCTTGGCGGATTCCTCCAGGGAAGGGTCCATGCTTTTCATCGCCGCGGCGATGATTAAAAACGCCAGCGGCGTGAGGATCAACGCTTCGACGAAAATCAGGCCGGGAATCGAATAAATGTTAAACGGCCCTTGTTCTACGCCCAAGAGTTTAACGATCGACGCGTTGATGAGTCCGTTGCTCGGATTGAGCAACATCACCCAGGAGATGGAAACCAGAATCGGCGGCAGGATATTCGGAATGATCGCGGTCAGTTCGAAGAGGCGGCGATAGGGCGCATTGGTTCTGATCGTGACCCAGGCGAGGCTCAGGGCAAAGACCACCGATAGCCCCGACGAGCCGAAGCCGAAGATGAACGAGTTGAGGAGTAGCGGATAGGCTTCCGGATCGGCGTAGGCGCGAATATAATTCGCCAGGGTAAAATGGCCCGGCACGCCCAGCGGCGCGTCGGTCAGGCTGCCGTAGAAGAGAAACGCGGCGGGGTAAAGGCTGAGAAAAGCGATGATGCCGCCGACGATTAAGAAAACCCAGCTCACCGGTTGACGGAGAAAAATCCCTATCCGTGTGCGGCTCCACGACGAAGGCAAGCTCTGGTCGACCGCAAGGACTCTTTCGTTGGCAATCACGAAGCGACCAAACTACCGCAGGAAAATCTGCGTGTACTCCTTTTTCTTCTCCGCAAACTCCTTGGCGCTGAGGTCATCCATTTCGACGAAGCCGATTTTGTCGGCATCCGGCAACGGCGGCAGCACGCCTTTGCGATTCACGAACTCGCCAAGCTTGGCCATCATGTTCATGCTTTCGTCGTCGAGGAAATAGTCGATGAACGCCTTGCCCGCGTTGACATGGGGAGCCTTGCTGGCAAGGCCGATGTAGTGGCCATCGCCCATCATCTTCGGCAGCCTGACATAATCCAGCGGCGCGCCCTTCTTGCCGAACATGTAGGCATATTTCACGTAGGTAATGGCGATCGGCGTTTCGCCGGTCGCCACCCGTTCCGCCGAGGGCAGCAGCGATTCGACCAGGATGGGCTTCATGGCCGCGAGGTCGCGAATGAATTTGTCGGCTTTTTCTTTTCCCATGAGCTTGTAAAGACTCGCCACCCATTGCATCGTCGTGGTGTGCTGTGTCGGGTCGGGCATCACGATCTTGCCTTTGTACTGCGGCTTGACGAGATCTTCGAGGGACTTCGGCGCATCCGCCGGCTTGATGACGGATTTGTTATAAACGATGCCGATGATGACGTTGCGATAGCGGGGGCCGAGAAACGGATCGATGGCCTCTTTGGGGAATTCGCTGTTGGTCGGGGATTCATATTTCTGGAAAAACCCCTGTTGCTGCATCAGCCGCAAGGGATTGTCATTGATCAGGATGACGTCCGCCAGCGGCTTGCCGGCGCGAAATTCGCTCATGCTCCGGTCCATGACCTTGGTCGCCGACGCGCGCCAGGATTCCACTTCGATGCCGGTTTTTTTCTGGAAGCCTTTAATGATGGCGTCCATGGTGTCGGATTCAAGCGAACCGTAAGCGACGGCTTTGCCTTCTTTTTTGGCGGCTTCGATCAGCTTGGCGCTCTGCGCCTGCGCGAAAGCCGCGGCGTAAAAAATGCTCGTGAAAAGGGATAGAAAAAACATTATTTTTTTCAACATGAGTCCCATTCTCCTTTGCCTGATGATCGGTTGATTCGACGAAGGCGGAGCAGATATTTTCAGATTTCCCCCCTTGAGTCAAGCAAAGTTAAACGTTGTTTCAACGGCATGGTTGACAGCGATAAGCACCGATCATATAAGAATTTTCTAAGGAAAGAGGAAGGGAGATTCGAACTCAAATGAATAAAGTGGATTTACTGGTTAAGGGAGGAGAAGTTTGGACGCCGGGAGGATTCATCGATGCGGACATCGCGGTTAGCGGAGGCAAGATAGCCGCGCTGGGCAAGCCTCCGGTCATGCCTGATGCCGCCGACCTGGTAATCGATGCCAAGGGCAAGAAGATCATTCCCGGTTTGATCGACACGCACACGCATCACCGCGATCCGGGTTTTACCTTCAAAGAGGATATCACCACCGCGACCATGGCCGCGGCGGCCGGCGGGGTGACACTGTCGATCGGCATGCCCAACGTCAACCCGCCGACGACAACCGTCGAGCGCTACCGCGCCCTGGTCGAGCATCACAAGAAAAACGCCATCGTTGATTTCAATCACAATCCGTCGGGAACCGTGCCGGAGGAAATTCCCGGTCTCGCCAGGGAAGGGCCCCTGGCCTTTAAGATTTTCATGGTCAAGGATACCGGGCGCGATTATCCCCATATGCCCGGCATCGGCATCAACAACAATGGCGAGCTTTTCAAATGTTTCGAGACGGTGGGGCAAACCGGTCTGCCCTTGATGGTCCATCCGCACGACCAAGACCTGATGGACGAGATCGAAGGGCGCTACTGGAAGCGCGAGGATCGCAGCCCGCAAGCCTACGCCAAAGCGTACCGGGATTACGACGGCATCATCTGGGACACCGCGATGGGGACATTGTTCCGCATGCAAAAGGCGCTCGGCGGCAAGCTGCATATTCTCCACATGAGCACGCCGGAAGGGCTGGCGATGCTGCGTCGCGCCAAGGACGAGGGGCGGCCGTGCAGCTGCGAGGTCAATCCCTGGGCGCTTTTCTTGGGCACCTGGGAGAACGTCGAAAAGCTGGGCCCCTACTGTTTGGGCTTTTGGGTGCCGCCGGCCCATGTCGAGGCGCTCTGGGAGGCGATCAACGACGGCACCATCGACGTCATCGGCACCGACCACGCGCCGCACACCAAGGATGAAAAAGAAAAGGGTTGGCATGACATGTGGAGCTGCCCCGGCGGCGAGCCGCAGATTCAGGATTATCTGAGGCTCTTTTTGACCGCGGTCAATGAAGGCAAGCTGTCCCTCGATACCCTGGTGCGAATCAGCTCGTACAACGCGGCGAAGATTTTCAACGTCTATCCGCAAAAGGGGGTTATCCAGCCCGGTGCCGATGCCGACCTGGTGATCGTCGACATGAACAAAGAGGAAGTGATCAGCAACGAGACCACCTACACCAAAGTCGGCTGGACGCC
>Ga0153916_10003502_pt1 | contig 11697 bp, 5 predicted proteins | sample Opewatmetagenome_FD_109642 | JGI IMG/M metagenome (GOLD analysis project Ga0153916, IMG submission 109642) | Freshwater wetland microbial communities from Ohio, USA - Open water 3 Core 3 Depth 4 metaG | ecosystem: Environmental > Aquatic > Freshwater > Wetlands | place: USA: Ohio, Lake Erie, Old...
CGGTGTTGAGTTTCGCCGCGCTCCCGCTCGCCCTCGCCGCCGTTCAGCTATTGCCCACGTACGAGCTCTGGCGTCTGAGCGAAAGGGCGTCCGACACCCGCGCCGGCGAATACTCCTTCTGGCCTCCCCAATTCGTACAACTCGTCCTCCCGAACCTGTTCGGGCGCGCACCCCACCCCGCTTTCGCGCCGTTGGGCGGCGCGCAGGTAGACAACTACTGGGGGCGAAGCTCGTTCGTGGAATCGGCGTTCTACGCGGGAATACTCCCATTTCTGCTGGCCGCGGTCGGCGTGGTAAAAAGGCGTCGTTGGTTCTTCGTCGCCTTAGGCCTATTGGCCGCGGCTTTCGCCTGCGGTACCTACACCCCCCTCTTCAATATCTACAAATACCTACCGCCGTTCGGCCTATTCCGCTCGCCCAGTCGCCTTTTGCTCTTTACCTCCTTGGCTTTGGCCGTATTTGCGGGCGACGGCTTGGACTACTTCATCCGAACGCGCAGCCGCGCTTTCGTCGTGACCGCCCTCGGCGTCACGCTAGCCGCCGCCGCCCTCGTGTTGACCTTCAGGTTAACGCTCCCGCAATTCAAAGAAGCCGTAGAGAAAACGGCGGCGGCCAAGGCCGAAGCGGCGGCGGCACGGTACCACAACCCGGAAGCGGTTCGCGAATACTATGCCGACCGCGCCAGGGTCGTATTCCGAAGAGCGGCCGCCGCCGCCCGCCTTCGCAACCGCGCAACGTGGTTTCAATTCGCGGTCCTGGGTACAGCTCTAATCATTTTCTGGGGCGCGCGCCGCAACCGGGCGGCGGCGGCCGCGGCGCCTTACGTAATTATATTGATAACGGCGGTGGACCTCTACCGGTACGGTTACGGTTTAAACCCTACGGTCCCGGCCTCGTTCGTCAATCGCCCCCCGCCCGTGGCCGCGGCGTTCGACCCGGCCGCGGGAGGTCGAGTCTACTCCAGCGGGTTCTCCCTCGGGCCGAACAAACAACTCGGCCTCGGCCTCATCCACGAAAATGCGCACGCCATATGGGGTTACGATTTGCTCGTGCCGCGCGGGTCGCTGCGGCCGCGTTCGGCGGTTAGAGTATTCGAAACGCTCGAAGACCTCTATACGACCGCTCCCGAACCGGGCGGCCGCCGTTTCGCGAAGCCGACGGCCCCCGATATGAAACTGTTCCGCGCTTACGGGATAAGGTATTTCGTCCGCCTTACGCCCTGGCGCGGCGACGAAGTAACACTCGTAGCGCACGTACCCCCCTACTTCGTCTACGAAGACGCCCGCGCGGCACCGCGTGCCCGGGCCGTAACCGAATACCGACTTAGCCGGGACGCCGCCGCGGCGTTGGACGCTATGCAGCGCGAAGATTTCGACCCGGCGCGCGAGATAATCCTCGCCGAAGACGCCGCTGGTTTCGAGGCCCGCAAATCGCCGGCCGTCGCGGTGGCGCTGGAACGCCCCTCGCCGCTAACGGCCCGTTGCCGCGTCGACGGACCGTCGCTGCTCGTATTGGACGAGTTATTTTACCCGGGTTGGAAGGCAACCGTAGACGGCCGCCCCGCGAAAATTTACCGCGCAAACGTGATTTCCCGGACGGTCGTCGTGCCGCCCGGCCGCCATATCGTAAGCTTCCGCTATCGACCCGCGTACTTCGTGGCGGGATTATTAATTTCGCTCGTATCGTGGTGCGGGGCCGCGGCCGGTATCGCCGTCGCGACGTTGCGCCGGCGGAAAAGGTTACATGATCCAAAAAAATAATTGGACGTTGCTCGCCGTCGCGGCCGCGGCGTTGGCGCTGCGCCTGGCGCTGGCCGCCGCCCAACTCCCGTACCACTATCAAGCGGACGAGTTCCAGGTAATCGAACGAGCTCTGCGGGTGGGCGCGGGCGAATTTAACCCCGGCCTCTTCACGTGGCCCGGGACGCTCGTCATTTACCTGAACTTCTTAACGCTCGCCGGTTATTTCGTCGTTACAAAAATCGCGGGAGTCGCGAGGGACGCGGCGGCCTTCGCGAACTTATACTGGCGGGAACCCGGAGCTTTTTACTTCCTCGGCCGCGCATTATCGTCCGCCTTCGGCGTCGGCGGCGTTATTATGGCGGCGCAGTGGGCGCGCGTCTCGATAAACAACGCCGCTGCGCTAGCCGCCGCGGCCTTCGTCGCCCTGGCGCCCGCGGCGGTCAAAGCGAGCGCCGTCGCCCTTCCCGACGCGGCCGCGGTCGCCCTCGGTACCGCATCTTTGGCTTACGGCGTTAAATACGTCCGCGAGCCGAAATTACGTTATTTTGCCGCGGCCGGATTTCTACTCGGCCTGGGGGCGGCCGCCAAATACCACGTCCTGCTGTACGCGCCGGCGCTCGTCTCGTGCGTGTTGTTATCGCCGGGCGCCGCCGCTAAGGGGAAAGCCGTCGGCGTGGGAGCCGGGGCCGCGGCGGCGGCGTTTATCCTGGCCTGCCCCTTCGCCGTCTTAGACGCCCCCGCATTTTTCTCCGACCTGGCGCTAATGGCCCGTCGTCCCGGGATGTTCCGGTGGTTACCTACGCCCCGATACTTTTTCGGTACGACGCTGCCTTTAGCCGCGGGTTGGCCTTTAATCGCGATGGCGGCCGTCGGCACCGTTTCGCTGATTCGGCGCCGGGGCCGGTTCGCGCTCGTCGCCGCCCTCGCCGCCGCCCCTTTTATAATACTCGCCTTAATCAGGCCCCTGCCGCCGCGACATCTCTTGCCGCTGGTGCCGCCGTTGGCGATTGCCGCGGGCGCGGGAGCCGCCGACGTCGTAAATTTTAAAAAGAGGATTATTAAGATACCGGCGACCATTGGCTTAGCGCTTCTTTTCGGCGCTACGTTGGCGATGGACGTAGGTCACGTCGTCTGGGCGTGGCGCGAGGACACTCGGACGGCCGCGGCCGCGTGGCTCGAGGCCGAAATTCCGGCGAACGCCGCGTTGGTCGTCGAAACGCTGCCGCCGGACGTAGAGGGGCCGCCGCTGTGGCCCTCCAGACCGGCGCTCGAGCGGCTGGTCGCGTACTACCGCGCCGCGGGCGGCGGCTCGCCGGGTAGATACGGGTACCAACTTAAAACTCCCGACTATCCTTTCGGCCACCGGACGTACGATACGTACCTCGTCTCCGAATTGGACGATTTTAAATCCGTGCCCGCGCCCGGCTACGCGTTATCGACGGAGGCCGACGACGGCGACTTCTACGCCGAGCAAGCGAAACCGTACGGTATTCCTTTGGCGCCCTGGGCCGAAGAATACGCGCGATTTTTACGTAAAAACGGCTATCCGATAAAAAAATTCCCGGGCGCCGGGCGACCGGGCCCGACGATAGAAATATACAGGTTAAATTGAGGATATTATATTTTTCAAACGAAGACGTGCCGGCCTCCCACGCGGGCTCGGTGCATACGTGGGAAGTCGCCCGCGGCCTGGCGGGCAGAGGCCACGACGTTACGCTGGTGTCCGCGGCGGCGCCCGGCCTGGCGTCGCGCGAGAAACGGGACGGCGTTTTCGTCCTCAGGCGGCCCTCCCGGCTCGCGGGAGTAAAATGCAATTTGCGGGCGGCGCCGGTGGTCGCCGAATTGTGGCCGCGGCGGTGGGACGTCGTCATGGAACGGTACTTGACGCTGAACGGCCTCGGTTACCTTTTCGCCGCGGCGAAAAAACTCCCCTATTACGTCGAAGTTAACGGCCCGCACGTGGAAGAGATAACTTACCGTTGGCGGCTCGCGGGGACCTGGCGCGCCCGGGCCTTGACGTGGTGGGTAGACCGACAATTCTCCCGCGCCGACGGCGCGTGCGCCCCCAACGTCAACATCGTCCGGCCCGTAGCCCGGGCGAGGGCCCGAAAGATATTTTGGGGCGTAAACGAAGACCAGTTTTCGCGAACGCTCGCCGAAGGGCACCGGGCGAAGTCGTTCCGGGAAAGATATGCCGCCGAGGGCCGCTTCGTCGTCCTGTTCGTCGGGTCTTTCAGGGCGTGGCAAGGAGCGCGAGACCTCCCGGCGATCGTAAACCAAACCGTCAAAGGATTGCCCCGAGCCTTATTCTGGGTGGTGGGCGACGGCGAAGAACGGCCCTACGTCGAGGAAAATTTGAAAACGCTCGGGGTGGCGGCGGCGGTCCGCTTCCTCGGGTGGCGCCGGCACCGGGAATTGCCGCACGTCATGGCCGCGGCCGACGCCGCCGTCGCGCCCTTCAACGACGCTTACTACCCCCCGCTCCGCGAGTTCGGATTCTTTTGGGCCCCGACTAAAATCCTGGAGTGCCTGGCGAGCGGCCTCCCGGTCGTGACCAGCCGATACCCGGTGCTAGACGAAATGGTCGAGGAAGGGCGCTCGGGTCACCTCGTCCCGCCGGGCGACGCCCAAGCTTACGCCGAAGCGCTGGCCTCCATCGCCCGGGCCGAAAAAGGCGAAGCGATGGGGCGTTACGCCGAGGAGGTCGTAAAAAGGGAGTTCGGTTGGCGCCGCCATTGCGAGGTCCTCGAGGGTTACCTATTAGAAGCGATACGACGGCGAAAAAGCCTTGCGTGAAAGGTTAAAATGAGATACAATTGTAACGGTCGAAGTAAGGTAGATACTAATGCCGAGGTCATCTCGGAGGTAAAATATGAACAAGAAAATCGCAACCGCGATCATAGTTGTTATGTTGGCGGTACTCGCGGCCTTGGTAGTAGCGAATACTTTAAGCGAAAAATCGCTTGGGTCCGTAAAAGCGACTTTTACGGAGACGCGCTAGCCGGACGGGCCGGTTCGCGACGCCCGGCGGGGCTCCCGCCGCTGCCCTGCCCCGAGGGGCGGGGTTTTTATTAGCGACGCGTAATAAAAAAATGAGATGGCGTAAGGCAATCGTCGCTTTTTTGGCCGTGGCGTGGACCGCGGCCGGCGCTGCCGCCGCGGCCGTTTACGAAAGCCCGGCGGAAGCGATCGAGCGGGCTAAAAGCCACGGGACGCCCGCGCCGGGCTCGTCGGCCGACGTGTGGGCCGACGCCGGGTGGTTCGCCCTCTTCGGCGAGAACGATTACGACAAAGCCGGCCAATGTTTCGAACAAGCGCTGGCCTTAAACCCCGCGTTCCCGCGCGCTCTCGAAGGGTACGGGAGGTCCCTCGAGGCACGCGGGGATTACCCGGGAGCCCTCCGAACGTACCTCGACTTCGTGGCCGCGGCGCCGGCCCATCCCGCGGCGTACATATACCTCTACCGGTGCCACGTCCTGGAAGAGGATACGGACGGCCGCGAATATTTCCTGGAAACGCTTCGCGCCCTCCGCAACCGAGACGACGTACCCCCAGCGATTAAAGCCAAATCTACCCTCTTTCTCTTCGACCGGGAACACCGCGCCGGCAACTTCGAAGAAGCCGAAAGGCTTCTATCGACGTTAAATTTCGTAAGGGATTGGCAGATAATCGGGCCCTTCGACAACGAGGGCAAGGAAGGGTTCGAAAGGCCGTATCCGCCGGAGACGGAACTTTCCCTGGCGGCGACGTACGACGGAAAAGCCCGGCCCGTACGTTGGCGTAAACTACCCGCCCAGTTGCCTACCGGTTTCTTGGATTTTAAAACGGTGTTGGCGCCGGTCGACAAATGCGTCGCGTACCTGGCGGTGGCGATAAATTCGCCGGTCCCGAGGGACGCGTTTATCGCGATGGCCGCGGCGGGGGCGGTCAAGGTTTGGTTAAACGGCGCGCAAATCTTCGCGCGCGAAGCCTACCACGAGGGCTATTTCGACCAATACTCGGCCCCGGCAAGACTAGCCCCGGGTTACAACCTCCTCGTCGTAAAGGTTTGCGGCGACGAAGAACGGTGGGGTTTCGGCGCGCGGTTCGTCGGAAGCGACTACGAATCGTTGACCGACGTCACTTTCGATACCGGCGTCGCCGCCCTCACCGCGGCATCCCAAGCCGTCGCCTCACCTACCCCGCCCGCCTTTGAAGATCTGAATTTCTTCGACCGGCGCATCGCGCAAGGCGACGGAGACACGTTCGATTATTGTTATGCCGCGCTCGAGCACCAGGCGCGCGCCGATACCGACGAAAAAGAGGAAGTCCCGACCAAACTAATGCTCGGTGCGCAATCGATGATGCCGGCCGCGGCGGATTTCTATTACTACGTCGGCGCCACCGAGAAAGAGGAGTCGCGGGTCCGCGCCAGCCTGACCCGGGCACTCGAGCTGGCGCCCCGCCACAACCAGGCCCGGCTGGCGTTAGCGAAATATTTTTACGGCCTCGGCGGACTGTCGGCGGCTTTGGACATCGTAGACGAAGTCTTGCGGTATAACCCCTCCTTCGTCGAGGCGGAACAATATCGGGCGAAGCTATATTGGGAATTGGGCTACGCTTACGACGGCGCGCGCGCGGCCGGCGACTTGAGCCGGCGCTTACCGAATTACCCGTTTAGTAAAATGGTCGAAGCCTTATTCGAAATGAACTACGGCGACCTCAAGCGAGCGGCGGAACTTTGGCGCGCGATTTACGACTTCGACATATATTCCACCCAGGCGCGCGACGAACTGTTTACGCTGCTTTTGAGCCGGGGCGATTTCGACGGCGCGCAAGCGGTGATGCGCCGGGCCCTGGAGGCCGACCCGTTCGACGTCGCCGCACGCAAAAAATTGATCGCCGCCTTAGACCACTACGGCCGGCCCGGCGAAGCGTTGGCGGAAACCGAAATCGCGCTGACCTTCCGCCCCGAAGACTACGAGCTTTGGCGGTTCCAAGGGACATCGTTGGAGAAACTGGGCCGCCAGACGCAAGCCCGCCAGGCGTACGAAAAAGCGATAGCGTTTAAACTTAACTACCCCGCGTTGGAGAATTACCTTAACTACCTCGAGCCGCCGGCGACGAGTACGTTAGTCCCCCGGCTGGACGCGTACGAACTACTCGCCGCGTACCCGGGGGACGACGCGTTCCCCCGCGATTCCGCGGTATGGCTGCTCAACGACCGCCAGGTGGAGGTTTTCGAAAACAGCACCAGCACCCGGACGGTCCACTACGTGATCAAGATCCTGACGGCGGAGGGGGCCGAGAAGTTCCGCGACATTAATATCAGTTATTCCCCGGACTTGGAAAAAGTCGAATTAAAACGGGCCGCGGTAATGAAATCCGACGGCACCGAAATCACGGCGACCCAAATCGAAGAGAATAACGTGTTCGACGTCTGGAGTCGCCTTTATTATAGTTACGTAAACAAAGTTATAACGATGCCGCGCCTGTCCCCCGGCGATGCCATAGATGTCGAGTATAAGGTCAGCCAGACAGGCGAGAATCTGTTCGCCGGCTATTTCGGCGACTTCTACTACTTCGGCGACAAGAACTCGACTATTTTAGCCCGCTACGTCCTGACCGTACCCAACGATAAAAACTATTATTTTAAAAGTTTGCGCGGCGCGCCGGCGCCCGACGTCGTGCGCCGCGGGGCGACGACGACGTACGTCTACGAGATGTCGAAGCTACCGCCGATTGACGAAGAACCGTATATGCCGGCGTTGGCCGAAATCCTCCCCTGCGTCCAAGTCTCGACCTTCGCGACCTGGAACGACGTGGGGCGCTGGTATAACGGTTTAATCAAAGACGTATTCCGCCCTTCCCCGGAGGTCGAGGCCCTCGCTGCCGAACTCGCGGCCGACGCCCCGGACGACCTGACGAAAATGCAACGGGTATACGATTTGGTCGTAACCCGCATCAGGTACGTGGGCCTGGAGTTCGGCATCGGCGGTTACCGGCCCCACACTCCCAAACAATGCCTCGAATCCCATTACGGCGATTGCAAGGACAAATCGACGCTCATGAATACCCTCTACCGGCTCATGGGGTTCGAAACTCATCCGGCCTTGATCCGAACCGCCGACCTCGGCGAACTCGATTACGAGTTACCTATTCTGGGCCTCTTCAATCATATGATATCGTACGTGAAACTCCCGGACGGCCGCGTTTTCTTCCTCGACGGGACGGCGGAATACCATTCCTACCGCGAGTTGCCCGACCCGGACCAGGGCATCGACGCGCTGGTGGTTTTTGACGACCGGGCAACATTCATCCGGACGCCGGTATTATCCCTGGCAGATAACCACGTTAAAACCAGAACCACTTTCGTCTTGCAACCCGACGGCAACGCCCACGCACACCGAGCGGTAGAGTACGGGGCCGCCGACGCGCCGGCGCAAAGAGAACGGTTCCAGGTCGAGGCGAAACGGAAAGCCTTGATCGAAGAATACTGGAACGGCTTATATCCCGGCACTAAAATATTCAACGAAAAATTTTCCGACATATCGGACCTTTCGCAACCGGTGCGCACGGAGTACGACGCTTCAGTGCGTCGTTTATACGACCCCGCGAGCGCCCGCGTCCACCTCGACGCCGTCGTCCACAAGTCTAATTTACTCAACCGCTACGGCAAAAAAGCGGCGCGCCGGTGGCCCTTGATCCTGCGCCAAAACGAGAACAGCACCGCGGAGTTGACGTACTTAATCCCCGACGGATACGCCGTCGCCGCCTTGCCCCTCGTCAAAGAGTTCCGTTCCCCCTTCGGCATCCTGGCGATAGACGTGCGCGTCGAGGGAAATCGCGTTTTCATCAAACAAGAATTCGAGCTCTACGCCCAAAGAATTAAACCCGAGGATTACGCCGCGTTCCGGGAGTTCTGCCTGAACGTGGACGATTGGGAAAACGAACCGGTAATCATCCAAAAAAACCGGTAACCGGGTTCCCCCCACATAAAAACGGCGGCCCGCAGGCCGCCTTTTTCTCGTTATACCGGAATCAATCTATTAAGTAATCGGGGAGAATGTATTGCGCCGGGTCGACGTGCGTACCGCTGACTAAGACTTCGTAGTGGAGGTGCGGACCGGTCGCCCACCCCGTCGCCCCTACGGTGGCGATAACTTTCCCCCTTTTAATTTGCTCGCCCTCCCGCACGAGCACTTGGTTGCAGTGGCCGTACCTCGTTTCGAAACCGTAACCGTGCTTAATAAAGACGCAATAACCGTATCCGCCCTTCACCCCGGCGAAGGTTACTACGCCGTCGGCCGGCGATACGATGGGCACCCCGGCGGGAATCGCGATGTCGACCCCTTTGTGGAATTGAAGGCCGCCGAAAATAGGGTTGCGCCGCCAGCAGAAGCCGGAACAGATTGGCCCGGCGCAAGGTTTAATCGCCGGCGTATGGTCGAAGATATGCTGGGTCCGAGCTTGGGCTCCGATAATGTCTTTAAAAGATTCGTCCTGTAATTGCGCCTGGCGAAGGGCGAGCTCGAGGTCGTCGACGTTTTTGTCGCGGCCGAACTTGATCATCTGCGTTATATTGGTGACCGGGCCGCCGACCCCCGCTCCCCTGACGTCGGCCGATATGGTTTTTAAATCATGAATGACGCGCAACGAGTCATCGAATTCCGCGTACCCTAACAGCAACGTCTGAAGGCGAGCCCGTTCGCGGGCTATTTCGTCGAAACGCCGCTCGCGCGTTTCCGTCCGGCTCTTAAGTTCGTCCAGCCGGCCCGCCAGTTCCTTACGAGAAGCGTATTGGAGGCTGATAACAAGAAAGCCGACGGCGAAAACGCCCAAGGCCGCGGCAATAACGTAGCACCGAAAAAGGGAAATACGGAACGTACGGTTCGCGCCCGTACCGCTGGGAGCGAACACGACCGAGACGTACTTCTTACGAAGCCGTCGCACGGCTTCACGTATACGAGTGGACCGGGTCACGCAACTTTCCCCAAGTACCCCAATATTAATTATTCGGCTACGTTTGTCAAGGGGAAAAATGCTTCTCCGGCCAAAAAACAATAATTTCGGCTAAAACGACGGCTTTTTTGCCCATAACTACAAAAACGGAACACTAGTCGCCCGTAATCCCCGTTTGAGCCATCGCGACGTTAAACGGCGGCGTCGCCGGGGTATATGGGCGACATGGCCCGCAAACGCTTGGCGACCGCTGGGAGTACGTCGAGCACTTTGTCTATGTCCTTCGCGGTATTGTCTTGCCCCAGCGTGAATTGAAGCGAGCCCTGCGCCACCGCCGGCTCGAGGCCGCAGGCCAATAAAACGTGGGATGCCTTGAGGGCGCGCGACGAGCAGGTCGAACCGCTCGACGTACAAATCCCCTCGCGCACCAGCAATAGAATCATCGCCTCGCCCTCGACGTATTCCACGCATACGGACTCGTGGGTAGGCAATCGCTTTTCGGGATGCCCGTTCAAGTGGAGGCGCGGAATGCGTTGAAATAAACCGTCGTGGAGCCGGTCGCGCAGCGCTTTTATTCGGGCCGACCGGTCCGCCATTTCTTCCTCGGCGATCCGCGCCGCCTCGCCCAGGCCCACCACGGCGGCGACGTTCTCGGTGCCGGCGCGCCGGCCGCCCTCCTGAATGCCGCCGTCAATCAGCGGTTGAACCCTCACGCCTTTCGTGAAATACAACGCCCCCGCGCCCTTGGGGCCGTAGAAACGGTGGCCCGAGACCGATAACAGATCCACCCCCAATTCCCTCACGTCCACCGGGACGTGCCCCACCGCCTGCGCGGCGTCGGCGTGGAACGCGGCGTTTGAATTTTCCTTTACGACTTTTACCAACTCGGCTATCGGTTCGACGGTACCTATCTCGAGGTTGGCGAGGTTGACGCAGACAAGCGTCGTATCGGCGCGCAACGCGCCTCGTAAGTCGTCCGGGTCGACGAGGCCGTAACAATCGACCGGGACCGTCGTTACCTCCCAACCCAGCCGGGCCATACTTTGGGCGGCGTTCGTCACCGACTGGTGCTCGACGGCGGAGATGACAACGTGTTTGCCTTTTTTCTCGCGCGCGAGGCCGACGCCCTTGACGGCCAGGTTATTGGCTTCGCTCCCCGACGACGTAAAAATAAGTTCGCGGCTCTCGCAATTGAGCAGCGACGCGAGCTGTTCGCGGGCGCGCTCGAGCGCCTGGCGCGGCTTTTCGCCGAACGGGTGGGTCGACAGCGGGTTGCCGAAATGTTCGCCGAAGTACGGCTGCATCGCGTCGACGACGCGCGGGTCGGGCCGCGTCGTTGCCGCGTGGTCGAGATAGATTAGGTCCATATATTTCACCCCGTTCGTCAAGTGAAAATGCCGGCGGTCGGATGCACCGCCCTTCAGGCCGCGTAAATTATTTTACTACGACCATCCGCCGCGCGGCAGCGTCATCCCCGGCTTGGAGACGGTAAGTATAGACGCCGGGCGCGAGGCCGGATACGTCGACGGCCATCTCGTTCTCTCCCTCAACGCACGCGGCCTTCCGCACCGCGGCTACTTTACGCCCCGCCAAGTCGTAAACCGTCAACGTCGCCTCGGCCGGCGCCGGCAGCGAGAACCTGACGGTCATAACGTCCCGAGCGGGGTTGGGGAAGTTCCGCTCGAGCGCGAACGCCCGGGCGCGTTTGCCCGCCTCGCACGTTACCGGCCCAAAGGTCTCGCGCCGCCCCTTCAACGCTACAGCCTCGAGCCAATACCGATAACTCTCCCCCGCGCGGACGTCGTCGTCCCGGTATTCGTAGGGGGAGCGGCCCGATATGAGTTTGGGGTTGAGTTTGGCGCGGGCGCCGGGGCCGGCCGCGGACGCTCGGTAAAGGTTGAACCCGGCCACCGCCGCGCCCGGGTTCGTCTTCCATATAAGCTTGACGGCGCCGGGCGCCGGCTCGGCGCGAAATTCCGCGACCGGGATGTCGACGACGTTACTCTTTTTACAC
>Ga0153916_10003503_pt1 | contig 11696 bp, 12 predicted proteins | sample Opewatmetagenome_FD_109642 | JGI IMG/M metagenome (GOLD analysis project Ga0153916, IMG submission 109642) | Freshwater wetland microbial communities from Ohio, USA - Open water 3 Core 3 Depth 4 metaG | ecosystem: Environmental > Aquatic > Freshwater > Wetlands | place: USA: Ohio, Lake Erie...
AAATTCCGGCCTGCAGCTTGTCGTACTGCTTGCTGCGATAACCGTGCTTCTCATAGGCCTTGCCCATCTTGGTAAACAAATCGGCAACCACCGCGAAACGCGCCAAGGCATCGTCCCTCAACTGCGCCAAATTGGCGGCAGCTTCTGCCGCTGCGGCTGCTTCGTCCTCTTCTTCGTCTTCGGCGCCAGTGTCACTGACTTCTTCGACTTCTTCATCACCCTCTGCAGCGATGACGGCCTCGTCTTCGACATCGACAAAACCGTCGATTAGCTCGTCGATGCGCATCTGATTGCTTTCAATCTTGGCGGACAACGCCAGGATTTCGGCGATCGTCGCAGGGCACGCAGAAATTGCCTGGATCATGTGCTTCAGGCCTTCTTCGATACGCTTGGCGATCTCGATCTCTTTTTCGCGGGTAAGCAGGCCGACCGTGCCCATTTCGCGCATATACATACGCACCGGGTCGGTGGTGCGGCCGAATTCGGAGTCCACCGTGGAAAGCGCAGCCTCAGCTTCTTCCACCGCGTCTTCATCCGCAACGGCCGGTGCGACATCGGTCATGATGAGGGTTTCGGCATCAGGCGCCACGTCGCACACCGATACACCCATCTCATTGATCATGCTGACCACGCCCTCGATCTGCTCGACTTCGAGCATATCCGGCAGATGGTCGTTGATTTCCGCGTAAGTCAGATAACCGCGCTCTTTGCCCAGCACTATCAATGCTTTCAGGCGCGTGCGCCGCGCCTCGATATCCTGCAACCGGTCAATGACCGGTTGTTCGATAACAACCGCTGGTTTCTTGTTCTGTTTTTTCTTGTCTTCTTTAATCTTTGCCATGTTCAGATTCCTAATTGCGTAAGGCCAAATATTGCGTTATAGCCGCAGAAAAGCGGCAGATTATACCCGATTCCATCTATTTTTCCTAATCGGCCTAGATGGTTAGCTTTGCACACCTCTACCGAGAGCTTGCAATCAGGCGTATCAACTGGCTTGTTTAGTGCTCGGCCGCATTAGTTGCTTGTATTGTTCACGTTCTGCATCGCTCAGACTGGCTGGGCCTCCCTGCGCCTTCGCCTGCAAAGCTTGAAAACTTTGCCGGCGCTGCCCTTCATCGAGCTTGCCCAGCAAGCCGGCAAACTCAGCACTTACATCAAAACTCTCGCCCCAATTGAGCATGTCCGCCTCGGCAGTTGCCAAGGTTTTCTCATGTACTGTACCTTGAAATAACTGCGTGAGAGTAGGACTGTTCAGAGTGAAATCAGTTTCACGCAACACCAGCAGTATCGCCGAAACTGCCTCTGCTTCCGCCCCCTTGTCATCCCGCACCATGGATTCATGCCAATCGCCAGGCATTTGTTGCCCCAATGCGGGTTGCGCAATCAGGCATTGCAACAACAAGCGGTGCGCCGAAGGAGGGGTGCGCCCGGCTTTCTGGAAAGCGATGCGCGGCGCACGCGCCACCGGTTTGATCTCATACAACGCCTCCAGCTCTGCCTGGCTCACGCCGGAGAGTGCGGCAACTTCCTTGCGCAGCAACAACGCGGTGGCCGGTGCAGCGATCGCCATCAGCAACGGCTTGGCGCGTTGCAGTAATTGGTTGCGCCCTTCCTGGGTGCGCAAATCCAACTCGGCGCTGACTTCACGCAACAGATAGGACGACAAAGGCATCGCCTCTTGCACGCGCTGCTCAAATGCGGCTTTGCCGAATTCGCGAATGAAACTGTCTGGGTCATGCTCTACCGGCAAGAACAGGAAACTGATGCGCTTGCCGTCCTGCAGATAGGGCAGCGCATTCTCCAGCGCCCGCCATGCCGCGCGCTGCCCTGCCTTGTCACCGTCGAAACTGAACACGATATGTTCGGCGAGGCGCAATAATTTCTGGATGTGGTACGGTGTGGTCGCCGTGCCGAGGGTCGCAACGGCATATTCCACGCCGTGCTGAGCCAGCGCCACCACGTCCATGTAACCTTCCACTACCAGCACTCGTTGCTCTGCACGGATGGCTTTCTGCGCCTGGAACAGGCCATACAGTTCACGGCCTTTTTCAAACAGCGGCGTTTCCGGAGAGTTCAGGTATTTAGGTTCGCCCTTGTCCAGCACTCGCCCGCCGAAGCCGATGACTTGACCGCGCACATTGATGATCGGGAACATGATGCGGTCGCGAAACCGGTCATAGCGTTTCTCCTCATCGCTGACGATCACCAACCCCGTCTCGCTCAAAGTATCGCTCTGGTAATCCGGGAACGTATCCGCCAGATTCTGCCAGCCATCCGGCGCATAGCCGATACCAAATTTTGCCGCAATCTCTCCGCTCAGGCCGCGCTGCTTGAGATAATCGATCGCGCGCGGAGAAAGTTTGAGTTGTTCGCGGTAATAGCGCGTGGCGGTTTGCATCACCTCGTACAGATCAGGCGCAACTTTCTGGTACGCCTCACCCGCGGCGGGGCGTTCATTTGGAACTTCCAAACCCACGCTGCGCGCCAGTTCCTCGATCGCATCGACATAGCCCAGCCCGGCGTGTTCCATCACAAAGCCGATCGCCGTGCCATGCGCGCCGCAACCGAAGCAATGATAGAACTGCTTGGTCTGGCTGACGGTAAATGAGGGAGATTTTTCGTTGTGGAACGGACAGCAGGCGACAAAATTTGCACCGGCCTTTTTGAGCGGCACATAGCGCTCGACCACGTCCACGATATCGAGACGATTAAGCAGATCCTGAATGAAATTTTTTGGAATCACGCCAGCACCGCCTTTTCATTACGCTCGGCAACAAACCAAGGAATGGTTATCTGGGTACTACCCGGGATGATTACTATAAGATTATTTGGTCAGTTGCGCTTTGATCAACGCAGAAACCTTGCCCATATCGGCGCGTCCGGCCAATTTGGGTTTGAGCACGCCCATCACTTTGCCCATGTCTTGCTGACCCGCCGCGCCGGTCGCGGCGATCGCGTCGGCCACGGCTGCCTTGATTTCGGCCTCGTTGAGTTGTTGCGGCATATAGGTTGCCAAAACACTCATTTCGAACTTTTCGACATCCGCCAGATCCTGGCGACCCGCCGCTTCATATTGGCTGATGGAATCGCGCCGCTGCTTGTTCATCTTTTCGATGATGGCAACCACGTCCGCATCCGACAATTCGATGCGCTCATCCACTTCGCGCTGCTTCATCGCTGCGAGCAACAGGCGGATCGCCCCGAGGCGCGCCGTATCCTTGGCGCGCATCGCGGTTTTCATGTCTTCCGTGATTTGCTGCTTGAGACCCATGTTGAAACCAACCCCTGCGCCCGTGACGGACGCAGCAGGTTAATCAATAGAGCTTGGGAGGGAGAACTTGGCTCATCAGGCGCTTGTAATGGCGCTTCACGGCCGCAGCCAGCTTGCGCTTACGCTCAGCGGTAGGCTTCTCGTAAAATTCGCGGGCGCGCAGGTCGGTCAGCAGGCCGGTCTTTTCCACGGAACGCTTGAAGCGGCGCATCGCGACTTCAAATGGCTCATTCTCTTTCACACGTACTGTTGTCATGAACAAACTACCTTCTACTAAAAAATCGAGCGCGCGATTCTACCAAAAGCCCACCTTCCCCACAACCACAATTTACTGGACCGTAATCCGGGCGAATTTGCGCTTGCCGACCTGCGCCACGACCACCATGCCGGCCTTGACCACGGCTGACTTGTCATTGATACGCTCGCCGTCCAGCTTGACCGCGCCTTGCTGGATCATGCGCATCGCCTCGGAAGTGCCTTCCACCAGCCCGGCCTGTTTGAGCATTTGCGGCACGATAATGCTGCCTCCGGGCGCAGAAACTTTGACTTCCGGCATGTCATCCGGCAACACGCCCTGGCGGAAACGCGCTTCGAATTCCTCCAAGGCGGCTTCGGCGGCTTGCCGGGAATGAAAGCGAGTCACGATCTCCTGCGCCAGCAACACCTTGATGTCGCGCGGGTTTCGACCATGTGCCGCTTCATTTCGCCATTTGGTGATGGTGCTCATCGGCTCGAATGACAACAACTCCAAGTAACGCCACATCAACTCATCGGAAATCGACATCAGCTTGCCGAACATCTCCTGCGGCGCGTCGGTGATACCGATGTAATTGCCCATTGATTTGGACATTTTGTTCACACCATCCAGCCCTTCCAACAATGGCATGGTGAGCACACACTGCGACGACTGCCCGTAATGCTTCTGCAATTCGCGCCCCATCAACAGGTTGAATTTCTGATCCGTGCCGCCCAGCTCGATGTCCGCCTTGAGTGCCACTGAATCGTAGCCCTGCACCAGCGGATAAATGAATTCGTGTATGGCGATAGGCTGGTTGCCCTTGTAGCGTTTGGAAAAATCGTCGCGCTCCAGCATCTGTGCCACGGTATGCGTGGCTGCCAGCTTGATCAAGTCCACCGCGCTGAATTTATCCATCCAGGCCGAGTTGAACACGATTTCGGTTTTTTCCGGATCCAGCACCTTGAACACCTGGTCGCGATAGGATTGGGCATTTTCCATCACCTGTTCGCGGGATAGCGGCGGGCGGGTGGTATTTTTACCGCTGGGATCGCCGATCATTCCGGTGAAATCACCGATCAGGAACAGCGCGTGATGGCCAAGGTCCTGCAACTGGCGCATCTTGTTGAGCAGCACAGTATGGCCGAGGTGCAAATCCGGCGCGGTTGGATCGAAGCCCGCCTTGACGCGCAGCGGGCGGCCCAAGTCCAGCTTGTGCTTCAACTCATCTTCAAGCAGCAGTTCGTGCGCTCCGCGCTTGATTTGCGCCAGTGCATCCGAATGTTCTATTTTTGGGTGTGTCGTTATCGGGTGTGTCATTTCATTCACAATTCATCATCAGCTCAATTGCGCAACAGGTAAAATATTTCTCATTTTGAATCTTAAACCGTTCATCTGTAACGTATTGCCTCTCATCGTTTTTTTCACCCGCCAGCCGTCAATTCGGTTTCAGGGGTCGCCTGTTTCTGGTAGAGTGCGCACCAACCCAAATATGCAACACGTTGCAAATAATAAACAAAGCAGTTCGAGGAGTCCCGAATGTTAACCCAAAACCCGTTCAACCAAGAACGCAAAATGTCAGAAAACAAGAAAAAGCTGCGCTGGTTCGTCGCTCTATCCACCCTGCCCCTGTTGGGAGTGGTAACCGCTTTCGGTCTGGTGCCGCAAGATGATTTTGATTTGACTTCCTCAAGGGTTGCCATCGAAGAGATCGCATTACCCAAGATTGCTGATCCCGAAACCACTGCCGCGAGTTACTGGCGCAACGAACGCGTGCAGCGCGGTGATACCGTGGCTGAGTTATTGACTCGATTGAATATTGATGATGATACTGCCAGTGACTATTTGCGCAAAGCCGCCGAAGCGTTATCTTTTCGCAAATTGCCGGACGGCACCGAGGTACAAGCCGAAACTACAGCCGATGGCGGCTTGATCGCGTTACGTTACCTTGGTGACAACGGGTCGCAGATATTGATTGAAAAACAGGATGGCGTTTTCAAAACCAAGACTTTGCCCGCACAGCTGGAAAAGCGCTTGTTCGTGCGCACTGGTGAAATCAAGACCAATTTGTATGCCGCCACTGACGAGGCAGGCATGCCGGAAGCTGCCGCCAATCAATTGAACGAACTTTTCAGCGGCGATATCGACTTTCACCATGATTTGCGCAAGGGCGACAAATTCACAGTGGTGTATGAAATGACCTACAGCAACGGCGCACTGCTGCGTACGGGCCGCATCCAGGCCGCTGAATTTGTCAATCAAGGACATGTTTACCGTGCTGTATATTTCCAGAAAGACGAGCAGCATGGTGATTACTACACCCCGGAAGGCAAGAGCGTACATAAAGCCTTTCTGCGTTCGCCCATCGAGTTTTCTCGGGTGAGCTCCCGTTTCTCCCTCTCTCGTTTTCACCCGATACTGAACAAATGGCGCTCGCATAAGGGTACCGATTTTGCCGCGCCCATGGGTACCAAAGTCAAAGTGACGGCTGACGGAGTGGTTTCCCTGGTCGGCAAACAGGGCGGCTACGGCAACGTGATCATGGTAACTCATCAGGGTCGCTACACTACGGTATATGGCCACTTGTCGCGCTTTGCCAAGGGTCTGCATAAAGGCCAGCATGTCGCGCAAGGCGAAGTCATTGGTTACGTCGGCATGACCGGGTTGGCAACCGGGCCACATCTGCATTATGAATTCAGGGTGAACGGCCAGCAACACGACCCATTGCGCGTTGCCTTGCCCGATGCAAAACCCATCGACAGTTCATACCTCGCCACGTTCCAACCTGTGGCGAATGAATTCGTGGCGCGCCTGAACCTGCTGCGCAACACCAACCTCGCGAAACTCGACTAATTGGCCCGTGCCGCAGCCTGACCTATACATCGGGTTGATGTCAGGAACCAGCCTGGACGGCATTGATGCCGTCCTTGTCGATTTAAGCCAGTCCAAACCGCTGCAACTCGCCAAATACTACCTTCCTTTTGACGACGCGCTGAAAAGTGCATTGCTGGCTTTGCACCTGCCCGGTCACAATGAACTTCATCAAGCCCAGATCATCGGCAACCAATTGGCACGGCTATATGCCCAAACTATTTCTCCGCTATTGTCGCAAACTGGAACCGTGGCGGCGCAGGTCAGCGCCATCGGCTGCCATGGCCAAACCATCCGCCACTGCCCCGAACAAGGCTATACCTTGCAAATCGGCAACGCAGCACTGCTTGCTGAACTCACCGGCATCACGGTGATCAACGACTTCCGCAGCCGCGACATCGCCGCAGGTGGGCAAGGCGCGCCACTGGTTCCAGGGTTTCACGATCATGTGCTGCGTCATCCGGACATCCATCGCGTCATCGTCAACATCGGCGGCATCAGCAACCTCACTGACCTGCCGCCCAAAGCCGCGGCCTCCGGCTTCGACTGTGGCCCCGGGAACCTGCTGATGGACGCCTGGTGCGCAAAACATACCAGCAAACCATACGATGACAATGGTGCATGGGCTGCTTCAGGCCAAGTTTTGCCAGAACTGCTGGAAAAAATGCTTCATGAGCCGTTCTTTTCCCTCCCTCCACCCAAAAGCAGCGGACGCGACCTGTTCAACATGGCCTGGCTGCACAGAAAATTACAAGGCAATGAAACAGCGGCTGACGTGCAAGCCACCCTGCTGGAATTGACTTGCCGAACCATCTCGCAAGCTATTCGACTGCATTGTGCCGGCGCAAAGGAAATTTATCTTTGTGGTGGTGGAGCGCACAACCGAACCCTGCGTAACCGCCTTTCTGTCTTGCTGGCTGGTTGCAGCATACAAACGACCGACATCCTTGGCATCAATGGCGACTACATGGAAGCCCTTGCCTTCGCCTGGCTTGCGCAACAGACCCTGCACGGCAAGCCCGCCAACCTGCCGCAGGTCACCGGCGCTAAACATCCCTGCATACTGGGTGCGGTTTATCGCAACCATTAGGGCTTCTTATCAAACGCAAGGCGGGCTATTATTTCCACTGGCACCCCACACTGGCGCAGAAGTGGTATAGCAGCGTAACATTGCCATACCTGCAGGAAAGGACGCCATGCAAACCGCCTACATCAGCCATCCGCTCTGCCTCAAACACGACATGGGCGCGTATCATCCGGAGTCCCCGGCGCGCATCCAGGCCATCGAGGATCACTTGATTGCGTCCGGGTTGCTGAACCATCTGCAGCGGCATGCTGCGCCGGCGGCGGCGCGCGAGCAGTTGATGCGCGTGCATGACGCGGCTTACATAGCTTCGATCGAGTCCAATGTGCCGCAACAGGGCATGTTCTATCTCGATGCTGACACCGCAATGAATCCGTTCAGCTATCAGGCTGCGTTGCGTGCCGCGGGAGCCGTGGTGCTGGGCGTGGATCTGGTCATGGAGGCACAGGCTGAGAATGCCTTCTGCAACATCCGTCCGCCCGGGCACCATGCCGAACGGGCCCGCGCCATGGGGTTCTGCATTTTCAATAATGTCGCAGTTGGCGCCGCGCATGCCTTGGCGCAGCATGGATTACAGCGCGTCGCGATAGCGGATTTCGACGTGCATCACGGCAACGGCACGGAAAACATCTTTCACGATGACCCGCGAGTGATGCTGTGTTCCACTTTTCAGCATCCGTTTTATCCCTATTGCGGAGCTGATAGCGGCAACGACCATATCATCAACGTGCCGCTTGCCGCTGGAACGGGCGGGGAGGAGTTTCGCGCTGCGGTCACGCAACGCTGGCTCCCGGAGCTGGAGCGCTTTCAGCCCGAGCTGTTGCTTATTTCAGCTGGATTCGATGCACATCGCGATGATGACATGGCGGCGTTCACACTGACCGAAGCGGATTATGCCTGGGTGACAGCGGAGTTAAAATGCATCGCCGGAAAATATTCACACAGCCGCATTGTGTCGGTTCTCGAAGGCGGTTATGAACTGCACGCACTGGGTCGAAGTGCGCTGGCGCATATCAAAGTGCTCAGCGGCCTGTAATCAAACTTGCAATCTTTAAGCCCGCACAAGAGCTACGGGGCGCGTTGCGCCCCGTAGCTTTCAAATAGACTGATTGAACTAAGCTGAAAAAGACGAGCCGCAACCGCAAGTTGTGGTCGCGTTCGGATTCTTGATAACGAACTGCGAGCCTTCCAATCCTTCCTGATAGTCAATCTCTGCGCCTACCAGATACTGGAAGCTCATCGGATCGATCAGTAATTGCACGCCATTTTTGTTCAGCACGGTGTCGTCTTCGTTGGTTACTTCATCAAAAGTGAAGCCATACTGAAAGCCGGAACAACCTCCGCCGCTGACGAACACGCGCAGCTTGAGATCGACATTGCCTTCTTCTTCGATCAATTGTTTCACTTTGTTGGCCGCGCTGTCGGTAAACAATAGCGGATCTTGCATTTCTGTCATTGCGTTCATTTGATGCTCCTTAATAAATTATTCGCCATTTCCAGCCTTAAACGCCACCACTTTATCCTGTGTTGCCGTATTACTGTGTATCAGGCGTCCGTCAACGATTGCGCCCAACTGGATTTCCAGCGTCGTGTAATGCACGTCACCATTGACCTTTGCCTTGCTCTGTAGTTCCATATATTCGCTGGCAAATACCGGCCCGCTGATTGTGCCGTTGATTACCAGATGAGTGACATTAACCTCACCATTCACCCGGGCATGTTCACTCAACACGAGAGTGCTCGGCTTGCCCTGCGCAGCAACCACATTGCCGTTGATCTGTCCGTCAATGCGCAACCCGCCGCTGAAATTCAGATTACCCTCGATGGTAGTTCCGACTCCGATCAACGAATCAATCTGGGTTTGCGGTTTGCTGTGTTTTTTACTGAACATTTTTACTCCTTGGCTTGTGAAATACTTACACTTTGCCGCACCTTCGGCTCGGTTGCGCCTTGCTCGAATATACGCACCTGAACGCTGTCCAATTGCGCATCGGGCGGCAATTCGATGCTTTGTTCGACGCGCCGATAATACCTGAAGCTGAGCTTGAATTGGGCATTTCCTGATTCGTCTTGTGGGAATACATGAGTGGTGCTTTGTCCGTTTTCCACCACTGTGGCGACCAACTGGTAGCTTCCGTTGAACATCTTGGCGCGCTGTCCGCTCTGCACCAGCAACATGCGCAGGTGGTATTCGCCTGGCATCGTGTCGCGCTCAAGCGTTAAACGGTGCACGCCCAACTCGCCTTCCTTGCCGCTCGCAGCGGTAAGGTTCTGGAAAAACACCAGGTCTTCCTGAAGATGGACGTTTTCATCCGCCAGATTCTTTAACTGCTCGGAAGTCGCCTGATTGCTTGCCTGTTCGATTTGAATCTTCCGCTCATATTGCGCCACCTGGTTACTCAGTTGAGCGTTTTCGCCCTCCAATTTGGCGACCTGATCGTGCAACCTGGACAGCTCCTGTTCGGCTTGATTTCGATGGAACCCGGCCAATTCCAGACCATTGTCATATGCCCACCACGCCAATGCCGCTGCGGCCAATACGAATGGCAGCATCATGCCCCAGCGCAAATACCAGGGAATGTGGGCGCGCACCGATAATTTCCGTGCGGAAATACTGAATCTTCGTTCGACCCTGCGTTCGACTCCGCGCCACATCTCAGGGCAACAAAGGAAGGTTGTTCAATGCGGTTGCTTCAGGCAATCCGAACATGATGTTCATGTTCTGCACCGCTTGGCCTGCCGCACCCTTGACCAGATTATCAATTACCGCCAATACCACCACCGTATCTCCACCTTGAGGTCTATATACCGCGATTCTACAGTGATTCGCGCCGCGCACCGTGCGAGTTTCCGGAAGGCTGCCGGATGGCATTACATCCACGAACGGCTCGCTTGCATAACGCTGCTCAAACAATGCCTGCAAATCCACGTCGCGCGTCAACCTGCCATATAGCGTGGCGTGGATGCCGCGTATCATCGGGGTGAGATGCGGCACAAAAGTCAGCCCAACCTCATTTCCCAAGACGCGCGCCAGGCCCTGTTTGATCTCGGGAAGATGGCGATGTCCGGCCACCCCGTAAGCCTTGAAATTATCCGAGGCTTCCGAAAACAAATAGCCCATTTCAAGTTTACGTCCTCCACCGGACACGCCGGATTTCGCATCGGCAATCAAACTGTCAGTAGCGATCGCACCCGCTTCCAGCAACGGGATGAAACCCAATTGCACCGCCGTCGGATAACAACCCGGGTTGGCGACCAACCGGGCGGTTTTGATCTGTGCGCGATTAACTTCAGGCAAGCCGTAAACCGCCTCTGCCACCAGATCGGGACAGGCGTGGCTCATGCCATACCATTTTTCCCACGTCGTGATGTTCTGCAAACGAAAGTCTGCAGCGAGATCGATCACTTTGACGCCCGCATCCAGCAGCGCGCGCGCTTGCTGCATCGCGATACCGTTGGGGGTGGCAAAGAACACCAGATCGCATTTATCCAGGTGCGCCTGATCGGGATGTGTGAACGGCAAATCCACATAACCGCGCAGGCTGGGAAACATTTGACTGACCGGCGTACCGGCATCTGCACGCGAAGTAATCACCTGCAATCCAACCTGCGGATGCGCCGCCAACAGCCTCAGCAACTCGACGCCGGTGTAGCCTGTTCCGCCAACTATGCCAACTTTGATCATCGTAGCTTCCATTAGAAACGCACAGCATTCTACAACAAAACATCGTGAGCTTATGGACCATGCCCGCAACAACAGCACAGGCCCCGAATGCAAAAGCCGCCCGAAGGCGGCTTTTGCATTGCATCCAGAACGTCTTAACGCTTGGAGAATTGTTTCCTGCGGCGCGCCTTGCGCAGGCCGACCTTCTTGCGCTCCACCTCGCGTGCATCTCGTGTCACCAGGCCGGCTTGCTTCAACACGGTCTTGAACGAAGCGTCGTAGTCGATCAATGCACGGGTGATGCCATGACGCACCGCACCGGCTTGACCGGATTCACCGCCGCCAGTGACGTTCACCATGATGTCGAACTTGCCCAAGGTTTCGGTCAGTGCCAGCGGTTGACGCACGACCATGCGGCCGGTTTCGCGGGAAAAGAACACATCCACCGGCTTGTCGTTCACCACGATGTCGCCCTTGCCTGCCTTCATAAACACACGTGCCACCGCACTCTTGCGACGACCGGTTCCGTAGTTATAAGTTACGCTCATGATTGATTATGCCTTCAACAAAT
>Ga0153916_10003504_pt1 | contig 11696 bp, 12 predicted proteins | sample Opewatmetagenome_FD_109642 | JGI IMG/M metagenome (GOLD analysis project Ga0153916, IMG submission 109642) | Freshwater wetland microbial communities from Ohio, USA - Open water 3 Core 3 Depth 4 metaG | ecosystem: Environmental > Aquatic > Freshwater > Wetlands | place: USA: Ohio, Lake Erie...
CCGCGGATCGACGAGGTGGAGAAGAACGTGTTCCACGTCTCGTCGCGCATCAACTCGACCTGGGGCGGGAACCTGGTGGACATGGTGCGCTGCGCGCGCGTACTGCAGATCATGGTGGAAGACGGCCTGGTGGAAAACGCGGCCCGCACCGGCCAGACGTTCCTCGCCGGGCTGCAGGCCCTGGCCGCGCGGGTCCCCGAGGTCACGAACCCCCGGGGCCGCGGCTTCCTGCTGGCGTTCGATCTGCCGACCCGCGAGGTGCGCGACGCCGTGCGGCAGGAGCTGTGGCGCGAGGGGCTGGCGGTGCTGACCTGCGGGCCGCGCTCGATCCGGGTGCGGCCGGCGCTGATCTTCGGCGAAGCCGAAGTGGCGCGCGCGCTGGAGACGTTCGAGAAGGTGCTGGTGGGGCGGCCCGCGCTGGCGGTCTAGCCGTTGGCCGTTGGCCGTTAGCCGTCACGCCGTCGGCGGTTAGCCGTTAGGTTAGCAGTCAGCGGGTGGGTGATGGACGCTGGCGGGCGGTACGGCCCGCCGCACGCACCGTTTCCGCCCCCCAGTCGCGGAGCCTCCGATGCCGGTGATCATCACGGACGATATGCGGGCGGTGATCGACTCCGCCCACCTTTGCTTCGCGGCGACGGTGAACGCGGACGGGTCGCCGAACCTGTCCCCCAAGGGGACGATCCGCGTCTGGGACGACCGGCGGCTGTTCTTCCTGGACATCGCCTCGCCCGGCACGGTCGCCAACCTCCGGCGGGACGATCGCATCGTGGTCAACGTGGTCGAGCACCTGTCGCGGCGCGGGTACCGGTTCACCGGCCGCGCGACGCTGCATCGGGACGACGCGGTCCACGCGGACGCGATACGGCGCGTGTTCGCGGGCGAGGGCGCGACCTACCCGGTGCAACACGTCGTGCTGATCGTGGTCGAACGGGCCGAGGTCCTTGCGTCGCCGGGGTACGTGCACGTGGCGGACGAGAACGCGATGCGGGCGTTGTGGAAGACGCGCCGGGCGGGACTGGACGACGCCTTCGACGCGCACGTGGCCCGCGTGGGCCCCTGGCAGCCGCCCGCCTGAGTCCGCTACATCCCGCACGGCGTTCCGCCTTGGCAGAGCGCGCGAGCCAGCGGGGGTTGAGCGCGGGGCAGAAGCGGTGAGACGCGGCTCCCGGCTGCTCGCCGGGTCTGGACTAGAACACGAACGGAATGATCCGCTTCGTGCTCCGCGCGTATTCGGCGTAGTCGGGGAACCGCTCCCCGAGCAGCCGCTCCTCCTCCACCACGCGGATCGCGACCAGGGCTGCGACCACCAGTCCCACCACGACGGGCACCACGGACCAGTGGGCCACGATCCCGGTCCAGAGGAACAGCAGCGCGCCGGCGTACATCGGGTGGCGGATCAACCGGTACGGTCCCCGCCGCAACATGTCACCCGGACCGGGATCGGCGGTCACCCGGAACTGGCCGGTGGGGAACGACCAGCGCGCCGAGCCGTTGATCACCAGGCCGAGCAGCTGCACGGCGATCACGATCGGCGAGCGCGAGAACAGGCTGCCGCGGACGGCGAGGAACACCAGGGCGGCCAGCAGCACGGGGAACGCGAGCTTGGAGAGCAGCTTCATGGGCCGAGTGCCGAGTGCCGAGGGCCGAGGGCCGAGGGCCGAGGGTCGGGCAAGGGTCGAGGGAAGTACCCCCGTGCTGGGGCCACGATCCCTCAAACCGGCCGGCCGGCGCGGGCTCAGTCGCGCTGGGCGGTCTGGTCGAGCCAGAAGCGCACCGGCAGGCGGAGCAGCATCGGCGCGGGTTTGCCCTGGAGGACCGCGGGCTTGAACTCCGAGCCGCGCACGGCCGCCTCCGCCGGTTGCGCGAAGATGCTGTCGGAGCTGGCGACGAGCCGCACGTAGCGCCCGTCCACCTTGCCGTTGGCACCGACCACGAAGTCGAACACGGCCCATCCCTGGAGCCCGTGGTTCCACGCCTCGGTCGGGTACTTGAGCTCGCCGAGCTGCACGAGGGTCGCCGCCTGCACGCCCACGCCGGAGGAGAGCACGCCGACGATCGGTCGGGTGAACGTGCGCACCTTGGAGAGGTCGGGGATGGGCGGCATCGGCTGCGCCACCACGGGCGGTCCCACGGTGGTCTGCTGCACCGAGGACCGGCCGCCGCCGCAGGCCAGCGCCGCGATCGCCGCCGCGGCCAACAGGCCGGTCAGGATCCCGGACGCTCGAGGAGGGGTCATGCTCGCCGATGCCCTGCTCATGTCCACTCCACCAAAAGGGTGCCGCAGGATCGCAAGGCGGACGGCGGCAGACAAGTGCACACATCACAACCGCGCGGCGGCGCGCCGCCGGTGCCGGCGAGCGACAACTTTCAGGACCCCATCGAGTCGTGCTCGTGCGCGCGGTGCGCCGCGCGCTGGAACTCGAGGAACGCATGCACGGCCGCGAGCGCCTCGGGGTCGGTGGTCGTGATGCGCACTGCCCCACCGCGTGGCAGCGTATCGGCGGCGTAGCTGATGCGGTCGTGGCGCGCCGCCATCACGGCTGTCCCGGGCACGGTCTGGCCGTGCACGAAGCCCGGGATGGCGAAATCCCCCACAGCGAAGCGCTCGGCAATCAGCCGCATGTGGGCCCGGATGGCGGCGACGCCGGCGGAGTCGGGCACGTCGCGCTGCAGCACGATGCGGCCGCCGTCCGGCAGCGGCTCGAATACGTGGGACGAAGTGTACTGATCCACCCCCATCGCCTCCGCCCCGCGCGCCTGCATGGCGGCGAAGGTGCTGTCCTGTCCGGCGGCGCTCTCGTGGTGGGCACCCGACCCGCCGCAGGCGGCGAGCAGGACCCCCGGGAGCAAGGACGCGAGTCGTGGCGTGATCTGCCGCATTGGCTTCCTCTTGTTGAGGGACGCTAGACGTTCCGCGCGCGCTCCAGGCGTTTCATGTCCCGCACCGACGCCGCCACCAGGCGCCGCAGCACCGCGAGATCGACGTCGGCCAGGCGCTTGATGTAGACGCATGACTTGCCGTGCTTGTGCTTTCCCAGCTTCGCCTGGAGTTTGGGGTAGCGCTCGATCCCGGCCATGAGGTAGAGCGTGAGGTCCTGCTTGCGCGGGGAGAAGCCCGCGAGGAACCAGTCGCCCTCGCGCCCGCTGCCGTACTTGTAGCGGTAGCTGCCGAACCCCACGATGCTCGTGCCCCACATCCGGGGCCGGGTCCTGGTCACCTGCTGCATGAGCTTGGCAACGGCGCGGCAGTCGTTCCGTCGCGTCGCGTCCGGAATGCGGGCGAGAAACGCGGCGACGCTGGCAGCGGTGCGCTTCGTCTTGAGCTCGGCCATGTGACCTCCCCTTACCCCTCGCGCGCCGCGGCGATGCCGCGGGTCTCGTTCACGGTCGCCAGCAGCAGCCCGCCCACGAGCAGGAACAGCAGCACCGTGGCGACTCCCGCCCGCTGCGAGTGGAACGCGGTTGCGGCGGTGCCGAGCAGAATGGGCCCGAGGAACGACGTCGCCTTCCCCGAGAACTGGAAGAACCCGAAGAACTCCGCCTGGTGCTTCTCCGGCACGAACCGGCCCATCAGCGAGCGGCTGGCCGACTGGTTGGGCCCGACGAACAGCCCGATCAGCACGCCCGCCACCCAGAGCCACGTGCGGGTGGGCGCCCACACGGCGATCCCGGTGGCGATGGCGAGCGCGATCAAGGTCAGCATGATCGTCTTCTTCCCGCCGATCTTGTCGTCGAGGAAGCCGAGCGCGAATGCCCCGACGCCGGAGGCGACGTTGAGCGCCACGCCGAACACGATCACGTCGGCCAGCGACATGCCGAACGTGCCGGCCGCGTAGATCCCGCCGAACGCGAACACCGTGACGAGGCCGTCGTTGAAGATCAGCCGGGCCACGAGGAACTTGACGATCTCCTTGTACCGGCGGATGGCGCGGATCGTCCGGCCCAGCTCGCGGAACGTGCTGCGGGCGTCGAGTCGGACGGCGCCGGTCTGCCGCTCCGGAACCACGAAGAACAGCGGCAGCGCGAACACCAGGTACCAGATCGCGACGAGCAGGTTGGTCGCGCGGACGTTGAACCCCTCGGCCGTGGACAGGCCGAACCACGGGACCGCGGGCCGCACGAAGCCCACGAGCGCGATCCCCATGCAGACGAGCCCGCCGACGTAGCCCAGCCCCCAGCCGTAGCCGGAGACCCGGCCGATCTTCTGTGGCGAGGCGATCACCGGCAGGAACGCGTTGTAGAACGTGTAACCGGTCTCGAACGACCAGTCGCCGACGACGTACAGCGCGAGCGCGAGCAGCGCCGCGTGGGGCAGGCTCGGGCTCACGAATGTGAGCGCCGCGGTGGCGAGCACGCACATGCCGGTGGTCACCGCGAGGAAGCGCTTGCGCGTGCCGGCCCGGTCGGCCGCGGCGCCGAGCACGGGGGAGAGCAGGGCGGTCAGCACCGCGCTGGTCGAGACGGCCCGCGACCACCACAGCGTGCCGGTCACCTCGTCCGGCGCCATCGCCTTGGTGAAGTACGTCGAGTAGATGAACGTGACGACCAGCGTGGTGAACGCCGAGTTGGCCCAGTCGTAGAGGGCCCACGACCAGATCACGCGCGGGACGTCGCGCGGCGGGGCGGCTCCGCCGGCTGCGGTGGACTCGGGCTGCGTCATGCGGTCGCGTTCCCTCCGGCGTGCCGGTCGTACAGCGCCTGGAGGCGGAGCCCAAGGTCGTGCTGGGTCTGCCGCAGGGTCTCGACCAGCTCGCCGCGCGAGCGGAGCAGGAAGAAGCGGCGGGCGTCGGTCCAGGCCCCGTGCCAGCGCTCCCGTACGGTGAGGCCGAGCATACCGACCGCCGGGAGCCCGAGCAAGAGGGCGAGCCCCCCGGCGAGCCCCCACCGGAGCGCGGCGAGCACCGCGAGCAGCAGCACCCAAAGCGTGTACAGGGCGATGCCGACCAGGAGCTTCCAGGTGGACTTCTCGTCGGGCTTCAAGCGCACCCGGTCCACCACCAGGCCGGTGGCGCGGTACGGCGGCCAGAACGCGACGACGCCCGCCACGGCGAGCAGGATCGCGAGCGGCATCAGCAGGTGCATCCGCCGCACGCCCCAGAACAACCCGTGCGTGAGCCCGACGTCGGCCGCGAGGTCCCCCGGCCGGAGCCCGAGCCGCTCGAGCCGCGCGCCGTGGGTGGTCACGTCGCGCACCAGCTCGAGCCCGGCGGGATCTTCCGTGCGGCGCACGTCGGCGAGAATCGTCGTGGTGGCCTCGAGCCGGCGCACTCGCTCCCCGGGGTCGCGCGCCGCCGCCTGCTCCGTCTCCCAGATGCGCACCGCGCACTCGACGAGCGGCCGGTCGGCCCACTGGTCGAGGTTGACCGTCACCTGGCGGAGCGCGGCCGCGATGCGGTCGGTGAGCAGCCGCACGGCGTCCGCATCCGCGGTGCCGCGCAACGCCAGGTCGTCCCAGGCCACCCGGCTGCCGGTTACCACCAGGGCGGCCGACCGGAACACGTCCTTCTCGCGGAACACGAGCCCCACGGGGACGATCGGGAACGCGCCGCCGGTGATGGCGGCCGCGCCGAGCGCGATGCGGGCCGCTCCCGTCTTCAAGGGCGCCAGCGCCGGCTCGCTGTGGCTCAGCCCCTCGGGGAAAATCCCGACGGCGGCGCCCTCGGCGAGCGCCGCGTGCACTGCGCGGAACGTGTCGAGGTTCCTGTCCATCTGCGCCGGATCGTCGGCGCGGCGATACACCGGAATGGAGCCCGCGCCCTTCACCAGCCAGGCGGTCTTGGAGTCGGCGAACAGCGGGGCCTTGGCGAGAAACCGCACGGGGCGCCGCGCGGCGGCCGCGACCAGCGCGGGATCGAGCAGCGAATTGGGATGGTTCGCGACGAGCAGCACGGGGCCGGCGACCGGCACCGCCTCACCCGTGTAGGTCACGCGGTAGTAGACGAACGCGGCCGCGCGCGCCACGCGGGGCAGCACTGGCTGGAGCCATGCCATGCGCCAAAGTCTGGGGTCCGGGTACCGGCCGCAAGGGCGGGCGTCGTCACCCCGTCGCCCTCGTGCGACAGCACGCGCCGAGTAGCCGCTTGAGCGGCATCCTAAGACCACGGCCACCAGGAAGCTGCCGAGGCAGCCACTCGGCGCGTTCTGCCCGGTGAGACGGGCGGCGCGTGCATTGGTGCGTGGGCGCGTGAGAATGACATCCCTGCCAGTTGGGCGCGCCGCGATTTTCTCCGCATGCGTTCACGTCTGTTCTACCACATCATTTGGACCACGCGGGGACGCCAGCCCGCGCTGGGGGACGGGGCGGCCCGGTTTCTCGATCGCTACCTGCGCGCGGTCGCGCGCCAGGAGCGGAGCCGCGTGATTGCCCTGGGTATCGTCGCCACCCACGTCCACGTGCTCGTCGAGACCCACCCAACCACGCCATTGCCGCGATTGGTGCAGCGATTCAAAGGCGGGAGCTCAGTCCTAATTAACCGCGAAGGGCATGCGGGGAACGGGAGGGTGGTCCGCTGGGCCAAGGGCTACACGATTCACACGGTGGGACCACGGGGCCTCGAACCGGCACGGGCGTACGTGCTGGGTCAGGAATCGCGGCACCCGGCGGAGCGCATCGTGGGTGAGATTGTCGGCCGCGTTCCCGTCGCCCTTGCGCGACAGACCGTGCCGAGTGGCCGCTTGAGCGGCGTTCTGGAACCCCGCCGCCCGGCGACTAGCCCGTCGCGGAGGCCGACGTCCTAGGATGCTGCCAAGGCAGCTACTCGGCGCGATCTGCCCGGTGAAACGGGCGCGCGTTCCCGTCGCCCGCCGCCCGCACACGTTGGTTATTGGGCGTTCGACCTTCCTACGGGGTGACGACCTTGACTCCGCGGGGCACCGTGAACGACACCTCCGCGGCCGGGATGGTGACGTTGGGGGAGAACGTCGTGAACACCAGCGTGCGCCGCTGGCCCGAGGACTCGACGATCGCCAGACGGCGGAGCCAGCCGGTCCGGAGCGAGACCGCGATGGTCGCGGTGCGGAACGGCATGTCGCGGGCCGTGGGCACGAGCGTCACCAGCTCGACGGAGTCGCCGGCGGCGACGGCGCGGCCCGCGTAGGTCGCCTCGTAGCGCTCGAGCGGGCGATCGACGAACTGGGCGAACAGATTCGGCGTCGCCGCCCCCGCCGTCGGCACCGGCTGGCGGATCACCTGGCCCGGCACCGTGCTCGGCGTGTAGGCCCACAGCCAGCGGCCGTCCACCACGATCCGGTCGCCCGCCGGCTCGACGAACCGCATGGCGAACCGGTCGGGCGGCAGGAGGTACAGCGTGCCGTGGCTCGCCTCCGGCGCGCCGAGCATCGGGTTGGTGATGGTCTGCTCGAACTCCGCGCGCACGGTGCGCAGCGCGCGGTAGGCGCGCTCGGCGCGGGCGAGCGCGGTGGGCGCGTCCTGGGCGACGAGGGAAGCCGGCGCCAGCAACGCGGCGAGCAGCGCCGCCTTCATCGCGCGGGTGCGTGCGCCGGCTCGGCGATGCGCCGCCCGATCGCCTCCGCCACGCCGACGAGCTCCCGCATCAGCGCCTGGAACTGCTCCGGGTAAAGACTCTGCTCGCCGTCGGACAGCGCGCGGTCGGGCTGCGGGTGCACCTCGACCAGGATCCCGTCGGCGCCGGCGGCCACCGCCGCGCGGGCCATCGGGATCACCTTGGTGCGGCGGCCCGTGCCGTGGCTCGGGTCCGCCACGATCGGCAGGTGCGACAGCTCCTTCACGACCGGGATCGCCGTGATGTCGAACACGTTGCGGGTGCTGCCGTCGAACCCGCGGATGCCGCGCTCGCACAGGATCACGGCGTGGTTCCCTTCCGCCAGCAGGTATTCGGCCGAGAGCAGCAGCTCGGTGATGGTCGCGGCGGGGCCGCGCTTCAGGAGAATCGGCTTGCCGCTCCGGCCGGCGCGCTTGAGCAGCGAGAAGTTCTGCATGTTGCGGGCGCCGATCTGCATCACGTCGGCGAGCTCGGCCACCGCGTCCACGCCCTCCGAGTCCATCGCCTCGGTCACGACCGGCAGGCCGGTCTCCGCGCGGGCGAGCGCGAGCAGCTTGAGACCCTTCTTCCCGAGACCCTGAAACGAGTACGGCGACGTGCGCGGCTTGTACGCGCCGCCCCGCAGCATGGTGCCCCCGGCATCGCGCACCAGCCGCGCGGTCTCGAGAATCTGCTTCTCGGACTCGACGGAGCACGGTCCGCCGATCACCACGACGTCGGGCCCGCCGATCTTCACCCCGCCCGCCACCTCCACAATCGTCGGCTCGGGACGCCACTCGCGGGACACCTGCTTGTAGGGCTGGGTGACGTGAATGACCTCCTTCACGCCCGGGAGGGCCGACAGCCGGCCCGCCTCGACACGGCCGTCGTTGCCGACCAGGCCGACGGCGGTGCGCTGCGCCCCCGGCATCGGCCGCGCCTGGTAGCCCAGCTCCTCGATCGTCTTGACGACGCGACGGACATCGTCCGCCGTCGCGTCGTGCCGCATCACGACCAGCATGGTTCCCTACGCCTCGATGAGAAAGCGGTCACCGTCCCGCGCGGCGGCGACCCGGCCGTCGAACACCTGGCCCGCCAGCCGGGCGGCATCCACCGCCTCGGCCGCAGGATAGAAGTGCGTGAGCACCAGGCACTTGGCCTGCGCATCCCGGGCCATGACACCCGCCCGGGAGGGGGTTAAATGTACGTCGATCGCCCGCTCCTCGGGGAGCGAGCACTCGGCCAGCAACAGATCGCAGCCCGCTGCCCAGCGGGCGAGCGCGTCGCTCGGTCCCGTATCCCCAGTGTACACCAGACGGCAGCCGGCGTGTCGCACCGCGTAGGCCAGGCTCTCGTCGGTGTGCGGGGTGGCGTGGCATTCGAGCGTGACGTCGTCGGCCAGCGCCGCGGCGGCTCCCGGCGCCAGCTCGCGGATCGCGAGCGGGAATCCCGGCTCGAGCACCCAATCGCCGAACCCGCGCGCGAGAGCCTCAAGCCGCGCGCGCAGCCCCGCCGGTCCCCACACCACGAGCGGCGCCGACCGCGCCGGCTCGATGCCCCACCGGAGCGCGAACAGCAAATGCGGCAGCTCGCCCCAGTGATCCGCGTGGAAGTGGGTGATCGCGATGTGCTGCACCGTGTGCCACGGCAGGTCGAGCGTCGCCGCGCGGTGCAGCGTCCCGGCGCCGCAGTCGAGCAACAGTCGCGTGGCGCCCGCTTCGACCCAGTGGGCGGGCGCGGTGCGCCGCGCCGACGGCGCCACGGTGCCGGAGCCGATCACCACGAGCAGCACGCCGCCCTCAGTTGCCGCGGAACACGATGCGCTTGAAGAACGTGCCGGCGGGCGTCGTGAGCTTGGCGAGATAGATGCCGGCCGGCACGGTCGACCCGTCGGTCGCGGTGCCGTCCCACGTCAGTTGCGGGTCGCAGCCCGTGCTGCCGGGCGCCGGGCGGCCGTACCGACCGGCCTGCAGGAACGGGCCGAGGCCGGTAGCCGGGATCAGGGAGCGCACCAGCAGGCCACGCACGTCGAGGATGTCGAGCGCCACGACGCCGGGGACCGCGAGGTCGAACCAGAGGCAGGTGGCCGGTTGCGCCGTGCCCTGCGGGAACGGGTTCGGGAAGTTCTGGAACAGCGTCGTCACGAGCGGCACGCTGTCGTCCACGATGACGAACGTCCCGCTGCTCTGGACCGTCTCCTGCGCGGGCCCGAGGCGGGCGGTGACGCGCCAGCGGTACGGGGTGTTGCGCTCGAGATCGACGGTGGGGACGAAGCTCGTGGTCGTGAGACCGTCCGCCTCGAGCTCGACGCGGCCGTCGTTGGCGCGCACGATCGCCAGGTCGTAGAGGAACGGGCCGGGGGGCGCGGCCGCGTCCGGCGACGACCAGCGGAACTCGGGGCGGAGCTCGCGGATCGTCGAGCCGGCGGGGTCGTTGAGCGTCTCGAGCGTGACCCACGCGGGTGTGGTGAGCACCGCGCTCGACCGGGCCCCGGCCCGGGCCGAGTCCGCGGAGACGGCGCTCACGTCCGCGAACAAGCCGAGCCCGCCGTGCTGCGCCGCCAGCGTGACGCTCGTGTCGCTCAGCGTGGTGTCGAGCACGACGGCGGCGAGCCCGGTGTCGCGCGCGACGCGCAGGCGATAGTGCACCGGCTTGGCGAACGTCGGGATGTCGGGCGCGCTCCAGACGACGTCGGGCGTGACCGAGGTGAGCGGCGCGGCGGGGCTCACCAGCGTGACGCCCTGCGGATAGGTCGTCGCCTGGAGCAGATCGGGGCGACCCCAGCCGCGTGCGTTGTCGGGCGCCGTGCGGTTGTCGGCGGCGGCGCGGAACGCCGACCGCACCGCGATGGGCCCGACGTCGGGGTGCGCCTCGAGAAACAGCGCGGCACCGCCGGCGAGGATCGGCGTGGCGAACGACGTGCCGCTGCCGCGCCCGAAGGCCTGGCCGCCGCCGGGCTGGGGTGACGCCACCCAGATGGCGACGCCGGGGGCCGCGAAGTCCGGCTTGATGCGACCGTCGGCGGTGGGCCCGCGCGAACTGAAATTCGCCACCACGCCGAGCGAGTCTTCCGCGCCGATTCCCAGGGCGGAGTCGGCGTCGGCCGGCGTGATCAGCGTGCCGGCCGCCGGGCCTTCGTTGCCGTTGGCGGTGAGCACGAGAATGCCGCGCTGGGCGGCGAGGTCCACGGCCACCGTGGTGACCGCGACGTCGCCGTTCAGTTGCGCGTACGTGTAGCCGGTGCCGTCGTCGAACGTCGTGTAGCCCAGGCTGCTGGAGACGAGGTCGACGCCGATCGAGTCCGCCCACTCGAGCGCCGCCACGTAGTTGTCCTCCTCGACCCGCGTCTCGGAGCGCACATCCTCGGTCTTGGCGAGCAGGTAGGCGGCGTCGGGCGCGATCCCCATCATCGTGCCCGGGACCTGGGCGGCGAGCAGCGACAGGACCGACGTGCCGTGCGACGACGCCGTGGCCGCGTCGTTGGCCTCGTTCCGCACGACCGAATCGTTGAACACGAAGTCGTACTGCGCCACGATCAGCGTCTGCGCGAAGGCGGGCAGCCCGGTTTCGAACCCGGTATCGAGCACGGCGATCCGGACGCCCGCGCCGCGCAGGCCGTGATCCACCAGCGGGAACAGATTGAGCCGGCGGAGCGGCATGGCCGACGGTCCGAACAGCGTGTCCTGCGCCGGCGCGAGCGCCGCGGGCGGCGGCGCGAACGGCTCCACCACCGCGGCCGTGTCGGGGCCCGGGCGCCGGCCGAACCGCGCGACCGGCTGGATCCGGGTGAGATCGCGCCGGTCGCGCGCCGCGGCGAGGGCCGCGGGCGGCAGCACCGCCGACACGGCGTGGAGCCACCGGCTCACGCGCCGCACGGTCCCGCCGGCCCGGACGACGAACGCCGGCACGCTGTCGAGCGGCTGCCCGGGCCGGACGAACAGCCACACGGGCGCGGTGGCGTCGCGGGCGAGGACGGCGGCGAGGCGGCGGGACACGTCGGGGCGCTGCGCCGCCGCCGGCGCGGCCGGCAGGGCCAGCGCGCAGCCCGCGGCGAGCAGCAGCAGGCCGCGGGCGCTCAGACCTCCTCCAGCTCGCCCAGGCGCACGCCGACGATGGTGGAGACGCCCGGCTCCTGCATCGTGACGCCGTACACCGCGTCCGCCACCTGCATGGTCCGCGGGTTGTGCGTGATCA
>Ga0153916_10003505_pt1 | contig 11692 bp, 13 predicted proteins | sample Opewatmetagenome_FD_109642 | JGI IMG/M metagenome (GOLD analysis project Ga0153916, IMG submission 109642) | Freshwater wetland microbial communities from Ohio, USA - Open water 3 Core 3 Depth 4 metaG | ecosystem: Environmental > Aquatic > Freshwater > Wetlands | place: USA: Ohio, Lake Erie...
CCAGCCATCCCCGATCCGGCCAGCCAGGCGGGCGCCGGCGATCGTCTCGCCGCCGATGACGATCGGGGGTGGCGGCACCGGGACCGGCTGCGCATGGGCCTCGTGCAGCGGGTAGAACGGCGACGGCCGCGTGACCGGACCGCCCGTCCACAGCGCACGCAGCACGGCGACCGCCTCCTCGAGCCTGGAGACGCGCTCCGCCGCTTCCGGGAAGTCCATGCCGTAGGCCTGGTGCTCGCGCGGCGCACCGCCGATCCCGATCCCCAGGATCAACCGGCCGCCACTCGCGATCTGGAGCGTCGACGCCATTCGAGCGAGCAGTGCCGGATGACGGTTCATGACGTTCACCACGAACGGCCCGACCGTGACCGTCCTGGTGCTCGCCGCCGCCATCGACAGGATCGTCCAGTTCTCCACGACCGGGACGGTCTTGTCGCCCCGGCCCATGAAATGGTCCCAGGCCCACAGGCCGGCGTAGCCAGCCGCATCGAGGCGCCGGGCGCTCTCCAGCCACCAGCCCGGCTCGGCCCGGATCGTTCGGAGACAGACGCCGATGGGAAGGCGATCGGAGGCGCCGCTCGTCATCGACTCGCCGGCCGCCATCTACAGGCGGGTCTCGAACAGCCGCACGTCCTCCGGCGAGATCGCATGCCCGTCGCCGCGGGTCGGGCCCAGGGCGGCCCGTGCCCCCAGCGCGTCGAGGTCGGCCGGGAAGCGCCCGATCAGATCGAGGACCACGGCGTGGATACGTTCCGCGTTCTGCTGGAAGACCTCGAGGACGCTCATCGCGTCGACAGCTTCCGTGCCCTCGTGGACACCGGCGTCGTAGTCGGTGATCAGGCTGATGTTGACCACCGCCATCCCGAGCTCGCGGCACAACCACGCCTCGGGGTACTGGGTCATGTTGATGACCTCCCAGCCGGCGTCGCTGAACCACTTGGATTCGGCCTTGGTCGAGAACCGTGGCCCGGCGATCACCACGACCGTGCCGCGCTCGTGGACCTCGATCCCGTGGTCGCGGATCGTGTCGATCGCGAGCCGGCGCAGCACCGGGTCGTAGATCTCGGCTGAGGACAGGTGGGTCACGATCGGGCCGTCGTAGAACGTGTCGATCCGGCCGCGCGTCCGGTCGACGAACTGGTCGCAGACCACGAAGTCGCCGGGCTTGACGGCCAGCTGGAGCGACCCCGCCGCGCACGGGGATATGACCGCCTTGACCCCGAGCGAACGCATCGCCCAGACGTTGGCCCGGTAGTTGATCCGGTGCGGCGGGATGGTGTGGCGCCGCCCGTGCCGGGGCAGGAACGCCACGCCCCGTCCGGCGACTTCGGCCAGGAAGAAGGAATCGGACGGTGGTCCGTAGGGCGTGTCGACCTTGATCTCCCGGACGTCGTCGAGCAGGGAGTAGAAGCCGGAGCCGCCGAACACGCCGATCTCCGCTGTATTCGAGGTCGTGGCCACGCGCTCCTCCGTCCTGTTCCGGTGCCGGTCGGGCCGGCGATCGAGGGGATTCTAGGCGGCGCCGCCTGACGAGGATAGGATGGCGCCATGAACAGCGGTCGCACCTCGTCGCTCATCCTCGGGATCGTCATCCTGGCGATCGGACTGTGGTATTTCGCGGAACGAACCCTGGGGCTCGACCTGCCCCGCCTCAACTGGAACGAGCTCTGGCCGATCGCCCTGATCGCCCTCGGAGCCTGGATCATCGCCGGCCCGTACCTCCGGCGGCGCTGACCCGCGATGACCGGGGAGTGGAGCCAGGGAGACGGCTCCGCGACCGACCGTGCCTGGCTGGCCGACTGGCGTCGCCGGATCGCCGCGCTCTACGCCGAGGTCCGGACCATGGCAACGACCGATCCTGTCCTTGCACTCACGCACTGGCGAGCGGTCCGCGAGCGCCTCTATCGCGAGCACCCGCAGTCGCCCGTCCCGGCCGAGGCCCGCAGGGACTTCCGGGCGCTGCACTTCGAGCACGATCCGAAGCTCCGCTTCATGGTGGTCGTCGAGCCGGCGCCGCCCCCAACACCGGGCGCGTTCGCGCTCGAGCTGCCGAACTCGGGCGCGGACATCCTGTCCTTCAGCCGCGTCGGCAGGATCGCCATTCCCTTCGCCGACGGCCCGCGGACGCTCTCGGTCTTCTGGATGGGAAGCTATGCCGGCGGGCTGTTCATCCCCTTCCGGGACGCCACCAACGGCCACGAGACATACGGCGCCGGGCGCTACCTCGTCGATGGCGCGAAGAGCGCCGACCTCGGCGGCGATCCGTCGGGGAATACCCTGATCGTCGACTTCAACTTCGCGTTCCAGCCGTCGTGCGCCTTCGATCCGCGCTGGGCCTGTCCGCTGGCGCCCCCCGAGAACCGGCTCGACCTGCCGATCCGCGCCGGCGAACGGATCGCCTGACCGTGCAGCAGGTCCGCCTCGCGTACCATCGGGGCATGACGACGTCCACTCGCGCGCTCTCCCTCCCTGACTCCGTCCACGATTTCCTCGACGCCAATCGATTCATCACGATCGCCACGATCGATCCCGACGGATCGCCCCACCAGGCCGTCCTGTGGTACCGCCTCGACGGCGATGAGATCGTGCTGAACAGCGCGGTGGGCCGGCGCTGGCCGGCCAACCTGCAGCGGGATCCCCGGATCTCGCTGTCCGTGACGGACGAGGCCGACGGTTACCGCTGGGTCGGGGTCACGGGCGAGGCCCGGGCCGTAGCCGACCAGGCCACCGCGCAGGCCGACATCGCCGAGATGGCCCGGCGCTATCACGCCGACGATCCGGGCAAAGCGGAGCGGCTGATTCGGAACCAGTTCGAGCGCCAGCAACGGATCAGCTTCCGGGTCGTCCCGATCACCGTCCACGACCACCTGGAGTAGACGATGCCGCGGGTGGTCGAGCTCGCGGGCGGTGTCGGCGGCGCCAAGCTGGCCGACGGCCTGCAGGCGGCACTGGGCGCGGATCTGACGGTCGTCGTCAACACCGGCGACGACCTGGTCCTGCATGGCCTCGCCATCTGGCCCGATCACGACACCGTCGCGTATACGCTCGCCGGCCTGGACGACGTCGAGCGCGGCTGGGGCCTCGCCAACGAGAGCTGGACGGTGATGGATAGCCTGGCCGAGCTGGGTGACGAGACCTGGTTTCGCCTGGGCGACCGGGACCTGGCGACCCACCTCTGGCGGACCGACCGCCTTCGAGCGGGCGTCCGCCCGACCGCCGTCGCGCTGGAGTTCGCGCGACGCATGGGAATCCCCGCCGCGATCCTGCCGATGACCGACGACGAGGTGCGGACCGAAGTGCGGACCGGCGACGGGTGGCTCGAGTTCCAGGAATACTTCGTCCACCGCCACCAGGCGCCGGAGGTCCACGCGGTGCGGTTCGTGGGTGCGGACCGCTCGACCGCCTCACCGGAGGTCCTCGCCGCGATCGAGGCGGCCGAGCTGATCGTGATCGCGCCGTCCAACCCGATCGTGTCGGTCGGCCCGATCCTGGCGGTGGGTGGCGTCCGCGACGCGCTCGGCGACGCGCGCCGACGCGGCGTCCCGGTCGTGGCTGTCAGCGGGATCGTCGGCGGCCGAGCCTTGAAGGGCCCTGCCGACCGGATGCTCGCGTCGCTCGGACACGAACCCAGCGCGCTCGGGGTGGCGCGGCTCTACGCGGACCTCGCCGACGGCTTCGTGCTCGACGATCTGGACATGGGCCTCCGCCCGGCGATCGACGCGCTGGGTCTCGCGACCCTGACGACGGACACGGTCATGACCGACGACGCGTCGCGCGCTCGATTCGGGGCCGAGGTGGTCGCCTTCGGCGGGTCGCTCCAGCCGGTCCGCCCGTGAGCACGGTCCGAAGCGTGCTGGACCCGGCCGGCACCTGGGCGATCATCCCGGTCCGCGGCCTCGAACGAGCCAAGTCACGCCTGGGTGGGCCGCTCGACGCCGAAGAACGCCACGACCTCGTCAGCCGCCTGCTGCGGCGCGCCATCGCGGCCGCGACCGGCAGCTCGCGGGTGGCCGGCACGATCGTCGTCAGCAGCGACCCGGCGGCCCTCGAGCTCGCCCGGACGTCCGGCGCCGTCCCGGTCGCCGACCAGGAGCACGGCCTGAACCCGGCCCTCGAGCTCGCCCGGACCGAGGCGCTCGCCCGGGGCGCGACGGCGCTCATCGTGCTGCCCGGGGACCTCCCGTTGCTCGACCGCGAGACGCTCGACGCCGTCCTCAGTGCGGCGAGCGACGCGGCGGCCCGTGATACGCCGGCCCCCGTGACTCCCCTGGTCGCCCTCGTGCCGGACCGGCACGGCACCGGCACGAACGTGCTGATCCTGGCGCCACCCGACGTGATCGAATTCGCCTTCGGACCGGGCAGTCGCGCCGAGCATGCCGCCCGCGCGGCCGCGGCCGGCGCCATCTGCGTCGAGCTCGGCGGACCGCTCGACGTCGATCTCGACACCGCGGAGGACCTGGTGCTCGTCGAAGGGCTCGCGCCCGAGACCATCGATGTCGGCTGACCGGGAGGCGCGTCTCGAGGTCATCGCGCTGGCCGGCCTGCCCGAGGTCCGGGCGGGCGACGACCTGGCGTCGCTGATCGGCGACGCCCTGGGCGGCGCGGCCGGTCTGCTGCCACTGCGCGAGGACGACGTCATCGTCGTCACCCAGAAGGTCGTGTCGAAGGCCGAGGGGGCGGTCGTCGACCTGACGACCGTCGAGCCGCGACCCGAAGCCGTCGACTTCGCGACCCGCTGGGATCGCGACCCTCGTCAGGTCGAGGTCGTGCTCCGCGAGGCCCGCCGGATCGTCCGCATGGCCAATGGCGTGCTGATCACGGAGACCCCGCACGGTTTCGTCTGCGCCAACGGAGGCGTCGATGCCTCCAATGTGGGCCCCGACAGCGGCTCGATCGTGACGCTGCTGCCGGCCGATCCGGATGCCTCCGCGACGCGAATCCGCGGCGCCCTCCGGACCCGGTTCGGCATGGACGTCCCTGTCGTGATCTCGGACAGCTTCGGGCGGCCCTGGCGCTGGGGCATCGTCGACGTCGCCATCGGGATCTCCGGCCTCGCCCCCCTCGACGACCTGCGCGGGATCGCCGATGCCGACGGCCGGATCATGCGCTCGACCGTTCGGGCGGTCGCCGACGAGCTCGCCTCGGCCGCCGAGTTGGCGCTCGGCAAGACCGCCGGCCGGCCCGTCGCCTTGATCCGTGGCGCCGTCTTCCAGCGTGCCGAGGCCTCGATCCGAGAGGCCCTCATACCAGCCGGGAACGACCTCTTCCGCTGAGAGAGGGTCTGAGCGGCCCGAGCCGGGCGCCGAGCTCGCCAAAGATGCGCACGGGGACCGTTCGGCGAACCCGCAGGCAGGGACCAGGCGTTCACGCCGGGACGGCGGCCAGCAACGAGCGTGGGCCCGGCCGTGGCGGCCACAGGACTCGGTCAATTCGGCCGCAAGGCTCGCCTACCGGTCCCCCCGCGAATATCTGTCCATCGACGCCGCGCGAATTTGCCAGACTGTCGCCCCAGGCATATCTGCCAGGTCTCGTGGCCCGGCCTGGGCGCCCGCCGTAGCCCGGACCGGGATGCTGGTACGCTCCGCCACGATGAAGCTCGGCCTCCAGATCCGCTCGTTCACCTGGCCGGGTGGCGCGGAGGCCATCGGTCCGACGCTCGCCCGGATCGTCCGCCAGGCCGACGACGTCGGCTTCGATTCCATCTGGGTGATGGACCACTTCTTCCAGATCCGTGGCGTCGGCCGACCCGAGGAGCCGATGCTCGAGGGCTGGACCACGCTCGGCTACATGGCCGCCCACTCCCAGCGAGCGCGACTCGGCCTGATGGTCGGCGGCGTCCACTACCGCTATCCGGGCCTCTGGATCAAGGCCGCCACGACCCTCGACGTCCTGTCCGGCGGCCGCGCCTGGCTCGGGATCGGCGCGGCCTGGAACGAGGAGGAATCGGACGGGCTCGGCTTTCCGTTCCCGCCGCTCGCCGACCGCTTCGACATGCTCGAGGAAACGCTCCAGATCGGCCACCAGCTGTGGACCGGTGAACGCGGCACGGAAGGCACCTTCGCGGGGCGGCACTTCCGTGCCAGCCGCCTGCTGAACTCGCCCCAGTCGATCAGCCGGCCGCGCGTTCCGATCATGGTCGGCGGCGGCGGGGAGAAGAAGACCCTTCGCCTCGTGGCGCAGTACGCCGACGCCTGCAACGTGTTCGGGACACCCGAGGCGATCGCCCGCAAGTACGCGATCCTGGACGCACATTGCGCCGCGGTCGGACGGGATCCGGCCGAGATCGAGCGCTCCACGCTCCAGAACGTTCGGGTCAGCGCGGATGGCGCGCGCGGCGCCGAGACCCCCGCCCAGGTCGTCGACCGCTTCGGCGAGCTGTCAGATGCCGGGGCGCAGCACGTCATCGTGGCCGTCACCGACCTGACCGATCCGGCCCCCCTCGAGCTCCTCGGGCGCGACGTGCTGCCCCACCTCAGGACCCTCTAGCCATACCCCCAGGGAGTATCGCTTTCGTGATACGATGCCGTTCATGACCGACAAGGAACCCGCCGCCGGCGGCACGCCCAACCCGTTCGGCGGCTTCAGCATCGCCCTCCTCGACGACGCCCAGGCGCCGGCCACCGCGACCGGCGGCCCATCCACCATCCGGAGCGCCGGTGACCGGGTGGATTCCAGGGTCGTGATCGTGGGATCGGGGCCCGCTGGGCTGACGGCCGCCATCTACGCCGCTCGAGCCAACCTCGAGCCGATCGTCCTGGCCGGTTCGGCGCCGGGCGGCCAGCTGATGCTGACGAGCGACGTCGAGAACTACCCAGGCTTCGTCGAGCCGATCCAGGGGCCCGACCTCATGGCCGCCATGCGCGGCCAGGCCGAACGCGTCGGCGCGCGCTTCGTCGACGTCGACATCGAGCGGGTCGACTTCTCCGGACGGCCCTTCCGGCTGTGGGCTCGCGGCACTGAATACTGCGCCCAGGCGGTGATCATCGCGACCGGCGCATCGGCGCTGTGGCTCGGGCTCGAGAGCGAAACCCGGCTGCGCGGCCGAGGCGTGTCGGCCTGCGCCACGTGCGACGGCTTCTTCTTCCGCGACCGCGAGATCGCGGTCGTCGGCGGCGGCGATACGGCGTTCGAGGAGGCGACCTACCTGACCCGCTTCGCGACGAAGGTCCACCTGCTCCACAGGCGCGACACTTTCCGCGCGTCGAAGATCATGGTCGACCGGGCAAAGTCCCACCCGAAGATCGAGATCCACCCGAACACGGCGGTCGAGGAGGTCCTCGGCGACAGCAAGGTGGACGGTGTGCGGTTGCGTGACACGGCGACCGGCTCCGAGACCACCATGCCGATCGACGGGCTCTTCATCGCCATCGGCTACAGGCCGAACACCGACGCCTTCCGCGATTGGCTCGAGGTCGACAAGGCGGGCTACCTCGTCGTCCACGACGAGACCGGCTCGAAGATCGACGGCGTGTTCATCGCCGGCGACGTCCACGACCATCGATATCGCCAGGCGGTGACCGCGGCCGCCGACGGCTGCAAGGCGGCCATCGACGCGGAACGCTGGCTGGAGTCGCAGGGCATCACCGAGGCCGCGACCTCCACCGCCTGGTAGGAGTGACCGAACCCGGGCGCTTCGCCCTGCTCCCGAGGCTCGGGATCGAGCCGACTGTCGCGAGCCTCGTCCACGAGGCGCTCGATCGCGCCATCGAGGCGGCAGAGATGCGCTCGCTCGGAGCGGTGACGGCGCTCGACGCCGGCTGCGGCCGCGTCTCGGCGCTGCGTGCCTTCCGGCCCAGGATCGCCCGCCTGGTGGGGGCGGACATCCACCAACCGAGCGCGCCGCTCCCCCACCTCGACGAGTTCGCGATCGTGGACCTCTGCGGCCCGGCCGCGGCCTTCCCCGACGGGTCGTTCGACCTCGTCCTTTCGAGCTTCACCCTCGAGCATTTCGCCGACCCGGGGGCGGCCCTGACGAACCTCCGCCACTGGCTCCGGCCCGGCGGCATGCTGGTCGCGACGACCGTCAACCGCCGGCACCCGTTCGTGGCCGCCTATCTCGGCCTGCCCGACGGTCCGCGACACGCCATCCAGCCCCTGGTCAAGGCCACGGCGGCGGACGCTCATCCGCTCGTCGGAGCGTGCAACGATCCCGCGGCCGTCCGCGGTGCGCTGGCCGCGGCCGGCTTCGTCGACATCCGGCTGACGACCGTCGGTCACCTTGCCAGGGCGTGGGGGCGCCACTGGCCGACGTTCGTGCTCGGCCTCGTCGGTGATCTGCTGACCAGGGGCGCGCCATCGCGGCGGTCGACGATCGTCGCGCTCGCCAGCGCTCCGGCGCCGTCGCAGGCGCCCGACCCGGTCCATCCACAGACGTTGGAACCGGCACCGGTGGACCCGTGACCTTCCCACGCGGCCAGACGCGGACCGCCACCGGAGGCGCGGTCGGCGGCGGCGGCCGGCGGCTCGGCGGCGGGCCGTTCGGCCGGACGATGGGTGACTTCACGCCGGTCCCACCTGAGCGCCGCGGCCGGACGGTCCGACGGATCCTGCGCTTCTTCCGGCCGTACCGGACGCAGGTCGCGATCGTCCTGGTGGCGATCCTGGCCACGAGCTTCATCGGCCTCATCAACCCGATCCTGCTCAAGCTCCTCATCGACATCGCGATTCCGCAGCGCGACTGGGGCCTGCTCAACCTCTTCGTCGGGCTGATGATCGTGCTGCCGATCGTGTCGGGCCTGATCGGAGTCGGCCAGACCTACCTGAACAACGTCATCGGCCAGAGCGTCATCCAGGACCTGCGCGGCGAGCTGTACGCCCACCTCCAGCGGATGCCGCTGCGCTTCTTCACGGAGACCCGAACCGGCGAGATCCAGAGCCGGCTGGCCAACGACGTCGGCGGCGTGCAGTCGGTCGTCACCGACACCGCGAGCTCGGTGACCAGCAACATCGCGGTCGCGGTCAGCACGGTCATCGCCATGCTGATCATCGACTGGCGGCTGACCGCGCTGTCACTCGGGCTGACGCCCTTCTTCATGTACCTCACCTTCCGGGTCGGCAGGATCCGCCGGGAGGTGAGCGGTGAGACGCAGCGTTCGCTGGCCGAGATCACGGCCCTGACCGAGGAGACCCTGTCGGTCTCGGGAATGCTCCTGTCGAAGACCTTCGGCCAGCAGGACAACGCCGTGGCCCGCTTCCGCGGGCTGAACCGGACGCTGGCCGGGTTGCAGATCCGCCAGGCGATGGTCGGCCGCTGGTTCTTCATGATCATCGGCACGATCTTCAGCATCACCCCGGGCTTCGTGTACTGGCTGGCCGGCTTCCTGGCCATCAACCATGACCCGTCGGCGCCGACGATCGGCGACATCGTGGCATTCACCACGCTCCAGAGCCGGCTCTACTTCCCGCTCGGCCAGCTGCTCAGCGTGCAGGTCGAGATCCAGGGCGCCCTGGCCCTCTTCGACCGGATCTTCGAGTACCTCGAGATGGATCCCGAGATCGTCGACGCACCGGACGCCGTCACCATGGATCCGGCGGCGATGCGTGGGCGCCTCCGGTTCCGCGAGGTTTCCTTCCGCTACCCGACCGCGGCCGTCCCCTCGAGCCGCGCACATGAGGCGATGGCGGCCGCCGGGTTGGACGATGGCGTGGCGCCGCTCGCCGAGGCGCCACTCGATGGCGCAACGGCGGCTGCCATCCCGTCATCCGGGGCAATCCCCGAGCTCGAGCTGCTGCTGTCCTTCGCGCTCGAGCGCATCTCGTTCGAGGCCGAGCCCGGCGAGCTCGTGGCCCTGGTCGGCCCGTCGGGGTCAGGCAAGACCACGACGACCTACCTGATCCCGCGGCTGTATGACGTCGACAGCGGCTCGGTCGAGATCGACGACGTCGACGTCCGCCGGATCAGGCTCAAGTCGCTCGGCGAGATCGTGGGCGTGGTGACCCAGGAGACCTACCTGTTCCACGCCTCGGTGCGGACGAACCTGTTATACGCCCGGCCGGACGCAACCGACGCCGAACTCGAGGCGGCGACCCGGGCGGCAGCCATCCACGACCGGATCCAGGAGCTGCCCGACGGGCTGGATACGATCGTCGGCGAGCGCGGCTACAAGCTGTCGGGTGGCGAGAAACAGCGGATCGCGATCGCCCGGGTCCTGCTCAAGGATCCGCGAATCCTCATCCTCGATGAGGCGACCTCGGCCCTCGACACCGTTTCCGAGCGGTTGATCCAGGCCGCCTTCGAGCGACTCATGGAGGGCCGCACCACGATCGCCATCGCCCATCGTCTGTCGACGATCCTGCGGGCCGACCGGATCCTGGTCTATGACCGCGGCCGGATCGTGGAACGCGGCACGCATGCCGAGCTGATCGCCCTCGATGGCCTCTACGCCCGGCTCTATCGCGAACAGTTCCTTGCCGAGCGGCCGGCCGAGCCGGCCGAGGAGCCCGTGTGAGCACCATCCGAACGGCCCTGCTCGAACACCTCGATGGGTCGAACTTCCGGGCCTCAACCGGGACCGGGCGGCGGATCGAGTTCGGCGATGTCGTGGCCGGCGCCCTGAGCCCGGTCGAGACCGTCCTCGCCGCCCTCGGCGCCTGCACCGCGATGGACGTGATCTCGATCGCCGGCAAGAAGCGGCAGGCCATCGACGACTACCGGATCCATCTGCGTGGCGACCAGCGCGACGAGTACCCGCAGGTCTACACCGGGATCGAGGTCGTCCACGAGGTAACCGGCGCGGACATCTCGGAGGCGGCCATCCGCCGGTCCATCGAGCTGTCGGCGACAAAGTACTGCCCGGTCAGCGCGATGCTCTCGGCCGGTGCAACCGTCGTGCACCACCGTTACCGGATCCACTCGACCGGGGCGAAGCCCTACGAGGCTGAGGGCGAAGTCATCGCCACCGGGCCATACGCTCGGCCCGACGTGGTGGTCGATCAGCGGTAGCGGATCGGCTCCGCGGCAAACGAGGTCGTCGCCGTCCGGGCGCGACCGCGCGTCCAGATCCGGGTGGCCAGGTCCGGGACCAACCAGCGAAGGAAGTACAGCCGGCAACCCAGGCAGTAGCCGGTCACGGCAAGCAGTGTCTGCAGGCCCGCCACGGCAAAGGCGAAGACCCAGCCGACGGGGCTCGCACCCGCGGCAAACGCGATGAGCGAGAGGATCAGGACGACGCTGCCAAGGGTTTGCGCGAAGCGCGGCGGGTATTCGTGCTCGGGGGTCGTCGGCGACAGCGACAGGACCATGACGATCCGACGCCAGACCGCGCCGTAGACCGACCAACGGAGCCCGAACGCGGCACTGGTCCCGATCGACAGCAGGGCGACCGCCACCAGCAGTGGAGCATCCAGGACGTAGGCCGCGAGGAGGACGATGGCCGAGGCGCCGGCTCCGAACCGGTGGCCGCGCGGGTCGATCATGCGAGCTTCCGGCAGGCGGGCTTCGGCGTCAGCGGGGACGGCGCGTGGCATCGGTGATGCTCTCCTACGACGGGATGACGAAGGGTGCAGGGTACCACAGAAGTCCGACCGAACTAGTCGGATATCGAGGCGCGGCGTCGGACCAGGGCGTCGTCCGGAGGACCCGGCGCCGGGTTCGTGGCCCGACGTCCGCTGCTCGTCACTTGCATGACTATGCAGTTTATCTGTATAGTCATCCTCCCATGACCGCCGTCCAGCCGATCACCACTGCCTCGAC
>Ga0153916_10003506_pt1 | contig 11692 bp, 10 predicted proteins | sample Opewatmetagenome_FD_109642 | JGI IMG/M metagenome (GOLD analysis project Ga0153916, IMG submission 109642) | Freshwater wetland microbial communities from Ohio, USA - Open water 3 Core 3 Depth 4 metaG | ecosystem: Environmental > Aquatic > Freshwater > Wetlands | place: USA: Ohio, Lake Erie...
AGGTAGCCGGAATCGAATGCCCGGCAGCCCGGGCCCGCGACCAGCTCGGGACGGAAGAGCACGAGCAGCAGCCGGAGCGACCCACCGGCGGCGGGCAACGCGACATGCGGATGGGAGTTGTCGACGAGGAAGATGTCGCCCGGCTCGATGGGATGGGCTCGCCGCCCGAACATGAACCGCCCGCCGCCCTCGAGACACAGCACGATCTCGAGGTATTCATGCCAGTGCATACGGTCACCATCGCCCCGCGTCCGGTAGTCCAGTACCGCCAGGGGGAAATCGGGGTCCAGATCCTGCGCCCAGTGGAACACCGCCATCGAGCCTGCCCCTGTCAGCAGCCGGAGGCGCCGCGGAGAGACCGTTCCATGGTCGGACTCTCGGGGGAGTGGCCGGTCGCGGGACAGGGCCAGATGGCCCGAAAACGCCCGTCCGGCGGACACTCGCAGCCGGTTCTGACACTACCTTGGCCCGGAGTGGCATTGCGGCGGCGCCTCGCGCGGAGGGAAAGTCAGGCATCGAAGACTGCCCGCCAGCCAGGAGATTCGGTCATGGCGCACTACCCGCACCTGTTCAGCCCGATCCAGCTCGGGCATCTGGAGCTGCCCAACCGGATCGTCCACGTGCCGACAGACATCAGCTCGTCGCACGCCGATGGTGAGGTCAGCGAGCGCGACATCCACCATCACGCCGACATCGCACGCGGCGGGACCGGATTCATCATCGTCGGAGCCACCACGCCGGACATGAAGACCGGCCGCCCCACGGTCACCTGCCTCGTGGCCGACGGCGACAACTACATCCCGGGCCTGGCCCGGCTGGCCGAGAGCATGCACCGCTACGGGGCGAGATGCGCCGTGCAGCTCCAGCATCCCGGGCGCCAGTGTGCGATCCCGCGCTACAACACGCTCGGGGCCACCGACCGCGTCCTGAAGCTGCCGTGGTCGGCCGGCCACGAGATCATCTACGAGAACGCCGAGGAGAAGGGCAAGGAGATCCGCGAGGCCTCGATCGCCGAGATTCTCGAACTCGTCGATCTCTTCAGCGAGGCGGCCTGGCGGGTCAAGCAGGCGGGCTTCGACGCGGTCGAGCTGCACGCCGCCCACGGCTACCTGCTGTCGGAGTTCATGAGCCCGTTCCTCAACATGCGCACGGACCGGTTCGGCGGCAGCCTCGAGAACCGGATGCGCTTCCCGTTGGCGGTCGTCGACTCCATCCAGAAGAAATGCGGTCGGAGCTTCCCGCTCCTCGTTCGCTACTCGTTCGACGAGTGGTGCGAGGGTGGCCGGGGGCTCGAGGAGGGGATCGAGATCGCCCGGATCCTCGAGCGGGCAGGCTGTGCCGCCGTCGACCTCTCGATGGGGATGCAGGAGAGCCCGGGAGCCGGCTTCGACCCGATGCAGTACCCGCAGGGCTGGGCGACCTACGCCGCCGAGGCGGTGAAGAACGTCGTCCGGATTCCGGTGATCACGAGCCACTCGCTGCGCGATCCCGACTACTGCGAGCAGATCCTGGCCGAGGGGAAGACGGATCTGGTCGGGCTCGCACGGCAGCTGCTCGCCGATCCGTACTGGCCGGTCAAGGCCCAGTACGGGCGCGTCAAGCAGATCCGCCGCTGCATCTCCTGCCTCGGCGGCTGCTGGCAGGAATCGCTGATGGCGAAGAAGGAGATTGCCTGTTCGATCAATGCCGCCTGCGGCAATCCCGCATACGCGGCGATGAAGCCGAGCACGAGGCCCGTGCGGGTTGCGGTCGTCGGTGGTGGACCGGCCGGCATGGAGGCGGCCCGAGTCGCGACGGAGCGCGGCCACCATGTGACCCTCTTCGAGAAGGCCGGCGAGCTCGGCGGCGCCATGAAGTACGTGTGCCTGGTGCCGGGCAAGGAGAAGATGCGCTGGTACCTGGACTGGATCCGGGACCAGCTCCTCGACCTTCACGTCGACCTCCGCCTCAACCACGCGCCGACCGTCGAGGAGCTGCAGGGCTTCGACGTCGTCCTCAACGCGACCGGTGCGGCGTCCTACGTTCCGGATCTCGTCGGTGACGTCAGCCGGGTCGTTCCGTTCGAGGAATCGATGGCCTGCCCCAAGATCGCGTGCGAATGCCATCCGGGCGGCCGGCGCATGCGCAAGCTCGGCGCTCGGGTCCTGCTCTGGGGCGACGGCTACCCCGCCGCCGACACGGCGGCGTTTCTGGCGAGCATCGGCAAGCAGGTCACGATCGTGACCGAGAACCGCGAGTTCGCGTCCGAGCTCGAGGTCATCCACATGTACGTCCTGCGCAAGCGGTTCGCCCAGGGAGACGCCGAAGTCCTGCACGACCGGCCGTACAAGCACCCGGTCACCGTCATCACCAACACCACCATCCACGAGATTCGCGTGGGTGAGGTCGTCCTGCAGGACAAGGACTTCACGCGCACGACCCTGGAGGTGGACGACGTCGTCACCTGCCACGTCCGGTCCGAGACCGCCCTGTTCAGCGCGCTGCGGGCGGCCGGCGTTCACGTCATCAACGTCGGCGACTCACTCAGGCCGCGGAACCTCTACTGGGCGGTGAAGGAGGGTTCGGACTTCGGCCTCGCCGTCGACCAGAACCTGCTCTTCAACCCGAACCACGCCATCCTCAACGAGCTCCCGATCGACGTCCTCGCGCAGCTGACCCGCGACGAGAGCCCGGCCTACTCGGCCCGGCAGATGCTGACGCTCGCCGAGGTGGGAACCGGAAACGGCACGAAAGAAGCGGTGCGGACGTGACCGCCATTGTCGCTCCCCCGCGGGCGGCGCTCGCGGCGCCGGTGACCCTCCGCGAGGCCGTGCCCGAGGACATCCCGGACTGCGGGCGCATCCTGTACGAGGCCTTCGCGACGCTCGCGGCGCGCCACGGATTCCCGCCGGACTTCCCGTCGGTCGCCGTGGCCACCGGGTGCATCCGGGGCCTCATCAGGAATCCCGGCTTCCACGGCGTCGTCGCCGAGCGTGATGGCAGGATCCTCGGCAGCACCTTCCTCGACGAGCGCTCATCGATCTCGGCCATTGGTCCGGTCAGCGTCGATCCGGCGGCGCAGGACGGCAAGGTCGGCCGCATCCTGATGCACGCGATGCTCGAACGGGCCGCCGAGCGGCGAGCCCCGGGCGTCCGGCTGCTCCAGATCAGCTATCACAACCGGTCATTGAGCCTCTATGCGAAGCTCGGATTCGATGTCCGGGAGACGTTCGCCGCGATGTACGGGGAGCCCCTGCGGCTCGCGCTCCCGGGCTACACGGTTCGGCCGGCCACCTCGGAGGACCAGGCCGCCTGCAACGCCCTGTGCGTCCGGGTCCATGGCCACGACCGGGCCGGCGAGGTGAGCCACGCGGTCAGCAGAGGAAAGGCACGCGTCGTCGAGCGCCTCGGCCGGATCACCGGCTACACCACGGGGATCTCGTACTTCAACCATTCGGTCGCGGAGACCAACGACGACCTCGAGGCGCTCATCGGTGCTGCGCAGCACCTCGATCAGCCGGGCATCGTTGTCCCGCTAGGGAACGCCGAACTCTTCCGCTGGTGCCTGGCCAACGGCCTGCGCGTCTTCTTCGTCATGAACATGATGACGATCGGGCTGTACCAGGAGCCCAGGGGCGCGTATCTCGCCTCGGTGGGGTATTGACCGGCGCTGGCTCCGTCCAGGTGGCGGGCTCGGCCGGCCTTCTGGCAGTGATTCCGGCCCATGGCCCGACGTGCGGAGCTGCGCCGACGGACGCGGCTGACTCCGGGGCAACGATTCCGACTCGAAGGCCGCGGGAAGGGACCTTGCCGGTTCGCATGGTGACTACCGGTCAACGCGGGGCACACGAACGCGACCGTTTGGGCCACTCCGGTCGATATCGTTGCCTCGGGGCCACCAGGCTGTCGGGCCCGGTGCCTCGACCCTCCGCTCGGCCTGAAATCGTTGACTCCCGGTCACCAGACCCGTGAACGGTCATGTCGCGTTGGGCTCCCTCGTCGCCGAGCCCTTTGCCAGGTTCCGTAGGGCGCGAATCTCAGGCCTTGGCGGCCGCCGCTTCACGCGCCCTCTGCCAGTCGGCCTTGAACTGGATGATCCCCTTGTCGGTCAGCGGGTGGTGGACCATCTGCTGGAGGACCTTGAACGGCACGGTGGCGATGTGGGCGCCGGCCAGCGCCGCCTGGGTCATGTGCAGGGGATGGCGGATCGAGGCGGCAAGCACCTCGGCCTCGATCTCGTGGATGGCGAAGATCTCGGCCAGCTCGCGGATGACGATCATCCCGTCCTGGTTGATGTCGTCCAGGCGCCCGACGAACGGACTGATGAGGCTGGCTCCGGCCTTGGCCGCCAGCAGGCCCTGGTTGGCCGTGAAGATCAGCGTGCAGTTGGTCTTGATGCCTTCCTCGGCGAAGCGGCTGATCGCCTCGAGCCCGTTCTCGCTCATCGCGACCTTGACCACGATGTTCGGGGCGAGCTTCGCGAAGTGGCGACCCTCTTCGAGCATGCCGTCGACGTCGTCGCTGACGCATTCGGCCGACACCGGGCCGGGCGTGATCTTGCAGACGGCCTGGAGGATGTCGTCGTACGAACCGCCGACCTTGGCGTAGAGCGTCGGGTTGGTGGTCACGCCGTCCAGGACGCCCCACCGGGCGGCGATCCGGATCTCGTCGATGTCAGCGGTGTCGAGGAAGATCTTCATTGGGGCAGCTCCGTGTTCGACTGATTGCGGTCAGTCTACGTCGCTGCCTCGATCGGCTCGTCCACGAGTGGTGCCATGACCGGCCGGAGCTCGGGCGCTCGGCCGTCGCGCACGGCCAGCGACGCCGCCACGAAACCGTCGAACAGCGGATGGGGTCGCTCCGGCCGCGAGCGGAACTCGGGGTGGAACTGGCTGGCCACGAACCAGGGGTGGTCCTTCAGCTCGACGATCTCGACGAGACGGCCGTCGGGTGACTGGCCGGACAGGAGCATGCCTGCGGCTTCGAGCGTCTGGCGATAGCGGTTGTTCAACTCGAAGCGGTGGCGATGCCGCTCGTAGATGACCTCCTGCCCGTAGACGGCCGACGCCTTCGAGCCGGGGGTCAGCTTTGCCGGATAGAGGCCGAGGCGCATCGTGCCGCCCTTGTCCTCCATCTCGCGCTGGTCGGGCATGAAATCGATCACCGGATGCTCGGTGAACATGTCGAACTCTGTCGAGTTGGCGTCGCGTGTGCCCACCACGTCCCGGGCGAACTCGATGACCGCGCACTGGAGGCCGAGGCACAGGCCCAGGTAGGGGATCCGGTGCTCGCGGGCGTAATGGGCCGCCAGGACCTTGCCCTCGATGCCGCGGTGGCCGAAGCCCCCGGGGACCAGGATTCCCGCCGCGCCATCGAGCCGCTCGTGCAGGTTCTCGTGGGTCAACGCCTCCGAATCGACCCAGCGGACCTTGGCGTCCACCCCGTGTGCCCATGAGGCATGGCGGAGCGCCTCGGTGACCGACAGGTAGGCGTCGGGCAGCTCGATGTACTTGCCGACCAGGGCGATCTCCAGGATCGGCTTGGGCGCCTTGATCCGGGCGACCAGCTCGCGCCACGAATCGAGGTTCGGCGTGGCCTCGGCATCCCCGAGGCCCAGCTCGCGGACGACGAGCCGCCCGAGCCCGGCAGCCTCGAACAGGAGCGGCACTTCGTAGATCGTCTCGGCCGTCTCGGCCGGGATGACGGTGTCCGTCGCGACGTCCGTGAACAGGGCGATCTTCTCGCGGATCTCGTCGCTGACCGGGTGGTCGCTGCGCAACACGATCACGTCCGGCTGGATGCCGATCGCCCGGAGCTCGCGCACGGAATGCTGGGTCGGCTTGGTCTTGAGCTCGCCGGTCGCGGCCAGGGCGGGCAGCAGTGTCACGTGCACGTACAGCACGTTGGCCCGGCCCACGTCCTTGCGCATCTGGCGGATCGCCTCGAGGAACGGCAGGCTCTCGATGTCACCGACCGTGCCCCCGACCTCGACGATCACGACGTCCGGCTCGCCCTGGCGGGCGACGCGGACGATCCGCTCCTTGATCTCGTTGGTGATGTGCGGAATGACCTGGACAGTCCCACCCAGGTAGTCGCCGCGCCGCTCCTTGGCGATGACCGCCTGGTAGATGCGGCCGGTGGTGACGTTACTGAGCTGGGTCAGGTTCTCGTCGATGAACCGCTCGTAGTGCCCGAGGTCGAGGTCCGTCTCGGCGCCGTCGTCAGTGACGAAGACCTCGCCGTGCTGGTAGGGCGACATGGTGCCCGGATCCACGTTGATGTACGGGTCCAGCTTGAGGATGGAGACGTGCAGGCCGCGGGCCTTCAGGAGCCGGCCGATGCTGGCGGCGGTGATGCCTTTGCCAAGAGAGGAGGTCACGCCTCCGGTCACAAAGACATACTTCGCCATGGGTCAGGTCCTCCGGGGGTTTTTCGAATGTTACCGGACGACCGGCCCCGGGGCAACCCGTCACGAATCCAGGAGGCCCGGTGATCCGACTCGAACCGATGGACGACCCGACCTTCGCCGCCTGGCGCGAGGCCTCGGTCCGCGAGTACGCCCAGGAGAAGGTCGACGCCGGAACCTGGCCTGGGGACGAGGCACTCGACCGCGCGGCGCAGGAGTTCGCCGCGCTGTTGCCGGACGGCCGGGACACGCCGGGGCATGCGGTCCGCTCGGTCGTGAACGATGACGGCGAGCGCGTCGGGAGGGTCTGGTTTGCGGCAGAGGAACGTCCGTTCGGGTGGGTCGTGTTCATCTACGACATCGCGATCGAGCCCGCCCATCGGCGCCGCGGTCACGCCCAGGCGGCGCTCGAAGCCGTCGAGGCGTTCGCGCGGGAGCACGACTGCGTCGCCGTCCAGCTGCACGTCTTCGGGTCCAACGTCGGGGCGCGCCGCCTGTACCAGCGCGCCGGCTATGTCGAGACGGACGTGACCATGCTCAAGAGGGTCGCCGACTAGCTGTGGTCCGTGAATAGGCTGTTGACCATCCCGGCCACCGTCTACAGACCGTCGCAAGTCATCGTCGACAGACTGGTACGGGACGAGGTCGAGCCGAAGGAGCAGGTCGGGCCAGCACGTCCACGCTCAGCGGGAGGTCGGATTCGGCCCAACCGGCCAGGCTTCGCTCCGTAGCAGTCTCCTGACGACGAATTGCGTGGAACGACGAGCCTGCGTTCGTGGCGTCAACAACGTCTCCGGAGCACCACAGCCAGCCGCACGGTGCGATCGCTAGGGACGAGCCGGCGGCCATGCCCCGGGTGGAGGGTCGATCAGGCCGTCGCCCCAGACCTCCGGTCCGCAGAAGGAGGGACGTGCTCGTGGGCCGGCCAGGCTGGACGGATCAGCCCGCCAGGCCGTCAGCGTGGCCTCGAGCCAGGCATCGATCTCGCCGAACTCGGTCCAGCGCCGGAACTCCCAGCCCGCCTCCAGGCAGATCCTGACGAGGGCCCGCTTGGCCCAGACGATGTCGCTGTAGCCGGCCGCGTAGCGATCACTCTCGCCGTCGCCGATGAACACCACGGCCCGGCCGGCGGCCTGGTGGGCGAGGATGCGGTTGCGCTTGCAGGTCCCACAGACGAGGCAGGTCCGGTGGCCGTTGGGAAAGGCGATCCTGGCCCGCCGGCCCTCGAAGGTCGTCCGTGCCGTGATGACGGGGAGCTCCCCCACCCCGAGGGCTTCGAGCGCGGGGCGGATGAAGAAGCCGAACCCGTCCGAGACGACCTCGACCACGATGCCGGCTGCCTGGGCGTGCCGGACGAACGGCACGAAGCCCGGATCGTGGGGCTGCGCCGCGGCGGTTGCCAGGAGCGCCTCGCCCGGCGCATCGACCAGCGCCATCTCGATCTCCATCAGGCGTCGCGAGCCCATCAGCCCGGCGTCGTAGGCCGCGGCCTCCGACTCCCAGATCTGTGGGACGTGCTCGGCCATGATGGTGTCCGAGACGTCGGTCAGCGCGATGGTGCCGTCATAGTCGACGAGGATGACGAGGGGCGGCTCGCCCGCGCGCAGCGGCGAGACCGGCGGCGCGCTCCCGTCGCCAGCGCGTCCGCTGAAGCTCACGCCGCTTCGCCCATCGGGCGCGTCACGCGGCGACCGGGCCAGGCGCCTCGCCGCAGCAGCGCGACGCCGCCCAGGATCACGACACCGCCGATCACCTGTTCCGGTCGAATCGCCTCGCCGAGGAAGATCGCGGCGAGAACGACGGCGAGCGCGGGCACGAGCGACTGGAGCGCCGTCACCCGGGTCGGACCGAGCAGCTTCAGGCCATGGAAGACGACCACGTTGGCGAAGCCGGCGGCAAGCGTCCCCGAGTAGACGATGGCAAGGCCGACCGGCAGCCCGACCCCGCTGAGGTCCGATGACGCCAGCTGGGCGATCCCAACCGGCGCCATGAACAGCGTGCCGGCAACGATCGCCCAGGTCGTGGCCACCAGGGGCGAGTGGCGGCGCAGGATCTGCGCCCCGAAGACCGTGTAGATCGCCCAGCACGTGGCTGCCACGATCGTGAGGGCGTCGCCGACCAGCGAGACGCCGAGGTCCAGGCGCTGGCCGGCCGCGATGACCATCGCCACGCCGATGAACGAGACCAGCGCCCCGGTCAACTTGGCGGCGTTCGGGGCATCGGCGCGGGTGACTGCGGCCATCAGCGCTGTCAGCACGGGGGTCGTCGCGATCAGCAGGGCGGAGTCGCCGGCCGGGATGGACTGCAGCGCCACCGGCCAGAGGATCTGGTAGCAGCCGAAGCCGATGATCCCGAGCACGGCGATGGCCAGGATGTCGCCGTGGGGCAGCCGGATCGTGCCGGTCCGCCAGCGGAGGAGACCGAGCAGCGTCACCGAGGCCAGGACGTAGCGCAGGAATGTAAAGCCTACCGGCGGCAGGATGCCGATGGCGCCCTTGACCACGATGAAGTTGCCGGCCCAGAAGACCATGACCACCAGGACGCCAAGCTCGGCGAGGTGGCGATCGGTGGCCGCCACCGGGGCTGGGGTCAAGGGCGCCGCGGATGCACGGGCTGCTCCGGCGGCCGACGCCTGCCCGGCGTGTGGCACCTCGCGCATCTCGGAACCGGCGAATAGCGCGACGCCCGCCGGTTGGGCGGGCGTCGCTGTCGGATCGGAGACCTGATCCGTGGCGATCAGGCGCCCTCCTGATCGAGCTCGAGGATCTCCTCGTCAGCCTCCTCGGTGAGCTTGAGCCAGACGAACAGCCCGGCCAGCACGGCGAGCGGGATCACGATCAGCGCCGCAAGGGTCACCCCCAGGGCGACGGCGACGGTCTTGAGTGCCTTCATTCGATGCCTCCTGGTGCGATGCGATAGCCGGCGATCACGCTTGCGTCTTGGTCTCGATGTGGCGAAGGCTGGGGCCCCGGGCGACCAGCTCGCTGACGTCCTCTCGGGTGAATTCGACGAGCTGGTGGTGGCTGCCAGCCTGGCCACCCATCAGCAGGCGAACGACGAACGCGCCTTCCTGCTCGAAGAAGAAGACATCGCGCGGCTTCTGCTCGTCAAGGTACCGCCCGATGACCCGGAACGCCGTCTCGTACTGGCCGGCGACGTGGGGCGGGGGCGGCGAGACGCGGCCACGCCGGGCGCTCGCCTCTTCCATGAACCGCGCGATGTCGTCGTCGAGGAAGGTCAGTGTCTCCTTGGTCACCGAGCCGATCGACTCGGACAAGGTGCCGCCGCCCGCGCCGGAAACGACGAGGCCCTGGACGATGAAGCCATCCGGCGCCTCGACCAGCAGCACGTCCTTCATCCCGTGCTGGTCGATGAACGCCCCCATCGACCGGAAGACTTCCTCGAAGTCCTGGCGTGGGCTGCCCTCATAGATTCGCATGTGATTGCGCCCTCCTCGGGATGAGAGCCGGTCGTCCGTCTGATCGGGCCGCGGTTGGACGACATCGACGTGCCCGGAGACGCCAGTCCGGACGAGTGTACCGGCCGGTCAGCGGCCCAGCAAGGTCGCCAGCTCACCGGCGACGCGCGCATCGTTCACGATCAGGGCGGTGTTCGCCCGGATCGATGCACCCTGGGTGAGTGTCGCGATCCGGGTCAGGAGCCACGGCGTCAGGGCCGGCCCGGCGATCCCGGCGTCGCCGGCTTCGCGGACGGCGCGCTCGACGGCATCGCGCGCCAGGTCGTCCGGCAGGGCGGCCTCGGCCGGGACCGGGACGCACACGACGATTCCTGCCCGGAGGCCAAGCCCCAGATGGGTTGCCACGATGTCTGCCGCTCCCCGGACGTCCGGCACGGAACCTGGCGCGCGGACACCTGCCGATCGCGCGAAGAACCCGGGCAGCTCGTCCTGGCCGATCGCGATCACTGGCACGCCGCGCGTCTCGAGGTATTCGAGCGTGGCCGCCACGTCCAGGATCGCCTTCGGGCCGGCGCACACGACGGCCATCGGGGTCCGGGCGAGCTCCTCGAGATCCGATGAGATGTCGAAGGTGGGTGCGCGCCCCGCTGGCCCGCCACCGAGCGCACCACGGTGCACGCCACCGATCCCGCCCGTTGCGAAGACCCGGATGCCTGCGGCGTGCGCGGCGATCATCGTGGCCGAGACCGTGGTCGCCGCCCACCCGCCGCCGGCCAGGGCGACGGCGAGACTCGGCCGGGCGGCCTTGCGGACCGAACCGGCCGGGGCGGTCGCCAGCGACTCGAGGCCGGCCGGATCGAGGCCGACCAACAGCCGGCCGTCGTGGACGGCCACCGTAGCCGGGATCGCACCGGCCGCGCGCACGGCAGATTCCGAGGCCCGGGCGACCTCCAGGTTCTGTGGATAGGGCAGGCCGTGGCTGATCAAGGTCGACTCGAGCGCGACGACCGCGCGTCCGGTCGCCAGCGCCTCGCGGACCTCGAAGGCGACCGTCAGACGATCGAGGACGCCGGGCAAATTGGCCACGCGACAAGCCTAGCGGCGCGACTACCCTGTCGCTCATGCCGACGCGCCGTCCCATGACTCCCGCGGACATCCGGCGCCAGGTCGTGGTCGAGGAGCTGGACCTGTCGAACGACGGCCGGCTCGCGGTCGTCGCCCGACGCTCCATCCGTGGCGATCGCTACGTGACCCACCTGTACGCTGTGCCACTCGAGGAGCGGCGCGTCACGAAACCTCGCCAGCTGACCTCGGGTCTCGTTCGCGATGGGCATCCGCGCCTCTCCCCGGACGGCCGCCACGTGGCGTTCGTCCGGACCGACCCGACCAGCGTCGACGCGATCGCCTCAATCGTGATCCTCGACCTCCGGCGCGGGCGCCAGCGCGTCCTGGCCGCCCGGGGCCACGGCTCGGTCGGCGAGATCGCCTGGTCGCCCGATGGCAGCCGGCTCGCGTTCACGGCCGAGGTCGACCCGCCGCGCTTCCTGGTCGGCTCGATCCAGCCCCTGGGCGCCCGGCGTCCACGCAAGCGCACCGGTAGCGCCGCCGCCGAACCGACGCCCCGGGCACGGCACATCACTCGCGCCGACTGGCGCTGGGACGGCTCCGGCCACGTCGACCGCTGGTCGCACCTGTTCGTCATGGAGGCCCGTGCCGGCGCGCGGGCGCGCCAGGTCACGGCCGGCGACTGGGGCGTGGCCGACATCTGCTGGTCTCCGGACGGTCAGACGGTTGCCTTCACGGCCGACCTCGGTCCGACCGCGGACACGCGCCCGCGGCCCACGATCTGGGCGGTCGATGTCGATGCGCCGGGCACGTCCGGCGACGAC
>Ga0153916_10003507_pt1 | contig 11688 bp, 11 predicted proteins | sample Opewatmetagenome_FD_109642 | JGI IMG/M metagenome (GOLD analysis project Ga0153916, IMG submission 109642) | Freshwater wetland microbial communities from Ohio, USA - Open water 3 Core 3 Depth 4 metaG | ecosystem: Environmental > Aquatic > Freshwater > Wetlands | place: USA: Ohio, Lake Erie...
CTGATCCGCAAGAAAAAGAACCTGTTCACGCTCATCCCGGCCGTCTTCATGATTGCCACTACAGTGGCTTCCCTTTTGATCCTGCTCCAGCAGTACCTGCGCAGCAGGAACTATCTCCTTATGGCGGCTGATCTTCTCTTGCTGACCCTGTCGGCCGGAGTCGCTTGGCTCGTCCTAAAAACATTCGTCAAACCGGGGCGGCAGCCGGCCGCCGAGCCGGGGTGAAGCCAGCATCGGGATGGAGGATGAAGATGACGGCCTTTGATATCATCCTGGAAGCGCTGAAGGGGATCAAGAGTGAGATCCTTCTCTACGCAGTGGCCGTGGGCGCGCTTTTCATCGCCTCGGCCTCTCTGGGGCTCGAAATCCTCAGAGAGCTCAAATGGCCGCTTTTGGCCGTCTTCTCCGTCGCGCTCCTGGCGTACTTTTTCGGCCGGGCGGTGCCTCAGGCCAGGATGCGATTGAAAACGCGCTCCGAAAAGCCGGTCGGATGAGCAAAAGAGCAGGGGATATCATCTGGGTGGGCTTGGCACTATTCGCCATGTTCTTCGGCGCGGGCAATCTCATTTTTCCCCCCTTTATGGGGTTCATCGCCGGGCCCAGCTGGCCGATTGCCCTGGCCGGGTTTCTGATAACTGGCATTGGCATGCCCTTGCTGGGCATCATGGCGTCTTCCCGGTCCGGGGGCACGGTCGAGCATCTCTCCGGCAAAGTCAACCCCATCTTCGGCCGGATACTGAGCATCGTGATCATCCTGGCGATCGGACCTCTGCTCGCCATCCCCAGGACGGCGGCAACGACTTTTGAAATGGGGGTCCGTCCCAATATGCCGGGCGCCACGGCCGGAGTCTCGTCTCTCGTTTATTTCGCGATCACGCTCTTTTTTGCCTTCAACCAGAAGAAGGTCGTGGACGATATCGGGAAGATTCTCACCCCCTTCCTTGTCGCTACACTCGCCCTGATCATCCTGAAGGGTATTTTCTCCCCTTTGGCTGAGGTCGCCGGGAGCGGGTTGCCCAACGCATTTGGGAGAGGATTCCGCGAAGGCTACCAGACGATGGATGCCATGGCCTCCGTTGTGTTCGCGGAGATCATCATCGCAGCCATGGTCTTCAAGGGCTACAGCCGCACGTCCGAACAAGTGAAAATGGCCTCGCTGTCGGGGTTGGTCTCGGCGATAGGTTTGGGACTCGTCTACGGAGGGTTGATGTACTTGGGGGCCAGCTCGGTCCGGCTCTTCCCCGCAGACATTGAGCGGACGGACCTTCTCATCCGGATCACCCAGGGACTTCTTGGGAGCACCGGCAAGATCGCTCTGGGCGTGGCTGTGGCTTTGGCGTGTTTGACCACCTCGATCGGCCTCACAGCCACGGTGGGGGATTACTTCAGCACCCTGTCCAAGGGAAAGCTCAGCTATAAAGTCATTTGTCTCATCACCTGCGTTTTTAGCGCCGTCTTTGCCACGGTCGGTGTCACCACCATCATCAAGGTGGCCGTACCGCTTTTGGTCATGGTATATCCCTTGGTGATCGTGCTGGTCATCCTGACCATGGCGGGACGGCTGGTGAAAAGCCGGGCCACCTATGTCGGAGCCATGATCGGAGCCTTGGCGACCAGCCTGTTCGATGCCCTGACGGCCGCTGGGATCCCCCTTGACTCGGTCAACCAGTTGATCCAGAACATCCCGCTGGCCAAATCGGGCTTTCCCTGGATTTTGCCGGCCTTGGCAGGTGGGATCTTCGGAGCGATCGTGGCCAGGGCTGGCGTTGGAGGAGCTATCGGCACCATCCGCCCTGAGCCCCGTTGAAAAATGGCCCGCAAATAGGGTATATTTAAGGCCTGAATCTGGGCGCCCGTAGCTCAGCTGGATAGAGCGACTGACTACGAATCAGTAGGTCGGAGGTTCGAATCCTCTCGGGCGTACTCCTTCTTTTCAGTATTTGCTAGCCTTTTCATCCATCCATCCAACGTCCTCGTTTGTCCATGGAACGCCCTGGATTGCACCTGCCTTCGCCGATAACATCCTCAATCACATGGTTCCAATTAGGGAATGCTGGGGGCCATTTCTGGCGATTGTGTCCACACAGGGAAGGGCCTGATTTCAATTGACTGCTCGCCAATTCCTTGCTACCCTTAAACTGTACCTGAGTGAATCTAAAGACAAGGAGTAGGCAATGAAATGGAAAAGACCGGAAGCGGACGACCTTCCAACCCTGACTCCCATGCAACCACCGCCACAGCCATCGGCCCCGCGGAGTCAGCCGCCGCCTGCCAAGGAACGGGCTTTGATCGGTCCTTCGATCGAAATCAAGGGCAGCCTCTCGGGCGACGAGGATGTGTTTGTGGAGGGCCGGGTTGAAGGAAAGATCGAACTGTCTCAGCACAGCATCACAATCGGTCCGAGAGGGCGCATCAAGGCTGATATCCGGGGACGGAGCATCGTCGTTATGGGTGAGGTCGAAGGTAATCTCAATGGGTCAGAACAGATTATCTTACGGCAATCCAGCAAGGTGCGAGGCAACCTTGTCGCCCCGCGTGTGGCTCTCGAAGACGGGTCGGACTTCAAGGGCGGCATCGACATGACGTCCAAACCTGCAATGGAATCAAAATTGCCTACAGACAGTGCTGCGGTGAAGCCTCCGTCACAGCTGCTGCCGAGACAGGATAAGACCGGGGATAAGGTCTGATTCCAACGGCGCGAGACGGCCGCCTCGCGGCGGTCTACAGTGAGAGATTTCGACCCAGCATCCAATGACTCTGAGTGCTCCTCGAGAAACCCAGGTTTTGCCGGAAGTGCACAAATCGCTCGGACTGAATGCGCTGCTGAACTCGGTGCGGGGCCCTCGAAGTTACTCTATCCTGGACCTCGGCCCCGCCCTCGAAGCGAACGTGCGGTTCTGGTCCCAATTCTCCTGCTGGCTGCATATCCACGACTTCTACCGCAGTTACCGGGAGTGGAAGGCAGCGGTTGTGCCGGAGGAGAAGTCCAAGGAGAGGGCGTTTTCCGCACTGCTTCCGTTCAGTGATGAAACGGTCTTCGACATCATCCTTGCCTGGGACATTCTTAATTACTTTGATCTGCGGGAACTCGAGGCGCTCGTTCAGAGGCTGAGCCGCTGGTGCCGTCGGGGGACCAAGCTTTTCGCACTGATCTCATCTTTGCCGAACATCTCTGTGTCACCCACGATGTTCAGAATTCTCAACCGGGAACAGATGATCTACGAAATACCGACCCAGGATACGAGACCCTGCCCGCGCCATCAGCCTCGGGATATCGCCAGACTCATGGCACGATTCACTGTATCCAGTTCCTTCCTGTTGCATGGCGGCATCCGGGAGTACGTTTTCGCCTTCAAATAGGAGAACCCGGGGGGGTCATTCGATCTGGTTGCGCTTCATGAAGGTGAGGATCTGGGTTTCGAGCGTTTTGGCCCGGTCGATCGCCTTTTTCTCGGTCAATGTTTTCATCAATTCCTGGAGCTTTGGCCGGACATCCTTGACCATTCTCTCTGCGGTTTCGGGGTCGGCAAGTATGACTATCCCCGGTTCTCCAGCTTGGCGCATGGAGTTGATATAGCGGTCGGTGGCCCTCCTGAACTCCCTTTCCAGCCGGCGGACCTGGGCCACCTCCGAATTGCCGGTCTGGACAATGTAGTTGTAGCCAAGGTAGGCGAGGCCGCCAAGGATAACCAGCCAGACCAGACGTTTCATCTCTTTCCCATAATTGAGTCGTTGGGGAAAGCATTATAACGAAAAACGTGGACATTTGGCCAATCGGGTCCACTTTCAAGACGATGTCCACCTTCGCCCTCCTGCAGCAGATGGAGCAGGGAAAATTCAAGCTGGACGACCCGGTCAACACTCATCTCACAGAATTCAAGATCCAGAGAGACCTTCCTTCCAATCCGGTCACCTTCCGGCATCTGCTGACTCATACGTCCGGATTGCCGGCGGATTTCGGTCCGTGTCCGGTCTGGAGCGACCACGCGCCGCTGCCCCTTAGGCAATACCTCCGGCAGTCCCTTCGGCTCCAGGGGCCGCCGCTCTCGACGGTCATCTACTCCAACCTGGCCTATACGCTCGTCGCCTACCTGGTCGAAAAGTTCTCGGGGACGCCCTTTCGAAGGTATATCCAGGAAAATATCTTCGAGCCTCTGGAAATGAAGGATACGGCCTTCGAGCCTCGGCCCGAGATGGTGGAAAGGCTGGCGATCCCTTACATCTATGAAGTCAAATCCGGGAAATCCATGCCCGTAGGCTGGATCAAGGCCAATGTCTGGCCGGCGGGCATCATCTACGGTACGGTGACCGATCAGGCCCAATGGCTGATCGCCAACCTGAATCGCGGCGTTTATAAAGGCAAGCGGTTGATCGGCGAAGCGACCTTCGAGGAGGTCATGCGCCGCCAGTACGACCGCTTCGCCGGGCCCATGCACGAAGGCTGGCTGAACGAGACCACGGGGTACGGGCTGACCTGGTGGGTTTCCGAGCGGAACGGCGCGAAGATCTTTGCCCACAGCGGGAGCGTCACCGGATACACGGCGTTCCTAGCCGGAAACCTTGACAACAAAACCGGATTTGCCATTCTGACCAACGGCAACCGGAGCCACAAACATCTCTTTGAATTGGCTCTCCTGGCGCTGGACTGTCTGAAGCGAGGGATCGCCTCCGCCAGCCGACCCTAGATCACCGTTCCATCGGGAATGACGGCGTGCTTGGGCACGACGATGATCCCGTCCCGGATGACATAATCATCCGTTTCCAGGTAGGGGATCCCCCGGTCGTTGATGAGTCTGACCCGGTCGCCTATGCGCGCGTTCTTGTCGACGATGGCGCCGCGGATCAGGCATTCGCGTCCGATGCCGACCGGCGGGAGGCCGCTCCGGAGGTTGGCCTCGATCTCCTCCTTCGACTCAAAATAATCGGCCCCCATGACCACCGTGCGATCGATGACGCTGCCCTCTCCCACCCGGGAGCGGATCCCGATGATGGAGTGGCTGATCTTCGAGCGATTGATGATACTGCCTTCGCAGAGGATGGAGTGGTCGACTTCCGAGCGGAGGATCTTGGAGCCGGGAAGATATCGGGCGTGGGTATAGATCGGCCGCTTTTCGTCGTAGAAATTGAACTTAGGCAAAGGGAGGGCCAGGTCGAGGTTGGCCTCATAGAAGCTTCGGATCGTCCCGATATCACGCCAGTAGCCATCGAAAAGATAAGCATAGACCTTGTGCCTGCGGATCGCCCCGGGAATGACCTCTCTCCCAAAATCTTTGAATTCCGTCCGGCTGAGGAGTTCCTCAAGCACCGCCGCTTTAAAAAGATACACCCCCATCGAGGCCAGGTGGGTTCTTCCCGGAGTCTTTAGTCCCAGGCGCTGGAGGACAGCCGGCGAGACCCTAAGGCGTTCCAGGTCGGCCGGCGCCTTCGGCTTCTCCACGAAAGACAAAATGCGTCCTCTGGAATCCGGCTTCATCACCCCGAGCTCCGGGGCCTCGGACGCCGCCGCTGGCGTCACGGCGATGCTGATATCAGCCTTCTTCCGGAGATGGAAATCGATGAAGGGGTCGTAGTCCATGCGATAGAGGTGGTCTCCCGAGAGGACAAGGACCAAATCCCCCTTATTCTTCAGGAAGGCCAAGTTCTGACGAACGGCATCCGCCGTGCCCTGGTACCAGTCGCGGTTGTCCAGCGTCTGCTGGGCGGAGAGGATCGTCAGGAAGCCCTGGCTGAATTCATCGAAGCGGTAGGTGAGGAAGATATGGCGGTGCAGCGACTCCGTGGCGAATTGGGTCAGGATGAAGATCTTGCGAAGGCCCGAATGGAGACAATTGCTGAGCGAGATATCGACCAGCCGGAACCGGCCGGCGATGGGGACGGCCGGCTTGCTTCGGATTTTGGTCAGGGGATAGAGACGCGTGCCTTGGCCGCCGGCCAAGACGATGGTGACGACATCGCCTGTCATGGTGGACCCCTCTTAAGCTCCGCGCCTCACCCTGTCGAACCCGGAAATAGAGATGAACTCCAGATTTCCCTTTTTATCGACCTGGTCCAGGAGGAGGTTCAGGCCCAGCGTGTCGCTCGAGATATGGCCGGCGATGACGACGTTCAGGTTGGCCTTCTTGGCGTTCTCCAGGTGCTCCTCGCTGATGTGCATGCCGACCAGAGTGCTCACGCCGCCCGCGGCGTACTTCTCATAGACATCCTTGGCTCCCTCGGTGCCTCCTGTCATGTCGACGAAGATTTTGCCGCAGCGGCTGTCTTCCGTCCCGCTGACGATCCTCGGCGGAAGCTGCAGGGTGGCTGCCCTCTGGTATTCGGGGATTCGCTTGAGCAAATGGAGGATATCGCGCAGCCGGGCGGGCTTCTCTTTGTCGAACAGCCGTTTGAGGAAATGAGTGACGCAATTGTCGGCCGCGGTATGGATGCAGATCAGCGGAAGTCCCAGCACCCTGGCGACATCGACCGCCCGGTTGTGGTTGACGGGCATCAGGCGCCGCTCTACCTCGCCGATCCGCTTCTCCATCAACTTCTCGGCAACACTCAGGGTGATGCCGCAGGCCGCCATCAAGTCCGATTGGAGCTTCATGACATCGAAAAGCCGGACGAGGGCATACCCCTCTGGGTGGTGGGCGATGATCAAGTCGATCTTGCGCTCGAGCTCCTTGTTGAGGAGATAGGTGAGGAGCACCTCGCCGACCTCCATATCGATGCCCACGATGGCCTTTCTGACCTCGAGCTCACCATCGCCATGGAGGACCCGGGTGTCAGAGAAGGGATTGAACAGCCGGTCCTTGTCGAAATATCCCTTATCTTCTTCGTCCAGTTTATCGAACTTGACCTTTTCTTCGGCCAGCACTCTTCGGATCTCGGGCTTGCCCCGGAGGTCGTTCTTGATCCCGGTTTCAATGACCGCTCTGTAGAATTCCTTGAGTTTCATCGGAAGGACTCCTTTGGTCGGGACCTTATCTTGGCCAGCCCTATTGATTACCACATCTCGCCGACCGATTCAATTTGGGGCCGCTGAATCCCCGTTGACCTGGGAATCGCCGCTATGATATATAGGGCTGACCTGGAGGACTGATTGCGGTGGTAAACGGCAAGGTCGAAAACCTCCTCTATTTCAAGGCCGGGTTGTCCTTTGACGCCTTCAAGCTGGCCATCAAGATGTTCGAGGCCTTCCTGGCCGCCGCGGGATCCGGGGAAAGCCCGGACTATTATAAGGCGCGGAACTACCTTCGCGATGCGGACAAATTTTATAAGGAAGCCTTTGCCGAGGCCAAGAAGCTTCTCGGGCCGCTGCCGCCCTACGCCGCGGCCGAATTCGAGAAATGGAGGTCCGATTTTGTGAGACGGCACAGACTCCTGGCCGAGAGCCAAGAATTCGCCGCGCTTAAAGAAGAGATGGCCCAGGATGGTCAACTCGTCCGCTGGATCGATTCCCCTGACCTTGAGCGGCTCCTGGCCAAGGAGTATGAAGCCCAAAAAACCGGGAAACGCAAACTGGCCAACATCAAAACCCGCATCATGCTGGACCGGCTTCAAGAGCTGGCCATTCAGGCCAATGACCTCAAAAAGAAGGCCCAAGAGAAGCTCCAGGGGAGGGCTTAGGGAGTCTTCTTGATTTCTGGCTCGTCCCGCCAGTAGCGCAGCTTGCCGATGCCCGGGCCATCGGGGCTGCCGTCAAAAGCCAGTCCAAATTGAGAGGGTTTTGCCTCGATCAAGACCCGGTCCCGGTAAACCGCCTTGGTCAGGTTGACGATCGTATAGCTCAGGACCCCTTCCGACGGTCCTTTCCCGACCGCGGGGACGGAGGCGACGAGGAGGTCGCCGTCGGTGGCGAAGTCCCCGAACTCGATCTTTCCCGCCTCATAGGTATACCGCGGACGTCTCCAGTCACGGGCGATATCCCGGCGCAGGTCGTTTTTTAGGCCGACAACGAGCTTGCGGTCGCCGGCCTCGATTTCGACTCCGAGCCCGGCGGATTCGGGAATTATGGGAAGGGTTCGTACCCTGTTCAGCCAGTCAAGGGTGGAGGCGTCATTGGGGTGGGGGATGAGCACGGTCACGAATCCCGCCGTCTGGCCGAGTTCGAAATGCTGGGCCATTGTCTGATGGATCATGGATTCATCCTGGTAATGGCGTCTGATCGGCTCGACCCCCTCCAGGCGATAATGGGTCAGAGGGAAAATGATGAGGAGGTGCTTGTCTGTGGACAGCGTCTGATCCTGGATCTTCTCATAAGCGGTCTTATACCAATGATCGCCGCGGGCGAGGACCGTCTGGGCATGCCAGAGGTTGGCGAGGGTGAACCACTCCTCGCGGCGGGCTTTGAAGACATCGAAGACGATGAAGAGCTCGGGCTTCTTGACATAGATGACGGCCCGGTCCCACTCGTATCCCCAATCGTCGTCCCTGAGTCGGGTGCGGCTGTAATCGAAGTCGTCGAATGTCAGGAAATCGACTTTCTGGGTCCGGACCCGGCGGTAGGAGCCGGCGTTGCGGAGAAAGTCCAGGATGCCTTGGCCGGGCACCTCATCCCTGATGCTGTACCGGGATTCGCCCTTTTTCTGACCCATCCAGATCTTTTCAGGCCGGACGCAGAGCCGATTATGGAAGTAATCCTGCCTGAACGCCCCGAATGGGCCCGAAGGCATGTAATCCCTGTACCCGGCATCGTGGAGCAGGACGGACCCGCCGGACATGAGCAGCACCAGGCTGTTCTCGTCGGCATGACCATGGGTCATTTTCTCTTCCTCAACGGGGATGGTATCGCGCAGGTAATCACGGAAATGGAGACCTCCGTCGCCTTCATCCCGATAGTTCAGGAGCAGATAGGTGTCCCGGGGTGTCCAGCCGCTCCGGAAGACGATTTTCTTGCCCTGGACGTCCTCCATCACTTCCTCGGAGAGCGAGGCCGGCGGGGAGGGCGTCACGGCATCCGTACCCCAGCGGCAGCAGTCCAGGAGCATATAGGCCAGGCCGATATTCCTGGGATTCTGGAAATCAACGAATTTCCGGGCGATCGTCGTCGCCGCCCATTTGAGCTCCGAATCGCGGTAGGCCGCCGCGGCCGCCTCAAAATAGACCAGGTAGTGCGCCCAATTGGCTTCCCAGTGAGCATCCCCGAAATCGGGAACCATCCCGGCCGGACTCAGGAGGTGGAGATAGTATTGTCCGTAATAATGCATCTCGGGCGTCTTGAAAAGCTCCTCCTGCTTTCCCAGGGCGTCGGCATAGCCCAAGAGAGAATAGAGCCAAACGCCGTTATAGATGGCGGCGTCTTCGATCTGCCAGGCCCCCCAATTGTCGTCCCCCAGCGCCCGCCGCTGCATCTCCCAGATTTTGCGGCGGGGATGGTCGGGAAGTGCCCGCACGGCCCAGGCTAAGGATTCGGCCCTCAGCGCAGAGCGGTTCATCGGTCCCCATTCCTGGGAGCGCAGGAGATACTCCACGCTGAGGGCGATTTCGCCCTCGATCTCGGCAACCTCAGCCAGGGTGAGGGCGCCCTGGCGGTGAAGGATATCGTAGGCCCGGACATAGCGCATTACGGTGAAGAAATCCGGGAGCGCGGGCACACCTTCGTCGTAATCGGCCCGTTTGGCCCTGGCCCGGTCGGGATAGGTGGACCGATAATCGCCGTACGTCAGCAGCACTTGCTTTGCCCTCTGCGCGTACTCCGGCTTCTTTTCTTTTTCAAAGAGGGACGCGGAGATAACGGCCATCTCAAGAAGGCCTCCCGGAGGCCGGTAGCCGAAGACGTTCTCCGGGTCGAAGCCCTGCCGCCATTGGGCGATCAGCTCATCTTGGTGGCCGAAAACCCAGTCGGCGGAAGCGCGGGCGAATTCTTGATACTGAGCCAGAGGAACGGCCCCGGTACGCGATGGAACACCCGCGTCCAGGCTCGTGCCGGCCAGGAATAAGGCCAGGAAGGCAGAAAACACCGTCTCCATAGATGGTCCAAGGCGTATCTTACCCATCGGGCTCGCTCTCCTTGGGCGCTGCTGCGCCCGGACCTTGCCGGGCCGGCTTACCGGAAGGCTATTGGAAGACTTTCTTGAGCAGGCCGACGAGGTCAAGGGCGTAGTCGACCTCGCTCAAGGGAACCTTTTTGCCTTGGGCGATCTTGGTAAAACGGCCGTCCTTATTGCTCTCTTTGGTCACAACGATATAATCGGCGAAGGGAGCTACGGCGTCGATCATCTTCTCGTTGTCGCTTCCCGGAGCACCGCGCAGCGCTGTCCCGCCGACATGGACGGCCATGATGAAAATCTTGTTCTGCTTGCAGTAGTCGATGACCCTCTTGAGGCGGGCCTCTTCGGTTTCGATGGTCAGCCCGGAAGCGCCCATGCCTTTGAGGCTCGCCCCGATGGCAAAGATGATCGTGCCGTAGGGGGTCCCTTTGGGGAACTTGGCCAGGTCGGTATACACTTCGGCGTGGAACCCGGGGCCCGACTCCTTGTCAGCCAGCCCGACGCCGGCCTTCATCATGTCAACATCGGGAACATCGCAGTAGTCGAACCCGATGCCGGCTTCTTCGAGGACGATGTTGACGGTAGTGACATCATTGCTTTGGCCGGCGGACGTGGTCAGCACCGGCAACTTGGCCTTGGGCGCCTCAGTCTGACCGAGCGCGAAAGAGACAGAAAAAGCAAACAATAAGGCCAAACACATCATTAGGGACCGGGATGTCGGTTTCATCTGAGTTTCTCCTTTATGTCACATTCTATGGTCTTTTTATCTCCGTGGTCAAGACGACGGGTAGGGGAGAAGAAGACCGTCGCCTTTTTATTTGTCGGTGGGCTCGGAGATCGCGTCCCAAACCTTGATCGCCTTCTTCCACCACTCCGGATAGACGAACCTGTTCCGGTCGAGGGCCCTTTTCTCCGGGTCGTAATAGCCGAGCTTGTTGAAGTGGACGAACAGATCATCGCCCAGCTTCCACCAGGCCTTGACGACATTATCCGCATGACTTAGGCAGAAGCCGTCCAGGTAGCCGATCCCTTCGAGAGGAGACCTGTTGAATCTCTCCAGCGCTGCCTTGTCGATCTCAGGGATTCTCAGAACGGTCTTGGCCTCCCATTCGGCCTGGGCTTTCTTGACCTCTTCCAAAGCGGCTTTGTAGGCCACCTGGGTGTGGAAGTCGACATAGTCGAAGGCCCAGCGGGCGGAGTCACGGTTCAAAACCCAGTGATCTCCGATCTTGAAGGAAGCGGGGACATCGCTGATCCCCGCGTAGAGCGGGACGTAGCACGAGGTCTCCTGGAGCCCGAAGCTCAGCCAGATGATCCCGCCGATCGGGGCGGGCAGCCAGCCGCGGCATTGCGTGATGGTCGTGTACTCGACGCTCGGCGTGCCGATCGTCCGGGTCGTGCCGTAGTAGTTCGGGTTGCTGAACGGGCCCCCGCGCAGCCCCTTGACCCGGTCGAACTGTGATCCCTGGGACCTGTCTCTCGTTATGTCCATCACATCCTGGACCGAGATGGGCTTTTCGGGTTTGACTGAGAAGGGGAAATCCATGTTCGGGGTCTCGGGGCTGAGCTTGAGGGATGGCGCCACAAGGTTGAAAAAGCGCCACAATCTGGCCCTCCGGCCGTTGCTGCTCACGGCGCTTCCTTCGGCCGGAGAGTAGGCTCTCTTCCAGCTGAAGGGCTTCCCGGCCTTGGGATCGTAGAGCCCCTGCTCAACGGC
>Ga0153916_10003508_pt1 | contig 11688 bp, 10 predicted proteins | sample Opewatmetagenome_FD_109642 | JGI IMG/M metagenome (GOLD analysis project Ga0153916, IMG submission 109642) | Freshwater wetland microbial communities from Ohio, USA - Open water 3 Core 3 Depth 4 metaG | ecosystem: Environmental > Aquatic > Freshwater > Wetlands | place: USA: Ohio, Lake Erie...
TTAGGTGTAATCCGCATTTAATTAAGAGTAGCCTGAGTGCGGAGTAGATGAAGAAATCGATAAGATTTCAGAACTCTTGAAATTCTCTGTTCGTGGGTATGCTCCGCAGTCTTAGAGAGCCTATTGATGTGCATAGCAGATGAACAAATCGAGAACCTGCCATATACTCTTTTATGCGTTGATTACAGGGTGAGAGAGGCAACCATTTCTGACATAGTAAGACAATATAACAATCAGCAAACCAAATAGAATCCGATGTTTAAAGACGTTTAGAAACTATTATCAACACAAAACCTTATGATCATAAGCTCTACGAAGGTTAAAGACAGTCCATTGGATTGAAGTCAAATGAAAAGAATACAACGCCCTGATATTATTTGATATTTTAAGTGCTCAAATTCTGAGCAATACTTTAAGCATATAGAAGAGTCAAAGGATAGATCAAGTTTCAAACGATCTTATTAACACTTTATTAACAAACTTTGTTAGTTCTTTTAAATCTTATTCAACGTGAAATATTTTTATAAAAAATCATTGATCTTCTGACTGTTCTGAAATTTCTTTCTGTAAAGTTTTTTCCAGAAGCTTTTTTTTCTTAGAAGAGATTACCTTCCCTTTTAACAATGAGAGTGGGATCTTGTCCCTGGACGCTTTTTTGAATAATTTTACTTTTTATTTTTTCATTTCTTCTGTGCTGTCTTTTCTTATGATTTTTATTATATCTTAATCTAAGATAGGATTTAGTTGGTATGCATCAAATTTATGAATTAAATGAGTTAACCCGAAAAATGCATTTGTATAAAAAGACGTCAGGCATATATGCATCAAAACCTCTTGAAAGCAGAATTTGCGTAAGTATGGTATCTAAGCGATAAGAATGAAAACATACAGGAAATCCGAGTCATTAAACCGCTTACAAAGGTGCTGCACAAGTGCTTTTGCTGCACACATGCCTGTCATTAATTGCAGTTCCTGGGTTAATCCTATCCTTCACTAAATAGGATGAAATATGAGGTATATGAACATAGTGAAGCGAGCCGTTTTGATATCGGGTGCGGTTGCACGCCTTCTCATCGGTATTGGTGGGACCGCAATACTTTTTTTAATATTTAAGAAAGAAAAGACTAAGAAGACGTAAAATATCAGGGAATAGATTTACTCGTTAATAAGTATGTTAATGTATTCGGTCGGTAGGATATTTCTTATGAGTTTATGGTATATTTTGTTATGAATTTTAGGAATCGAGTGCTTACTGACATGATGGAATTCAAACGACCAGAGTTCGACGAAGCTGAACAAGTCCATTTAGGTAATGAACCAATACTACGGAGTGTTTCAATCGATATCGGTGAACGCGTTATTGTAAGATACAAAGGATACAATGTTCATATGATTGTTAAAGAGAAGCGTAATGACACAGAATTTGTTGGCCAAATATATGGCCTTGAGCTAATTATCAGACACAATTATAAGGAGTTTTTCTTAGAAAAAGAAGTTATCTTCGAAAAGAAACATGTTTGCGCAATTTTAAAAAAAGCTTTGTGATATTATTGATTCATGGAATCTAAGGTCGGTAAGAAAATTCCGGCAAAAGCAATAATGGTATCCGGTATGGTCATACGTTCACTTATCGGGATGGGGGCTTCTACATTACTCTTTCTTGCATTCAAGAAAAAGAAACCAAGAATTTATGGAAGATAAAGTTCTAAACTCATAGACTCTTCAGGCCGTTCTGTATATCTTTCTTAATAATTTCTATTACTTCTGGAGAGTTTATTGGTATCCCCTCCAGGTCTGATTTGATTTCCTTTGTATCTATTGAATAGGTATTGTTGTTCCGCTTATGTTCATAAAAGAAATCAATATCCGGATTACCAGCAATCAAAACGATTAGCGTATCAACAATGTTTCCAAGGGGTCTTCTGTCAATATGGCTGTGTTTAAAATAGGTATAAACAGTAGTTCCCTGACCTTCCTGGGATGTGATGGATAGATCTCCTTCCGCCTCTTTTGCTGACTGAGAAAGAAGAGATAAACCCATGCCAACTCTCCGCGTTGTCCGTGTTGTATAAAAAGGATCTGTAGCTTTTTTCAAGATTTCCTGAATCATACCCCTTCCATTGTCCTTTATCTCCAGAGAAAAAATATCTTTATGTAAGTCCTCGAAAATCCTTATCTCAACCCTTTTTGCACCGGCACTAATTGAGTTTTCCGCAATGTCAAGTATATGAAGTGAGAGGTCTTCCATTTCAATCTAACATAACCTTTCTTCCATCGATACCCTGCAAGGCGAGACAGAACTCGTCAAAGGAAGAATGATTCATAAAGAGGCCTGTTGATACCCTGCCTATGTCAGATAGATTATGGGCATCAGATGATGTTATCCACGGCATATGGCTGTATTCTTTGAATTTTTTTCTTGCGGTCTCGATGGAAATCCTTGAGGAGATTTCAAGAGCATCTAATCTTAGGTCAGACGGGATAAAGCCGAGCTGACCAATAATCCCGAATCCTTCCCTGTCGATATGTGCTGCGATTGCAATACCGCCAAAGGAATGTATCATGTCTACGATCTTGGTAACGGAAAGCCTTGTTGCACCTATTAATAGCCTTTTATTAAACCCAAGAACTTCGTCAATTTCATTAACTATGACTTGATAGCCGAATGCCTCTTCATCATTTTCTCCTGGCTGGAGATTCTCATAAATTATATCCTGAAGCCTAAGGGCACCATCTATATCTGCCAAAAGTCCCACAATATGTATTTCTTCAGCTGTGGTAATTTCGATACCAGGGATAGCATTTATCCCTTTCTCTTTAGCTAATTTCCTTGTAACATCTACATTCTCTACAGAGTTATGGTCGCAGATGGCAATAATATTCAACCCTAGAGACGCAGCTTTTTCTACGATACGGTAAGGCGTCATATAAAGGTCTGAGCAAGGAGAGAGGCAGGTATGAATATGGAGGTCTGCCCTGAACTCTACCGGCATCTCAAGCCGAGAGCATAAAGTCGACCGACAATCTCAAAAGCCGGCAGAGAGGTTACCATGATTGGTATGCCTTCCTCTTCAGCCTTTTTCAACGTCTCAGGCTCAGGGATTTTGTTATTTACAAGGATGATGCCCGATAGTTCTCTGAGTGCTGCAACTGCAACAATGTTCTGGTGGGTCTGTAAGGTTACCCAGACATGACCTTCTTTGCTGTTCGCTATTACATCTGAAAGGAGGTCACTTACATAACCACCGGTCACCTCTTTTGTCAAATCAGAGGAGGGTGTTTTTACCTCAAGTGATAAGCTATCAACTATTTCCTGGAGCTTCATTTATTTTTTTAATGTGTATTATAAATTCGAGGTTTGTTCCCACTCCTGGTTGGGATGAAATCTTTAGTTCATCAGCATTTTTCTTAATATTTGGAAGACCCATACCCGAACCAAATCCCATATCCCTTATAAAATCAGGGGCTGTTGAATACCCCTCTTTCATAGCAAGATCTACGTCTTCAATACCAGGTCCAACATCGTCAAATACGACATTAATATAATCAGGTGCAATCTTATATCGCAATATTCCGGCCGGGGTATAAATTATTACATTCATTTCTGCCTCAAAAGAAGCTATTGCTGCCCTTCTTATGATACTGCGATCAACACCCATCTGTTCGAGTACTGCCTTAATCTCACTTGAGGCTGCACCTGCATTATCAAAATCCTTACCTTTCAGAAAAAAAACCCCTTCTCTAACGACATCCGGCATCTTTATCAAGTTACAGAATTAGTTATCACTTCCTAATCCCTTAATATATAATCTGCCACAGGCCTCAAACATGGAAAGTTTTGTAGCAAGTATAGGTATCTTCTTTTCCTCGGCGAGTGCAATTGTTTTAGTATTAGGTTTCTTACCACGCACAAAGAGAATTGCCTTCATATTAGCAAACTCGGAAGAGCGTACTACTGTTTCATTAGTAAGACCTGTTATGAGTAAACTCCCTGGTCTAGAAAATGCGAGTACGTCGCTCATAAGGTCTGAACTGCAACCCCTGTCAATCTGAATGTTCATATCGGAGTTATTAGTAAGAACTTCTGCCTCGGTGATTTCTTTAATCTCATTTAAGGTCATATTATATCTTTGCTAATTCAACTTTTACGGCATCTAATGATATTCCTCCATGTGATTGAAGGTGAGTTAAAGCATTAATACGACTATGCGGGAAATGTGCTGGAACATATACAGTGCCTTGTGGAATTGCCTCAGATATTTTAGCCTTAAGATAAACAGAGTCCCGCTTTGAAGTTACCTTAACAAGGCTGTTGTCTGAGATACCAAGCTTTAAAGCATCTTCCTCATTCATTTCAAGTATTGCTTCAGGGGCTACGAGGTCAAGAGATTCGGATCTTGTTGACATGCTTCCTGAATGATATAACATGTCTCTGACAACCATAGAAAGCGGATACTCTGCATCCGGTTTTTCTCCAGGAATATAACTGACAGGATTGAAAGACCTTTTTTCTGGAGAAAGTGATGACTGAAGGGAGGCAAAATGCGCATAGATCTCTTCTGAGATGTCAGCAAGGTGTTTAATCCCAATGTCTCTTCCCATAGTCTGTGATAGGTTCTTGATGATCTGCCAGTCAGGCAGTGACTGGCCAGTTGTGTTTACTACCTTATGTAACTGCTGCATAAGTCCTTCGGCATTAGTGAAAGAGCCGTCTTTTTCTGCCCACCTTGAGGCAGGAAGAACTACATGGGCTAATTTTGCAGTCTCTGTTAACGCGATATCCTGGACTATCAAAAGGTTTAATTCCTTCAATCTCCCTACGATTTTTGAACTGTTTGGAAAATTCACAACAGGGTCTTCTCCGACAATATATAATGCCTTAACAGAGTCAGGCTCATAGAGCATTTCTAAGATACCCTTTCCTGTTTTTTCTAATGGGATAAAGCCAGGGCCGGCATCCGGCCTTATGCCCATCTGATAAAGGCCGAAGGTGTTAGAATATTCTGCCGGTATCTGGAGTGAATCAGTATTATCTCCCATGAAATTAATCAGATTTGCAGCAGCCAGGACTGTATCCAGTCCTTTTGTATTTTCAGAGACGCCGATTGAAAGTGATACCATCCTTGTCTTTGCCTTTGCGTAAATCTCCGCAACAGATGCAAGATCCTCTTCAGGAATTCCTGTAATCTTATAAACTGCATCAGGCGAATAGTCTTTTAATACTGACTCAAGCGATGAAAACCCTGTAATATTTGAAACCTTTCCTTTATCGAAAAGACCTTTATCTGAAATAATCTTCATTATCCCATTCAACAGTGCTACACCTGTCCCCTGCTTTATCCTGAGCCACTTTGAGCTGTGCCTTGTGAGCTTTGTCTCTCTGCTGTCGGCAACAATGAGGTTTGCACCTTCTCTCCTCTTTGCCCAGAGGATATTCAGTCCGAAGATAGGATGGGTTGTGCTCAGGTCCGATTCAATAACGAGAATGACATCTTTATTGAGAGGTGATTTCAGATCAATCCTGTGACCCTTTTGCCCGAATGCCATCTCCCAGGCCTTTTCTACCAGGCCATAACCAAAAGCAGCAGAGGAATCAATGTTATTGGAACGGATGACATTCCTCATGAATTTCTGCAATATATAATTGTCTTCATTGGTGCATCTATGTGAGCCTATTGCGCCCACTGAAGATGCACCATGGTTTGTGACTATGGACTTAAGGTTATTACTGATGTAACTCAGGGCTTCTTCCCATGATGCGGATGTAAGTTCCCCGCCTTTTCTTATCAATGGTGTATTAAGGCGGTTTTTGCTGTAAATGTAATCAAAGCCGAATCTGCCCCTGCCACAAAGATTACCATCAGTTATACCCGTACCCGTTTTGCCTCTTGACCTCAGTATTTTCCCTTCTCTTATACCTAATGTAAGCGTACAACCAACGCCGCAGAATGGACAGATGGTTTCTTTTTCCTCAAGGAAAAATGGACGGGCCTCAAATCTGTATGCCTTACTGAGGATAGCACCCGTTGGACATATATCAACACACTGGCCACAGAAATCACACCAGAGGATTTCTCCAAAAGCAGCCTGCACAACGGTTGGAAATCCTCTACCGATGTAGCCCAAAGCTGCTCTGCCTTGATGTTCATCACAAATCCTCACGCACTTACCACAGAGAATACATCTGTTCGCATTCAACTCTACTAAAGGGCCCCTTATATCAGCCGGAGCCTCTTTTCTTTTTCTTACAAATCGGCCTTCCGGTTTTCCAACCTTATATACGAGTTCCTGGAGGTCGCACTCACCAGCCTTATCGCATATCGGGCAGTCAAGGGGGTGGTGTACTAACATAAGTTCAAGCACGGTCTGACGGGCCTTCCTGACCTTAGGGGTATCTGTCCGCACTACCATCCCGTCCTTTGCAATCGTTGCACATGAAGCTTCAAGCTTCCTTTGTCCTTCAATCTCTACAATACATACCCTGCAACCGGCAAAGGGTATCAACCGTTTGTCATAGCAGAGATTGGGTATATATATACCATTTTTCAGTGCTGCCTGAAGTATGGTTTCTCCCTTGTTAGCTGTTATTTTCTTGCTATCTATTGTTAACTCTATCATTCTACTTCCTCCATCTCAATTCCTGCCCAAGCTTCTATTTGGCTAGCAAATTCCACCAATTCTGCCTCACTGGCCTTCCGGGCAGCAGCAGGTAATACCTTTATTGACTTGAATTTACAGGCTTCATAACAGGATCTGCAATGTGCGCAGAGATCCTGGACGATCTTATGCGGTTTTTTCTTCGCACCTGTAATAGCTTTGGTAGGACATGCCCTCAAACAAGCACCGCATCCTTTGCAAAGTTTCTCATCTATATAGAATGTAGCAAGGTCGCGACATACGCCTACCCTGCACCACTTATCTCTTATGTGAGACACATATTCGTCCCTGAAATATTTTATTGTTGTCAGTACAGGATTGGGTGCCGACTGGCCAAGACCGCAGAGGGAAGTAGCAATAATATCGTTTGAAAGGTCTTCGAGTGTTTCTATATCCCCTTCCCTCCCACGGCCTTCTGCGATATCCGTGAGCAAATCAAGCATTACCCGTGTGCCAACCCTGCACGGGACGCATTTGCCACAGGATTCATCTGCAGTAAAATCGAGGAAAAATTTTGCCAAACCAACCATGCAGTTATAGTCATCCATTACAACCATTCCGCCAGACCCAACAATAGCACCTGTTTGCTGAATGGCTTCATAAGTTACCGGGATGTCAAGGAATTCCTCGGGGATGCAGCCGCCTGAAGGTCCTCCTAACTGTACAGCCTTGAATTTCCGTCCTTTCTTTTTTATACCACCGCCGATATCGTAGATAATTGTCCTGAGAGTGGTATCCATTGGAACCTCAACCAATCCGATATTATTTACAGCACCTGTTAGTGCAAAGACCTTTGTCCCTGTACTTTTCTCAGTCCCAAGGCTCCTGTACCACTCGGCACCATTTAAGATAATCTGTGGGATGTTTGCAAAGGTCTCAACATTATTCAGAACCGTTGGTTTATCCCATAATCCTTTTTCTGCAGAACGCCATAACTTCGGTCTCGGCATGCCGCGTTTTCCCTCAATGGAACGCATCAGGGCTGTAGCTTCACCGCAGACAAATGCACCTGCACCCTGATATATTGCGAGGTCAAAATCAAAACGTGTACCAAAGATGTCTTTACCGAGGAGTCCCATCTCATAGCACTGGTCTATTGCAATCTGAAGGCGCTTCACAGCTAATGGATATTCGGCTCTCACATAGATATAGCCTTCGTGTGATTCAGTTGCCTTTGCACATATTATCATGCCTTCGATGACAGCATGCGGGTCTGCCTCCATTACTGACCTGTCCATAAATGCCCCTGGATCTCCCTCGTCACCATTACAGACTACAAATTTCCTATCAGATTTAATCTTTAAACCGAGTTCCCATTTTTTCCCGGTAGGGAAGCCTGCACCGCCTCTACCCCTTAATCCAGAGTCTGTTACAACCTTTACTATCTCTTCGGACGTCATCTGGGTGAGGGCCTTCGCAGTTGCCATATATCCATCTCTTGCAATATATTCTTCAATTTTTTCGGGGTCAATGAGTCCTTTATTCCTCAAAACCCTTAATACCTGATATTTGTAGAAGGGGATGTCTTTCATTGTAGGAATTACTGCTCGTTTCTCAGGCATTTTATACATGAATTGTTTAACAGGTCTCCCTTTTAGGAGATGTTCTTCTACAAGATGAGGGATGTCTTCAGGTTTCAATTTTTGATAAAAGATTTCGTCAGGATAGACTGTAAGCACAGGGCCGGCTGTGCATAAGCCGTTACAGCCTGTGAGGACAACTCCAATTTCTTTTTCAAGCCCCCTCTTCTTTAACTCCTCTTCAAGAGCCTCCTTTATCTCAAGGGACCCAAAAGAGACACAACTCGTTCCTGCACATATCAAAAGATTGGCGCGGTATTGCTGCTGCTCAGCCATAATGACCTCCTATCCCGGTGTTACATGTAATTTTTTGTTTTTTATCTATTTAATGTCCCCTTTTTCAATCTTTATCGCATCTAACCGGCTACAGCCGTTGGAGGATAAATGGGTAAGTTCATTTAACCTTCCATGGGGAAAATGAACACTGGTAAAAACTACACCTTCAGGCACATCGTCCGATACCTTTGCCCTGAGATAGATCGAGCCTCTTCTTGAGGTAATTTTGATATGACTGTCATCGGAGATGGCATGTTTTTCAGCATCTTTTATATTTATTTTTAAGTGTGGTTCGGACCTGACAAGTTTCAATGTCTCGGATCTCGTGGACATATTTCCTGAATGTTGAAGTACATCCCTTGTAACAAGCGTAAAGTTAAATTCATTGTCAGGAGTCTCTTCAGACTTATGAGGAGTCGGATGAAACGTCAGTTTCACATCCCCTTTCTCTTTTTGAGAGATCAAACCTGCTACCTCCCTTGTAATATCTTCCAAATTCTTCACGCCTAAATCGATCCCCATAATGAGTCCCAAGTTTCTGAGGATCATCCAGTCCGGAAGACTCTCTCCGGTTGTCTCAACTATCTTCCGAACCCCTTGCATCAATCCTTCAGTATTTAGAAAGTTTCCGTTTTTCTCCGCCCAACTCGATGCAGGAAGGACCACATGGGCTAACTTTGCAGTTTCGGTCATTTCTATATCCTGAACAATAAGGAAATCAAGTAAATTCAGTGTTTCTCTTATTTTCTTAGCATCAGGCATATTAACTACCGGGTCTTCTCCCATAATGTAAAGTGCCTTTAAAGAGCTTGGCCTGTAAAGCATATCAAATGCTCCCTTAGCGCTGTCTGATGGCATTATGCCTGCCTCAAGCATACCGAAAGTGTTACAGTGATTCGCTAATATCTGAAGAGATGATGGTTCTTCTCCAAGAAGAAGGAGGAAATTGGCTGCGGCGAGTGCTGATGATAACCCTTTGTTATTTTCAGATACACAGAGGCTCATGGCTATGAGTCTTTTGGGAGCTTTTGCAAAGGTCTCGGCTGCGGCGGTGAGTTCTTCTTCAGTTAAACCGGTAATCTCTGAAACTTTGTCAGGGGTATAAACTTTTAACATATCTTCAAAAGAGGAAAGACCGGCACTCTTAGAAGCTTTATTCCTGTCAAAAAGACCCTTATCAATTATCACCTTCATCATTCCATTCAGAAAAGCAACGAGTGTACCTGGTTTCAGTTTGAGCCAGGTATTGCTGTGCCTTGTGAGTTTTGTCTCCCTGCAATCAGCTACGATAAGATTAGCGCCCTCGTTTTTAGCTTGGAGGATGTTCAGCCCAAAAATAGGATGGGTGATACTTACATCCGACTCAAGTACGAGTATTACATCCTTACCAATTGGGGATTTAAGATTTGCCGGATTGTTCTTGACGCCAAAAGAAAGGGAGAACGCCTTCAGTGCATTCATATAGCCAAAGGCTTCAGATGAGTCTATGTTTTTGCTGCCTAATCCCACATCCATAAACTTTTTAAGCATATAATTATCTTCTATAGTGCATCTTGATGAACCGATTGCTCCAATGGACTCAGGTCCGTGTGCCTTCTTAATCTCTCGGAGGTTTTTAGAGATATACGATAGTGCCTCTTCCCATGAGACATTTTTAAAGTTACCATCCTGCTTTATTAAGGGTGTTTTTAAACGGCTCTCACTATACACATAATCAAACCCAAACCTTCCCCGTCCACAGAGATTGCCGTCTGTTATTCCAACCTTCTCTTTGCCCCTTGACCGTAAAATCTTCCCTTCCCTTATGCCCAGAGTAAGGGTGCATCCAACACCACAGAAAGGACAGACATTTTCTTTTTCTTCAAGGAACCACGGACGTGCCTTGTATTTATAAGGCTTACTGATTATTGCTCCCGTGGGGCATATATCGATGCATTGGCCACAGAAATCACACCAAAGGGCATCTCCAAAGGCGGCCTTCACAACCGTATCAAATCCTCTGCCGATTAAACCCAGAGCACCTCTACCCTGATGATGAGCGCATATTCTCACACATTTAGCACAGAGGATGCACCTGTTCGCAACAAGCTCTATTAAGGGTCCCCTTATATCTGCTTCAGCGTGCTTTCTCTCCTCTTCAAAGCGTGGGGCAGGACTGCCATACTGGAAGGCCAGATCCTGAAGCCCGCACTCACCAGCCTTATCGCATATGGGACAATCAAGAGGGTGGTGGACAAGGAGAAATTCTAATACTGACTGACGTACCCTTCTTACCCGGGGAGTGTCTGTTTTTACTACAAATCCTTCGTTAACAGGGTATCCGCAGGAAGTAGCAAGCTTGCTGATTCCCTCTATCTCAACAACACACATCCTGCAGCCACCATAGGGTTTAAGCCTTCTATCGTTACAAAGAGTGGGTATATAGATACCATTTTTCAGTGCAGCCTGGAGTATAGTGTCTCCTTCTTCGGCCACAATTTTTCTACCATCTATGATCAGCTCTATCATTTTCCTTCCTCCCTGCTTCCTGCTGAGGCTGCTGTTTCTGCAAATTCCGATAATTCGGCCTCACTGGCCTCACGGGCAGCAGCAGGTAATACCTTTATTGACTTGAATTTACAGGTGTCATAGCAGGTTTTGCAGTGTGCGCAAAGTTCCTGGATAATCTTATGTGGTTTTTTCTTCTCACCGGTGATAGCTTTAGTAGGACACGCTCTCAAGCAGGCACCACATCCTTTGCAGAGTTTTTCGTCTATATAGAATGTGGCGAGTTCACGGCATACACCGACCTTGCACCATTTATCTTTTATATGAGACTCGTACTCATCTCGAAAATATCTTATTGTTGTGAGGACCGGGTTACTGGCCATCCGTCCAAAACCGCAAAGTGAGCCATCAATCATATCGCAGGAAAGTTCTTCAAGGGTCTCAATATCGCTCTCTTTTCCACGACCTTCCGTGATGGCAGTTAATATATTACGCATTATTCTTGTTCCGACCCTACAGGGAACACATTTGCCACAGGATTCATCTGCATTAAACTCTGAAAAGAATTTTGCCATAGCTACCATACAACTGGTATTATCCATAAATACCATTCCACCGGAACCCATAACAGCGCCGACTTTTTCAATGTCCTCGAAAGTAAGAGGCATATCGCTCATGCTTTCAGGAA
>Ga0153916_10003510_pt1 | contig 11684 bp, 7 predicted proteins | sample Opewatmetagenome_FD_109642 | JGI IMG/M metagenome (GOLD analysis project Ga0153916, IMG submission 109642) | Freshwater wetland microbial communities from Ohio, USA - Open water 3 Core 3 Depth 4 metaG | ecosystem: Environmental > Aquatic > Freshwater > Wetlands | place: USA: Ohio, Lake Erie, Old...
AGGCTAAAGGTTTAGACCTAAAGCTACTCAGCCAGGTCATCCGCTTCGGTCCGGCCAGCATCGAGACTCTACCTACAAACCCAGAATCCACGTTCTTAGTTCAACAATGGTCTCAGTTTCCGGAATTCCCGGCGCAGTTTTTGGTCCGCATCTTATTGAGCGTCCTTAATCTTCTTGAGACTATCCATACTACCGAAATCCATAATGAACAAGGCACCCATCCCGGTGTGATCTGGAACGATGTCAAACCAGGACATCTCTATTGGGATCCCTTGGGCTTCCGCCTAACAGTCATCGATTGGGGTAACAGCCAATTCCTGGAGAGTGATAACGTTACTAAGGACCGCCAGTACTCTGCCGTGGATGACTTCCGCCAGTTTATACAGGAAATGGGCAGCTTTATTTCGGAAGCTAACCCGAATCTGTACACTCGCCTGGAGTGGCCCGAGAACTCGGCCAGCGGCGACATCTATGAGCATGTCATCCAGCCACTGAAGGAAAAACTGGCATCCCTGTACGAGATTGATTCCGAACATCTACAAGCCCTACGCCAGCAGGAAGTGGATCTGTACGGTCTATCCAGGCCTGAGCTAGAACAGATCATTCAATATGAAGAACTGCAGCAGCAATTAGCAGCTTATGGCGAAATGCCAGATAATTCTGGCGCCATCAATTTTATGTTTAAAGCTGCCTATCAAATGGCTGCTGAGTACAGACTGGCTGAGTTTCAAAAAGTTTGTGAAAATGCCGCCAGACTGCCCTCCACTTCTTCCGATAAATGGAAACTATTAAATGATCTTGCGGCAGTAGCCAGGCAAATTGCGGATACGGATGAACTAACACAGACTGCCTTATCGGATGCTTTAGCAGCCGGTGTGGCTGGGGATTGGACCACGGCGCTATGGGAATTGTTTGCACGCCTGGGTGACGGGCCACGACCAGACTGGTGGGAAAAAATCAGCCAGGAGGTGCGTAAGATAGCCTTAGGTCTTGAACCAGAGGCCATATCTCCATACACCATGGTCGCTCGCCTATATTACACCCTCCAGGCTGAGGTCACCAGGAAAGGCGAACAACGCCTGCGGGCGGCTGCTGAAGGGATGGGCAACAACGGTCAAGAACTGGGAGGGTTTCATTGGCAGTCCAGTGAAGAACTAATTATTGCCGTGCGCGAAGAAATTATTAAAAAGTGGAAAGAAATCGAACCCTGTCCGCCTAACTCCGGCATCGGTTACACAGAGGTAGACAGCCTAATCGATCCGATCGAACAGCTTTTACCTGGCATGCGTGAGAAGCTTGAAAAATCGTTGACACAACCGAAAGCCCAAGTCGATCTGGTTTTGAACGCTTGGGAGCAGAAGGATTTCGAGTTAGCCCGGCGTGGGCTGCGCTCAATCCTGGTGTGGGACCCTGATCGCGCCCGCCTGTTAACGGCAGAGAAGGCAATCGAGGCGACGCCGCAGTGGCTAGCACGTGTCCGCAGAGGCGCTGGCAAGGATGAGCCTTTCTATGATTATTTGACCTCGGTTGAGCTGGCAGGACGCACCCTGCGCAATCAGGTTGGGCCTTCGAAATGGTTGGATGAAACCCTGGAGGCCTTCAAACGCTTACGCAGGGGTACTCGGTCGGTCGATCTAATGATCGAGTATCCCGAGATCATGAATGAGCTGCCCTGGTTGAATGAGTACCAATCACGTGAGATCTTGTCTTTACCGCACACCCATCCCCTCACCCTGGAAAGAGATAACGCCAGGTATTCCCCAGCCAATATAACTGAAGGAGTGGTAGAAGGCAAGTTCGGCTCTAACCAGAGCATGGTCCTGACAAAACCGTTGGACACATGGATGCCGGAAGCGCGCGGCTCCTCCGCCCGCGTCTTTGCCGGAAACCTGCGCAATCTGACTAAACGGCCGCTTTCATTCGCCTTCAAGATCATGCGACCGGATCAATTGGATTATGCCCTCCCATTATTCATCGAAGAAATACAGATCCTGACCATGCTGCGCGATGTGCCTGGCATTACGCCCTTCGTGGAGTGTGGATTTATCAAGATCGAAGATGGGCAGGCTCTACCAAGCGATGAAAGCCATGCTTCGGCAGTGCAGCTGTCTGGGCAGGTCATCCATTATGGCGTCGAACACTCTCAAAATTTTCTGGCTTCTATGGATAGGCAGTTATCGGTTGGGTGGCTGCCGTACCTGGCATTGGTGAAACGCAACCCGGAGTACAATTTGCTACGCTATTGCGACGCGAGCTACACCCACGGTTGGTTCTTGTCACTACGAGACAGCCTGGTCCTTTCCTTGCAAATATGTGACATCTTACAGTTTGCCCACGACCGCAATATTGTCTACCGCGATCATAAAATCTTGCATTATTATTGGGACGCTAACACTCACGGTGTGACGTTGATCGATTGGAACATCGCCAAGCGCCAGCCACAAGGGCTGTCTGATGCAGAAAAACAGTTTGACCTTGTCCAGTTTGGTGCTCGAGGGCTGCACCATATTTTCACCGGGCGGCCTGCCCAGGGCAGTTTACCGCTGGGACCCAACCGACCAGAGGACATTGAGAAAGCCTCCACTCATTACCCGGTCAACTGGACGTACGATGATGAACGCTTACCTAACCAGCTTCGAACTATTCTAGAACAGGCCCTGAATCAAGGGTATACTCAGGTTCGCGATATCCGGCAGGACCTGTTGGGCATCTATCAACAGCTTCCTGGACCAGATAAGAGCTAGGAAAGCATGTAGGTAAATGAACGTTCAAAATTATATGAATTTATTTGATTTATTAGAAAAGCAGTATCAAGAGCTCCAAAACTCCCCCTCCGCCAGTGTGGTTGATTTGCGGCATCTCCTACTTGATATCGAGGAGCTGGTCAGCTCGCCCGATTACCAGAACCTGACGCTCGACCAGCGCAGTAGCCTCCAGGCTGCGCGTAAAGAATTAATGCGGCGCATCCAGGAGCAGGAAAACGGAGGCGCAACGTCGGCTGAACAGAATAATGGTCAAGACCAGGAACCCGCCTCCCAACCAGAAGCAATATCCGAGCCGGCGTCAGCCCATCCAGAGCCTGAGCGAGAACACAACCCAGCGGCTGAATCACAGATGGAAATGGCAGAGAAGCTTTTCTACAGCGGTCGTTATGCTGAAGCCGTGCAGATATTCGACCGCATCTTACAGGTAGAGCCGAATTGGGAACGGGCTCGCCAGCACCGCACTGAGGCTGAAAATTACCTGCGCACCGGTTACATCCCGGTCGTAGCCTTACCGGCTGATGCGGCTTCCGCCTATGGTAAAGCACAATCCGCTGCTCGGGTGGGGCGCTTCGCTGATGCCTTGGCGTTGTTGGAGAGCGCCCAGAATGCCATGCATGAGCTGGGTATTCAACGCTGGCAGGAGGGCCAGGACTTTGCCCAAAAGCTCCAGGAAAACATCGACGCTGAAAAAGCCTTTGAAGAAGGGCTCAATCTATTCCGGCAAGGGAATATTGATGATGCCATTGAAAGGATACAAGCTGCAGTTGGTGCTACTGGCATGCCTAAATACTCGGAGAGAGCGCAGAATCTCCGAAAAGTCAAAGACGGTTTGCGTTCGATCTATGATAGTTTAAACCAGGCTGAGCTTGAGCCGCAAACCGCCTCGCAAGCGAAGGCCAACCTGGACGCGCTGGTGGTCGAATACGGGGAAAATCCAGCTTTCGAGCGCTTGATCGAGCGCTTCAAAGCCATCACGCCGCGGGTCGTAGAGCCATTAAAAGAACAGACGCGCGCTCTGAAGAACCAGGCCGAACATGCGACCACACTCGAAGAAGGGCTGTACCTCAATAAGCAGGCTCGCCAGAGTCTGGCACAAATCCGTAATCTGGAGGGTGTAGACGAAAGCCTGGATCGCCTGCAGAGTGAGATCGAGCGCCAGCAGAGCTCTTATCAGAAATTCGATAACGATTTACAGGCTGCAAACCAGGCTTACGAAAAAAATCCGACCTGGCCAGCTGAAGCTTCCCGCCTGAGTGCCGAAGTGGTAAAGCGTTTTCCAATCGATCCGGGAGTGAAAGAGCTGAAGCGAAAACTGCGCAACTTTCGCCTGAAAGTATTAGGGATCCGGGCTGGTCTCGTTCTGCTAGGGGTTCTCATTCTGGCTGGCTTAGCCGCATGGGGCAGCAGCAAATACCAGGCATACCTGCTAGCCCAGACACCTACCGTGACGCCGACTGCTACCTCCACAGCTACACTGACCCCCTTGCCTACCCAGACACCCACGCTGACCCCTACCCTGCTGCCCACTTTGACCCCCACCCTTACCCCGACCCCAATCGTTGCCTTCACCCAGAGGGACGTGTATGCTCGGAATGGATGTTACGAAAAATTTACTGCCATAGGAAAGATCCCCTCGGGTGCAACGGTGCGCTTTCTGCCAGCCGGACGGCGTTTCGACGAATTCAACCGCGAGTGCGTGCTGGTTGAGTACCTGACCGATAACGGCGCAGCTATTACCGGCTGGGTGCTGACGCTGGATGTGGGGATTGAGCTCCCGCCCACGGCGACCAGCGCACCGTAAAATAGCGGCAAACGCTTGAGCCTTGGCTGTGGTGCTGTGTGGGGTGATCGTCCCGGGCAATGCCCATGCCAGAGACGCGAATTCATTGAAAGAATAAAAAATATAACACAAAGGTCACAAAGGATCGCAAGGTCTCAATGGTTTTTAAATTTAATAATAGTATTTATTAGGCGGGAATCTGGAGAGCCTGTACTGTCTTCCTGGTTTCAGTATGCTTTCACTGGCGGCAGGGGTCAACTGTCATTGCAAGGAGGGCGTTCCAGCGTTTTTTGCTGGCCCGAGGAAGCAATCTGCTCTTGCCATAATAAGTTGCCTTCTGACCCAATGGGGTGTATATTAACCATACCAGGACCATGTCAGCTCCTGATAGATCCTTCAATTGGTCGAATTGTTCGCTAGCAGCAGCACCCCCACCGAAGTAACCATCCTCCAGCGCCAGTTCGCTGGCACCGAAGCTCAGATCGATGGCCTGGTGTACGAGCTATACGGTCTAACAGACGAAGAGATCAGGCTTGTGGAAGGCACATTGGTATAAAGATAGTTATCGATGGCAAAATGCGGCACAAATCTTGCTTCTGAGTATTAACCTGCTTTCGATGCTTCATCAGCTCAGTGCACAGGTAGCACTCACTCCTGGTAACAACCGGTCCGTTGATATACTTGTGGCTGGTGAACGCGGGACAGTGACGACAATTGGCGGTAAAGGGTTTGAGAAGCGATACGATTGGTCCTTTGATAGACAAAGGAAAAGGTATTCAATATGAAAATGAATGAATTGCTCGCTGAAAACGAATCCCTCAAGGAGCAAATAACCCTTCTCTCCACGCAAAACGACGAAAAACACCGCGCAGAAATCACTCAGCTCAAGGAAAAGCTCCGTTCCTCAAAGAAGTCCGTCAAGGATCTTAAAGCCGAAAAAGTGCGCCTGTCTGACCAAATTCACGTACTGGATAATGATCTATCTTCAAAGGAACAAGATAATCAAGTATTGAAAGCAGATTTAGAGCGGATCCAGCAACAGTTGACCGGTCTCTCAGACGTACATACCAGGATCATAACTGAAGTCGAAAGCTTGCGGGTAGAACAACAAGCCCTCCAGGAAAAAGCATCTCAGCTTCAAATTATCCAACCAGAATTGGATCGATTGCGACAAGTGGAGAACATCTGCAACGAGAAAACTGCTCAGGTTGTTTCTCTGCAAGCAGAGTTAGAGCAACATCGCCAACTTTTGGCAGAAGTTCGTGCTGAAGCCTCTAAGGAGGGGGTCAAGTATCAGAATCAGAATGCGAAATTAAGCAACGAGATGGAGATAGTGCGCAATCGACTTCTAGCAGAGCTGGAAGCTCACCGGGAACAAAGCGGGGCGGAAATCGCCTCACTGCAAGCTCAGAAATCTGGTCTTTCCACTAAGATAACAGAGCTAACCGAAAAACTAAAACTTGTAGCCAGGCATCTTGAGAGGCAATTAAGCGAGAAACGGAAAATCGCCTCTCAATATGACGCGACAGTCAGGGACTCTCAGGCATACAAGGAGAAGGCCGATAAACAGATTAATGACCTGATGACATTGATTCAGAAGCTGGCGGCAGAGCTAGATGCCAGCAGAACCCCACACCCGGCTCAGGAGAACCAGCCAGGCACGATCAACAAAGATAAGCCTGCTAACCAAGGGGATGCTTCAACGGTGGGCAAACCATTCCAGCAGCGGCTGCTCGATCTTCAAAACGAGGTATCAACCCTTAATGAGCTCAATGCACGCCAAACCCGTGAGCTTGCTGCCCTCTCTAAACGTATGGAGCGCATCAATCGTGTATTAGCCACTCCACGTGGTCGCGTCTTGTCCCAATTGCTTGGTTTGAAGGACTAACAATCTATATCTTATCAACGAAAGCAAATATGCGATTTTCAAAATCGTAGTAGCATTGGCTGACAGCTAATTACTATTTTCGAACAACTTCGGTTCCAATAGCAATCTTGTACTATTTCTTCTTCTCTTGTTTTACATATCCATTCAATTCGGACAAAACTAGTATTATAATTCCCCCGTTATGGAGGGAATAAGATGAAACAAAGATCCATCGGCAATTCACAGGTCGGCGAGCTTGGCCTGGGCTGTATGGGCATGAGCCAGTCTTACGGCCCATCCGACGATGCCGAGAGCCTGCGCGTGCTAGACCGCGCTATCGAGCTGGGTTGCAATTTTTGGGATACCGCCGATGCCTATGGTGCCGGCAAGAATGAGCTCCTGCTCGGCAAAGCCCTAAAAAAGCACCGTGGTAAGGTGTTTTTGGCTACCAAGGTGGGGAATGTAAAGGACCGCACGCTGACCTCTCATCAGAACCAGGTGCAAGACAACGCCCCCTGGATCGTCGATGGGACCCCGGAATATATCAGGAAGAGTGCTGATCTAAGCTTGCAGCGCCTCGGGGTGGAGTATGTCGACCTGTATTATCTCCACCGGGTCGACCCGCTGACTCCCATAGAAGAGACGGTGGGGGCCATGGCTGAGCTAGTGCAGCAGGGGAAAGCGCGCTTCCTGGGGCTGAGTGAAGCCGCAGCAGATACTATCCGCCGGGCGGTGAAAGTGCATCCGATCACCGCCCTGCAAACCGAATATTCACTGTGGACCCGTCATGTGGAGGCTGAAATTCTCCCCACCTGCCGCGAATTGGGCATCACTTTTATCCCTTACTCGCCCCTGGGACGAGGATTTCTGACGGGGACGATCCTTAATTTTAATGATCTCTCCCCGGATGATTTTCGCCGGACCACTTCGCGCTTTCAGGGAGAGAATTTTCAATTGAACCTCGCTATCATCCCACTCATCCGCCGTATTGCAGAACAGCACCAGGCCTTCCCGGCACAAATTGCCCTGGCGTGGGTGCTGGCACAGGGAATAGATATCATTCCCATCCCGGGGACTAAAAGGGTCAGGTATCTGGAAGAAAATATCGCCGCGGCCGATGTTCAGCTAACCGGTGAGGAAATGCTGGAGCTCGATGGGATCCAGGCTTACGGTGAGAGACATTCCGAGATCAGCCGGAAATTTATCCAAAAGTAATACTATACGTTTATCGATCAAAAAACGATCGATAAAGGGAGAGGACGTCAGGCAATAATCCCCTCTCCCCGTGAGGGGAGAGGGCAGGGTGAGGGGAAAAGGGCAAGGTGAGGGGAGAGGGCAGGGTGAGGGGAAAAGGGCAAGGTGAGGGGAAAAGGGCAGGGTGAGGGGAAAAGGGTAAGGTGAGGGGAGAGGGCAGGGTGAGGGGAAAAGGGCAGGGTGAGGGGAGAGGACAGGGTGAGGGGAAAAGGGTAAGGTGAGGGGAGAAGATTAGGGTGAGGAGAAATATGCCATAATTAAATCCTCAACTAACCACGTGAGCTACCTATGAAACCCCGTCATCGAATTTTCCCATCAATCTTGCTAAAAGCGCGAGAAATGCGGCACCCACAAACACCAGCTGAGGCTACGCTTTGGCACGCTTTGCGAAATCGGAATGTAAAATACAAATTTCGCCGGCAGCATGTGATTGGTCGCTTTATCGTTGATTTTTACTGCCCACAAGCGAAACTATGCATCGAAGTGGATGGTTCGGCACATCATGAGCCAGCTCAGGCAGAATATGACGCAGCCCGTACAGCTTTTTTAGTTCAGCTTGGCTATAAAGTTGTCCGCTTTACAAATGATGATGTACGCTACAACATTAATCCAGTGATCGATGAGATCATAAGGGCTGTCGAGACTTCAACCAGCTGATTCACTGATGTAACTTCAACGTGTAAACGTTATAACATTTACACGTTCGGGCGTTTAATTTCGCCCCTGCACCTTCTTGAGCACCTTCAGGATCTCGTCCCCATACCGTTCAAGTCTCCAAGGGATGTCTGACAGGCACTCCGAGAGCGCACCCATGTCCTGAGGGTTGCGGGCGGCGAGGATGTGCAACAGGTCGCGCGGCAGGATGATGTCAGACTCGACCTCCAGCTCCTGTGCCTTCAGCTTCCGCCACTGCTTGAGTGCTTCCACCTTTACCAGGAAGCGGTTATCCGGGCGCACATTGCGGGGTGGGTGGACCGGCTCAGCCTGCAACCCGCGCTGCACGGCTTGCAGGAGGGCCTTGCCATGCCGGTTCATCTGGTGGTTGGTCATACCAGGCAGGGCTTTCAGCTCATCCAGGCTGGAGGGCAGATTACTGGCGATGGCGTGCAGGGTGTGATCGCTGATTACCTTGAAGAGTGGGCGATTGAGACTGCGGGCGACTTCATCCCGGTACATGCACAATTCCTGCAGCACCGCCACTTGCTGCGGTGAGAGGCGATGGACGCCGCTCACGCGCCAACAGTCGGTCTTACCGTTTTCTGGGGCAGCTTCCACCTGGCACACGCGCCGGAAGTCCTCCTGAGCAAGTGGCAGCAGACGCTTCTCTTTGAGCTGGCGCTCCAACCTCTTTTTCAATGGGATCAGGTAATGGGTATCCTGGCGGGCATAATCAAGCAGGTAGCTGGGTAGCGGGCGCTGCCCCCAATTGGCACGTTGGTGGCGTTTATCTACCTGGATGCCAAACTCAGATTCGAGGATCGAGCCCAATCCCACTTCCTTGCGTCCCAAGATGCGGGCTGCCAGCATGGTATCGAACAGGTTGTTAAAGCTGAACCCGAAGTCACGCTTCAAGCACAGCAAGTCATATTCAGCGGCGTGAAAGGTCTTTTGGATGTGGGGGTCAGCGAAAATGGATCCAAGGGGGGATAAGTCGGTAAGAGACAGCGGGTCCAGCAGGTAATCGGTTTCAGGGGTGGAAAACTGGACCAGGCACACCTGCTCACGGTAAGCAAACAGGCTGTTAGATTCGGTATCCACCGCGATGATGGGCTGGTCTGCCAGGACGTGCGCCAGCCGCTTCAGCCCACCTGGTTTGGTGATGGGTCCGGTGAATTCAGGGTCGGGCATGGGCTAATTATAGCCCAATTCAATCTGGATAAATGATTTGTAGCCGCCATCGGAGCCTCACTCTTAAAGCCGCTTGCTTCGCTGCGCTTGCCCGGTAACACGCGCGAGGCTGCGTCGACAAGAACGCTCCTCGATGGAGGATGACCGGGATCAACGATCCCGATAACAAAATCGTCAAAACCACTGTGTGGACTTTTCTGGATCACCGGTGGATAGAATCTTCCGGCGATCAAACGCTACTTTCGCTTTTCCATTACGAGAGCAGATTCACCATCCTGATAATACTTGGTCCACTCACCCACCCGGGTATACCCAAACCTTTCGTAGAGTCGGATGGCTACATCGTTGGACGGTCGGACGCACAACCTGATCCTGTTCACCGAAATCCGAGCTTCACAAGTTTGTAAGAGAGCAGCACCAATCCCCCTCCCGCGGTATTCAGGGAGGACTGCCACTGTTGCGATCCACGCTACCCCTTCCAGCCTGCGGATATCCCCCGCAATAAACCCCACCATCTGCTTATCATTTACCGCCTTCAAACGCACCACCCCTGGGAATGTCAGCACCCCGATCAGATCCATCAGGGGCCAAGCATCCTTTGGAAAGCAGATTTGCTCCACATGGCGTAAAGCACTCAGGTCGCGCAAAGAAGCCGACTCGATTGCAACGCCGGTATCAGATTGGGCATGGATGACGGTATTCATGGCGTCACCAATAAAAAATCTCGTCCAGAGTTAAAAGATACGCAATACGGAATACATTTCAGCTGTACTCCGTATTGCGATAGATGTTGAGTCTTGATTTACTTCGTCTCGCCCTTTTGCTCACCCGTCATGAATTTGCTGATCATGCTGGTGAACTCCAGCGGGAAGATGAACTTGGTGGAGGCTCCAGCGCCGATGGACTTCAGCATTTCGAAGTACTGCAGGGTCATCGTCTTCTGATCCACCGTCTGCGCTATGGAGAAGATTTTATCCAACGCAACCGAGAAACCCTCGGCACGCAGGACCTGAGCTTGCTTTTCGCCTTCAGCCACCAGGATGTTGCTCTGCTTCTGACCTTCGGCACGCAGGATGTTGGACTGCTTCTCACCATCCGCCACGTTAATCGCCGCCTCGCGCGTACCGGTGGACTCGGTCACCACTGCACGGCGGATACGCTCAGCTGACATCTGGCGGTTCATAGCGTCCTGAACCTCGCGCGGCGGGATGATCTCGCGGATTTCAACGTTGGTCACCTTGACACCCCAGCGCTCGGTCACTTCGTCCAGGCGGGTACGCAGCATATTGTTGATGTGCTCCCGCTCGGACAGGACCTCATCCAGCATGATCCCACCAATGACGGCACGCAAGGTGGTGGTTGCCATGCCCAACGCGGCCGCCTCAAAGTTTCCCACCTGCACAACACTATCCGTGGGATTTAAAACCTTGTAAAACCACAGGAAATCGATGCTGATCGGGGCGTTATCCTTGGTAATTGAAGTTTGGTGTGGGACCTCACGTACCTGCTCGCGCAGGTCCACTGCGACGGGACGATCAACAATGGGGATCAGGAATACGATACCAGGACCTTTTGAGCCAATGCAGCGCCCCAAGCGAAAGATGACCAGACGCATATACTCCGGCACCACCCGGATGGCACTGGCGAGAAGGATGATTGCCAAAACAACAACACCTCCAGCCAGGCATAGGACAATGGTTAATTGAGTTCCTTGCATAATTTACCTCCTCATCGAATGGGTTGATCTCAACTTGAGCTCGAATAAATTAGCTTACTTGTTCACGGGAGGAACAGGTTCTACCTCCAGGATAAAACCTTCGCGCTTGACCACACGAACTTTGCTGCCAGAGGGGATGGGTACCTGACTGTGGGCACTCCACAACTCTGATTTGATTTGTACAGATCCCTCGTCGAAGATATCAGTCCTGGCTTCACCGTAATCACCGATGATCTTTGCCAGATCATGTCTTGGTTTCATTTTTTCGGTTTCCAACACTTTGGTAGTGGCTATCCAGAGGTATCCGCTGGCAAGTATCGAGGCGATGATTGCCAGGATCGGGTTGACGCCTGGCAGATACCAGCTCGCGCCCTGAAAAAGGTAAGTGGAGCCAAGAACGAACGCCACCAAAGCAATTGCCAGGAATACCAGGTTGCGAGACTTGCGCACTGC
>Ga0153916_10003511_pt1 | contig 11684 bp, 9 predicted proteins | sample Opewatmetagenome_FD_109642 | JGI IMG/M metagenome (GOLD analysis project Ga0153916, IMG submission 109642) | Freshwater wetland microbial communities from Ohio, USA - Open water 3 Core 3 Depth 4 metaG | ecosystem: Environmental > Aquatic > Freshwater > Wetlands | place: USA: Ohio, Lake Erie, Old...
ACGGCGTGGATGGCGGGATCGGCCTCGAAGGCCGTGATGCGCGCCGCGGGGTAGAGCCGCTTGAAATAGAGGCTCGCCAGACCGATATTCGCCCCTCCGTCGATGATGCGCGGCGCGGAACGGGAAGTCTCGAACTTGAGCGCCTGCCTGACGAAGAGGTCTTGCCATTGGGGGCAAAGGGTGAGGAGATCGACGTAGCCCAGGTCATAGCCCATGAGACGGATGCGGCCGGGCGTGAAGCGCGGCATGCGCTCCGCTTCCCGGCATGCCTGCTTCCAAGCGGCCAGTTCCGGCGCTGGGAACGCCCAGCGCTTGAGTGAGCCGGCCGCGCGCCGCATGCTGCGCAATGCCCTCATGACCGGCTTCCCGCGCCGCGCGGTGCCGGGCGTCTGGCATTGACCGAGTCGGGCTCCTGCAACGTGATCTCTCGTGAGCCCAGGAGCCAGTGCTCGACGGCCTCGACGCCTTGCGCGAAGCTGTGGTCCTGGTTGGAAACCTCGTACTTCCAGGCGCCGAAGCGCCCGCGGCTCCAGACGTCGTAGGCTTCGAGGGCCGGCAGCACGATGTCCAGCGCCCGGTCGCGGTCGAGCGACGGCGTCGGGTAACCGTGCTCGAGCCGCCGGTGCCAGGTGTGATGGACGGCTCCCGGGCCCGCGATGAGGCCGGTGTCCACGAGCCCTACCACGGTCTCCGCGACGACATGCCGTGCGTCGACGGGCTTGAGCGGCGATTCCGACACCTCGGCCATCAGCGACCAGCTCCGCGTCACGTCGGGAACATTGTTCGGCGAGTAGTGGGAGAAGACCGTGACGCGGTAGAAGGGGCAGTCGTCCTCGGGGAAGTACATCCAGCACTTGCCCTCGAGGTGCGGCCCGGGCCGCCCGTTCAGCCCGACGCCGACGACGTGGGTCGACGAATGGCGGAGGTCGCGAAGCGCCGGCCCCAGCGCGGGTGCGAGGTCCGAGAGCTCCACGAGCTTGTCGAGCGGCAGCGTGGACAGGAGGCGCTGGTACGCCACGGCGCCGCCGTCGGCGAAGTGCGCGGTATGCGTGCCCGCGTCGAGTCGCACGAGGCGGCGGCCCATGCGGATGTGCCCGGGGTGCTTGTCGGCGAGACGGCCTGCCAGGGTCCGCCAGACGACGCCGGTGCCGCCGCGCTTCGGGAAGCGAAAGCGATTGTTGGGCCCCCAGGAGACGTCGTCGCGCCCAAGGCGGATGTTCAAGCGGACCCGCTCCACGTCCACGGTCGCAACACGATCGCCGATCCAGCCCCACGCGAGCTCTTCCGGCGGATAGCCCCACACCTTGAAGTTGTACGGCCGGAGGAAGAGGCGCGCGATGCCTTCGCCGAAGCCCCGGTCGATCCACTCCCCGAAGTTTGCGGGACGGCGCGGGGCCGACGGGCGCCGGGCGAGGCCGTCGAGGCAGGCGTCGCGGTCGGCAGGCGGCAGGCGGTGGAGGTTGAGCTGGAACGGGTACGGCACGAAGGCGCCGCGTGCCCACACCCACGAGGCGCGCTCGTGATACAGCCACCCGTCGCGCCCGAGGAGATCGTCCATGAGCCCGTCGAAGTGCTCGTAGTGGCTGAACTGGACGTGCCCGCCGAGGTCCCACGTGAAGCCGTGCTCGTCGACGAGCGAGGCGGCGAGGCCCCCGGCTTCGGGCTCCGCCTCGAAGAGGAGCCAATCGCGATGGCCGAGCTGGTCGAGCCGCCACGCGGCGCCGAGGCCGGTGGGGCCCGCTCCGACGATGAGCGTCCCCGTGCGCTCGATCACCGGCTCACGGCCCCGCAGGCCCAGGCGCCGGCGAGCTCTCCGTAGAGGGCCAGGTGCCGCCGCCACATGGCGGCCGGCGTCAGGCCGTGCTCCCAGCACGCGCGGGAGGCCCGCCCGAGGTCGTCGAGCTCCTGCGCCGGCGTCGTGAACATCGCGGTAAGGCCGGCCGCCACGGTGGCCGGCTCCAGATCCTGCAGCATGGCACAGCCGGCCTGGAGCATCTGGAAGGTCCGGTTGCCGCCCACAGCGTGAAGCAGCATCGGCTTGCCCGCCTGGGCCGCCTCGATGAGCGAGAGATCGAAGAGGCTCAGCCGGTTGACGTTGACGACGAAGTCCACGGCCCGCAGCAGCCCCGCCACGTCATGGACGCGGCCGAGCGCGCGGAGCCGCTTGTCGGCGGGCAGCGTCCCAGGCTCGGGCCCGGCGACGGCGATCACGCCGGGACAGGCGGCCGCGTCGGGAAGAAGCGGGAGCGCGCGGAGGAGGGCGTCGAGACCGCGGTACGGTTGGGCGCTGCCCAGGAAGAGCCCGACGCGCCGGTCGGCCGGCAGCCGGAACATCCGGCGCAACCTGTCACGCGAGAGGCCCGGCCTGGCTTCGGCGGGACCCGAGGCGCCGGTCAGCAGGTGACGCGCGCCTCGCACGACTCCGTCGAAGCGCGCATCGACGCGGGCGATCTCGAGCCCGGCTTCCCGACAGGGCAGGACGACGAGATCCACGCGCTGCCAGAGCTCGAGCTCCCAGTCTGTCCAACGCCGTACGTCGGGAAGCGTCAGGAACTCGCGCCAGTCCCACTCGGGCATGCCCCAGTTCCATGCGAAATAGAGCGCCATGGGCATCGGCGCATGCCCCATCATCCATACGCGCTGGCCGGGCCGGCGGCGCTCGAGCGCCGCCTCTGCGCAGAAGGGATCGTGGGTGAAAAGCGTTTCGGCCCACGGCAGCGCAGCCGCAAGGCTCGGCCCTGCCTCCGCCACTACGTCCCGCCGCGCCACGAGCATGTTCCCGGCCAGCGGCCCGTCCGCCCTCCGAAGCGCGGCGACGGGCGGCCGGTAGAACGCGGGCGGCCCTGCGAGCCGCCGCTTGAGCGCGCCGAGTGTCTGGCGCACCCGGCCGAGCGCCCCGGGATGCCTGACGGGACACGAAGCGCGCGGCGACGGAAAGCGCACGCGGTGCTCCGGGCTCTCAGCCGCCCGCGCGGCGCCCTCGAGCTCCCGAAGATACCCCGCGGGGCCGCCGAGGCGGGCGAGCGGAGGGCCGATATGGAAGACGTTCATCGCCGCCTCAGGATGAACGAGTTGCAGCAGGTGCCGTACGCGCGGTACTGCGCCGCGGCCCACTCCGGGCGGCGCAACAGGAACTCCCGGAGGGCACGGGCCTCTCCCTTGGTCGGATCGCCCTTGAAGAGAAACCAATCGTCGAAGAGCACCATGGCGCCGTTCTGCAACGCGGGCGCGATAGCCTCCAGGGCGTCGCAGGTGGACTCGTAAAGATCGCAGTCGATGTGCACGAGCGCCAGCGCCGGGTAACGCGACGGGATCACGGGCGGCAGGGACTCGTGAAAGAGCCCCTCGAGAATATCCGGCTCCGGCAGGCGGCAGGACGTGAAGAGCGCGCGCACCGCATCGGCCGTCACCGGCTCGCCCACCGCCAGCGTCGGGTGCCACCAGAGATTCGTGGCAAAGGACCCGCGCCTCCAGCGGGGATGCTCGTCCCCCGAGGCGGGCAGTCCCTCGAACGAATCCGCCCCGAGCACGCGCCGCGCCAGGCCCGCGGCGGTCACCGCGTGCGCGTGTGCCAGGAGCGCCAGGCTGATGCCCCCGTAAACTCCGAACTCCGCGATGGCTCCCGGGATCCTCTGCGCGTTGACGCACGACACGGCGTCCAGGAACACGGGCCAGCGTCGGTCCATGCCGATGAGGGACTCGAGCGGGGCCCGCGCGGGCGATCCGAGCAGGACATCGCGGGCCGCCGCCAAACCTCTCCGGAGACGCGTGCGGATCACGCCGGCGTCTCCCGACGATGCATGATGAAGGCATTGCAGAACACCCCGTAGGAGCGGTAGTGCACCGCCTCCCAGTGCGGGTGGGCTCGGAGGAATTCATGAAGGGCCCGGGCTTCGCCCTTGTCGGGATCGCCCTTGTAGTGGAACCAGTCGTCGAAGAGAACCATGGCGCCGTCCTGCAGGGCGGGCTCTATGCCGAACAAGACCTCGCGCGCGGCCTCGTAGAGGTCGCAGTCGACGTGGACGAGGGCCGCCTCCGTCACCTTCGACCCTATGGTCGCCGGCACCGTCTCCCGGTACGGTCCCACGATCAGTTCCGGAGCGGGCAGGCCGCAGGCCTCGAATAGCGCCCTCGTCGCGGCCGGTGTGACGGGGTCGCCCGTGCGGAGGAAGGGGTGCCAGCCGTGGCTCCGGGCGCAGTCGCCCGGGCGCCAACGCGCGTGGTCATCCACGGAAGCGCCCAAGCCCTCGAAGGAGTCGAACCCGACGAGGCGGCGCGGCGATCCGGTCTCGTCAGCGCTGTGTGCCTTGGCGAACAGGGCCAGGCTCTTGCCGGTGAAGACGCCGAACTCGAGGATGTCCCCTGGCACGGCCTCGTAGTTCACGTACTCCGTGGCGCAGAGAAAGGTCTCCCACCTTCGGTCCCGGCGTATCAGCTCATCTACCATGCTGATGTCCGGCGGTCCCAGGACAAGGTCGCGGGCGCGGCCGAGCGCTCGGCGGAGGAGTCGGCGGATCATCGCAGAGTGCCCGCGCGGCCGGCTGGGACCGCCGCCTCGATCTCCCACCGGCACGCCACCTGGACGAAGCCCTTGCGCTCGAGCCCCTGCAGGTACAGCGGCGACGGGCCCGGGTGGACGGTAAAGGACAGCGCCGGCTCCTGGAGATCGAGGATGTCGGCCTGGTTCCAGAGGCACACGGCCACGTGGAAATCTCCCGCGAGCAGCGTCTCGCCCGGGATCACCACCCGCGCCACGTACTCTCCGGGCGCGCTCGGGGGCTCGACGAGGACGTCGAGCGGGCTCGAGGTGAAGAGCGTCGTGCCGTCGGGCGTCAGGATCCCGATGCCGATTCGGGTGCCCGGAGAGGGCTCGGGCAGGACGTAGCGGAGTTGAAGGACGAACGGCTCGGTGCAGAGCGGGCTTGGCAGCGGTCGCCCCTCCTGATCGCAGATGTCGGCCTCGAGCAGCTGAACGGCGCCGGTCCGCGCCGCCTGGAACCGCGCCCGCTGCGGGCCGCGCAGATAGGTTCCCGCCACCGCGCGCGGATCGCCCTCCGCGCTGAGGCGCCCGCCTTCGAGCAGAATCGCCCGAGTGCAGAGCCGCTGGACCGCGCCCATGTTGTGGCTGACGAAGAGCACGGTGCGCCCGCTTCGGGCCACGTCGCCCATCTTGCCGAGACAGCGCTTCTGGAACTCAGCGTCGCCGACGGCCAGCACCTCGTCCACCAGCACGATCTCGGTGTCGAGGTGGGCGGCCACCGCGAAGGCCAGGCGCACGTACATGCCGCTCGAGTAGCGCTTGACCGGCGTGTCGATGAAGGCCTCCACGCCCGCGAAGGCGACGATCTCGTCGAACTTCCGGTCGATCTCGCGCTTCCGCATGCCGAGGATGGTGCCGTTCAGGTAGACGTTTTCCCGCCCCGTCAGGTCGGGGTGGAAGCCCGTGCCGACCTCGAGCAGGCTGCCGACGCGGCCGCGGAGCTCGATGCGCCCGGCGGTCGGCGCGGTCACGCGCGAGATGATCTTGAGCAGGGTGCTCTTCCCGGCACCGTTCGCGCCGATCACCCCCAGCACCTCGCCGCGCTCGACGTCGAAGGAGACGTCGGAGAGCGCCCAGAATTCCTCCGACCGGGCCGGCGGGCGACCGATCCTCGCCAGCGCCCGGAACGGCACCGCCAGGAGATCCACGATCGCATCCCTCAGGTGCTCGACACGTTGCTGCGGGCCCCCGATGAGGTAGTGCTTCGAGATTCCCCGCACGCGGATGATCGGAGTACCCATGAGCGCTAGATCACGTCCGCGAAGGTGCGTTCCATCCGGCGGAATTGCCACGCGCCGAGGGCGGCCAACGCGAGGCCGGACAGCGCGGAGAGCGCGAGGCCCGTCCAGTCCCACGGCAGCCCGAGAACGGCGGCGCGATAGCCCTCGATGACGCCCGTCATGGGGTTGAGCGCGTAGAGTGGCCGCCACGCCGCGGGCACGAGGCTCGCCGGGTAGACAACCGGCGTCGCGAACATCCAGAGCTGCATGAGAAAGGGTACCGCGTACTGGACGTCGCGGTACCGCACGTTGAGCGCGGCCAGCCACATGCCGATGCCGGTCGCGACGACTGCCGTCAGCGCCGCCAGCGGCAGCAGGAGCACGATCGTCGCCGCCGGCGCGAGCCCGTACCAGGCCATGAGCCCGCCCAGGACCAGCGCCGAGATGGCGAAGTCCACCAGGGCCGAGAGCGTCGCCGAGAGCGGGACGAGGACGCGCGGGAAGTAGACGCGGGTCAGCAGGCTCGCGCTGCCGACGACGCTCGCTCCGCTCCGCGTCACCGCGCCCGCGAAGTACATCCACGGCAGGAGCCCGAGGTAGGAAAACACCGGGTACGGCACGCCGTCGCTGGGCACTCCGGCCAGCTTGCCCAGGAATACGGTGAAGACGACCATGGAGAGAAACGGCTGCAGTATCGCCCAGAGGAAGCCCAGCACGGTCTGCTTGTAGCGGACCGAGATGTCCCGCCAGGTCAGGAAATAGAGCAGATCGCGATAGTGCCAGAGCTCGCGGAAATCGACGGGACTGTGCCCGCGGTCCGGTTCGATGACCACCCAGGGCGCCTCGGCCTGAGCCTCCACTCCGACCACCCAGCTCACGCCGCCGGCCTTTCGCGCCGGCGGCGGCCGAAGCGCGCCAGCACGACGAGCGCCCAGGGGCGCGACCAATGGCAGCGGCCCTCGGCGAAGGCGCGCCAGACAGCCTCGACGGCCGGGCGCTGCAGACGCTTGTCCTCGAGGCACACCCGCTCGAGATCCGCCGCCCGCTCCAGCATCCACCGGCCCATGGGAAAGGTGAAGCCCATCTTCGGACGGTCCCAGATCTCGCGAGGGAGCCGATCGCCGAGGGCGTTCAGCAGCAGCGGCTTGGGTCGGGTACGGTCGAGCTTGACCGCGGCGGGCAGCGCCAGGACGTGCTCGACGAGGCGATGGTCGAGATAGGGCACGCGCACCTCGATGGAGTGCGCCATGCTCATCACGTCGGCGTCACGCAGGAGCTGGTCGCCGAGATAGTGGCTGAACTCGAGCCGTGTCAGGACCTCGCGGAGATCGCGCGCGCCCGCGAGGTCCGCGCCCGCGAGATCCTCGGCGGGCGGTTCCGACGCCGTGGCAATGTCGCCCGACGAGAGGCCGAGGAGCTCCCGCGCCGCGTCAGCGGGATAGAGCCCGCGGACGAGACGATATACGCCCTGCGCCGTCGGGGTCTCGAGCGCGCTCCACCGGTCGAGCCCGGGCCGGCCCGACGCGGCACCCAACCATTCGGCGAGGCGGGCGGCTGCGCGGCGGGCAACCGGGGGCAGCGCGGCCATGGCGAGCCGCGCGGCCTCGAGCCCGGCCGTACGGCGAAGGTGACGATAGCCCCAGAAAACTTCGTCGCCGCCCAGCCCCGAAAGAACGACGGTGAGACCGGCATCGCGTGCCGCTCGAGCGATGCACCAGGTATTGAGTCCGTCCACGGTCGGCTGATCCATGTCTCCGAAGAACCGCGGCATCTCGGCAAAGACCTCCGCCGGTCGCAGCAGGACCTCATGGTGCTCGGCGCTGATCCGCTCGGCCATGAGCCTGGCATAGCCCGTTTCCGACAGGGCCGCCTCCTCGAAGCCCACCGACAGCGTCGTGAGCGGACCCGTGCGTGCTGCCGCGGCCAACAGCGCCAGCCCGGCCGAGTCGATGCCGCCCGAGAGGAAGACGCCGAGCGGCACGTCACTGACGAGGTGGAGCCGGACCGACTCCTCGAGAAGCCCGCGCGTCGCTTCCCCTGCCTCGGCGGCTGGGGCCCCATGCCGCGCGGCCCCGACGGCGGCGCCGAGGCTCCAGTACCGCTCGAGCCGCACGCCACCTGTCTCGACCCGCAGCAGATGCGCCGGGGGCAGCGCGCGCACGTCTTTGATCGTGGTGAGCGGCGCCGGGACGCTCCCCCACTCCAGGAAGCGGCCGAGCGCCTCGAGGCTCGTCTCGTCGGGAACGAGGCCGCTCCGGACCACCGCGGCGACTTCGGAGGCGAAGAGCACCTGCGTGCGGTCTTGATGCCAGTACAGCGGCTTGATGCCGAAGCGGTCGCGGGCGAGGAGGAGGCGCGGGGGCGGCCCGGACTCGAAGCAAGCCAGCGCGAACATGCCGCGCAGGCGCGGGAGCGCGGCGGGCCCCCAGACGTCCAAGCTCCGCAGGATCACCTCCGTATCGGTATCCGAGGTGAAATCCACCGAGCCCTTGAGCTCGGCGCGGAGCTCGCGGTAGTTGTAGGTCTCTCCGTTGTAGGCGATCCAGCGGCGCCCGTCGGCCGTGCCCATGGGCATGCGACCCCGGAATGAGGGATCGATGATGGCCAGCCGTCTGGCCCCGAGCACGGCGCCCGGGGAATCGGCCGCCGAGGGGTATGTCCGAACGTGGGCCGTGTCGACGCGGCCGAGAAGCGATCTGACATCGGCGTCGGCCATCGCGGAATCAGGGAGGAGCAGCCCCCAGTCGTCTGGCCCGCGGTGCACTTGGGCGTCCAGCATCCGGAGTACCGCGCCGATGTCCTCGACCGTCAGGGGCCCGGCGAGTTTCATGAGGCCTGCTATACCGCACATGGCTGGTGGCTCCGGTCAACGAAGGCGCGGCCTGAGCAGCGAGTGAAGCCTGAATCCCATCAAGATCCCAGTCTACGGAAGGCACCGCAGAGCCCGTGGATATTAAGGAGGCGGCCTGACAACAGGTGGCATCGACGCCAGAAATGGGCCATCCTGCGCCTCAAGCTTGGCAACAAAATTTGGAGCATCTGAGTCCCTTACTCACGTTTCTGCTTCGGTTGGCAGCACTCTAACTCCGATCTTCGTAGTCCAGGAAGCTCGGCCGTGGCGCCCCAGTCTTTCCATGGTTCAGTGCGTCATTTCTTCCATCATCACAGCCATCTGGACGCCATTCGAAGCGCTCGGTGCTAACCTTGAGGTCCGGTTCAGAAGCCTCGTCACAGGAGACTGGTCGCCGGCCTCGGTTTCGCTGTTCGGGCTGGCCCACAGCTCCGTCGTGGCACGTGAAGTGCAACATCTGAGCCATGGAAATGGAGACCAGGACAAACACATGATCAAGGCGGTCACGATAGACCTCTGGGGCACCTTGATCGTGGACAGTCCCGCGACGGACGAGCGCTACCGGCGCGAGCGATTGGCCGGTCTCGAGAGCACGCTCGTGCGCTTCGGCTTCCACGTGCCCGTCGCGGATCTGGCTCGCGCCTACAGCGAGTCGGGCCGCCACCTGGCCCGCATCTGGCGGGGATGGCGCGACGTCCCTGTCGAGCGTCATGTGACGCTGCTGCTCCAGGCCGTCCACCCGTCGTTGCCGGGCCGCGTTGGAAACGAGGCTCTGGCGGCGCTGGTCGAAGCCTATTCGAACCCCGCCCTCATCGCGCCGCCGTCTCTGGATGAAGGCGCGGCCAAGGCGCTCGAGGTGCTCACGGATCGCGGCATCGCGATCGGGCTCGTGTCGAACACGCTCCGTACGCCCGGCTCCGTGCTCCGCACCATTCTCAAGCGCCACGGGATCCTCGAGCGCTTCAAGACGACTGTCTTCTCCGACGAGTGCCTCATCCGCAAGCCCGACCCGGCCATATTCGACATCGCCTTCGAGCGCCTTGGTGTAGAGCGCAAAGAGACCGTCCATGTCGGCGACGATGCGGTCCTCGATATCGAGGGCGCCCGGGCGGCTGGCGTTCGCGTCATCCAGCTCGACGCCAGCGGAAGCTGGACTCCGCGCTATGCGCCGGACGCCGTGATCGAGCGCTTCCAGGAACTGCCCGATGTGCTGGCGGACCTCGACCGCTCCGAGCGCCATCCCGCGGCCAACCTCGCCATCGCCCGGTTGCGCCCGCGCTTCGCGACGCGCTCGCCGGCTCGCCGCTAGGCTGGAGACCTTCATGACCATCCATCGGCGCCGGCGCGTTCTTGTTGCCCTCGCCCTTGCTCTGACGGCATGGCCCGCGGTTGGGACACCGGCCCAGAGCCCCGTCTCGGCGGCCGCCTCCGTGTCGACGGCTGAGATCGTCCGCGCCGTTCGGGCGAATCCGGCCGGAGCCTCGCAGACGACGGCCCAGGCGGTGGCCGCCGGGCAACCAGAAAACGCAGGCACCGTCGTGGGGGCCGTGGTCGGAGCCCTCGAACCAAGCGACAGGCTCGCCTTGGCGCCGGGTGTGGTCACAGCCGCCATCGCGGCCTTGCCGGCCCGGCAACGCACCCCGATGGCACCGTCCTGCGCCTGCTCGGCTATCCGGGCTGTCCCGGCGGACGAGAGGTCCGGGGTCGTCCCGTCCATCATCAGCGCCGCTGTCGCCATGGCGCCCGAGGCGCGGGCCCAGATCGTGGCCTGCGCCATCGACGCGGCTCCGGCACTGGTCGCCGCCATCGACGCGGCGGCCGGCAGTGCGGGGGCTGTCCAGCTGGAGGCGGGGGTTCCACCCTCGACCCCTCTTCCTGGCAACAGCATCGGCATCGACAGCACGCTCGCGCCAAAGCAGAATTGTGCGAGCCCGCCCTGCCCGGGCTAAACTCAGAGAAGACCACCGCCCGTGACGCCACCGCATCGAGCGTCCGAAAAGGCGGCTTTCTTCGTGGATCGTGGTCATGAGGCATTACAGTCGACTTGGAGACCCGACAGCAGGTTCTTACGAGGACCCGGCGCAGTCGCGGCCGCCAAGCCGCCGTCGCGCTGGCCCTTCTCATGCTCCTCGCGCTGCCGGCGGGGCCGGCGGCGGCGCTCAACTTCGAGGAGTGGGTCCCGGGATTGACCGTGACGCCATTCGTGTCCGAGCGCATGGAGTATGAGACCAACGTGTTCCAGACGGCGACAGGGGTCAAGAGCAGCATGATCTCTCGGACAACCCCAGGGCTGCTCGTCGAGTACGGACGCGGCACTCTCCAGCTCGGGGCTGGCTACAAGGCCGAGTTCGTGGAGTACTTCAATATCGCCGGGCAGGACACCATCAACCTTACCGGCGTCGCTCAGGCCAAGCTCGCGCTGGCGAAGCTCCAGTTTCTCTTCCGCGACGACTACGTCCAGACCACCGTGCCGCCGGGCACCGAGCTCACGGGCCCTATCCAGAGCACCACGAACACTCTGGCCCCGACGGCCGAGTACCATCTGACCGAGCGCTTTTCGGCAGGCGCGAACTACACGTGGACCCACATCGCCTTCCCGGCCAGCAGTAGCAGCAGCGCGAGCAGCACCGGCGAAACCCTCCAGACCCAGCAGGACCAGAACGTCCAGCAGCTCGACCGGGACGAGCAGATCGGCGGCGTGACGTTGTTCTGGAAGGCCCTTCCAAGGGCCGACATCGGGCTCGGCTACCAATACGGGACCAAGACCTTCTCCAGCGCGTCGTCGAACCGCGATGCCACGATCCAGATTCTCTCGGGCCAGCTCCGGGGCGACGTCACCTCGAGGCTTTCGTCGAATTTCCGGATCGGCATCCTGCATCGAAACGAAGTCCAGGGGGTCGCGCCCAATTTCACGGGCCTGACGACGGGTGGCGGCTGGGTGTTCCGCCTGAGCGATCGGACCTCATTCACCCTCGACACAGATCGCGGCGTCCAGGAGTCGGTGTTCGCGAATGCCCAGTACTTCATCGCCTCATCGGCCACGCTCGGCGTCAGGCAGGAGTTCACGCCCAAG
>Ga0153916_10003514_pt1 | contig 11683 bp, 8 predicted proteins | sample Opewatmetagenome_FD_109642 | JGI IMG/M metagenome (GOLD analysis project Ga0153916, IMG submission 109642) | Freshwater wetland microbial communities from Ohio, USA - Open water 3 Core 3 Depth 4 metaG | ecosystem: Environmental > Aquatic > Freshwater > Wetlands | place: USA: Ohio, Lake Erie, Old...
GTCTCGTCGCCCGCGCGGTATTTACCGGTCCGCACCAGCGCCGCCGCGCAGCCCGCCTCCCGCGCTCCCGCCACGTCGCTCACGGCGTCGTCGCCCACCATCAGCACCGCCGCCGGCGCGAGGTCGAGCGAGCGCGCGGCCGCGACGAAGAAGGTCGGGCTTGGCTTGCCGGTGAGCGTCGCCGTGACACCGGTCGCGAACTCGAGCGCCGCCACGAACGCGCCGGCGTCGAGCGTGAGCCCGTCGGCGGTCAGCCAGTAGCGACCCTTCTGCACCGCGACGAGCCGCGCGCCGTCGAGCACCCAGCGGAACGCCCGATTGAGCCGGTCGAACGTCCAGTCCCCGCCAAGGTCCCCCACCACCACCGCCTCCGGCCGCTCGTCCACGATCGCGAAGCCGGTGAAATCCTCGTGCGTGACGTCCGGGAGACAGAGGGCCACGCGATGCACGCCCTCGGCCCTGAGCCACGCGGCCGCGGCCGCAGGCGCAGAGATCACCTCATCGACCGACACCGCGATCCCGACCGCCCCGAGCTGCTCCGCCAGCGCGCGGCGCGGCATGCGGGTGATGTTGGTGCAGAACCGGATGCCGAGCCCGGCACTGCGGAGCCGCGCCACCGCCGCGGCGGCGCCCGGGATCGGCCGCTCTTCCTGCCACAGCGTGCCGTCGAGATCAAGCAGCACGCCGCGCGGCCGGATCAGGCGCATGCCGGGACGACCTTCGTCTCGAGGGCGTCGAGCGCGGCGACGCACGCGTCCCCGAAGTAGTAGCGCAGCTCCTCCCGCACGCCGCGGTAGAGCGTCGGGCCCTGCGCCGCGCAGACCAGCTCCCCGTCCACGACCTCGTCGGCGGGACAGAGCAGGTCGCCGGAGAACGTGATCGGGAACAGGCAGTCCACCATCGACTTGATTTCGTGATAGTCCATGCGGCGCTCGATGGCGAACGCGTGGAGCATGCAACCGCGGCCCTCCCGTCGCAGGAACACACAGTGCCCGTCCTCGACCCGCGTGCGCAGCGATCCTCCACCCGGCAGCTCGGCGTCCTGCTCCACCTCGGGCTCGAACCACCGCTCCCGCGAGATGCCGACGTAGGACTCGAGCTCGTCGGCGTGGCGCAGGATCGCTCGCGCCCGCTCGAGCTCGACGTCCACCCCAAACTGGCAGCACCAGTCGTGGCAGAAGCCGCACTGCAGGCAATGTGTGAAGTAGCGCAGCGCGAAGATCCGCCGGTCCACCCGTGCGATGCTCGGCACCCCGTCACGGGACGGGAAGGCGCGGGGGAGGCGGAGGGCGCGAGCCATGGGGGTGAAAAGTGAAAAGCGAAAAGGGAAAAGGGAATGGCCCCTGTTCGCCTCGCCCCCGCATGTGGGGTACAATACGACCGACCGAATTGATCCTCCCGTCGGGCGCCGGAGTCCATGCCATGATGCTCGCGTTCCTTCTCATTGCTCACGGCTTGTCCGGATACGGACAGCAGGACTCCCTCACGCTCGACTCCGCGCTCGCGTTGGCGCGGGCGCACCGCGGACAGGTGGCGGTGGCCGCGGCCATGGTTGCCGCCGCCCGCGCCGACCGGCGGGCGATCCTGGCGCTCCCTAATCCGACCGCCTCGTACACTTACACCGGCGATGCACCGCGGCGGCACGCCACGATCGACCAGCCGCTGGACTGGCTGCTGCGGCGCGGCAGCGACGGGGCGGCGGGACGCGGCGGCATCGGCGTGGCACTCGCCGATTCCACGCGCCTGCTGGCGGAGGTGGCGCGCGAGGCCCGGAGCGCGTTCTACGCGGCCCTCGGCACCTCACGCCGGCTGGCGCTCGCCGAGGACGAGGCGGCGCTCGCCGACTCGCTGGCGGGCATCGCCGCGCGCCGGCGGGCGGCGGGCGAGATCTCCGAGCTGGAGCAGGCACAGGCGGCCCTCGAGGCTGCGCGCGCGCGGCAGCTCGTCTCCGCGAGCCGCGAGGACCACCAGCTCGCGGTCGCCGAGCTGGGCCGGGCGCTCGGCGTGCCGCCCGAGACGCTGGCCCCACCCGGGGGCGCGCTCGACGGGGAGCTGTCCGCGCCGGTTCCCGCGGCACCGATGGTGGACGCGCTCCCCATGGTGATGGCGGCGCGCGCCGACTCCACGATGGCCCGTGGCCTGTATCACGCCGCGCAGTGGAGCCGGGTGCCGTTGCCGTCGGTGCAGGCCGGGGTGGAGTGGAGCGACCCCGCCAATCCGACCGTGGGCTCCACCATCCTGCTCGGCCTGTCGTTGCCGCTCCCGCTGTGGCAGAGCGGCGGCGCGCCGGCCGCCGCCGCGCGGGCCCGCGCCGATCGCGCGGCGGCACAGCTCCGCGAGGTGCGGGGGGACGCCGCGCGGCTCCTGGCGCAGGCGGCCGCGCGGGTGCAGGAGACGGCGCGGCGCGCCGTCGTGGCGCGCGATTCCATTCTCCCGCTCGCCACCCGGCAGCGCGACCTCGCGCTCGTCGCGTACACGGCGGGCGAGACCGGGATCGTGCCCGTGCTCGACGCGCTCCGGGCGGAGCGCGAGGTGGTGCGCGACCTCGTGAACGACCTCGTGGCGTACCAGGTTGCCCGCGCGGATTGGCTGGCGCTGATCGGCTCGAGCGAATGACGGGACTCTCGACGACGGGAAAGCAGAGCTGAACGTATGGATAGACGTCGAGCAGCGGCGGGCCTCGCCGCCGGGGTGGTGATCATGGCGGTCCTCATCGTCCTCACCGTCCGGGGATCCCGATCCGGAGAGGAGGAGATCGTCACCGACGTCGCCGTGCACGTCGGCGCCGTGGGCCGGGCCACCCTGCACCGCTACGTGACCGCGTACGGATACGTCGAGCCGCAACCGGCGGGCGCCGGACGTTCGCCCGGCGGGGCGCTGCTCTCGCCCATCGTCGGCGGCGTGCTGGCCGAGATCGACTGCGTGGAAGGCCAGCGCGTCACCGCGGGAACCGTGCTGTTCCGGCTCGACAGCCGGATGGCGGAGGTGGCGGTCGCGAAGGCCCGCCAGCAGGTCGACTTCGCCGAGCAGACGTTCAAGCGGCAACAGGAGCTGCTGGCGTCCAACGGCACGTCGCAGCGCGCCTACCAGGAGGCGCAACAGCAGCTCGACGCGGCGCGGAGCGATCTCGCGGCCGCGGAGACCGGCCTGGCGTATCTCCGGATCACGGCGCCGCTCAGCGGCACGGTGGTGCGCCTCAGTGCGACGGTCGGCCAGTTCGTCGACGCCAGCACCGTGCTGGCCGAGGTGGTGAACCTCGATCGCCTGGTGGTCACGGCCAACGTGCCGAGCCGCGAGGCCGCCGGGCTCGACCCCGGGCTGCCGGTGTTCCTCGGCGCCGACAGCACCGCTCCGCGCGGCGTCCTGCGGATCGTCGGCAAGGACATCGACCCCCGCACCGGGACGTACCGGGTCCAGGCCTCGGTGCCGCCGGGGGCGCCGTTCACCCCCGGCCAGTTCACCGACATCCGGATCGTGGCCGAAGCGCATCGCGACGTGCTCGTGGTGCCCGAGGTGAGCCTAGTGACGCGGGCCGGCGAGGGCAGCTGGATCATGGTCGTCCAGGGAGACAGCGCGGTGCGCCGGCCCGTGACCGTGGGCCTCCGGGACGGCGGGCTGGTCGAGGTCGCGGGAGAGGGCGTGGGTGAGGGGACGATCATCGTCACCGACGACGCGTACAGCCTGCCCGCGGTGACCAGGGTGCGGATCGTGGGGCGCTGAATGCTCGGACGCTTCGCGACGCGGTCGTCGCTCCCCATCGTCTTCATCTCGATCGCGCTGTGCCTGGCCGGCATCTACGCGGCCCTGACGCTCGCCTCCTCGGTGTTCCCGCAAACCGATTTCCCCCGGGTCGTGATCCTGGTGGACAACGGCGTGATGCCGGCCGACGAGATGATGGCCACGATCACGCGCCCGATCGAAGAGGCGATGCACGACATCCGGGGCGTCACCACGGTGAAATCGGCCACGGGACGCGGCTCTGCCGAGATCAATGTGTTCTTCACGTGGGACGTGGACATGATTCAGTCCGAGCTCTACGTGTTGAGCCGCCTGTCGCAGATCCGGAGCACGCTCCCCGCCACCGCCGAGACGACGGTGTACCGGCTCACGTTCGCCGCGTTCCCGATCCTCGGCGTGAGCTTGACGAGCGACACGCGCAGCATCACCGAGCTGTGGGAGACGGCCCGGTACAACCTCAAGCTGCGCTTCCTCCGAATTCCCGGTGTGGCGCGGGTCGACCTGGTGGGGGGACGGGCGCCCGAGTACCACGTCGTGGTGGATCCCCTCCTGCTGGGCGCGACGGGCCTGAGCCTCCAGGACGTGATCACCGCGCTCGACGCCAACAACCTCGTGGCATCGGCGGGGATGCACGAGGAGAACCACACCCTGTACCTCACCGTCGTGGACGGGCGGGTGCACTCGATCCGCGAGATCGAGGACTTTGTGGTGACCACCGCCGATGGACACCCGATCCGGATCCGGGACTTCGCCACGGTGGTGCGGGGGCCCGAGCCGGTGTTCAACGTCGTTACGGCGGACGGCCACGCCGCCGTGCTGCTCAACATCCGGAGCCAGCCGGACGGGAGCACGCTGCATATCGCCCACGACCTCCGGCAGCAGATCGCCGAGCTCAAGCAGGAGCTGCCGCCCGACATGAAGCTGGCGTTCTTCTACGATCAGTCGGAGATCGTGCGGGCATCGGTCGAGAGTGTCTGGGAGGCGATCATCTTCGGCCTCGCCCTCTCGGTCCTGATCCTCTACGTGTTCCTCAAGAGCTGGGATACGACGCTGGTGGCGACGACCGTCATCCCGGTCACGGTGCTCATCACCCTCGTGTCGATGAAGCTCACCGGCCTCACGTTCAACCTGATGACGCTGGGCGGAATCGCCGCGGCGATCGGCCTGGTGATCGACGACGCCATCGTGGTGGTCGAGGCGATCCACACGCGCCTCACCAGCGGGATGAGCCGGGCCGAGGCCGTCGTGGCCGGGATCGGCGAGATCTTCCGCCCGCTCGTGGGGTCCACGCTCACGCCCGTCGTCGTGTTCGTCCCGCTCGCGTTCCTGCGCGGCATCACGGGCGTGTTCTTCCGGGCGCTCGCGATGACGATGGTCGTCTCGCTGCTCACCTCGCTCGTGCTGGCCGTCACGCTCACGCCGTCGCTCGCCGCGTGGCTCACGCGGCGCCGCACGGGGGGCGCGCCAGCGCACGGGGCCGAGGTGGGGGGACCCCTGCTGCGCCGCGTGATCGAGCTGTACGAGCGCGCCGTCCGGCCGGCGCTGCGCCACCCGTGGCGCACCCTGGCTGCCTGCGGCCTCGTGCTGATAGGGGGCCTGGTGCTGTACGGCCGGCTGGCCAGCGAGTTCCTCCCGCCGATGGATGAGGGCGGGTTTGTGATCGACTACTTCACGCCGCCGGGCACCAGCCTCCAGGAAACCAACCGGCAGCTGCTTCAGGCCGAGGCGATCCTCCGCACGGTACCTGAGGTGGAGAGCTACTCGCGCCGCACGGGCGCCCGCCTCGCTCTGGCGATCGCCGAGCCCAACACCGGCGACTTCCTGGTCAAGCTCCGGACAAACAGACGACGCAAGACCGACGACGTCATCGCCGAGCTGCGGCAGCGGTTCAATACCGAGCTGCCGGGGTTGAACTGGGAGTTCCCCAGCATCCTGGGCGACCTGATCGGCGACCTGATGTGGGCGCCGGCCCCCGTCGAGGTGAAGCTCTATTCGACCGACCAGGCGTGGCTCGAGCAGAAGGCGCCGGAAGTAGCCGCCCGGCTCGAGACCATTCCGGGCGTGGTGGACCTGTTCTACGGGCTCGTCTACACCGGGCCCACCATCAGCCTCCGCGCCCGGCCGGCCGACGCGCGGCGCTTCGGTCTCACGGCGGACGACATCGCCAACGCCGCCAACACCGCCATGCTCGGCCAGACGGCCTCGTCGGTGCTCGAAGGCGACCGCGTCGTGGACATCCGCGTGAAGGTGGACTCGGTGCGGACCCGAACGCTGGCCCAGCTCGAGGATCTCCCGATCCGGACGCCGGCGGGGACCCTGGTGAAGCTGTCGCAAGTAGTAGACGTGGTGGAAGAGCCGGGTCAACTCGAGCTGCGGCGGGAAGACGCCCGCCAGGACGTCGCCGTCACGGCGCGGCTCGAGGGACGCGACCTCGGGAGCGCCATGGCGGAGATCCGGCAGGTGCTGAGCGCCGATTCGTCCATCCCCCGGGGCGCGATCGAATACGGCGGCCTGTACCAGCAGCAGCGCGAATCGTTCCGCAACCTGGTCGCCGTGCTGCTCATGGCCATCACCCTCGTGTTCACGGTGCTGCTGCTCGAGTTCGGGTCGTTCAGCGAGCCCATCGCCATCGTGTTCGGCGCGGTCCTCGCGATGTTCGGCACCGTGCTCGCCCTCTGGGTCACCGGCACGTCGTTCAACGTCGTTTCGTTCCTCGGCGCCATCATCGGGGTCGGGATCACCGCCAAGAACGGGATCCTGATGCTGGACTTCGTGACGCACCTGCGGGCCGACGGGCTGGATCTGGCCGAGGCGCTGGTCCGGTCCGGGCGGCGGCGGCTCCGCCCCGTGCTGATGACGTCACTGGCCGCGGCGCTGGGGATGCTGCCGCTGGCCTACGGCCTCGGCTCGGGCGCCGACATGCTGCGCCCGCTCGCCATCGCGGTGATCGGGGCGCTGTGCATCTCGGTGCTGCTGTCGCTCGTGGCGACTCCGACGCTCTATTTCCTGCTGGTCCGCAAGGGCAGCACGACAACGACTACCGCCTGACGATCACCGGGAGGTGACTGCATGATAGGAACCATCGGATCCCGCATCGCGCTGCTCCTGGCGCTCCCGCTCGCGACGGCAGGCGTTGCCACCCCCGCGGCCGCCCAGGCGCCCACCTATCGCCTCATCAAGGAGATTGCGGTCGGCGGTGAGGGCGGCTGGGACTATCTCGCCGAGGACGCCGCCGCCCACCGGCTGTACGTCAGCCACGGGACGAAGATCGTGGTGATCGACATGGCCCAAGGCGCGGTGGTGGGCGAGATCGACAGCCTGCCGGGCGTGCACGGCTTCGCGGTGGCCCCCGAGCTGGGCCTGGGCTTCGCCAGCAACGGCCGGGAGAACAAGGCCGCCGTGGTGGATCTCAAGACGCTCGCGATCACCAAGCGGGTCGAGACGGGCGAGAACCCCGACGCCATCCTCTACGTGCCGGGCGTCCAGGAGGTCTACACGTTCAACGGGCGGGGCCATTCCGCCACGGTGTTCGACGCCAAGACCGGCAACGTGGTCGCCACGATCCCGCTCCCCGGGAAGCCCGAGTTCGCGGTGTTCGATCCCGCGGCTGGGCGGATCTACAACAACATCGAGGATCAGAACGAGATCGTCGTGATCGACGTCAAGACCCACGCGGTGGTCGCCACCTGGCCGATCGCGCCTGGGGAGGAAGCCTCGGGCTTGGCCATCGACCTGGCGCACCACCGGCTGTTCGCGGTGTGCGGCAACCAGTACATGGTGATGCTGAACAGCGCGACGGGTGCCGTGGTGGACACCGTGCGGATCGGCGAAGGGGCGGACGCGGCGCGGTTCGATCCGGGTACCGGCTTGGCATTCGCCTCCAGTGGTGAAGGCACGGTCACGATCGCCCATGAGGAGTCGCCGGATCACCTGAAGGTCGTCCAGACCCTCAGCACGGTGCCGTCGGCCCGGACGATGACGCTGGACCCCACGACGCACCGGATCTACCTGTCGGCGGCCGACTACGAGGCGGCACCCGCCCCGGCAGACGCGGCGGCCCCACGGCAGCGGCCGCGGATGGTCGCCGGGTCGTTCAGGGTGCTGGTGTACGGGGTAGAGAGCAGGTAGGCTCGAAGCACAGGACATAGGGGGAAACGGCCACCGGACTGCTTCGCTCGCGGGATCCTTCTTGCTGGCCGGGACCCGCGCACGGTGCAGCGACCGTCGGCTGGCGGCGCTGTTCCATTCCCCACTGCAACGCTTCGGTTACGTCCTCCCGCGTTCAGCGCGCAGGTTGGCTCCGGACCAGCGGCATCGTGCCGTTACCGACTCGCGTCGGGTAGTACCAGTGGCGCCGACATGCTGGATGAGGTGCGGGTGTCGCGGAACTGGTAGACGCCGAACGTTGGCAACGTCCGGGGCGAAAGCCCGTGTGGGTTCGATTCCCACCACTCGCACCCTGGTCCTTGACTCGGCAACCCGTGGCGTCAATTGTTATGATGGACGTTGCCAATGCACGGCGTGGGTTTCGTCACGCTCAAGGGGTCGTCGAGCTTGCAGCGGCGGCCCCTCCTTGCTTCCGGCTCCTCACGCGCTCCCTGGCCTGAACGGTCCCGACGGCACGCGTCGGCGAAGGCACCCGCCCGCGATTGCCGTACGGAACGGAAACCACGCGGTGGGGATATCACCCTTCGGTCCCGGAGGTCAGCCGGGTGGGGTTTGAGGTCGCCGAGGGGGAGCCATGCTGTCGGACCTGAGTTTCACCCACATTCTCATCATCATGCTGATCGTGTTGCTCGTCTTCGGCTCAAAGCGCCTGCCGGAGCTGGGCTCGTCGCTCGGCAAGAGCATTCGCGAGTTCAAGAAGAGCATGCAGGAGGTGCAGCAGAGCATCGACGCCCCCGATCCGGCGGCGCCACCCGCGCGCCGGCTGGACTCGGCGGCCTCCCGCGATACCGCCGCTGCCCATGACGGCGAGCCCAAGAAGCTGAGTCAGTAGCACCTCGCGCCGCACCTGGCGCCCGCGGCGGAGCGGCCCGTATCTTCCGGGCCGCTCTGCTTTCCCCCCCAGCATGGAGGCTGTTCGCTCGATGCGCACGATCGTCGCCGCGCTCGTCGTTGCCGTGCTTGGCTGCGCGCCGGCCCAGGGTGCCAGACCCGTGGGCCCTACCCCCGCCAAGGCCGACACGGCGAGTCCACCCCCGGGACCGGGGGCGCTCTCGACGCCCAACGCCGATCCCTTCCCCAGCACGTACACGCCGTTCCCGTCCCGCCCCACCGCGATCCGGAACGCGACGATCTTCACGGCCACCGGCCCGCGCCTGGAGCACGCCACGATCCTGTTGCGCGACGGGAAGGTCGCCGCCGTCGGGGCTGACGTCGCGATTCCGGCCGACGCGGTCGTGATCGACGGCACCGGCAAGTACGTGACGCCCGGGCTGATTGACGCGCACTCCCACCTCGGCGTGTACCCGGCGCCGGGAACGGAAGCCAACAGCGACGGCAACGAGGCCACCAACCCCGCGACGCCCCAGGTCTGGGCCGAGCATTCCGTCTGGCCGCAGGACCCGCAGTTCCCGCGCAACCTCGCGGGCGGCGTCACGACGCTCCAGGTGCTCCCCGGCTCGGCCAACCTGTTCGGCGGCCGCAGCGTGGTGCTCAAGGTGGTGCCGTCCCGCACCGTGCAGGGGATGAAGTTCCCCGGCGCCAAGTACGGACTCAAGATGGCGTGCGGCGAGAACCCCAAGCGGGTGTACGGCCAGAAGGGCGGCCCCTCGACCCGCATGGGAAACGTGGCCGGCTACCGCGCCGAGTGGATCAAGGCCGAGCAGTACCGCCGCCGCTGGGACAAGTGGAACGCGGACCACAAGGGTGATCCTCCGCCGCGCGATCTCGGCCTCGAGACGCTGGCGGAGGTGCTGCGCGGCGACATGCTGGTGCAGATGCACTGCTATCGCGCCGACGAGATGGCCGTCATGCTCGACGTCGCGCGCGAGTTCGGCTACAGGATCCGCTCGTTCCACCATGCGGTCGAGGCCTACAAGATCGCCGACCTGCTGGCCAGGGACAGCGTTTCGGCGTCGGTCTGGGCCGACTGGGGCGGCTTCAAGATGGAGGCGCTCGACGGCGTGCTCGCCAACATGGCGCTGGTGGATCAGGCGGGCGCCCGCACGGTCGTGCACTCCGACGACCCCTCGGGCTCGCAGCGCCTGGCGCAGGAGGCGGCGAAGGGACTAGCGGCGGGTCGGGCGATCGGCCTCTCGCTCACCGAGGAGGACGGCATCCGCTGGCTCACCGTCAATCCCGCCTGGACGCTCGGACTGGACGATCGGATCGGCTCGCTCGCCGTGGGCAAGAACGCCGACGTCGTGCTCTGGTCGGGCGATCCGTTCAGCGTGTACACCCGCACCGACAAGGTCTGGGTGGATGGCGCGCTGCTGTTCGACCGGAGCGACCCGGCGGAGCAGTGGCGCACCGATTTCGAGCTGGGGTACGTGGCGCAGCCGGGAGGGAGCCGATGACGCGCGCGCGACTGACAGTGCCCGTGCTCCTGCTGGCGGCGGCCCCCGTGGTGACCGCGGCGCAGACGATCGCCATCACGGGGGGCAAGGTGTTCCCGGTGAGCGGCCCGCCGATCGAGCGCGGCACCGTGCTGATCCGAGACGGCCGCATCACGGCGGTCGGGGCGGACGTGACGGTCCCCGCCGGTGCCACGCGGATCGATGCCGCCGGCAAGTGGGTGACCCCCGGTCTGGTGGACCTCAACACCGAGCTGGGCCTGGTCGAGGTGGGGTTCGGCGCGGGCGCCAACGAGGCCTCCGCCAAGGGGCAGGACGCGGTGGCCGCGTCGTTCCGGCCCTGGGTGGCGCTCAATCCCGGCTCCGTGCTGATCCCACCCGCCCGCGAGGGCGGCGTGACGACGGTGGCGGTGTGGCCGGTCGGCGGGCTGATCGCCGGCCAGGGCGCGCTGGTCGACCTGCTGGACGGCTCGATGACCGACATGCTGCTCGCTGCGCCCGCCGGCATGGCGGGACAGGTCTCGAGCGACGAGGACGCCGGCGTGGGCGCCCGCGGCGAGCTGTTCGGGCGGCTGCGCGATCTGCTGGAGAACGCGCGCGAGTACGGCCGCCGCAAGGCGGACTACGACCGCGGGCAGATGCGCCCCGTGCCGTACCGCCGCGAGGATCTCGAGGCGCTGCTCCCGGTGGTGGGGGGCAAGCTCCCACTCGTGCTCGTGGCCGATCGCGCCGCCGACATCGAGGCGTCGCTGGCGCTCGCGGCCGATCTCAACATCCGGATCGTGATCGCCGGTGGCGCCGAGGCGTGGCAGGTGGCGGACAAGCTCGCCGCCGCCAAGGTCCCCGTCCTGACGGGCGCGATGAACAACATCCCACAGAGCTTCAACGCGCTCGGCAGCCGGCAGGAGAACGCCGCGCTGCTCCGGAAAGCCGGCGTCACCGTCGCGTTGATCGGGAACGGCGGGGGCGACGAAGAGCTGTTCAACGTGCGCAATCTGCGCTACGAGGCCGGCAACGCGGTGGCTTACGGCATGAGCTGGGACGACGCGCTCCGGGCCGTGACACTCAGCCCCGCAGAAGCATTCGGTGTGGCGGACCGGGTGGGAGCGCTCGCTCCCGGCCTCGAGGCCAACGTGGTAATCTGGAGCGGCGATCCGTTCGAGTTCGCCACGGCGGCGGTACACGTGCTGGTGCGGGGCCGCGAGTTCACCGCGCCTTCGCGGCAGGATCTGCTGATCCAGCGGTACCGCATGCTGCCGCTGCGGCGTCGGTAGCCGTGATTCGGTAGGGCGTTGCCGTATCACCCCGGGGCCCCACTGGCCGGGTAGCCGCCTTGGCGGCATGCTATAACCGGGGAAGAGTGCAGGGAGCTCGCGGGTCTAGTAAGGATTGAAGAAGGAGGCAGTCATGCGTTGGACTCCCGGAAA
>Ga0153916_10003515_pt1 | contig 11682 bp, 9 predicted proteins | sample Opewatmetagenome_FD_109642 | JGI IMG/M metagenome (GOLD analysis project Ga0153916, IMG submission 109642) | Freshwater wetland microbial communities from Ohio, USA - Open water 3 Core 3 Depth 4 metaG | ecosystem: Environmental > Aquatic > Freshwater > Wetlands | place: USA: Ohio, Lake Erie, Old...
CTCGGGTCAAGCACCGAGACTGCGGTGAGCGATGCCACCACTGCCAGCAAGGTTGTTCAGCAATCCCCGCCTGCCGGTACGGTGGTCGCAAGCGGCTCGGCCGTTGCCGTCACGGTCGGCAAGAAGGATGACACCTCCGTCGTCGTGTGAGGACGAAGTCCTGCCGGGTTGACGCGTTCGGTGGCATCTGTTCGCCGCCGTCAGCGCTCGCGACGGTCTGTCTCCGGGAAGCGCTCGGCGACGTATTCGGCCATGGCCGCGATCGTCAGTGACGGATTCACACCTACCGACGTGGGCAAAATGCTGGCGTCGACCACATACAATCCCGGGTGTCCGAACGCCTCGCCGCCAGGATCGACGACGCCCTCGTCCTGGGAATTCCCCATAGGACATCCGCCAAGCGGGTGCACCGCGATGATCTTCCGGAACTTGCCCAGCGGGTTCTCGACGAAATGCCCTCCAAGCGCTCTGGCGATCCTCTTCATTTCGGTCCGAACGCGGTCGTAGTGGAGGCTGCTCCCATCGATTTCCCACTTGACGATGGGCTCGCCATCGTCGCGGAGTTCGATATGCCCGTCTGAACGATCGCGGCCCATGCCCAGGAGCACAAACGTCCTCCGAAGGTAGTTGTCGTTGTCCATCAGGTCGGAAACGTCGTTTCCAATGTTGACCTCGTTGCGCGTGACCATCCGAAAGAGACCTTTGACTGCGCCGACCACCGCCCGAAAGACCACGCGCAACCTTGGCAACGCCGATCCGATTGATGGGAGCTTGCCGACAACGTACCAGGCAATGAAGGAGGGAAAGCCCGCGTCCTGCATGACAAACCCGTGGGGGAATCCGTCAGGGTAGGGGGTGTCATAGCCATACTGCACCGCCGCAGTGATCACCGGTCCGTTCGTGGGCACAACGTCCCTTTCCGTGAAGAGGACCGTCGCCTCCAGGTCACCGTTGCCGCACCAATTCTGCCCGAGCCTGTCACTCAGATTCGGCAGGATCCCGTCTCGCTTCATCCTCAGGAGCAACCCCGTTGACCCGATCGACCCCGCCGACACCACCACCCGCCTCGCTGTGACGGCATGCCGGTCCTCGGGATGCTCGGGATCGGCGTAAGTGACCTGGTAGCCGCCAGCTTCGAGCGGTCGAATCTCCGACACCTGTGCGTGCGTGCGGATCTCGGCGGGCGTCACAGGAAGCTGTCGCGCGTGCGCCAGGTAGTTGAGATCGAGCGTGTTCTTGGCGTGGATGTTGCAGCCGATGTCGCACTCGCCGCACTTAGTGCAACTGGACTGCTTCACCCCTTGCTTGTTGAGCGTCTGATCGCCGGGGAAAGCGCCTTCGAAACGAACGGCGAGATGCGGTAAGAGGAATTCTCGAGAGACGCCCGTGTCCTTGTTTGACGCCGAGACTCTGGCGGCGGCCGCTTTGAAGGCGGCCGTCTTGGGCGTGTCCGCGTAGTAGGCGTCCGTTTCGAACGGATACGGCGACGCTTCGAGCATCTCAAGAGCCCGGTCGTAGAAGGGGTCGAGTCGCTCGCGAGTGATGTCACCCGGCCAATCTTTGAAGAACTCCGCGCGCATGCGCATCAGCACGTTAGCGTAGATCAGCGACCCACCGCCCAGGCCGCTGGCCGAGACCGAGGCGACATCGCTTTCCGGGTAGTCGCGCATCTCGATGAAGCCATACTTCCGGTCATTCGGGTCCCAGAACACGCGCTCGCGGACGTCTTCCATGCGCCGTGGGAACTCGTACATCCCATACGACTTGCCGCGTTCGAGCAGGCAGACGTGTTGTCCTCGCTCACTCAGACGGCAGGTCATGACCGATCCGCCGAATCCCGAGCCGATCACGATCACATCGAAGTCGTCGCCAGTCGCCACATTCCCTCCCCCACCACGGCGTGCCACGCCGGGACAGCGATGATTTGCGCCCGGAGAGTATGGAAGATTCGAAGCTGGCGATGCAACGGAACGTTAACCGGTCGGTGGTGGGCGGCAGTCAGTGCCCCTTAACGATCGCCCTGATCTGATTCTTTTGTTCTCGTGACCCCCTGTTGTAGACTGCGCCGCACCCCGCGGAGGAAGAGAGGGAAGGCCGGAATGGTCGATTCCAGCACCATCCCTGGATGGGATTCGCCGGAGGCACGCGAGCTACTGGAGCGGCACAACCCGGTCCAGGTCATCTTCCCCAATGACCTTCCAAACCTGAGCCGGCCGGGTACACCGAGCATCCTACGGAATCAGCGCTGGGGTGATTACCACTCCTGCTCGGCGGAGGATTTTCTCGCACAGGTGGTCCAACTGCCCTCGCCGCGCCCGTTCAGGCTCGGCGACCTGCTCACCGAAGGCCACGGCATCCTGCGAGTCATTTCGAACCTCCTCGGCCAAACGAAGGAGATCGACCATCCGACCGGCCTCCCGGAACTCCGGGCACGGATGGCTACCACGGCTACAGAGGCAATGAATGCGTGGGAACTCGACCTTGCCGCCATTCCATCACAGGACGCCCAGGGGGCGTGGAAGGCTTACCTCGCCATCATCGGCAAGAATCCGCAGGCACCGGTCGTCTATGGCCGCGTCGTCAGAACCTCCGACGGCACGGCGTTGCAGTACTGGTACCTGTATTTGTACAACGACTTCAAGAACAAGCATGAAGGGGACTGGGAGATGGTCACGGTGGCCCTCGACGAGACGCTTTCGCCGAGCGGCGTCGCCGTTTCCGCTCATCACGGGGGGTCCTTTCGGCCCTGGTCCGAGGTGCAGCGTGCGGGCGATGCTGGGCTTCGGCCGGTGGTCTACGTAGCCAAGGGGTCGCACGCGAACTACTTCCACCACGAACGCGGCGGCTACGAACTGATCGCGGCGGAGTTCAAGGAGAGAATGCATCCGCCGAAGTACCTGGGCTGGCTGAGCAAGCTCATCGTTTGGGCGACAAAAGGTCTGCACTGGCGAGATTCGCCCCCTGCAGACCCGGAGACCGTGAACGATGACGTGCCGGCGAGGGAGATCGGCATCCGGTTGAGCCCGACGGTGCGGCCCATGCCTGACCCCGCCGACGTAGACGCCCTGCCGCCGGAATGGTGGTGGCTGAAGTACCGCGGCATCTGGGGATCACGGCACACAAGGGTGCTGGACACGGTCGGGCCAGACTCCCCGTGGCACGCCATCGATGGGACGAAATGGGCCGACCCGGCCATGTGGGTACGCCAGATCATCGCTTTGCAGCAGAGCTTGCGATGACTGCGAGAGGGCGCCTGCGCCAGGAGCAGGGCGGCCACGCGCTGGTGGACACCATCCCATTTTCCATGCCGGTAGCGACGACAAAGGCGCGCGCCATGATGGCCGTCTTCCCTGTTGACGCGAAGCGGGCTGCCGGCCTTCTTCCCGCGGGTGGGCAGCTCCGTCTCTTCGGGATGCTTGGGCGCGCGTTCCTCCTGGTCACCGTGATCGACTACCAGGAGACGGTGATCGGCAAGTACATCGAATTCAGTGTTGGCCTTGCCTGCACGTTTGGGACACGGGTCCCTGCCCCACTCTCGCTGGTCCTGCCCGGGAGGGCCTTCGGCCAGTTTGTTTACGACCTGCCCGTGAGCACCGAAGTATCGGTGAAAGGCGGACGCGGCATCTGGGGCATGCCCAAGCACCAGGCGTCGCTGGATTTCCTCGTCGACGGGCGGACGGTGAGCAGCCAGTACGACCTGGACGGCGCCCTCGCGATGCGTCTCGACATCGATGCCCCGGCCGGCCGAATGATCCCCCTCAAGCTCGGATCGGTGAACTATGCCGCCTTCCGAGGAATGATCTTCCGGTCGGCGGTGTTCTTCGACGGTCAGCCGAAGGTCGCCGTGCTGCGCGGTGCCCGCGGCTCACTGACGATCGGGGATCATCCCCGGCTCGCGCAGCTGAAGCAGCTCGGCGTGCCGAAACGGCCCATCGCGACGATCTACTACCCGCGGCTCCACGGGCTGCTCGACGACCACGTGGAGTCATGGTTCCTGAGGACGACCGAGGTGCCGGCGATTCCGGCCGAAGGTTTTGAGCAAGTGATCGGCCTCGGCCAGGGGCAGACGTGGCTGGCTCCGCCGAACCGGGAAGCATCGAAGGAGGAGGGCGTCGATGAGTGATCCGTATGGGATTACCTTCAACGAAGTGATGAGCGGATTCGTCACCCTGGGTGTCACGGACCCGGGTGATGGAGAAGCGCAGGGCAAAGCCCGCGGCACGCGCCTGACGATGAGCGTCAGCGTTGGCATTCCCGACCTCGACCTGTTCCTGGCCGACCCCGGTCACGACGGCACGCTGAGTGGACGCGTCGACTTCGAGCCTCTGGGGATGGGCCTGGCGTCGACCGCCGGCACCTTCAAATTGTTCTCGCCTACCAATGCCAGCGGGCTCAAGCTGATGGTGTATGAACTCGCATTCGGCGTGGATGGCGTGCCTTATTACCTGGCCGGGAAAAAGAACGTCCATAACGACCCGGGTTTCGATATGTGGCGCGATACGACGACGCTCTTCACGACCTTGCACCGGGGAAGCGATAAGAGCGGGCCCATCGCAGGGGCTGGCATTCTCCGCCTGGGCATGTTCGACCTTGCAAAACTGCTGCGGACGCTGCACGTTACTGGCGCTGCGACCGTGGGTGAACGCGCCAAAGCCGTAGAGACGTTCGGGCGCTTCTTCGCCGGCGAGCTCTGGGAAGAGTACTTCAGCTAGAACCAGGCACGCTTGCCGCAGGAGCCCCGATGTCATCTTCCGGAGCGCCCCCAGCCTATAACGAAACGCTGGTCCCATTCACAGCCGGCGATGGGTTCAAATGCAGCCTGTTGCACGTCACCGGCGACGCGGCCCCGGCAAAGGGGCCGGTTATCCTCGTCCACGGGGCGGGGGTCCGCAGCAACATTTTTCGCGCTCCGGTCGAGACGAACATCGTGGATGCACTGGTCGCGGCCGGCTACGACGTGTGGCTCGAAGACTGGCGCGCGAGCATCGACCTCCGCCCGAGCCAGTGGACGCTCGACCAGGCGGCACTCTTTGACCATCCATCGGCGGTCGAGACTGTCCTGCGCGAGACCGGTGCGCCCAGCGCACAGGCGATCATCCACTGCCAGGGCTCGACCAGCTTCATGATGGGGCTGACCGCGGGATTGCTCCCGGGTGTCCGAACGGTTGTCTCGAACGCTGTTTCGCTGCACACCGACATCCCCCGGCTGGCAGACGCGAAGATGCGGTTGTTGCTCTTCGCCGCCGCGAAGGAATTTCCCTACCTCAATCCGCAGTGGGGGTTGAGCGCCCCGAACCTCCGGGCGAAAGCCATCAACGCCTGGGTTCGCCTGACCCACCACGAGTGCAACAACATGGTCTGCAGGCTCGCGAGCTTCACCTATGGCCTCGGCTTCCCAACTCTGTGGGAGCACGCCAATCTGAATGCCGCGACGCACGACTGGCTGAAGCAGGAGTTCGGGGCGGTGCCCCAGAGCTTCTTCCGGCAGATGAGCGCCTCAGTGGGACGGGGCGCGCTCGTCTCGGTAAGCGGTGACCCCAGGCTGCCCGCGTGGTTCGGCGATATCGTCCCTCAGACGGACGCGAGGCTGGTCTTCATCGCCGGGGAGTTGAACCGGTGCTTCCTTCCGGAAAGCCAGCAGCGCACCTTCGAGCTATTCGAAGCTCAACGGCCGGGGCGGCAGGAGTTGCACCGCATCCCGAAATACGCCCATCTCGACATCTTCATGGGGAAGGACGCGTGGCGAGACACGTTTCCGATCATGCTCGCCGGGCTGGACTTCGACAACTAGTGCCCTACTATCGCCGTCACGGAGCCGGATCGTGAATTCCAACTCACCATCTAACTGAGTTGTTTTCGCTCGCACTCCCACTCGTGGAGCTACCTCAGCAATTCTCCCTCAGACGCTTTGCGGTTCGCGCCGGTTGCCGCGTCTGAACATCCGCGACAATTGGCTTGCGCGCCCGGAGTCGTGGATTTCGCCCTGTTCAAGGCAGCCGCCGATCCTCCACACTGGATCTACGTGACCCCAGTCGATTCCTTCTCGGGCATCCCCACGAAATACTTGCACGCAGTCGAAGACGGCCGCATCCAGTGCGACGCCTGTCCTCGCTTCTGCAAGCTCCACGACGGCCAGCGCGGACTCTGCTTCGTCCGCGGCCGCCAGGGCGACGACATCGTCCTAACGACCTACGGCCGCTCCAGCGGGTTCTGTATCGACCCGATCGAGAAGAAGCCGCTCCACCACTTCCTTCCTGGCTCTTCGGTCTTTTCTTTTGGGACGGCCGGCTGCAACCTGGCCTGTCGCTTCTGCCAGAACTGGGACATTTCGAAGTCACGCGAGACCGACACGCTGTCCGATTCGGCCACTCCCGACAGCATTGCCGACGCGGCGGCGCGTCTGGGTTGCCGCAGCGTGGCCTTCACCTACAACGATCCGACGACCTGGCTCGAATACGCTGTCGACGTCGCCCGTGCCTGCCACGAACGCGACATCCGTACGGTCGCGGTCACCGCGGGCTACATCGCACCGGAGGCGCGGCGCGACCTTTACGCCGAGATGGATGCAGCCAACGTCGACCTCAAAGGGTTCAGCGAGACGTTCTACCGGGACGTCTGCGCCGGCCAGCTCGCGCCGGTCCTGGACACCCTCGAATACCTCATCCACGAGGCGAAGACCTGGGTCGAAATCACGACGCTGCTCATCCCCGGTCACAACGACAGCAATGCCGAGCTGGACGCGATGACGCGCTGGATCGTCGATCATCTCGGGTCGGACGTGCCCCTCCACCTCACCGCATTCCATCCCGACTACAAGATGCGAAACGTTCAGCCCACGCTGCCCGAGACCCTCAGCCGGGCGCGGACGATCGCCCTCGAAAACGGGTTGCGCTTCGTCTACACCGGCAATGTCCACGACCACGGCGGCGCAAGCACCTGGTGCCCCGCCTGCGGCAAGCTCCTCATCGAGCGAGACTGGTACGAGCTCGGGACCTACGCCATCGACAGCGAAGGGCGCTGTTTCCACTGCCACGCGCCAATCCCGGGCGTCTTCGAGGCCCGGCCCGGCGCGTGGGGCCGACAGCGCCAGTCGGTCGTTCTCAACGGCCCTGCCGCGGCGACCGGGATTCCGCGAAGCCGGTAGCCCGGGTCCCTCGCGGAATCCGCCGCGCGGCCCGGGACCGTACGGCCGCGGGCCAATCAGCTGCTTACCAGCCCAGCGAAAGCGTCCCGTCGGCCCGCAGCGCTACCTGCGTCCCCAGCTTCCTCCCTTGCCGGGTGAGCATGCCCGCCAGCCACCCGGCGTCTTCGCGCGAGCAGCGCTCCAACCGGAAGCGCCGCGACCGGAACGGGACCACCTCAAGCCCGACGAGTCGTCCCGAACCTGGGTCCAGCCGCACGAAGTACGCCGCCACCAGCTCGGGCCGGAACTCCTCGTGCCCGGTGATCCCTTCGTAGTCGGTGATGAAATCGCCGCAGCCATAGAGAATCAGCCGGCCGTTGTAGACCTCGATCCCCTTCACGTGGTGCGACGAATGCCCGTACACGACATCGACGCACCCGGAATCCACGAGCCGATGGGCGAACGCGCGATGCGTCTCCGGGATTGTGTAGCCCCAGTTGCCGCCCCAGTGGATGGAGACGACGACCAGGTCCCTTTCCCGTTTTCGTTGCCGGATGCCGGCCACTACGCGCTGCGCCGCTTCATTGGACAGCTCGCCGAGAAAAGCGACACCCGGCCTACGGCTCGTCGCTCGCCAACCCGGCGGAACACCGCTGCTCGTCTCACCGAAGGCGAAGACGAGCAGCCTCGGCTGGCCCTCTCTCTTCATCACCGCGGGCCAGGCGGCCTTCGCTTCCGTCCTCCCTGCGCCAGCAACCATGATCCCCGCCCGGGCTAGGATGTCGAGTGTATCTAGCAGGCCGGGGACTCCCCAATCGAGGACGTGATTGTTCGCCAGGATACAGCAGTCGATCCCTGCCGCCAGCAGGCACAGCACATTCGCCGGATTCATCCGATAGTTGATACCCTTCGGCTCCGCTTTGGCGCTCGTCGTCACACTCGTCTCGAGGTTGACGATCCGGAAATCCGGCCGCCGCTCTTCCAGCGCCTCAAGCGCTTCTCCCCAGATGTACGCGAAATCCACCGGCCGCGCGATCGGCCCGGTCACCTGTTCGGCCAGCGTCACATACTCGGCGGCCGAGGTCATGTACGGCTCATAGAGCGCCGGCTCGGAGGGATGCGGCAGGATCTGATCGATTCCCCGCCCCGTCATCACGTCGCCGCAAAGAAAAAGTTCCACCGCTGCACCACCGTCCCCTCGAGCCCGCGCCCGCCTCTCCACGCGAGCGTAGTACCCGCCGTGTATCACGGCCGGGTACTAAAGGTCCGCCAATCTGGCGCTTTCGATCTTTTTCACGCTGGTCGCCAGATTCCGATCGGTCCTGGTCGGCAGCCTCGTGCGTTCGTGATGTCAGGTGACCGTCCTTCTCAGACCATCCGTCGTTCGGCCGGCTGCTCAGCTGTCGCAGCCACTCGTACGCGCTCGCATGACGTCAACGATTGCTAGCGCTGGAGTCGGACCACGGCTCCGGTGTATCGGCGCCGATCTCCCCCATTCCAGAAGCTCGTTTCATCGACCGACTGAAAGGAGATTGCCGATGGCGTGATCGAAGTGCATGACCGCAGAGCGACCCGCGTTGCCGCGGGGACGGGCTTCGAGATTTGGACGCCGAAACGGCGAAAGACACGTCCACCGTTGGAGAGCCCTCCGGGCCTCGAATGAGGCCCGTCCGGACTTATGAACCGATCCGGCAAGGGTATAGGTTGGACGCCGAGGGTCCGACGGCGGAGCCGTCTGGGGCGACGAACGACCTGACCATGCCGCTGAGCCTCGAGAGTTTGGGAGCTTTGCCTGAATGTCCTCAGACGATTCGATTGGTCCGATTGTCGTTCCCCTGGACGGGTCCAGGAATGCCGAGAACGCGCTTCCCCACGCCGCACTCCTCGCAAGAGTCTACGGAGCGACGGTGGAGTGGGTTCGCGTTGTCGATCACGAAGGTCTGAGAACTGAAGAAGAGATCGATCGTTTCCGGGAAGCATTCGCCACGTACGCCAGCTATCTCGCCGACAAGTGGGCCATCGCGAAATACGAATCGAGCGTCTCGCAAGGTCCGGTTGCCGCGAAGATTCTGGAGACGGCATCTACCGCGAGCTTCGTCGTCATCGCCAGTCATGGCCACGGTGGCTTCCACGCGACGTTCATCGGTTCAGTCGCCGACAAAGTCGTCCGTGGGTCTACGGTTCCTGTGCTTCTTGTCCCCGGTGTCGGAGCTCCGACGGCTCCCGAAGCACGCCGGTTCGTCTTGATTGGGCTGGACGGCTCCGAGGCGGCCGAGCAAGCCCTCCGCGTGGGTCGCAGTCTCGCTGCCCGGATGGAAGCGCCGGTCGCGCTTGTCAGAGCCTGGGACGTACCCGCACAGGCATTGGCCTTCTACGAGGGCTATGCAGAGTATCCTGCAGACAATCTGTTCGCATCGGCCGCGGCGATTGCAGATGAGTATCTGAAGCGTACCGCGACTCCCCGCGAGAAGGTGTTGGTCCCACAGGGTGCACCTGCTCCCGTGATAGCCAATGCGGCGACCCGGCTGGACGCTGGGCTCGTGGTCGTCGCTTCATCGGGCAAGGGCCTGGCGGCACGCATTGCCCTCGGCAGCACCACGGATCGACTTATGCGTTCGCTTCACCGCCCGCTCCTCATCGTTCCCGAGTGAACCAGGCTGGAGACCGCTCCACACACAGCATCGACGAACAGGCCCTCGGCCAACTAACGACTCGCCACTCCTCCGATGGTCACCACACCCCGCGGTTCGCGAGAACCGGGCGACTCTCTCGCCTCCTCGGCCCGGGTCTCATCACCGGGGCTGCGGACGACGATCCCTCGGGGATCGCCACCGCTTGTCAAAGCGGTGCCCGCTTCGGGTATGCGCAGCTGTGGACGATCCTCTTCTGTCTGCCGCTCATGACCGCGGTGCAAGAGGCATGTGCACGCATCGGCGTGGTGACGGGAACCGGGCTCGCGGGCAACATCAAGCGTCACTACAACCGCGGGCTGCTCTATCCGGTGGTCGCACTGGTTGTTGTCGCGAACACGATCAACATCGGGGCTGACATCGCTGCGGTGGCCGACGCGGTGCGCCTCCTCGTCGACTTGCCCACCGGTCTACTTGTCATTAGCTTCGCAGTGGTCACTTTGACCCTGGAACTCTTCGTTCCATACCGTCGCTACGCCCGAATCCTCAAATGGCTCACTCTGTCAGTGTTGGCGTACGCGGCGACCGCGCTCATCGTCGCCGAACCCTGGGGCGAACTGGTCCGCGCAACGTTTGTGCCGCACATCGAATTCACATCCGCGTTCTTCTACCTGATCACCGGCGTGCTGGGCACGACCATCTCCCCCTACATGTTCTTCTGGCAAGCCTCTGAGGAGGTCGAAGAGCAGCGGGCCTCGGCGACCAGCCGCCACAGTCAGGCTGCCGAACCGCCACAGCGCTCTATCCGGGATCTGCGTGTTGACACGGCCATCGGCATGACCTTCAGCCAAATTGGCACGTGGTTCATGATCGTTACGGCCGCAACTGTCCTCCACGCCCAGGGCATCACCAATATCGCAAGCGCCGCCGACGCGGCCAGAGCCCTCGAACCCCTCGTTCGAACCTTCCCACACTCCGGCGAAATCGCGAAGGGCATCTTCGCCACCGGTATCATCGGTCTCGGACTCCTTGCCGTGCCCGTCCTTGCCGGCTCAGCGTCCTACGCCGCCAGCGAAGCGCTGGGGTGGCCCGAAGGCCTGGATCGTCGCTTACGCGAAGCGAGCGGCTTCTACGCGATCATCGCTGGAGCCGTCATAGTCGGCCTGCTCCTCGTTGCTATTGGCGTCGACCCCATCAAGGCGTTGATCTCTGCCGCGGTATTCAACGGCGTTGCCGCTGTGCCACTCGTCTTCTGCATTGGGATGGTTGCCCGCGACCAGGCAATCATGGGCGAACAAAGAAGCCGCGCCCTCTCGCAGACTCTCCTCTGGGCTGCCTTCGCTGCCATGGCCGCATCCTCGATCACCCTTTTCGCTACGCTTATCAACCACTGACCGGCCCGACTGCTCGAGACGAGCGCCAAGGTTCGAACGGGCTGGCGAAGAGCTCGGCGGCGGCCTCTGCTCGAGTGTCTTCCTGGACGTGGCGTGCGTTGCGTCGGCGCCACCCTGCAATACGACCGTGATATCGACGGTGGCTGGCAACCACGCAGCAGAAGCGCCCAACTGCTGGATGGGCAGGTGCGACCTCCGGCCCGCCCTTCGGGGTGCGAACGGACATGGAGACGCAGCACTCCCAGGCGCAGGATAGAGCCAGCACCCGCGGAGGATGACCGGCTATGGAACAGACTCAAGCTGTCGTCGAAGAGCACTACGCCGCCCTGAGGGGACGCGATTGGGATCGTCTCAACGAGCTCTATGCTCCTGAGGTCGAATACGAAGATCCTGAGGTCTCGGTGACGGGAGACTCGGCCGTCATGAGCCGGGCCCGCAACCTCGAGGCTCCGTTTAGCGACGTGGATCTGGCACTCCGAAGCATCGATGCCGGGGAGGAGCGCTGCACCGTCGAATGGACCTACCAGGGGACGAA
>Ga0153916_10003516_pt1 | contig 11681 bp, 16 predicted proteins | sample Opewatmetagenome_FD_109642 | JGI IMG/M metagenome (GOLD analysis project Ga0153916, IMG submission 109642) | Freshwater wetland microbial communities from Ohio, USA - Open water 3 Core 3 Depth 4 metaG | ecosystem: Environmental > Aquatic > Freshwater > Wetlands | place: USA: Ohio, Lake Erie...
ATATAACGGTGATATTTTCTCCGCGACCTGCGACATGCATGATCTCACTCATCCCAATGGAGGCAAGGTCCCCATCACCCTGGTAGGTAAAGACGAACCGGTCTGGGAGGACACGTTTAATGCCGGTCGCCATGGCAGGTGCCCGACCGTGAGCAGCCTCGACCCAATCGAAGGTGAAATAATTGTAAGCAAACACCGCACAACCCACTGGGGCAACGCCGATCGTCTTTTCACGGATATTCATCTCATCCAATACTTCGGCAATTAAACGGTGGGCAATCCCATGCGTGCAGCCGGGGCAATAATGAGAAGGCGTTCTCGACAAAGACGCAGGGCGTGAATAAACTGTTTGAATTTCGGTTAGTATAGGAGTATCCATATTAGAATCCTCAACATTAAGATAGTGTGATCACGCCGCTTTTTAAACGCTGCATCCAGCGTTGGCGTGGATCTCCATCGGCTGATTTTGGCTCATGCACTAAACGCCTGATCTCGCCCAGGATCTCATCCGGGTAGGGGACGATCCCACCCAGGCGGGCATAGAACTCGATCGGTACACGTTCTTTGACAGCCATACGTACATCTTCCAACATCTGACCGGTATTCATCTCTGTGACTAAAATACCCTGGGTGGTCTTAGCCAGCTCTTCAATCTGAGAAAAAGGAAAGGGACTTAGAGATATTGGACGGAATAACCCAACCTTGATCCCTTCTGCCCGCGCATTGCGGACAGCGGTTAATGCAATCCGACCCGCTGTGCCGAAACCAATCACGACAAATTCAGCATCATCCAGGTAATATTCTTTATAGCGGATCTCATTTTCCTTGATCCGGTACCAGGTGTCGAGAATCTTGTGATTATAGATTTCCTCAAGAGTTGGGTCGATCAATATCGAGGTAAGAATACGCTGCGGACGATCCATACACCCATCCGTAGCCCAATCGGGTGTGGTTTTGCGCAAGGGTCGCATCTCAGGAAGCTCAGCAGGTTCCATCATTTGACCGATGCTGCCGTCCGCCATGACCATGCAAATATTCCGGTATTTTTCTGCCAGGTCGAATGCCAGGACAGTCAGGTCAATGGCTTCCTGAACGGATGCTGGAGCCAGGACGATGGGATGATAATCTCCGTGGCCACCCCCATGGACTAGCTGGTTGTAATCTCCTTGGGATGGCGCGATGTTACCTAATCCGGGACCGCCACGGACGACATCGATCAGAACCATGGGTACTTCAGTCCCGGCGATATAGGATAAGCCTTCCATCATCAAGCTGACCCCAGGGCTGGATGAGGAGGTCATCACACGCGCACCCGTACAAGCGGCACCATATACCATGTTGATAGCAGCAACTTCGCTTTCGGCTTGCAGAAAGACGCGCTTTAACTCTGGCATGCGGTGAGACATCCACTCCAATAACTCGGTTTGAGGTGTGATGGGGTAACCAAAGTAGGCTTCCACACCGGCGCGCACCGCTGCTTCAGCCATGGCGAAGTTTCCTTCGAGAAATTCTTTTGCCATGGATCTGCTCCTATGTTGTTGTCGTCAGGACTTTGGGTGATTTTACAGGTACCTCACGGAAGACAGACAGGGCTGCTTCAGGGCATTCAATCGCACAGATACCACATCCAGTACAGCCATCTTTAATCAGCATGACTGGATGGTAACCTTTTGGGGTTAGATGCATCATATTAAGTGCCATAACATGTTGAGGGCATTCATTAATACACAACTCACAACCTTTACAAAATATTTCATCGACTTCGATCCATCCCTTAACGGGCATTGCCATACCTCCTAAAAATCGAATAAACTAATCGCGATCAACAATTCGGTATTCACAAATTCGTATCCATAAATCGGATAGATTCAACCAAGATTATCGTCAATTATAATCCATCCTAACAGTGTAGACTGTCATGTTACAGAAGATACAAAAGTCCTCAGATTTACCGGTTGACAGGAAAAAACATCCCTATTATAATTCAGCCCGCTCTGCCCCGGCAGATTTCCCGGGGCATTCTCGTGTCAATCGCCAGGTAGACTGGCTCACAGCAATCTGGCAATTTATCCCCAACTTCCCCGAAAGTCTGCGTTGGGTGGGTAGCAAAAATATCCTGCCTGAGGAACTGGACGCGGAACTTCTGGTGAAGTGAAGCTTGGAGGAAGTTTATGAAGTACGCAATTGTTGAGGATGGCGGAAAACAATACAAAGCCGTCATCGGTGAATCCATCGAAGTGGACCGTTATCCATTAGACATAGGCGAGGAGATCGACATGGATCGGGTCCTGCTCATAGCGGATGGCGAAAACATCAAAGTTGGAACCCCCTTGGTCCAGGGTGCAAAAATCCAAGGGACAGTGATCGCACAGGTTAAAGGCCCGAAAGTCATCGTTTTCCGCTACAAAGCCAAGGAGCGCATCCGATCCAAGACCGGACATCGCCAAAAATATACACGGGTTCGCATCGATGCGATTACCGAGGAATAGGAGATAAATTATGGCGCATAAAAAAGGTGGCGGTTCAGTTCGCAATGGACGCGATAGCCAGGGTCAGCGACTGGGCGTGAAAAAATACGGTGGTGAGATTGTACGCGCTGGGAATATATTGGTTCGCCAGCGTGGCACGCATATCAAACCTGGGATCAATGTGATGGTCGGTAAGGATGACACCTTGTTCGCAATCATTGATGGGTACGTGGTTTATGAAACCATCCGCGATGACAGGAAAAGGGTAAGTGTTTTACCGCTGGAAGCCAAATAAGTATTATTGATATATAGTGAAAGGACACGATCATGAAAGCAGGTATACATCCGGAGTACTTTACAGACGCACAGGTTATTTGCGCTTGTGGGAACACCTGGACAACCGGTTCAACAAAGAAAGTAATCCATACGGATGTGTGTTCGAACTGTCATCCGTTCTACACAGGTGAGCAACGCATCGTCGACACTGAGGGTCAGGTGGATCGTTTCTATAAGAAGTTGCAGGTCCGCCAGCAATATATCGATGATAAATCAGCGCGCGAAATGGCTCGAACCTCCCCAGAACGCCCAATAACCGAGCTTGGCCTGGGTACGCGTGCAACCGAGGCCTTGGCAAAAGCCAATATCACCAAAGTTGGTCAGGCGATGGAGCTGTTGGAAAAAGGCGAGTCAGGTATCCTGGCTGTAGAGGGTTTCGGCAGGAAATCACTTGCAGACCTGAAGAAGCGTTTACGCCAATTTGGGTATGAGTTGCCCGAGGCTGCACAAGAAATTGTTGTTTAAGCTTGCAACTCATCCAATATCAGTTACACTTAACAGGCAGACGCCTCCCGCGTCTGCCTGTTTGCTAAAGTTGGGATTGCTGCTATCATTCAATTTATCGATGATGTAAATCAGGAGGAGAATATGGACCATCGTTCTGGATCGGTTGAAGTAATCACAGGCTCAATGTTTTGTGGCAAAACCGATGAGTTGATTCGCCGTTTACGTCGAGCCACGATTGCCCGCCAAAAGGTACAGGTTTTCAAGCCAGCCATTGATTTCCGTTATGCTGTACGTAAAGTTACATCGCATGCAGGGACTGATTTTGAAGCCCAACCGATTGAGCAGGCTGGTGAGGTGTTGACTCATTTGGATAGCGGAACGACCGTTGTCGCGATCGATGAGGCCCAATTCTTTGATAACCAGATTATCGACATTGTTCAGAGATTGGCTGATCAAGGCGTGCGGGTCATCGTCGCTGGTCTGGATACTGATTTTAGAGGTGAGCCATTTGGCCCGATGCCGGTCTTAATGGCGAAAGCGGAGCATGTAGATAAGCTCCAGGCAATCTGCATGATTTGCGGTGAGCCAGCCTCACGCACACAACGCATTATTAATGGAAAGCCTGCCCGGTACGATGAGCCAGTGGTAATCATCGGTGCAGCAGAGATGTACGAAGCGCGCTGCCGGCAACATCATCAGGTACCGAAGGAGTGAGGTATGCGGGACTACCACGAATTTTTGGAAGAGGTTTTAATCCCGGAAGATGTGCTGCAGAAACGTATCAGTGAATTGGGTGCCGAGATCAGTCATGATTATCAAGGCAAGGAGCTGTTGCTGGTGTGCATCCTACGCGGTGGTGTTATGTTCCTGACTGACCTCATCCGTCACATCACCGTTCCACATATGATCGATTTTATGTCAGTATCTTCATATGGAGTAGGTGCCCGACGCTCAAGGGGGCAATCCCGGATCACATTGGATATCAACACAGATATACAAAACAGGCATGTCTTACTGGTAGAAGATATTGTCGATAGCGGGTATACGGTTAGAGCTGTGCTGGAACTATTAAGTGCTCGGCAACCGAAAAGCTTGAAGGTTTGTGCGTTGTTGGATAAAGCTGAAAGGCGTGAGGTGGATGTCGCCATTGATTATCGTGGTTTTGTGATCCCAGATAAATTCGTTTTTGGTTATGGACTGGACGCAGACGAATACTACCGGAATCTACCTTTTATTGGGGTATTGGCTGCAGATAAATATAAGCCAAACGAATAATTTCTACAACCGTGGAAAGTGGAAACGAATTAGTTGATCTGTATGGATGAGTTCCCGGCAAGTTTGAGACACCCATTATTAGAGCGCATCATCGGCCTTCTCCCGTCAGGATTTCCCATTTATCTCGTGGGGGGAGCAGTCAGGGATGCATTACTCAAGCGACAAAGCTATGACTTAGACTTTGTGACCCCGAGTGATTCCATGAAAATTGCTCGAAAGCTGGCGGATGATCTTGGTGCAGCATATTTTCCGTTGGACAGCAAGAGAAAAGTGGCAAGGGTGGTCATCAAAGCCAAGGATGAACTTTCAATCCATTGGTCACAGCCAATGCGAGTGGATTTTTCTGCCTTTCAGGGTGCAGATCTGATCAGTGACCTGCAAGGACGTGATTTTACGATCAATGCCATGGCTTTGGAGATTCACGATATGGAAAAATTGGTGGATCCAACCGGTGGCGCAGCTGATCTAATATCAAAACGTTTGCAGGCATGCTCGAAGAGCTCATTTCTTGATGATCCTGTTCGAATCCTTCGAGCGGTAAGATTCTCAGTGGATCTCGATTTAAAAATCCAAGCGGGTACCTTGCGTCTTATGCGGGAAGCTAAATTACACATCCCAGAGGTATCTCCAGAGCGCCTTCGAGATGAGCTCTTCCGAATCTTGATCATCTCGCATCCGGCCACCTCGATGCGAATACTGGATAAGCTAGAGGTACTCGAGTATATTCTGCCGGAAGTTTGTGCTCTCAAGGATGTCCAACAAAGCCATCCCCATGTGATGGACGTGTGGGGTCACACACTGGATACAATAAACCGTCTGGAGAGCCTGTTGAATGTGCTGTCAACAGAGCACAACCCCGATAAAGCGAGCAACTTAAGCTTGGGCACAGTGGCTGTGAAACTGGGTCGTTACCGGCAGCAGCTTGCTGATCATCTAAACAATGCCTTAAACCCAGACCGGCCGCACCGCGGAATAATCTTCCTGGCTGGGTTGTATCATGATGCAGGCAAACTGAATGCGCGGACCGTCGATGACCAGGGAAGTATCAAATTCATTGGTCATGACCAAATTGGCAGCAAGCTGGTCGAGAAGCGCGGGCAGGCACTGAAATTAAGTAACCTGGAAATTGAACGGCTGGTTTCGATTGTGAACCATCATATGCGCCCGTCCTTGCTTTCTCACCCGGTAGAATCGCCAAGCAGAAAATCGATTTATCGTTTCTTTAAGGATACGGGTGCCGCGGGAGTTGACATCTGCCTTCTATCTCTAGCAGACATGCTGGCAACGTACGGACCGACACTTCCTCAAGATAGGTGGGCCAGACATGTGGAAGGGGTGGGTAAGTTACTCGGCACCTGGTGGGAGGATGATGAAGAGACTGTATTCCCTCCACCCCTGATCAATGGTAATGACTTGATCGAAGATTTAAAATTGTCGACTGGACCGATGATCGGATATCTACTGGAGTCTATCCGCGAAGCTCAGGTGGTTGGAGATATACAAGACCGCCAGGAAGCGCTCAACCTGGCACGGGTCATACTGGAGAAGAATTTAAACACAAAAACGGGCTAATTTTTAAGCCCGTTTTTTGTTTTTTGAGGACAGGTTAAGGGAATATCTCGTCCAGGTAAGGCAGATAATAAGACCGGCATCCAAGGGGGTGAGAGCATTCTTGAATTGGGAGCCGCGGTACCTGATCCTTTGGATAGGTTCCCGTCAGATTTTGACAGGCCGGACACGCATCTTCTGGCACAACGATGACGATATATTTTATTCGTGGGTTGGCCTTCATACGTTCAAGGGATTTAGCAGCTTCGGAGGTTTCCCACATATCTTCTGATCGGTCAGTCAACCGTGGCGATGGAATTGTTGAATTTTGATCGGGTGGTTGATTAGACACAAATATACTCCTGGAAAACGAATTTCCCTGATTGTAACCCAAGACATTATAGAATCAAGGGTAATCTCAAAGAGACTATTGAGTTAATGAAAGCCGAGTGCTATTTTGGGTTAATTTGGTCCTACGGGTGAGTTTTTGAACATGGGCAACAAGGACTTCAGAGGAGAAAGGTTTCGTCAGGTAATCATCCGCCCCGGCATCCAACCAATGGGCAATGGATTTGGGATCAGAAACTGTTGCAAGCACCAGAATTGGAACCTGGCTAAATTCACGGATTTTCCGACAGAGCTTCCACCCATTGACCGCCGGTTGCAACATATTGATAATGATTACATCAGGGACCCATGATCGGGTGGTATGTATTCCTTCCGAGCTGGAGCTTACCTTGATGGTTTCATATCCTTTCGGATCTAACATTTGATTGATAAAATTTTCTCCAAGTGTGTCCTGATCGAAAATGAGCAGCCTTATTGGGGTGGGAATTGTCATGAATTTAATTATGCCTTAAATCCTATCTTATTTCCTTATAAACGGTATACATATTTGTTAGGCTTGCGGAAAGAGATAAGTCAGGATATGATATTAGAAGTTGTATAGGTGGAGAATGGATTTACTATTACCTTGCCCCAATTGTGGCCAACCAGTCAGCCAGGAGGTGCTTGAATGCCCGTACTGTGGGGTAAACATGGCACTGGCAGCGGTGATCGGCGAACAAAAGGTAATCTCAAAAATTATTAATAATCCTACTATACCGATAACTCCCGAGATCTTGGTGCCAAGAGTTGGAGAATTACTCATCGAAAAGGGGGTATTAACTCAGGAAGGATTACAGCGGGCGTTAACACATTCAAAAAAACCCGGTCGTGATGGACAGCAGCGACTGGTAGGTCAGGCTTTACTAGAATTAAATCTGATCGATCGAGAAACGCTCGATCAAGTGATCACAGAGCAAATTTTACAGCTGCATAGTGCGCTTCATCAATCCAATCAGCAATTGGAGCAGCGTGTAAAGGAGCGCACTCAAGAGCTTCAATCAGCTCTCAAAAAGCTCGCCGAATTGAACCAATTAAAATCGAATTTTATCTCGAACGTTTCTCATGAACTACGCACCCCGTTAACCCATATCCGTGGATATTTAGACTTGATGAATGAAGGTAGCCTGGGTGATCTTTCAAAGGAACAAGCTATAGCCCTGGATGTGATGTTACGATCCGAGGCACGCCTGGAAGAGCTGATCGAAAAGATGATCCAATTCGCCCTGGAAGCGACTGGGCAATTTACTCTCCAGATGAAACCAGCAGTTTTCAGCGACGTGATTGACCTTGCGTTGAAGCGAGCGAGGATAAAGGCAGAGAATCGCCCGGTGATGCTTAATGTAGATTTAGGAGATGATCGATATCAGGTGCTGATGGACCATGAAAAAATCCAGTGGGTGGTGATGGAACTCGTTGATAACGCCATAAAATTCACGCCAGCTGGTGGATGTGTGACTGTGAGGCTGGAAAAAGAGGCTGACTTTTCACAATTCAACGTGGTCGACACCGGGATTGGCATTTCAACAGAACGATTATCTGAGATTTTTGAACCATATCACCAGCTGGATGGCTCTAGCACAAGACGATATGGGGGAATAGGATTGGGTTTAGCATTGGTTAAAAAGATCATCGAAGCACATGGTTCCAATGTGGAAGTGAGCTCAGAGGTAGGAAAAGGGACGTTGATAAAATTCCAATTGCCAATTATTGGTACTAATTGATGATAGATAATCCTGAGCCTTTGAATGAATCAGTCGTCCTGAGACCAGAAGATCTCAGGGCAGTATATGCAATCAGTTTAGCCATTGCCCAATCTGAAAATATCGATAGCGCAATGGATCTGATCGTATTGCATACTCGACACGTATTAATATTTGATAATCTGGTCTTATATATCCCAAGGGATCATGCAGGATTGGATCCTTCTTACGCGAGGGTGATCGGGCGCGGAAAATGTGCTGAAGGCGAGATTGAATGGGGGGAAACGATTGCGAATCAGGCATATACCTCCAAGCAGACATCTTTACTGCAAGAGAAGATTGAAGGCTGGGAGAACAACCGTTTATTCTGGCGTGATTTTCTTGGGTTGCCACTAAAAGCGGGAGAAGATGTTGTAGGTGTGTTAGTATTTGGACGGTTTGGCGGCCCGCCGTTTATACCAGAACAAATCCATCTAGCCGAATTTATCGCAGCACAGACCGCCCAACTGGTGGAGAACCATCATCTGGTGGAACGGGTGGCCAAATTAGAGGCAGAGCGCTGGTTACGGCGCATGCAGGATGACTTCATCACAACCATTTCCCATGAATTGCGAACGCCTATCGGATTTATCAAAGGTTATGCTACCACCCTGTTGCGGGACGATACGAATTGGGATGACAGCTCACGACGTGAGTTCTTGACCATCATCGATGAAGAGGCCGATAGACTGCATGAATTGATAGAAGATCTGCTTGATTCTTCTCGGTTAAAAGCCGGAACGATGTTCATGCAGCTTCAACCAGTACGGCTCGATATGCTGCTCAGGGAAATTGTCGTTAGAAGCACGACTCGATATTCCACATTGGCTGTCCAATTACATGCCGACCATGGTGCGCTTGTGATGGCCGATCCGACCCGCATCACCCAAGTGTTTGACAACTTATTGAGCAATGCAGTCAAATATGCTCCCGGCTCACCTGTAGTAATCAGTTTAAAAAATACCGGTGAAACCTGTAATATCTGCGTGGAAGATCAAGGACCGGGTATAGCTGAACATCATCTCGAACATCTATTCGAACGCTTTTATCGCGTACCAGAAACAAGCATTGCCAATCATGGAACGGGGTTAGGTTTGTTCATATGTAAAGAAATCATCCATGCACACCAAGGCGAAATTTCAGTTAGCTCTGAAGTTTCGAAAGGGACGACATTCACCATCCAATTACCAACCAAGATGGAAATTAGTGAAGAAATAACAGAGGGAGAGGAGGCAAACCCATGACCAAGAAAATATTAATTGTAGATGATGAACCACGCTATGTACGTCTGATGGAAGCAAACCTGATCAGTGATAATTATGAGGTTTTGAAAGCATACAATGGACAGCAAGCCCTGGAGATAGTGGCGAATGAATTCCCAGACCTGGTCTTATTGGATATTATGATGCCGGTCCTGGATGGTTTCACAACCTGTGAGCGGATCAGGAAGTTTTCAACCGTGCCGATCATCGTGGTGACCGTTAAAGGGGAGGAACAAGACCGGGTGAAGGGTTTGGATATGGGTGCGGATGACTATATCGTAAAACCATTTTCAGCGACAGAATTGCTGGCAAGGGTTCGGGCTGTATTACGCAGGGCAGCGAAACCAGCACCCATGCCAACGCCATCGATTTTCAAACATGGTGAAATGGAGATCGATCTGGCAAAAGCAGAGGTATTTCTAAATGGGAAAATGGTTTATTTATCTGCCACCGAGTACCGGATTTTACTTCAATTGGCTCAGAATGTGGGGGCGGTGATCCCATCAGAGCAGATGTTAAGGGATGTATGGGGAGTGGAATATCAAAAGGATAAAGAAATCCTTTGGGTCAGCATATCACGTTTACGACAGAAATTAGAAAAGGATCAAAATAACCCACAGCATATTGTCACTCGCTCAGGTGTGGGTTATATTATGCCACTCCTGCAAGTATGATCGGTCAATTTGTTCATTTATTTGCAGATATTAGCTATAATGATAGAGGTTAGGAAGGTATTGAGATGACGATCAATCCAATCATGAAAATCATCAGAGCGAAGAAATTAGGCGTATTGATCCGCGATGCGAGATTAAAATCCGAGAAAAGTCTGGAAGAATGTGCCCAGGCGATGAGTCTTTCTGTCGATGGCCTTACCGCGATGGAATTTGGCGAGAGACCACCGACATTACCAGAGCTCGAGTTATTAGCGTATACCCTCGAAATCCCGCTTGAGCATTTCTGGAGTAGCGAGACTTTAAAAACGGATGGAAGTGATAAATCGGTAGATGCCGCTGATATTATTCAATTAAGGCAGGGATTGATTGGTGATTTGATCCATAAAGGGCGGATCGGGGCGGAATTATCGATCGAGGATCTCGCACAAAAAACAGGGATCACGGCTGAAAGCTTACAATCCTACGAACAAGGCGAGAAACCCGTCCCGTTGCCTGAGCTTGAAATCCTGGCACAGATCCTAAATCATAACATCGGGGATTTCGAAGAAACTCAAGGACAGGTTGGGAGCTGGTTCGCCGGACAAAGAAATATGCGCATATTTCAGGATCTTCCACAGGAATTACAGGAATTCGTGAGTAAACCAGTCAACCGCCCATATCTCGAATTAGCTGTACGATTGAGCGAATTGAAGGTTGAGAGATTGCGCGCATTAGCTGAAGGATTGTTGGAAATCACATTATAGGTCGATGGATACTTTAAATCCGCAACAGCTTGCCGATGAGGGTCAAGCTGAATATAGTAAAGGAGAATACCTGTCAGCGGCGAGGCTTTATAAGGCAGCCGCTGATGGTTTTTTGGCAGCGGGGAATGAGATGGTGGCAGCGGAAATGGCTAATAATTGTAGCGTTGCGTTCCTGAAAGGTGGAAATGCTGAGGCGGCATTAGAAGCCGTTTTGGATACTGAAAGTGTGTTTATAAATAATGGCGATATCTTGCGCCAGGCGATGGCAATTGGTAATCAGGCTGCAGCATTAGAGAAATTAAAACGAGTCGATGAAGCTTTAGCGGCTTATGAAAAATCAGCTGAGCTGCTAAAAGAAGCAGGAGAATTTGAGCTGCGAGCATACGTGTTTCAATCCATGTCGTCCCTTCAGCTACGGAAAGGGGAGTATCTTGACGCCTATGCCAAGATGTTGGATGGTGTAATGGGATTGGATAAGCCCGATCTCAAGCAGAGATTGTTAAAATCTCTAATGCAAATCCCTTTTAAATTCCTTCGATAAATGTCGATCTTCCATTGGGCACTGCGATAGAGGTCACAAAGTGCCTTTGTAAATGCCCCCATCGACGGTTAGCATAACTCCGGTGATATAGGAGGCAATTGGAGATAAAAAGAATACGGCCGCATTGGCGACTTCCTCCGGACGTGCCATGCGACCCAAGGCGATATCTTTCGCTTGACGAGCGACTTCTTCATCCACACTCGTCCCATTAGCTTTGGCTCGGTAGGACATTAATTCGATGACCCTCTCAGTTGAGGTCCA
>Ga0153916_10003517_pt1 | contig 11676 bp, 10 predicted proteins | sample Opewatmetagenome_FD_109642 | JGI IMG/M metagenome (GOLD analysis project Ga0153916, IMG submission 109642) | Freshwater wetland microbial communities from Ohio, USA - Open water 3 Core 3 Depth 4 metaG | ecosystem: Environmental > Aquatic > Freshwater > Wetlands | place: USA: Ohio, Lake Erie...
GGGAGCCGGTCTTGCATCACGCCTACGATCATATCGGCTAACTGTTTCAGGGCCTGTGCCAGGTCCTGACGGTTCTCGGCCTCGGCGCGCTGGATATTGGCCGAGAGGACTACAAAAAAGGCATCGTTTATTTCGTCCAGGTGTTGACGCGCGACAGCCTGGGGGTCCTCCGCTCGCAAGATGGTTCTCAGCAACTCATTGGCACGTTGCATCATGGCGCGCGCTTCCTCATCCTGCTTGGCGCTAATGTCCAGGACTTTGGTGCGCAAGGCCTTTAATTGGTCCACCTTTTCTACGTCAGGGGCGGCTTCAATCTGGGCGGTCAGACTCTGGAAGAAAGCGTAATCCAACAAGGGGCGACCAAGGGCAACCAGAGCTTCGAACTCCTCGTCAGATTGGGCAGCCTGAAGCCGCGTCAGCAATTCTTCGCGGGTGATCGTCTCTCCCAGTCCCATAGCTGCGTCCAGTTCGGCTACAGCCGCCCGCCCATGAGTGCTCAAGTCGGCCAGGATGGCACGCAGGCCCAGTAGGGCCTGACTCAACTCAGACTGACCTTCGGCGTGGGCGGCCTGCGCCGACGCAGTCAGAATCTGGAAGAACTCGTAGTCTAACTGAGCATCATGCTCCTTCGCCAGCTTACGCAGGCTCTCTTCGTCTCGGGCTTGTAGGAACTCGTTGAGGAGACGCGCTTTAGCTTTTTGCCGCTCAATCACGTCAGGGGTGATACCCTCAGCCTCAAGTACAGCATTGACCATGCTCTGCAGCGTGAAAAATATTTTGGGGTTGAGCAGGTAGGCCTTGCGTTGCTCTGGCGGCAGGCTGTTCATCAACCGGTTAGTCAGGTCGCCAATGGCCTTTTGCTGGTCAGTATGGCTCAAGTTCAGCTCGTTGGGCATTAACACCAGCGCCAACTCATGAGCTGGGTCATGATACAACAGAGGGGTAGTCATTGGGCCCTGAGTGCCGCACTGCGGGCACTGGGCAACATTCACGCGTCCCTGCAAGAAATTGGCCTTGAGGCGCGCGTTGCTTCCCACGTCGATAATACTATCAACAGGCGCACTAAAGCGTGCGCCGCATACCGGACACATAATGGGTGCTATTTGGCGAACAGCCATACTCTCCAACATCCTTTCACGCTGATTTAAGCCCATCACCCTGCCGAGTCAAGCCAAGAGCATACGCCCTATCAAGGCAAAGGCCGCTCTCGTGGGTGCGTGAGGGCGGTCTGCAAGGTGTTATCTATCTTTTTGTTTTAATCGCGGAAGAAAGCCTCTACCTCGGCCCGGTCCTCTTCGCTGGGGTAAGTTTCGATAAAGCTGATGCGATGCCAAGGAAACAAGAAGCGGGTACACTCAGGTTCTATAAAGACCAGGTTTTTGCCGTCCCGGGCCCGGGGGTTAGTGCACACGATGTAACTGGCCTGGGGGTCAGGGATCTCATCCATTTCGGCCAGAAATGGATCACTGCCGCTAAGATGGACAATTACGGTGAATGCCATGCAACAGTTACCTCCATAACTAACTCAACTATTGCTGCGCCCGACCTTGAGGCAAGAGATCTCTTACGAGAGTTCGATCTCAATCAACAATTTCCCCAGCTGCAGTTGATCGCCGTCGTGGAGGGCCTCAGGAAGATAAGGAGCCAGACGTTTGCCGTTGATGAAGGTACCGTTGATGCTGCCCAGGTCTTCTACCACGACAGTGCCTTCTCGTTTCAAAATGCGAGCATGGCGACGGGAGACCCCCTTCTCCAGACCCCCATCTTCTGACAGGTCTATTTCAGGAAAGACGTCGCTGGCCGGGTCGAGGCGTCCCAAATGAATTGCTTTGGTCAGCAAAGCTTCTACCTCACGCCCACTTTCGCCAATATGTAGGCGCACCCCCAGTGGCCCGCTGCCTTGCTTAGTGAGGTGTTCGGTACCTTCCTCTTCCGTACCAACCCATCCGATCTCGCCCGTGCCCAGCGGATCGGTACCCCGGCGGTCATCTTCAAGCAAATAAGTCCCGCATTCGCTACAAAAGAGCGTATTCGCCACATGGGTAGTCTGGCAGAACGGACATTTAATCATGGTGGATCTCCTTGGGCAAAATAGATAGGGCACGCGTACCATAGCGTATCTTTTTGCGACCTTCAGGCGAGAGGTCACCAGTTCGTGCCAGCCGGCCCGCCTCAAGCAAGGCAGCACGGGCCAGGTCAGTTTCGCCCAGGTTCAACAGTCGAGTAGCCATCGTCTCCAGACGCTGGGTAGCCGCGCTAATCTCGCCAGCTTCCAGGTCTCGCATGGCTTTTTCTTGCATCTTAAAGATAGCCAGCTTGCCAAGAGCAGTGACGATGGGCGGCGGGATGTCAGCGTTCGGGTCGGGTGTCTCGCTGATGCGGGCTGTTAACTCCACCCATTCCCACGAGCGGCGGTCGGCCTGACCGGGTACGTCACCTTCTACGGTGATACGCATCAAGCTCTGTTCATTGACGGCACGTCCCTGGACACGGAACTCCATAAGCAAAGCCTTGGCTTGTTCAGTGCCCAGCGGACCGAGTACGACTTTGTCCCCTCGCATTTCGAGACGCCGGATATGAGGAGTAATCTGAAAAGCCTCGTGAAGCCGGACGCCAGAGCGGGTGGTGACGGTCATCACCAATTCGCGAGCGACCACTGTTCCCAGGGTACGGATGGTATCCTTAAAAACATCCACCACTTTGCGCGGAGAGTCGATATAAGTTGAGACCCCCCCAGAAAGGGCAGCCATCTGATCGAGCAAGTCCTCGTTCCAATCCGAGCCGATGCCCATGGTGCTGAGGCTGATCTGGTGTCTGCCAGCCACCTCAGCCTGTTCCACACAACCTTGTTCATCACCATAAGTCTGACCATCGGTCAGCAGAATGAGATGGTTGACGGAAGTTTCGCTCCGGTTGCGCTCGATTTCTTTGAGGCCAATCAGGAGACCCTGCAACATTTCGGTACCACCACTGGGCTGGATCGTGCTGGCAACGGACTTGGCCATTGCCTTGTCAACGTTGCGTTGACTTGGCAACAACACTTCAGCGCGATCGCTGAAGACAACCAGGCTCAGGGAATCTTCGGTCTGTAATTTGTCAATGATCTGGCGAGTAGCTTCCTTCACTTGCTGCAGACGCATCCCCTGCATAGAAGTGCTCCGATCCAGAACTAGGCAGAGGTTTAATGGAAGGCGCGAGGTAGGCAGATCGCCGGCGGGTGTCACGTTGAGCAGCACATAGTAGGCTTGCTCCTCAGGCATAGCCAGCAGGGTCTTATGGCTGGGAATAGCCCTTAAGCTCAGTGCCGATGATTTGTCACGCCCCTGCTCCTCGCGCCCGTGATCGTATTTTTGCCGTTCTGCTGGGTTATTCAGCACTTCATACGCTTCCTGCACCTCCTGGAATCTCGCGTGTGCACCAGCTTCCTTATTGGCGTCAGGATGGTAGCGCCGGGCCAGAGCTCGATAAGCTTGTCTTATTTCCTCTTCTGTAGCAGTATGAGGAACGCCCAAGATGTTATAATAGTCTTTGTCGACTTGCATGGCGATTTCTCCCACAATCTTGGGACCAGATGCCTATGACTCCCCCATGAACACTAGCACTGCGGTGATATTGTCCTCACCGCCATGCTGATTGGCCGTTGCGACTAATTGCTCTAACGCTTTTTGGGGAGTTGAAGCATAGGTAAGAATGTCGGCAATTTCCTTGTCCGATACCATTCCCCAGAGGCCATCACTGCACAGCAAGAGACAACTGCCCACCGGAAATGGTTGCATGTAAATATCAACTTCCAAGGAGCCCGCTTGGCCTATGGCCCGATACAGGACATTGCGGTGTGTATGGGTCAACGCCTCTTCGGGAGTTGCTTGTCCAAGCTCAACGAGGCGGGCTACCAATGAGTGATCTTGTGTGACCTGGCGCAGCGCGGCCTGGCTAAAGATATAGGCGCGGCTGTCGCCGACATGGGCTATATAGGCTTTATGGCCAAAGACAAGGGCCATGGTAAGTGTCGTGCCCGCTTCCGGCACCTGCTGGTAGACGATAGAGTTGGCAGCCTGTACTGCCTGGATGAGCGCTTCGTTGATAGGGCGACGCGGCCCTTCCTGCTCGCGCCCCGACAGGAAGGGGAGGAATACGTCTTGCACCACGTGACGGGCACATACCTGGCTGGCCAGGGAACTGGCTATTTCGCCTTTTTGATGCCCTCCCATACCGTCGGCAACGATGTACAGCCCCATGGGAGCCAGCCCATCGTCGTCATGCAGTGCAATGTCGATAGCCAGATAGGCATCTTCATTGCGCTCGCGGACTTGACCGATATCACTGATTTTGGTGACCGTCAAACCGGGTAGCAGAGAAGCCAGCGCAACAGGATAGGTCTTATCTGCGATGGAAGGTAGCGTATCTGCGACGACAGTCCCTTCCCGTGACAAAATTCTTCTAAGAAAATTCATTGAGTAATGACCCGTCTTCCTTGCTCACATACCTGGCGACAGGCTTATGCCGGCAGAGCGTATACCTTGTGATCGGCAGATCCGATATAGACTACACCCTCATATATAAAGGGAGACGAAGCTACCAGTCCTCCGGTTCTAAACCGCCAGCGTTCCTTACCGCTTCGGATATTCACGCTGATCACCTCACCGCCGACGGTTCCAAAATATACAAAATTTTCAGTAACTGCCGGATTAGACACAATTTGCGAGCCGGCGTCAAATTTCCAAATTTGCCTTCCGGTGCTGACATCCAGGGCATAGAGACAGCCATCGGCAGACCCGATATAGACTGTACCGCCTGCCACGCGTGGAGATGACACAACAGCCTGGTTGGTATGGGCACGCCAAATGATCCAGCCAGAACGCTCATCCAGCGCATATACATTCCAGTCCGACGAGCCAAAAATCACCAGTCCATCGACCAGCCCTGGACTGGAAGTGATCCCCCGATTGGCGCGGAATTTCCACTTTTGAGTGCCGGTTTGCAAATCTACAGCGTATAGATGGTTGTCTTCGGAGCCGGCGTATACAATTTCCTCGCCTACCACTGGCGTGGAACGTATCGGGCCTAGCGCCTCAAATTTCCACACCACCCGACCACTATGGACATTGACAGCGTATAGACGATAGTCGTCAGAGCCAAAGAAGACGTGCTCAAATTCAACCCGGGCCGAGGAGCGCACGCGCCCCTCGGTGGGACAGGTCCACAAGATGCGCCCTGTGGTCGAGGAAATTGCGTACAACAGCCGGTCCTCCGAGCCGACCAATACCCGATCCTGCCAGACACAGGGCGTGGCAGCTATCCCGCCTTCCGTAGGATACTTCCAACGGAACTTGCCGCTATGAGCGTCCAGGGCATACAAGTTGTTATCGTAAGCCCCTACATATACCACCCCAGCGGCGACCGCTGGCGAAGAACGCACTTCGTCTTCGCACTTGAATTCCCAGATGGGGAGAATGCCAGCTCCAGCCGGCAATTCCTCAACCTCAGCAGCCGGAAGGCCTGCGGCCTCCGGCGTTATGTGTTGCGTGACCATAGGACGCGGGCCACCAGCAGGTGCCGGCCCGCGTTCCTTAACCTCCTTTTTCAGACACTGAACCAAAGCCGCTTTCATCTCTTCGGCGCTGACGAATCGCTTTTCAGGTTCATATTCCAGCGCCTTCATGATCACGGCTTCGAGCTGCTCTGAAACAGCCGAGTTGAGCAGCCGAGGAGGCTCTTCGTGAAAGGTAAAAGGCGGTTCCAGGCGCGGGTCGCGCTTGGTGAGCAGATGATGAAGCGTTGCCCCCAGTGCATAAATGTCGCCTTGCGGGTTGGCAATTCCTCGATACTGTTCGGGCGGTGAATATCCCTCGGTGCCGATCATGGTGCCTTTTTGCCCGGCCTCAAACCAGCGAGCGATGCCAAAGTCGATGAGTACAATGTGATTAGGCGGACGTAGCATAATATTAGAAGGCTTTAGATCGCGAAAGACGATGGGAGGATTCTGGCTGTGTAAATACGAGAGCACATCGCAGATCTGAATACCCCAATCTACGACCTGGTCCGCGGACAACATCTGTTGCGCATCACCCAATAGCGCTTCCAGGTCGCGCCCTTCGATGTACTCCAGCACGAGGTAACTGCGGATACCTTCTGTAAAATAATCGTATATCTTGGGAATGACTGGGTGATTGAGACTGGCGAGAATGTTGGCCTCACGCTCGAAATTTTGAATGGCAAGCCGCCGCACCTGTGGATCGGGCGTGGTGCTGGTCATTTCTTTGACTGCACACATACGAGAGACGCCCGTGAAGCGCAGGTCACGCGTCTGATATACGGCCCCCATGCCTCCCAGCCCCAACACCTTGAGAATCTCATATCGGTTTTGAAGGATGGCACCCTTGGGCAGGATAGCTTCATCCATACCCTCCGAGACATCTTCAGGCTCGCTTGCCCCCTGGAAATGCAATGTATCCAACCACCCAACTCCTCACATCCCCGATGATTCCTCAACTACATTATATCGCGTGACTCCGGGAAATGCAATAATCCTGTAAGTGACGCAACGATTGAATTTGCAGTCAGATTATACTCAGTCTCCGAGTTACCGTCAACCAAAACGAGAGGAGGTTGGGCGGTAATCCATACCCGTGGTATAATCTCACCACTATGGACGGAATGCCAATGGGATTATATCTGCATATCCCCTTTTGCCAGGCTAAATGTAGCTACTGCGACTTTAATACCTACACCGGGCTTGGCGCTCTCTACCAGCCCTATGCAGAAGCACTGACATGCGAGGGGCGCTGGTTGGCCTCCCGTTTCTCACACCCGGTTGCCACTCTGTTCCTGGGAGGCGGCACGCCCACCGTTTTGCCGGTTGAGTTGCTCCAGACAATGCTGTCTGCTTGTTTGGATGCCTTTGCCGTCGCGGGCGATGCCGAAATCACCAGTGAGGCTAATCCAGGTACCTTCTCGCTTGAGTATCTACGTGCGCTCCGCAATCTGGGTGTGAACCGGCTTAGCCTGGGGGCGCAGTCGTTCGAGGAGCAGGAACTGGCCATGCTGGGGCGTATCCATAGTGTAGACCAGGTGCGGCTCACCGTCGACCGAGCGCGGGCAGCGGGTTTTGACAATCTAGGCCTGGACCTCATCTACGGGCTGCCGAATCAAACGTTGACAAGCTGGCAGCGCACCCTGGAGCGCGCCTTGGCTCTAATCCCGCAACATCTTTCGCTCTACTGTCTCACGCTTGAAGAGGAAACCCCACTACACGCCTGGGTATCGCACGGCCGGCTGCCCGCGCCCGACCCCGACCTGGCCGCCGACATGTACGAAGCTGCCGACGAACGCCTTGCCCAAGCGGGTTATCAGCAGTACGAAATCTCCAATTGGAGCCTGCCGGGTTACGAGTGTGCCCATAATCTGACCTATTGGCGCAACCGACCTTACCTGGGGCTAGGCGCGGGTGCTCACTCGTCAAGTGGAGGGCAACGCTGGTGGAATGTGCGGCCTGTACATGTTTATATCGAGCACATCACCAAAGGCAATCCTACCCTTTGGCCATCGCCGGGAGCGGAGGATGGAGAGGTAATTGACCGTTCATTGGAGATGGGGGAGACGATGATGCTGGGCTTACGTCTTACCCACGAGGGAGTCACTGAAGCCAACTTTCGCCAACGGTTCGGCCTGTCGCTGGAGCAAGCTTATGGTGATCTCATCCAAAAGCTGGACAAATCAGGTTTGTTGACCTGGCGTGACGGGCGGCTGTGCCTTACACGACGCGGCCGTCTGCTGGGAAACCAGGTCTTTGCTCAGTTTCTGCCTTAATAGGCGCGCTGAGTGAGAAAGTGTGCCAATTCTCGCAACGTCTCTCCAGCCTCCGGCTCCGGCTGGGCAACTTCCAGCTCCGTCAACGCACTCTCCAGATGTTGTTGGGCTAACCTTTCAGCAAAAGACCTGGCCTGGCCGCCATCCAAGATGGCTATCACTTCGACTACTTCCTCTTCCGCAAGCGTCTCTTCTGCGTAGAGTGCCCGGAGCCGCTCCGCGCTCGAATCGCCTTGCTGGCTTAACATATAGACCACAGGCAGGCTTTTTTTGCGGCGGCGAATGTCGTCGGCTACCGGTTTGCCGGTCACTTCGGCTTGTCCCCAGATACCCAGCACGTCATCGTGAATCTGAAATGCCAGGCCTAACTCTTCGCCTACCTGCCGATAGCGTTCAGCCAGAACGCGATCAGGCGAGGCCACCAATGCCCCCAGTTGACAGGCACAGCCCAGGAGCGCTGCCGTCTTGCCCCGAATCATCCTCAGGTAGGCGTGCGCGTCTACGTCTAGATGGCTCTCAAAATCCAGGTCCATATGCTGGCCATGGCAGAGCGCCAGGCTGGCCTGGTCGAGGATGCGCAAGGCAGCGGCTACCCGCTCGCCAGGCAGGCCTCGCTCGTCGAGGCGATGCAAGGCCAGATGAGCCAATGTGAACATTGCATCGCCAGCATTAATTGCCTGCGCCGCGCCCCACAGGGCCCACACCGTGGCCTGTCCACGGCGGGTGTGGCTATGATCCTGGATGTCGTCGTGAATCAGCGAGAAATTGTGGAGCAACTCCACCGCAGCAGCGGCGGGCAGCGCAACATACGGCTCCCCACCAGCTGCCTGGCAGGTCAACAGCGTGAACAAGGGACGTAGCCGCTTGCCGGTTTTCATCTGCGCCGGGCGGAATTGAGGATCAGCCCAGCCCAGGTGATAGTGCATCATGCCGAAAAAGGCCGGTGGGCTATGTGCAGGAGGGTTCATACTGGCGCGCAGCTCCTCTTCAATGCGCGGCAGAAAAGTATCCAACGCTTGCTGCAGTCTCAACGTGGGGTCTCCTCGATTGGTCATCAGCAAAGTAAAGGCTGGTTGTTTGGGTGGCGTGAAACGTGATGCGTGATCCGTGGATTTCACACATCACGCATCACGCTTTACGTTTCCCCAAAAGGACCTATCCCCAAGGGGGACCTACGGGTGGGTTACGCATCACGCACCAGGTAAGGCGTGGCACGGAGTCTGTCAAGCGACGCGGCGTTAACGCAGAACATCGCGGTGCGTAGCTCGGACACGATCACCGCAACGGTTTCCAAGACTTCTTCAGTGGAAACCACTGCTGCTTTAAGGAAAGGGCCAGCCATACCCGCCAAATGGGCGCCTAGGGCAATTGTCTTGGCGACCTCCAGCCCGTTGCGCAGCCCACCACTGGCGACAATAGGCAGGTGAGACGCGCCGCGCCGGACCATCCGAATGGATTCAGCCGTAGGGATGCCCCAATCTCGAAAGGTGGCCGCCACCCGCCGGCGCGCCTCGCTTACGGCCCGGTACATTTCTACCTGGCTCCAACTGGTGCCACCAGCGCCCGCTACGTCAATCGCGGCGATGCCTACATCGGCCAGGCGGTGGGCCACATCTTCCGAGATCCCCCAGCCTACCTCCTTCGCCACGACAGGCACATCAAGGCTCTTGCATACTACTTCTATCTTGTCCAGCAACCCGGTAAAGTTGGTGTCCCCTTCGGGTTGAAGCGCTTCTTGCAGTGCGTTAAAGTGGAGAAACAGGGCGTCAGCTTCAACCATCTCCACCACGCGCCGGCAATGGTCGACGGTGTAGCCGTAGTTCAATTGCACCGCGCCCAGGTTGGCGAAAAGAAAAATATCCGGTGCGACCGAACGTACCACCAAGAATGACTGAGCTAATGACGTATCTTCCAGGGCAGCTCGCATTGACCCGAGCCCCATGGCAATGCCAGCTTCCTGGGCAGCCGCCGCCAGGCTACGGTTGATGATGTGCGCACGCTCAGTCCCACCGGTCATCGAGGAAATGAGCAGAGGGGCCTTCAGGGGCTTGCCGAAAAAAGAGGTGTTCAGATCGATTTCCGCCAGATCTAATTCAGGCAGAGCTTGGTGAATAAAACGGTATCTTTCCAGACCGGTTGTCAGGCGATCGAAACCGACATCTTCCTCCAGGTTGATACGAATGTGATCTGCTTTTCTCTGTTCGAGCATCAAATCTTGTGCCCTGTGGGCGTAACTTTTACACAGGCCTGGTGTTTTTGTGAAAGGATATATGTCCTGCTCGCTTTGCGGTCAGGAGCGTTGACCCAGTTTACCAGCGGTACGGAGGCTTGTCAAGCCTGCGCCAAGCACGGCAAGCAGCTTTCATTGACAACATGGGCGATAGCTGGTAAAATTCGTTGTCCGCTCAAATATTATGCTCAGAAGGAGGCAGTGTTATATGTCCAGGGAAGACATCTTTGAGAGGGTGAAGAAGATCATCGTCGACCAACTCGGCGCTGACGAGGATAAGGTCACTATGGAGGCCAGCTTCCGGGATGATCTGGAAGCCGACTCGCTCGATCTAGTCGAACTGATCATGGCCTTCGAGGAGGAATTCGGCGGCGAAATCTCCGATGATGAAGCCCAGAAGATTACCACCGTGGGCGAGGCAGTCAACTACCTGGCAACCCACATGTAGTGTAGGCCCTGTTCCACGTTCGTTTAAAACCACCTAATAGAAGCCAGCCCCAGGCCAACCAAGACTGAGGGACTGGCTTTTGCTTTGTACTTGTTCATCTGCGGATCCCCTTTGGGGGCCTGCAGGTGAACAAGTGCTTTGCTTGCACTTGACTACAATCTATGGATGTAGAAAAGCTGAGTGTTGCAATACTAGCCGGCGGCCAGAGCCGTCGCATGGGGCAGGATAAAGCCTGGCTACCTGTAGGGGGGCGTCCGGTCATCGAACGGGTCCTGGAGGGTGTGCTGCCCTTGAGCGACGACGTGACGCTTATCACCAACACACCCGACCAGTATCGCCACCTGGGGCATCCAATGGTCGGCGATGTGTACCCGGGCAAAGGGTCGCTGGGGGGGATTTACACAGCCATCCACGCCGCCCGTTACTCACATTGTCTGGTAGTCGCCTGTGATATGCCCTTCCTGAACGCCGACCTGGTGCGTTACCTGGCTAGCCTGAGGTCCGGCTTCGACGTGGTGATTCCACGCATCCAAGACTTCCCCGAGACCTTGCACGCCATTTACGGCCGCAACTGCCTGGGGCCCATCCGCCGGCGGCTGCTGGCCGACCAGCTCAAGATCATTGGTTTCTTTGACGACGTGCAAGTACGTTACGTCGAGCGTGACGAGGTAGCCCGCTTCGACCCTACCTTTCGCTCGTTCCTCAACATGAACACCCCCGCCGATTGGGAGCGGGTGCAACAATTGGCAGCCGAAGAATAAACGCTGTCAAGCAAGCACCCACCCGGCGAGCGCCCGCCGCCGAGTTTTCGAGTTTTGAGGTAGGTCCTTGTTCCTTTTGGCCTATTGCCCCCCATAGTGAAGACATGATACACTTTTTTCGACACGCAAGGACGCGCACGCGGCCTGCCAAAGGCGTCTCGCCTTGCCAAATTCCTGCAAAACGCCGGAGGGCCAACCCTATGCAGCGAAAAAGACTGACCATTGCTCTCAACCTTTTCATTCTAGCCTTGCTGTTGTCGTCGGCGTTGCCGGAGACAGCCATCGCTGGCACGCCGGACCCGCCGGGCCAGCCCCGGTTGGGCCCGCCCGTTTCAGAACAGACGGGAGACATCTTTGCAGCCTACACGGGCTGCGGAGGGATTATCGCACCGGTTGTCAACGCCGATTACGAGCAACAAGTGGTGGAA
>Ga0153916_10003518_pt1 | contig 11675 bp, 12 predicted proteins | sample Opewatmetagenome_FD_109642 | JGI IMG/M metagenome (GOLD analysis project Ga0153916, IMG submission 109642) | Freshwater wetland microbial communities from Ohio, USA - Open water 3 Core 3 Depth 4 metaG | ecosystem: Environmental > Aquatic > Freshwater > Wetlands | place: USA: Ohio, Lake Erie...
AATGCCATGTAGAGCGACCGCCCGATGCGCTTAATCCCTTCAATGCATAATGGATCCGTCATCGGGTTAGGTACATTGCAGGTGAATGGCTCGATTAATTGGGTCAGTGCATCTAAACCCGTGTACGCAGTGACAGGCGGTGGTAAGCTGAGCATAAGCTCAGGGTCAATCACCACGATCCTTGGCAGCAGAAAGTGGCTACGCAGACTGACCTTGACATGTTGTGATGGCTCTCCGATGACTGCATTGCGCGTCACCTCAGCCCCTGTACCGGAGGTGGTTGGAATTGCTATAACCGGTATTCCGGATTCCAACAACGGCTTATTCAATCCGATGACTTCCAGGTAATCAATTACTTCACCAGGATTAGTCGCCAATACCGCGCTGGCTTTGGCGGAATCGATCGCGCTGCCTCCTCCAATACCAATGATTACATCCGGACGAGATTGTGCGGCCTGATCAACAAGCTCACAGATTGCATCAACCGTCGGTTCATGGGATATTTTAGACAGTGCGTAGTTAATTTCATGTCTTTGCAGTGATTCCACTAAACGATCCGAAATATCCTGTGGGCAGCCTGAGGCGATTAAAACCTTTTTTCCGAGTTCGACCGCGAGCGCGGCGATCGAATTCAGCATGCCCGGTCCGAAGATGATCCGGCTTGCAGTTGAAAATTCGAATTGCATTTACCACTCCGCTTCAGGAGGAAAGATGATGTTATATGTAATTTTTGTACGTGGCTCAACCAGCATGCTTTCCACCGCATCCTTCCAGCGGATGTAATGGGTCGTTTCCCTGTGCCGAAGGGGTGCGTCATCTGAACGGTAGACTTCGATCAGACTGAAATAGGTCGGATCATCCGCTTGTTGGTAGAAATCAAAACGCGCCACACCTGGCTCATGCAGGCTATTGCTGGCATTGTTCACCGTGGCAGTAATGAAATCATCGAGATATTCTGGCTTGACATGTGCTTGCACAATAACGACGAACATTTATCCCTCTCTTTCTAGTGATCAAACCAATATAATGTGCTTATCTTGTCCTATTCGTCACCTGGCATATTCTAGAATAGCCTGGCTTGATAAGGAGCGTCACTTTCCTCATCAAGTAATCCAGCTAATTGTTTGAAGCGTTTACATGTGCCGGCAGCAAATCCGGCATAATCATTGTTGAAGAACCCATAAATTGCGTGTACTTGATCTTGATTTGATCGCAGTTGATCGAACCACCATTTCAGCTGGCTGGTTTTATCCACGCGCTCAAAACTGTGGCGCTGGTACATGCCATTGACCCCAATCCAACGAAGATATATAAAGTTTGTCGTAAGGTTAATTTGCTTGGGAAGGCTCGGAAAATCGGTTGCCACCCAACCAACATGATGATCAGACAGGATTTGTGAAGTTTTTTCGTTATACCATGACCTGTGGCGGAACTCCACCGCGTAAAGCAAATTCGGGGGTAAAGTGACGATAAAATCAGCCAGCAGGTCCAATTTTTCCTGTGTAAACCTCGGGGGTAGCTGAATCAAAATCGGTCCTAGTTTTTCGCGCATCGGTTGAAGAGAATCAATGAATTCAGTCATTGCACCCTGGGCACCCTTGAGCTCCAGCTCATGTGTGATGTGATGCGGAGTTTTAAGGCAGAACTTGAATTCTTCGGGCGTTGAGTTTATCCAGGATTGTACGATGGATGGTCGTGGGATGGAATGGAAAGTCGTGTCCAACTCGACACTGTTATTGACTTTACTGTAGAAAGTTAAAAATCCCTTTTGTGGCATCCCAGCAGGATAGAATGCCCCTAGCCAATCTCGATAACTAAACCCGATCGTGCCTAAATACCAGCGCGTCATACGAACAAAAAGATTTGGTAAAATATTATTATATTATCTCTGCTGATCTTTTAGTGTTAAGGATAAATAAGTCATGGGAAATGGGATCACTATCTTTGGCACCTGGTGGTGTGGTGATTGTTTACGTGCTAAAAGGTTTTTTGACGCACATAATCTGAATTATACGTGGGTGGATATCGATTGCGATGAGAGGGGGGAAGAATTCGTCCTGGCAACAAATCATGGCATGCGTAGTGTGCCAACGATAATATTCGAAGATGGATCAATCCTGGTTGAGCCTAGTGAAGCTAAATTGAAAGAACATCTGGGCTGAAATACTCCCAAGCATTATCATTCGAACTCTTTCATTGTGCCGGTGGTCATGAATGTGATCTGCTCCGAGATGTTGATCACCCTATCTGCGATTCTCTCTAGGTTATGTGCACACCACATCAGATATGTGCAGCGGGTGATCATGTCTTGCTCTTTAGCCATGATCTTGATCAACCGCTGGAACACTACTTTGTATAATGCGTCAATTTTATTATCCCTCGCAGCGATTTCTTGCGCCCATTCTGGATCACGTTTTAGGTACGCTTGTATGCTGTCGGTCAGCATTTTCCGGCTGATTTCCGCCATTTTGAAGATTTTCTTAAAAGTTTTCAGCAGTGGTTCCTCTTTCATCAAGATAACGGTCTTGGCGATTCCTGCGGCGTAATCGCCTATTCGCTCCATCTCTACGATCATATACAGGATGGCAATGATTTCCCTTAAATCTGTCGCAGCCGGCTGCTGAGTGGCGATCAACGCCAGGCAATCTTCTTCAATTTGAAAGCGAAATTTATTAATCTCATTGTCCCCGCTGATCACCGCCCGCGCTAATTTGCAATCCCGCTCCAATAATGCTCGCATCGATTGGTCAATCGCAGTATCAACGAGCTGGCTCATCTCCACTAATTTCGTGCGGACGGCATTAAATTCATGATCGAACGTGGAACGGATGCCATGCAGCATTTGTGAATCTCCTAGCGATATAATTAGCCAAGCTTACCGGTTATATAATCCTCCGAAAGCTGCTTTTCTGGGCGAGTGAACATCGTTGTAGTTGGAGAGAACTCAACCAGTTCTCCCAACCAGAAGAATCCAGTAAAATCTGACACACGTGCAGCCTGTTGCATATTGTGGGTCACAACGACAATGGTATAGTTCTTCTTCAGCTCCACCATCAACTCTTCGATACGCAGAGTGGCAATCGGATCTAGTGCCGAAGCGGGCTCATCCATCAATATGACTTCTGGCTTAACTGCCAGCAATCTTGCAATGCACAGGCGTTGTTGCTCACCCAGCGAAAGACTCAAGGCATCCTCACGCAAATAATCCTTTACCTCATCCCACAGGGCGGCCTGTCGTAAACTACGCTCAACTATCTCCTCAAGCTCTTTTTTTTCTTTAGTCAATCCCACCACCCGCGGTCCGAAAGCGACATTGTCGAAAACGGATTGTGGAAATGGATTGGGTTTTTGAAATACCATCCCAACTCGTTGCCGAAGATTGGCTAAATCTACGTCTGCAGCGTAGATATCCATCCCGTTTAGCAAGATTTGACCTTCGATATGAGTGCCGGGTATCGTGTCATTCATCCGGTTCAGGCAGCGTAAAAAAGTCGATTTGCCACAACCCGAGGGGCCGATTAGGGCAGTGATGTAATTAGGGGATATGTCCAGTGTCACCTGGTTAAGGGCTCTCACGGCGCCATAATACAGATTTAAATCCCTGATTTTAAAAACTGGCTGAGGTGTGTCCATATTCATTGATTGTACACTATATCCAAATCATTACCCCACCTTGTGTAGGGATATTTTAACAGCTATAATCAATTCGATGAAAAAGGTCGGGTATTTAATTTTCATGATACTTTTATTTATACTGTTTGGTTGCAACAGGGGGTCCGAAACACCGGCCCCAGACGCATCATCACCAAATGCTAAATCCATCGTCAATAAAGGCTCGGATACACTGGTGAATTTAGCTTTAGCCTGGGCGGAAAAGTACCACGAGCTTAATCCGGCTATCGAAATATCGGTCACCGGAGGTGGATCTGGGACAGGAATCGCTGCGCTGATCAATGGCACTGTCGATATTGCCAATGCAAGTCGCCAGATCACCCCTGGAGAGATCGACCAGGCTAAGGCAAATGGTGGTGATCCAGTCGAGTTCGTAGTAGCCAAGGATGCGATTGCTGTCATCGTTAATAAAAGCAATCCGGTTAATCAGCTCACCCTCCAGCAAATATCGGATATCTACAGTGGAAAAATCAACAACTGGGACCAGGTTGGGGGAGATGCTAGGCCCATCGTCCGTTTGTCGCGCGAAACCAATTCAGGTACGCACGTTTTTTTTCTCGAGAATGTGATCAGGTTGGGAGATCCGAATAACAAAACCTTTTTCTCCGCTGATACTTTACTCCTTCCATCATCTGAAGGTATCACGTCTGAAACTCGGGATAACCCGAATGTGATCGGCTATGATGGCTTGGGTTATGTCACTCCCGAGGTAAAAGTAATTGCCGTGGCCAGCGATTCTTCAGGGATGTACGTCCTCCCCTCAGCTGATTCGGTGAACAGCGGGCAGTATCCTATTGCCCGTGATTTGTACATGTATACCAATGGTCTGCCCAAAGGCGCTGTGGCTGACTACCTCAATTGGATTATGACGGCTGATGCTCAAGCGATCGTCACTCAACTGGGATTCGTCCCGATTGCTACACAGTAGCGTTCATCTGGCTTAGGAATCTGATGCGTAATAAATGGACTGAATTCGCTCTCAACTGGCTGATCAAAATCTCGGGTTATTCGGCTATTATTTTCGTTGGATTGATATTCTTCTTTTTGCTGCGTGAAGGTTTACCGACACTCGGTGAAGTATCAATCAGAAATTTGCTGTCTCCCCGCTGGTACCCGATTGAAGGGTATTTTGGGTTATTGCCGCTGATCGGTGGCTCTCTCCTGGTTACTATCGGGGCAGCCTTGTTTTCCATACCCATTGGCTTGTGTACCGCTGTTTTTATAGCTGAAGTAGCCCCGCGCTGGGCGCGAGAAGTGCTCAAGCCACTGGTCGAGATATTAGGCGGAGTACCATCGGTGGTGCTCGGTTTCCTCGGCATCCTGATCCTGGCACCATTCCTGCGACGTTTTCTTGACATCCCAACCGGCCTCACAGCCCTGACCGGCAGCATCCTGTTGGGAGCCATCGCCGTACCTACCATTGTCACGGTGGCAGAGGATGCTCTTGATTCAGTCCCTCGTTCGTACCGTGATGCCTCCCTGGCTTTGGGAGCCACGGAATGGCAGACTATCTGGAGAGTCACCTTGCCAGCCGCCCGTAGCGGAGTGATCACCGCCATCATGCTGGGTATCGGTCGCGCAATTGGCGAAACCATGGCGGTGATGATGGTGACGGGTAACGCCCCCGTATTGCCGGTTAAGCTAAGCTCCTTCTTTTCTCCAGTCAGGACCATGACGGCAACCATCGCTGCTGAAATGGGAGAAGTAGCCAAGAATAGCACCCATTACCATGTGCTATTCTTTATTGGATTGGTACTGTTTATTATTTCACTTGGAATAAATATCGCAGCTTCCACGGCTGCCCTCAGGCAGCGCCAGCGATCTGAGAGGATCCTGTCATAGGTAAGGGATGAATTATTTTCGCAGGATTGGCCAATTACGAGCAAATCCAAATTCCTCCGCTTCACGAAACCTGAAGCAGAGGCTTGGATTCAGCTTCTTATTCGTGATGGCAATCCTCACTGTGACACCCATATTCGCCATCGTGATTTATATCCTATTCAAAGGGTTGCCAGCCATCTCGTGGACTTTCCTGACTGCCTTCCCCACTGATGGTGTAAAAGCTGGCGGCATTTTTCCAGCAATCATCGGTACGTTTTACCTTACGATTGGGACAGCCATCTTTTCTGTCCCCTTAGGGATTGGTGCCGCGATCTATCTATCTGAATACGCTCCCGATAGCCGCTGGACCAGGATGATCCGTATCGCGATTATCAATCTGGCAGGAATTCCTTCGGTGGTATACGGACTTTTCGGCTTGGGGATTTTTGTGATCTTTCTCAGGTTTGGCACCAGTATCCTGGCTGGGTCATTGACTCTTTCCATCATGACTTTACCCGTGATTATCAGCACTGCTGAAGAAGCTTTACGGGCTGTGCCCCAATCCTTTCGGGTGGTAAGTATCTCAGTAGGTGCCACGCGCTGGCAGACAATCCGACGAATCGTGTTGCCCCAATCTTTACCCGGGATCATGACCGGCGTAATCTTGGGTCTTGAGCGAGCAGCCGGCGAAACAGCCCCAATCCTATTTACAGCTGCATCTTTCTTTTTGCCACGCCTGCCAAATTCTCCGTTAAGCCCAACCATGGCATTACCATATCACTTATTTGTTATATCCACGCAGGTGCCTGGCATGCCTGTGAAAATCCAGTACGGCACTGCTCTGGTTTTGATTGCATTCGTCTTAGGGATGAACCTGATTGCTACAACCATACGCTCGCGGGCACGTGCGCATAGGCAATGGTAGGCTGTTAGGAATGATCAAAATACAAGTCGAACATCTGAATCTGCAGTATTCCGACGGCAAGGAATCGCTACGCGATATCAATATGGATATTGCTGCCAACCAGATCACCGTGGTCTTCGGTCCTGCCGGGGGAGGTAAATCTTCTCTGCTGCGAGTTTTTAACCGCTTGAATGACCTGGCTGATGTGAAGCTGATCTCGGGTAAGGTCATTTTGGATGATATCGATATACTCGATCCGAGAATCGATGTCACTGCTTTGAGGAGGAAAGTCGGCATGGTATTCGCCCGTCCCGTCGTTTTACCGATGAGCATCCGGTCGAACCTGACTTACGGGCTCGAGATCTCTGGAGAAAAGCGGGAGAGTGAATTGACTGAAGCCGTCGAAAGAAGCTTGCGTCTATCTGCCCTGTGGGAAGAAGTAAAGGACCGCTTGAATGAGCCGGCAGTATCTTTGTCGGGAGGGCAGCAGCAAAGGTTATGCCTGGCTCGCAGCCTGGTATTAAAACCTGAGGTGATCCTGTTGGATGAGCCAACTTCCGGCTTGGACCCGATTTCAACCGGAAAAGTCGAAGCCACCTTACAGGAGCTAAAGGAGCAATATACAATCGTTTTGGTACCCCATTCGGTCCAGCAAGCAGCACGGGTGGCAGATTCAGCTGCATTTTTCTTGCAAGGAGAGCTGATTGAGCAGGGACCTGGTAAGGAGTTATTTATCAAACCGAATGATAAACGGACTGAAGATTACATCATGGGCCGTTTTGGTTAGATTAATATCCAGTTGAGAATTAATTAAGGACGCGTATGGCAGAAAAAGAGACAGCCCTTGAGATGGCGATTGATCTGGATTCACCTAAATACTTTATCAATCGCGAGCTAAGCGCTCTGGCGTTCATCCACCGGATTTTGGAAGAGGCTATGGATGAGACCAATCCGCTCCTCGAAAGGGTCAAATTCCTTGGCTTCGTCGGCTCGAACCTGGATGAATTTTATATGGTGCGTGTGGCGGGCTTAAAAAAACAGGTCGATGCAGGGGTGGTTGATTTACCTCCGGATGGGCTATCTCCAGCTGAACAGCTTGCTGAAATCCGGAAAATCACCGGCAACTTGATGACCGAAGCCGCTTTGTATTTTACAAAAACCTTAATGCCAGCTCTTAAAGAAGCCGGGATCCATCTCCTCGATTATCAGGAGCTGAATAAGCACCAGCGAGAGAGCGTTGAGGCATACTATAAGGATGTTATCTTCCCTGTATTAACCCCATTGGCCTTTGACCCTGGTCATCCGTTCCCACACATCTCGAATCTTTCGCTTAATTTGGCCGTATTGATCAAGGACAAAAAAGGAATCGAACACTTCGGTCGGGTAAAAGTTCCCAATACATTACCGCGCCTGGTACCCATTAAACGCTCCTCAGGCAGTGTGCGCAAGGATGGGACAGTCCCTTACTATCATTATTTCGTCTGGCTCGAGCAGGTAATATCAGCGAATATTGCCTCATTGTTCCCTGGCATGGAGGTGATTGAATCGCATCCGTTTAGAGTCATCCGTGATGCTGATATGGTAATCCAGGAGCTGGAAGCGGCTGATTTATTGGAGACCATGGAGCAAACTGTAAGGCAGCGACGCTTTGGATCAGTGGTCATGATCTCAATCAATGAGTCCATGTCTGCTCATGTTCGTGATATCTTGGTGGAAAACCTAGAAGTCGATAGGAATGGCGTGTATACCTTCGAGGGACCCATGGGATACAGTGATCTGATGGGTCTTCACAGCATCGACCGCTATGACCTGAAGGATCAGCCATTTAAACCCTACACCCCCAGGGAATTAAGGTTCGACGATGATGGCAACATCTTCAATGCGATCCGTGAGAGAGATATCCTGCTTCACCATCCGTATGATTCATTCGTACCTGTGATTCAATTCTTGAAGACTGCCGCCACAGACCCGGATGTATTGGCGATTAAGATCACTCTGTACCGGGTAGGTAGCAAGCCACCGGCAGTGGACGCCTTACTCGAGGCAGCAGAAAATGGAAAACAGGTGGCAGTCCTGGTAGAGCTAAAGGCTCGTTTTGATGAGGAAAGCAATATCGGCTGGGCGCGGACGCTTGAAAAAGAAGGCGTGCACGTCGTATACGGATTGTTGGGATTAAAAACGCATTCCAAGATCGCTTTGGTCATTCGCAAGGAGGGGGCAGGCATTCGACGTTATTTGCATATGGCAACAGGTAATTACAATGCCATAACAGCCCAGGTTTATGAAGACATCGGAATGTTTACCTGCGATGAAGATATGGGTGCTGATGCCACGGATCTATTCAATTACCTGACCGGCTATTCATCCAGGAAGGAGTATCGCAAGTTATTAGTCGCTCCGATCAACTTGCGGGGCGGGATTGAAAGCTTGATCAAACGTGAGATAGATATTCAAAACAGTGGGGGCCAAGGGCACCTGATTTTTAAAGTCAATTCGATGGTAGACCGGCGAATGATCCAGCTGCTGTATCAAGCCTCTCGAGCCGGGGTAAAAATCGATCTATTCGTGCGGGGGATATGCTGCCTCAGGCCTGGAGTTCCAGATGTCAGCGAGAACATTCAAGTGACCAGCATTGTCGGCAGGTTCCTGGAGCATAGCCGGATTTATTATTTTCACAATGGAGGGAAGGAAGAAATTTACCTGGGTAGTGCTGACCTGATGCCGCGTAATATCGATCGTCGGGTGGAGGTGCTGTTTCCTGTCCAGGACGAGCACATGATCAGGCATATTTATGACAACATCTTGACTTATTACTTCAGGGATAACCTGAAAGCGCGAAAAATGCTTTCCGATGGTTCGTTCGTACGTGAAAAACCGCAAGATGGAGACGAAGGGCTGAATATCCAGAATTGGTTTATTTCGACCCGTCGGTGAAGAATGCAGCTGCCAGTATCCCTGGGCCCCCATGTACTACAATGGCTGGTGGCACGTCCAAGATCGGAATGGAGTGAAGTCCAAATTCAGAACATAATGTGCTGGCGAATTCCCGAGCTAACTCAGGGATTCCCGCATGCATGACAGAGATGTATGCTTCGCCGTTCCGTGCAGCCTGCAATTTAACCAGCTCGAATAATCGATGGATGGCGTTTTTCTGCGTCCGCTCTTTCTCAAACTGATCCACGCGACCATTGGATAATGCCAGGATTGGCTTTATCTTCAGCATACTCCCCAGGAGTGCAGTTGCTCCACCAATCCTGCCGCCTTTGGCCAGGTATTCCAATGTGTCCACCAGGAAATAGATCCGGTTACGTGGGATCATCAGCTGGATTTTTGCCTCGATCGCATCTGCAGGTTCTCCTTGCGAGGCCCATTCCGCTGCTAATTCAACCAGAGTAGCTAGGGGGCTGCCGACAGTACGTGTATCAATCACGCGGATGTCTGAACCGGGAAATTCCTTGGCTGCCATGATGGCCGCACGAACGGTGCCACTCACCTCTGCTGAAGGGTGGATACATAAAATGGTACCCCCAAGCGGGACGAGTCTATCGAATTCCTGAATAAATAGCTCTGGTGGGGGAGCTGCAGTCTTTGGCAGCTCTTTAGAAGCTCGGAGCATTTTCATGAAGGTTGCATTATCGAGCTCCGTACGTTCGAAAAAAGATTTTTCACCGAAAACGATGATTTGCGGGATGATTGGAATATGATACTGAGTAGATATTTCTTCTGGCAGACCGGAGGTGGTATCAGTGATGATATGGATCATGCTTGCTATTTCCTCCTTAGTATCTAAATTAATAACCCCATTTGCGTGTATAGGTTTCTATTCGTGAATAACTAGACAAGATTGGTTCTTTCAGGTATCATTTGACCGCTTTAATCCTTCCTCTGAGGTTCAAATCCATGGATTTTACGTTAAACTTACTCAAGGAATTAATGGAGACTCCCGGAGTACCGGTGCCCGCATGATCCCCAACCTCCACATCAGGAACTTGGTCATCGAGACCGCTGGACGGATAGGGGTGCCTGTACAGCTTTCTGCGATCGAGGGTGGTGCCACCGACGGTGCAGCCATCCATTTACATGCCATCGATGTACCCTCGGTTGGGTTGTGTGTTGCTGCCCGGCATATTCATTCTTACAGCTCAATCATTCACCGCCAGGATTACGACAACGCGGTTAAATTACTGCTCGCCTTGATTAACCGCCTGGATGCAAATACAGTCGCTTCATTGGCCGAATAATGGTGGTTGGAGGCAGAATGACCGAATTAATCAAGCAGATCACAGCCGACATTCAAAAACAAATCGATACCTATCAGCCAGCGATGAGCTTGAGCGATGTGGGCACTGTGCTTGAAGCTGGTGATGGCATTGCACGCGCGCGTGGATTGGATGATGTTAAATCACAGGAATTGGTGCAATTTGCCAATGGCGTCATGGGGATTGCCTTCAACCTGGAAAAAGATAATGTCGGCATCATTATCATGGGTGAATATTCTGAAATTGCAGAAGGCATGCTGGTCCGTTCAACGCAGAGGATCGCTTCAGTTCCAGTCGGAGATGTAATGGTGGGCAGGGTCGTCAATGCCTTGGGAAATCCTATCGATGGGAAAGGTCCGATTAAAAGCAGTAAATTCCGTCCGATTGAGCGCATAGCACCCGGGGTAGTCGAGCGAAAGGATGTGGATACACCTGTCCAGACAGGATTGAAAGCGATCGATTCGATGATTCCTCTCGGAAGAGGCCAACGTGAGCTCATCATCGGTGATCGTCAGACGGGGAAAACTGCCCTGGCGGTCGATACGATCATCAATCAGAAGGGGAAAGACCTGTATTGCATTTACGTAGCCATCGGTCAGAAGAAAGCTGCCGTTGCCCGCACAGTAGCAACCCTGGATCGTTATGGCGCTATGGACTACACCACTGTTGTCGTTGCAACTGCAGATGAGCCTGCTGCCTTACAATATATTGCCCCGTACGCCGGCTGCGCGATCGGGGAAGAGTTCATGGAAAGCGGTCGCGATGCCCTATGTATTTACGATGATCTATCGAAACATGCCTGGGCTTACCGGCAGGTGTCGTTGTTGCTGCGGCGCCCACCAGGACGTGAAGCTTATCCAGGTGATGTGTTCTACCTGCACTCACGACTGCTGGAGCGGGCTGCCAGGCTGGCTGACAAGTTTGTGATCGTACGGAAAGATTTCGATACCTCCGTTGCTGAAACCAATGATGCTGTAGACGGTAAAGTTTATGGCGGACCCATTGCTGCCCACAACGCT
>Ga0153916_10003519_pt1 | contig 11672 bp, 9 predicted proteins | sample Opewatmetagenome_FD_109642 | JGI IMG/M metagenome (GOLD analysis project Ga0153916, IMG submission 109642) | Freshwater wetland microbial communities from Ohio, USA - Open water 3 Core 3 Depth 4 metaG | ecosystem: Environmental > Aquatic > Freshwater > Wetlands | place: USA: Ohio, Lake Erie, Old...
CTCCGCCTTCGACGAGGTGGTGATTGCGGTTCTGGACGTGACCGCCCCTGTCGCGAACGCAGGCGCCGACCAGACGGTCAATGTCGGGACCGTTGCGACTCTCGACGGGTCGGGTTCGAGCGACAACGCAGGAGTCACGCAGTACACATGGACCTTCACTGACGGCACGCTGAGGACGCTCACCGGTGTCAACCCGACATACACCTTCGCCACCGGCGCGGACTACACGGTCACGCTGACAGCGAGGGACGCCGAGGGCAACTCGGACACCGACACCGTTCTGATACACGTGAACGTTGCCCCACAAGCCCACGCCGGAGCCGACCAGGAGGTCGAGGAGGGCTCCGAGGTGAGCTTCAGCGGTTCTGCCTCGACGGACGATTATGGGATCCGGAACTACACTTGGACCTTCACCTACGAAGGAACGGCGCGCACACTCTACGGTGTGTCTCCGAAGTTCACATTCGACGTTGCTGGAACCTACGAAGTGCGACTGACGGTCAAGGATGTTGGAGGACTGACCAGCACGGACACGCAGACCGTCACCGTAACCGGTGGGGGCGCAGCCAGTTTCGTGACCGACTACTGGTGGGCCCTCTTGCTCGTAGTGGTGGTCGTGGTCATCGTGGTCGTTGCCCTGCTCATGAGGAAGGGCAAGGGTCCGAGCCCGAAGGCTGCCCACGAGCCGACCGAAGCTCCTCCTCCGCCGACTGACGCGGAGGAGCTGGAGTTCCCGCCGCCGAACGACGAGGAGCTTTGACGGCGGCCCCGTGAAACGCTTTCTCAAACCTTTCCTTTTCATCATTTCAGCAGAGCGGCGAGCTGATCGAGCGACAAAGGCCTCTTGGCGCTCTTGGATTCGAGCCCCATCATCTTGTACAGCTTCGCGACTGCGGGAAGCAGCATCCCTGCCGATTCGAGAAGTCTGTCGTCGTACAGTATGTCCTCGGGTTTCCCCTCGGCTATGATGGACCCCCCCTTGACGATGCATATCCTGTCAGCCAGGCGGGCCGCCATGTCCATGTCATGGAGGGCCACGACTACACTGATCCCGTGCTCGTCCCTGAGGGTCCTGAGGAGGCCCTCGATCTTCTGCGCGTTCGATGGGTCCAGGTCTCCGGTCGGCTCGTCCACCACGAGTATCTTGGGCTGCATCGCGAGAATGCCTGCGATCGCGACGAGCCTCTTCTGACCGCCGCTCAGATAGTGCGGGATCTTGTTGACCTCCTTGAACCCGACGATGCCCAGCGCCCACTCGGCGCGCTTCTTCGCCTCCTCGGCGGATAGCCCGAGGTTGAGCGGGCCGAACATGACGTCATCCAGGACCGTGGGCGAGAACAGCTGGGAGTCGGCGTCCTGGAATACGAGCCCGACCATCTTCCTGATCTCGGAGACGTTCCTCTTGTCGATGTCGATGCCGAACACCCTGACCCTGCCGACGTCAGGCAGCATGAGGCCGTTGATGTGCTCGATCAGCGTGGACTTCCCGGCACCGTTGGGCCCGCACAGAGCGACGATCTCCTTCGGATAGACCCTGAAGCACATCTTGTGGATGCCCTCCGTTCCGTCGGGATACGTGTGCGTCACGCAGTCGACATGCACTATCGCGTTCTCTCCAGCAGCGCACTCCTCGCAGACCGCTTCTGCAGACAAACTCACCACCATCCTGTTACGATTGTACCTACGTATCGTGAGATGCCAGCGATGGCGACCATTGCAAGCCCGAACGCGATGATCGCGTAGCCGCCCGCACCAGGCATCATGACCTTCTCGACCACGGGAAACGACCCGGTCCACCCTCTCGCCTCCATGGCCTTCCCTATCCGCTCCCCGCGCTCGAACGCATGCACGAAAGCGAGCCCGATGATTCCGGCATAAAGCCTGCCCTGTCTCGACACGCCCTTCGCGAGGTTCCCGTTCCTCGAGTGCATCGCGTCAAGCACATCCGAGACCTCGTCGAATGTCTCGAACATGAACCTGTATGACAGGAGGAATAGGTTGGCCAAAGTCTGAGGCATTGTCCTCGAAGCCAGGTGCGCGATCTGGTTGTAGCGTGTGGTCATGAAGACGGCAAGGGAGTACGTGACCACCGCGAGCGCCCTCAGTAGGAGAGTCAGGACTAGCAGCACTCCGTGGTCCGTCAAGGCGATCGACTTGCCGAGCAGGCTGAATTGAAAGAGTTGGTCCCCCGGGACCGTGAACATGAAGAGGACCGCGAGTGTAACCACGAAGATGATTGGGAACGTGTACCAGCCAACGAGAACCTTCACCGGCAGCCGACCCGCCGCGTAGAACCCGAGCGACAGCGCGTAGATTATCAGGAGCCAGTAGAGGTCCGCCACGAGAGTCACGAGAACGACTATGATCGGGAGCATGGCCGCCTTCGTCCACGGGCTCATCCGGTGGATGACGCTGTTGCCATTCTCAGCGAAGAAGGTCACGAATCGGAAATCGGGAACGTGCCTCGAGTACGATCGCCTAGACACTGGTCCCCGCCCCCACTGGCTTCCCCCCTTTCTCCGGGATCCCTTCGGTGTCCCCCAAAAGGTCTGGCCGAACCCTACCGATGAACGAGACGATGTAGCCCGTCAGCACCCCCTCAGCGATTCCGGTCACAATGTCCGCGATGGCGATGACAGTGAGATTGTTCAGGGTGGCCTCGCGAGAGAGGTTGGATCCTTGTATTCCAGAGATTCCCACGATCAGGACCACGAGAACGGCGCTCACGGCGAGCGCGACCGAGGTAGCCCCGAAGGCCGACTCGAATCGGCCCTGCGAGAGGCGGACCTTGAGAACTCGGTAGAGGTAGTATCCTATGACGACCTCCACGGCGTTCACGATCGTGTTGGCGCCTATCATCCCCCAGCCGCCGTGGCCGACCGCGGCGCTGAAGACGTTTATGACGAAGACGCATAGGATTCCCAGCGCGGGTCCTACTATGATCCCGAAGAAGGGTGTCAGGTTGACATGGAGCCCACCGAAGACCGGGATCTCGATCTGGAAGACCGCGAACCCGACCGCGATACACATCGCCGCGATCGCGAGCTTCCGAGTCGACGGTTTCGTGCGGCGGAAGAGGTACATCGCGAGCGCTAGAAGCAGCACGGCCACGATATTCCAGAGCACGACCCACTGGATTGCGAGCCCTCCGTCCTCGAGATGGATATGCGCCATGACCTCTCCGTTCCAGCTCCTGGTTTGTTAATAAAATCTTCGCCTTTGTTAACAAGGTGTCAATTCGCCATCCGCCGGATTATTAAGGATTAGTGCGGCGCTTGTCGACTTTCCGATTACGGCGGCGAAAGCGACAGATACGTGCACGGTCATCAATCACTATAGAGAAGGCTCACCATGCTCACCACCACTCACCTGGCGGCCGTGCTTCTGCTCGGCCTGCTGCTCAACTTGGACAGGAACGAGTGGTTCGCAGCCCTGGCGTTCGGGGTGGCCCTCGACGTCGACCACCTCTTCGCAGCGCCGGGCTATGTGGAACGGAATGGTTTCGCAGCAATCCTCAAACCGTCATGGGACGACGGCTCCGGCATACCGTGGAGGTCGGTCCTTCACTACCCGATGGGCGCGTTCTTGGTCATCCCTCTGTCTGTCGGTTGGCGGCTTCTGCTGCCGCTGCTCTTCTGGCTGACCCATCTGGCGATAGACTATGTACAGTCGGTAACTCTTGCCTATTCCGCTGTTGTCGAGAGCGCTTTCCTCGCATCAGTATGCCTCGGGATATTTGCGTTCTCGTATCAAGCGTGGGCCGCAGCTAGCTCCGACCACGGCCTCCGCCCGTTCCTTCGGTACGTCAAGGAGTACCTGAGGTCCTCCATCTATGGACCGCGGCGGGCTAATCGCGGAACCGCGGGTAGATCCTGATCAGGGTTATCACCCACACGACCTCGAAAACAATGCATATGGTCGCGGGGACCGCGACGACGGGGACGAATAGTGCGATGGCGAGGGTCGCCGTCAGCCCGAGATTCTTGTAGCTGGAGAACAAGACGTACGAGACTCGGGAGCTCTTCGGCATCCCGATCCGCTTGAGGACAACCTCCGCCAGCAAGCCAGTCCCGAAAGTCCTGGCGACGCATGCTACGGAGATGGCGGCCACAGTGAGCAGCTCCCCCTGGAAAGCGGACCTGTTCGCCCCTGCGACAGCGAAGATTAGGACCGCCATCGAGACGTTCAACAGGGAGGTGTTGAGACCCTTGCTCAGCCGCATCCTCATGACCGCTCTCGAGAGCGCCATCGGCAGGACGATCAGCAGCAAGATGTAGATGAGGAGGTTCGTGACGGAGACCGACGAGCCAATGAGGGCCAGCGTGAGGACGGGCATCAAGAACAAGGCGACGAGGTAGTTCACAGCGGTCGAGAACAGCGCCTTGCTGGTCTGGCCCCCGAGGATGGTCGTGAAGGGGACCACCGACACGGCCGATGGGGCCGCGGCCATCAGAATCCATCCATTCCTGATGTCGGCGTCGAAGAACAGGGCTATCACCAGTATGAAGCCGGTCAGCGCCCCGTAGTTGATCAAGAGCGCCCAGGCTGCATGGTGCAGATGATCCTTACCTCTGGTCTGCGCGAGCGTGACTGTCGTGAGGGAGAGGGTCATCGCCATCGCGAGCGACGCCATCGATATCTCCTTCGTGAACTTGGGGAAGCCCCCGAGCAATAGTCCGAGGACGAGTCCTGCCGTCATCGTGATCGGGAAGCTCTCGAGAACCTGGGCTGGCCTCATCGCCGGTCGAAGCAAGTACGCCCTACAAATACGCTTCTGACTTCTCAACCTCACCCAAGACTTTTAATCGCGCCCACACTTATCGAGCCCGATGACCGGCCTGATCGAGTGGGGAGTCGACCTCATCCTCGATTGGATTTCGAATTACGGTTATCTGGGCATCGTGTTTCTCATGGCGCTGGAAAGCGCCACGCTGCCCGTGCCGAGCGAGATCGTGATGCCCTTCGCTGGGTTCCTCGTTTTCAGCGAGGGGGAGATGAGTCTGGCGGGTGTCATCCTCGCGGGATCCGTTGGGTGCTCCTTAGGGTCCATCGCCGCGTACGCGTTCGGGTACTATGCGGGCCGGCCACTGGTCCTCAGGTACGGCAGGTACATCCTGATACGCGAGAAGCACCTGGTGAGCGCTGAGAAATGGTTCGCGAAGTACGGGGACAAGGCGACCTTCATCGCGAGGCTGCTCCCGGTTATCCGGACGGTCATCTCGCTCCCCGCCGGAATCGCCAAGATGAACTTCAAGAAGTTCGTGCTGTACAGCTTCGTGGGCTCAGTCCCGTGGACTGCGATGCTCGCGCTGGTCGGGTACTGGCTGGGGTCGGAGTGGAGGGATGTCTCTGGCGTGTTCAGAGGACTCGACATCGTCGTGGTAGTCGGGGCAATCGCGATCATCATTTGGTACGTGATGCGGGTCAGGAGGGCGCGCAGCAAGCCGAAGCCCGCTCAGCCGTAGTAGTACTCGCCCTTCGACTTCTGTTCCCTGTCAAGCCTCGAGTCCCTCTTGTTGATTCTCGGCCTGCCGGAGTCGGGGTCCCTGCGGAACGTTATCTGGACGTCCTTCAGGAACTGGTTCATCCCGTCCCTCATCTCCATAGGCCCCTCAGCGATGCCCTTGACAGAAGGCTCCCCGCTGAAGACCATCAGAGAATCGGAGATGAGATCTATCATGTAAACGTCATGGTCGACGATCAGCGCGGACTTCCCAATCTTCTCGATCGCCCGCCTGATCGTCTTGGAGGCAATCATCCTCTGGTTTGAGTCCAGGTAGGCCGAGGGCTCGTCGATGAGGTAGATGTCAGCCGTCTTGCCAAGGCATTCGGCGATGGAGACCCTCTGGAGCTCCCCGCCCGAGAGGGTGTCTACATCCTTCTCCATCAGGTGCTTCAGGTTCAGGGGATGCGAGATCTCCGACTTGAAGAATCCCGACTCGAAGTCCTTGCCGATCTCCCTGGTCAGCATCTGGCGGACCGTGCCTTCGAACTCTGGCTTGATGTACTGCGGCTTGTAGCTCACCGAGGCCTCGCCGGTGACCTTTCCGGAGGTGGGCTCGATCTCGCCCGCGAGCAGCTTCACGAAGGTGGTCTTGCCCGTTGCGTTCGGGCCGACGGCTCCGACCACTTCGCCCTTGCGAATTGCTCCCTCGCCCACCTTCAGAGTGAAGGTCTTGAATCGCTTCGTGAGGGCTGGGAACCGCATAAGGACTTCAGCCTGCCAGTTGCTCCTCGGGGGCCTCTTCTCGAACTTGATGTGCGTGTCCCTGAACCTTATATTCTCCTCGCGCAGGTAGCCTTCGAGGTAGACGTTGATCGCGGTCCTCACGGCCCTCGGCTGTGCCATCACGCCGTATGCCCCCTCTTCGCCGTACATGATGTGGACAAGGTCGGACAGGAAGTCCATGACCGCGAGGTCGTGCTCTATGACTACGACTTGTCGTCTGGTGCTCAGTTCCTGGATGACCTTCGCTACCTCCAGCCTCTGGTATATGTCCAGATACGACGAAGGCTCGTCGAAGAAGTACACATCCGCGTCCTTGAGCAGGGTCGCCGCGATTGCGACCCTCTGGAGCTCTCCGCCCGAGACCTTCCCGATGTCCCTCGCGAGGACGTTCCTGACGCCGAGCCTCTCCGAGACCGAGTCGATCTCGCCCCTGTCATCCACCTTCTCGAGGAGCGTCCTGACGGCTCCCTTGTGGACCGTCGGAAGCATGTCGACGTACTGCGGCTTCATCGCCGTCTTGAGCTTCCCGCTCGCGAGCGCTTGGAAATAGTCATGAATCTCCGAGCCAGCGTAGCGCTCCACGACCTTGTCCCATTGCCCCGGGCAGTCGTAGTCCCCCAGGTTCGGCACGAGCTGGCCTGAGAGTATGGACATCGCCGTCGTCTTGCCGATGCCGTTCGGTCCCAGAAGGCCGATGACCTGGCCTTTCTTTGGCACGGGCAGTCTGTATAGCCGGAACCCGTTCTTCCCGAACTGATGGACCAGCTCCCCCTCGAGCTCCTTCGGCAGTCCTATGATCTTGATCGCGTCGAATGGGCACTTGTGGACGCAGATCCCGCACCCGACGCACAGCTCCTCGGCGATCACAGGCTTGCCGCTCGCGCTGAGCGAGATGGTCTCGGTGCCGGTCCTCACTGGAGGGCAGTAGTTGATGCACTCCTTGCCACAGCGCTTCGGCTGGCACCGGTCCTTCATCAGTACCGCGATACGCATCGGCTCGGAGAAGGTTCGTTCTCCATAAAAACGTATCACGGTTAATCCGCTAGTCCGCGCTCGATCTCCATCACGATGTGCTCAGGGTCGAGGTCGACGTACCCTATGGTCTTCACGAGCTCGTCGGCCGTGAACTTCTGACCGTACGACCAGAGCTCCTTCAGGAAGGTCCCGGCCTTCTCCTTCTTGAACCAGTCCTCACCGAACTGCTCCTCGAGCGCGGCCCTGATCTGCCCCTCCAGGATCCAAGCACGGAGGTACTCGGCGCAGTAGAACGCGTCGTCCACGTCCTCGAGGTAGTGCTTCTCCGTGTGCCGGAACTTGAGTGCCTTCTGGAGGCAGTTCCTGTAGATGTCCTGGAACTCGGCGGTGACCCTGCCGCTGTGCAGCTTGAGCTCGTAGGTGAGCTTCGAGGCGTACCGTCGCAGGAACATGAGCTTGTTGACCAGAGTGAACCTGACGTAGCCTTCGGGGTCCTTCATCCCGAGCATCTCCTTCAGCCAGAGCGGGTTGGACGGGAGGTAGTTGAACAGGAACGCGAAGGCCTCCGTCACGGAATTGTCCCCGAGGTACCTGTACTCGGGCGAGAGGTCCGGTCTCGCGCTCCCGAAGTGCCACGCGTGGCCGCCCTCGTGGAAGAACGCGTCGTAGTCCCGCCAGCCGCCGGTCGGCCTGATCACGAGCCTCACGTCATCAGGGACCTTGACGGGGGCGCAGAACGCTCTGGGGGTCTTCTTCGGCCTGTCCTCGAGGTCGACGTGTATGTTCGGGTACCGCTCGGGGTCAATCCCCATCCCCCTGAGGGTCGCGTAGAACTTCTCCACCAGGAGCTCCTTCGTGAAGAGCTCGTCGAACTCCTGTCCACGGAAAGCGTACGGGATGTCGAAGCTCCAAGCCTCAGCAAGCGAGAGCCCAGCGCGCTCCGTCAGCAGCCCGTCCATGGTGCTCATGTAGAGCGCCTCGGTCCTCCTGACCAGGGAGTCCATCTGGTCCTCTAGTGCCCTGTAGTCTATCCCCTTGAGGGACGAGCAGAGGTCCTTGTAGTTCTTGAAGCCGAGCACCACGGAGAGGTCGTGGACCGTCGCCATCCTCTCGACAAGAATCTCGTTGATCTTCTCGGTCACGACGATCTTCGCGTCGAATAGAGCGCGCCTCTTTTTCGCGTCTGGCTCGTTCCTGAGCTTCACGGGGACGAACCTATACGGTATCTCGTCGCCGTCGAGCTTGACGACAGCCTGCGTCTCGTACGTGTTCACCCTGTCGGTGAAGGCCTTGACTGCGTTCTCTACATGGCCCATGGTCGAGAACGTTCGCAGAAATCTCAGCCATCTGATGTCCTCGTTCTCGCCCGCCTGCTCCATGGAGGCCGCGACAACTGCGATGGCCTCCTCTGAGAACAGGTGCCCATACCTCCCGTAGATGTCCGCCGTCCTCATCTCGTCCTTGAGCCCGGCGTAGTTGTTGTAGAACTCCTCCATGAGCGCGCACTCGAAGGGCTCGACGTCTTCCATGAGTCTCGCGAGGTCCAGGGAGGGCATGTCTGCGTGAATGAACCTCATCATTGATATTCGTTTGCCTGGCTAGTGGTGTATCGCGTCGGGCGCGCACCTAGTTAGGTTTAAGTGCGGGACACGGCATGATAGGCGGCTGGTCCGCATGGACAGAGTGTTGGTGTGCTGCGCTTGGCCGTACGCGAACGGCCCGATACATGTCGGCCACGTCACGGGCTCGCTGCTGCCCGCGGACATCTTCGCGCGCTTCAACCGGATGGTCGGCAACGAGACCTTAATGGTCTCCGGGTCGGACATGCACGGGGCGCCGATCACTGTCAGCGCAGACAAGGAGAAGGTGTCGCCCGAGACCATCGCGAACCGGTACCACGCGATCAATGTGAAGGCGATAGCTGACCTCGGCATCGCGTTCGACCTCTACACGAGCACGCACACCAGGAACCACGAGACCGTGACCCAGGACCTCTTCACGACGCTCCTCCGGAAGGGCTCGCTGGACCTGCGGTCCACGCCCCAGTTCTATTGCGACAACTGCAAGCGGTTCCTGCCGGACCGATATGTCGAGGGGAAGTGCCCCTATTGCTCCTACGAGCGCGCGCGTGGGGACCAATGCGACAACTGCGGGAAGGACCTCAATGCAGAGCAACTGCTCGAAGCGAGGTGTCAGATATGCAGCAGCACGCCCGAGCTGCGACAGACCGAGCACTACTTCCTCAAACTCTCCGCGTTCCAGGAAGCCCTCCTGGAATACGTTGAGAAACAGGATCACTGGCGGCCCCACGTCCGCATGTTCAGCACGAACGTGCTCAAGGAGGGGCTGGTCGACCGGCCGATCACGCGCGACATCTCCTGGGGAATACCCGTGCCGGTCAAGGGCTTCGAGAACAAGCGCATCTATGTCTGGTTCGAAGCGGTGATCGGCTACTTGTCGGCCACAAAGGAATGGGCGATCACCGAGGGCAGGCCCGAAGACTGGGCGAAGTTCTGGACGGACCCCGCCTGCAGGAGCTATTACTTCCTAGGCAAGGACAACATCGTCTTCCACACGATCATCTGGCCCGCGATGCTGCTTGGCTACGGCGGCCTGAACCTGCCGTACGACGTGCCAGCGAATCAGTACATGACCTTTGAGGGCCAGAAGTTCTCGAAGAGCATGGGGGTCAGCATTGACATCCCGGACATGCTCACGCGCTTCAAACCCGACGTGATCAGGTACTACCTCGCGGCGAACATGCCTGAGACGAAGGACAGCGAGTTCTCCTGGGAGGACTTCGCCCAGAGGACCAACAGCGAGCTCGTCGCGACATACGGCAACTTCCTGCATCGCGCTCTCTCGTTCACGTTCAAGAACTTCGGGCAGGTCACGCGGAAGGGGGAACTTGACGAGCGCGACCGCGCTGCCCTCGCGCGCATATCCGAGGCGGAGAAGGAGGTCCGGGAGGCCCTCTCGAGGTGCGAGTTCCGGAGGGGGCTCAAGGGCATCATGGACCTCGCGCAGTTCGGTAACCAGTACTTCGACTCAGTGGCTCCGTGGTCCCTCGTCGGGACTGACAAGCAGAAGTGCGAGACGGTTCTTCACGTTAGTCTCGAGATCGGCAAGGCGCTCGCAGTGCTCTCGTTCCCCTACCTCCCGTTCTCGTCAGAGAGCGTCTGGAAGCAGCTCGGAATGGATTCTACGATCTCCGAGGTCGGCTGGAATGCGCTTGCAGTGCCACTGAAGGATGGGGCGAAGATGGAGAAGCCGGCCCCGCAGTTCGCCAAGATCGAGGCCGCCAAGGCGGGCGAGTTCCAGCAGTATTCGTCCCTCAACCTGAAGGTCGGGAAGGTCCTGGAAATCGGCCAGCATCCGAACGCCGACAAGCTGTACGTGATGAAGGTGGACATCGGAAGGCAGATCACGATGATCAGCGGCCTGAAGGAGCACTACTCCGCCGAGGAGCTGGCGAAGAAGACCCTGGTGATCGTGACGAACCTGGAACCCGCGACGATAAGAGGGATGAAATCTGAGGGCATGCTCCTAGCGGCCGAGGAAGGGAACAACCTCGCCCTCCTGACCCCGGAGAAGGACCTGCCGGCCGGGACACCTATAGCCAGCGGGATGGAGCCGGGGCAGAAGCAGCTCTCGTTCAAGGAGTTTCAGAAGCTCGAGATGCGAGCGGGGACATTGATGCAAGGCCAGCCGGCGACCGTGGACCTCGGCGTGAGAAAGCTCCTGTGCATGGTGATGGATCCTGAAGTCGGGAGGAAGTACGCGGTGTTCGTGGCCGGAGACAGAGCGATGGTGATGCACGGCCCGGACAACGTGAAGGTAGTTTTCGATAGGGACATCGCGGCGGGTGCCAAGATCAGATGAAGCTAGATCTCCACATACACTCTTGCCATTCCAGGGACGCCAGCGCCTCGCCAATTGAGATTGTCAGGAAGTGCAAGTCGCTCGGCCTTGGAGGGTTGGCGATCACCGACCACAACGAACTCAAGGGCTCTCTGGAGGCGTTCGCGGTTGCCCGTGAAGAAGGTGTCCTAGTCGTACGCGGAGTCGAGGTCTCAGCTGTCGAGGGGCATGTGCTCGCATTGGGCGTTGCCAACCCGATCGCCAGGGGCATGGCCATCTCGGAGACAGTGGCCAAGATACGGGCCGAGGGTGGGGTGGCCATCGCAGCGCACCCGGACAGATTCCCGTCGGGTATTGGAGTGAAGGCAGCGAAGGATCTGGAGTTCGACGCGATCGAGGTACTCAACGGTGGGTCGTCTCGCAGAGCCAACGCACGGGCTCGAGTCGCTGCAGAACTGAAGAAGATCGCTGTCATCGGGGGAAGCGACGCCCACGGGATAGACCAGGTGGGGAAGGCCTGGACGGTTGTCGACGACGCCTCGAGTGAAGACGATGTGATCCAGGCCATCCGAAAGGGACAGTGCTCGGTCGGCGGACGGAGCCGCAC
>Ga0153916_10003520_pt1 | contig 11669 bp, 11 predicted proteins | sample Opewatmetagenome_FD_109642 | JGI IMG/M metagenome (GOLD analysis project Ga0153916, IMG submission 109642) | Freshwater wetland microbial communities from Ohio, USA - Open water 3 Core 3 Depth 4 metaG | ecosystem: Environmental > Aquatic > Freshwater > Wetlands | place: USA: Ohio, Lake Erie...
ATCGCGCGGGGGCGGCAAGACAAGGGCCCGACGGGAGCTGACAACAAAACCCTCCTCGCTGCGGGTTACGCAAAGCTTGGGCCGGGCGGCGGGGCGTGTTAGAGGACTCTCATTTCGCTCTCATCCTGCGCTAACTGTCGCGCTGGAAAGTGATTCGCAACAGATGTAACGGCTCGACGGGAGCCCCGCGCCCAGGAAGACCATCATGGCAGCTTCTCGCAACGGTCAGTTCAAATTCGGTATCGCGGACGGCGATGGAATCGCGGCAACGAGCATCATGTTCGGACCCATATACCTTGTCCGGCCCTGGCACGTTCCAAGCCTCCGCGGCCCTTCAGAAACTGCCGCCGGTAGCCGACCCTTACCCCAGAAGACTTCCTGGCGTCGGAGCGAAGGGGCGAAACGGCTGTGAGCATGGGTGAACTCGAGCCAGCATGTCCGCCCAGCGCCGGAGACGCCTGGACAACGTTGCGGACACTGCACGAATGCGTGGTCCGCTCGCTAGCACGCGGCGATGATTACGACCTCCTCTTGAGCGCCTCGCATGACGCCGAAGCCCTCCTCGCACGTCACGCTGCCGAGTCTGGCACCGTTGAGGAGCAGAACGGGCAACGCGAGGATGCGCCGCCCCGCAAGGCAGCCTGAACCGAACCCGGCCCAAAACCGGGACCGATTCGGCGAGCCAAGGTACTTCCAGCGGGGCGTCGCAGCATAGCCGGGTTAGACGAAAACCCGCCTCACGGCGGGTTACGTAAAGTAGCGGGTGCTGGCGACCCCGAGCAGATTCGAACTGCCGATCTCCACCTTGACAGGGTGGCATGTTAGGCCGCTACACCACGGGGCCGCGCGGTCTGGCCAACTCGGTCGATCGTACGGGCGGCCTCCTCCACGGGCAAGCCGCGTTTAGAGGGTCGGGAGCGTCTGCCTCAGATCGTTTGCCGGTGCGAACAGGTCGCCCAACGCACTGATCCGTTCCAACACGGCCGGCGCGGTGAACACGAGAGAATCCCGGTCATGGGTACGAACAGCCGCCTCCAGTTCCTTCCAGGTCAGCGGCGTCGACACGGTTGGCTGCTCCCGGTCGCGCAGGGAATAGACGGCGATCGTCGTCTTGTGCTCGTCGTTCTGGCTCCAGTCGACGAAGACCCTGCCCGCACGCACCGCCTTCGCCATCGTCGAGACGACCTTTCCGTTCATCCGCCGCTCCAGCGTCTGTGCAACCGCATGCGCGAACGTCTTCGCGTCATCGAAGGTGACGGGTGTGTTGAGCGGCAGGTAGATCTGCAACCCCTTCGACCCGGACGTCTTGACCAGCGCATGCAGCCCGAACGGCTCGATCAAGTCGCGGATTGCGAGGGCGACCTCGCCGCAATCGAGGACGCCGGCGGGCGCTCCCGGGTCCAGGTCGAACACAACGGCAGTCGGGCGGCCGACATCGGGTACGCGCGACAACAGGGGATGCAGTTCGAGCGCCGCAAGATTCGCAACCCACACCAGCGTCGGCAGGTCGTCGACGAGGCAATAGTCAACATCACGGTGGCTGTCCTCGCTCCAGATCGAATACGTGCGGACCCACTCCGGCGCATGGGATGGGCATTGCTTCTCGAAGAAGAACGGCTGGTCGACCCCGTTGGGGTAGCGCTTCAGTGTCATAGGCCGCCCCGTGATGTGCGGCAACATTGCGCGCGCGATCTGCGTGTAATAGTCGATGACCCGGGCCTTGGTGAACCCCGCCGCCGGATAGAGCACCTTGCCCAGGTTCGACAGCGACAGCGTGCGCCCTTCAATCGTCACTTCTGTCCGCGTCCCCTGCGCCCCACCCATCGTCAAATCACCTCGGAAGCGGGCTTTCCCGGACGACATCGCGGGGATCTTTGTCGTCCCGCATCCCCTTGAACGACGGGTGGCGCAACGTCCCGTCACGCGTCCATTCAGTGAATTCGACCTCGCAGACGAGCCGGGGTTCGACAAATCGCGCATTGGCGACGGGTCCGTGGTCGGCAAAGGGAGTCGACTCGCGCCGCAGTACCTGGAGGCGGGCCGTAAGTTCTTCGAGCAGGCGGTCGGTGAAACCAGTGCCGACGCGCCCCGCCATGACCAGGTGCTGTGGGCCCTCGGTGGGCCTTCGATCGTAGTAGCCGAGCAGGAGCGCGCCGACCGTGCCGGAGCGAACGCCGGCTCCCGGGGTCCAACCGCAGATAACGAATTCCTGGCTCAGGTGATTCTTGATCTTCAGCCATGCCGCGGAGCGGACGCCCGGCTGGTAAATGCTGTCCAGGCGTTTCGCGACAACGCCCTCCAGGGCGAGCTGCTTGCTCGCCTCGAATGTCTCCCGGCCGGCTCCAGGCTCGCTCGGGGGCGTCTTCCATTGCGCGCCATCCAGCTTCAGCGCCTCCAGAAGGCCGCGACGATCCGAGTAGGGAAGATCCATCGTGGAATGGCTCCCGAGGTACAGGAGATCGAAGATGAAGTACGTCACCGGCGTCTCCACCAGGCGCACGTGGAGGTCGGCCTCTCGTTCGACGTTCATCCTGCTTTGGAGCGCCTGGAAGCTTGGGCGCCCGTCGGCTCCGAAGGCGACGATCTCACCGTCGAGAATCGCCGGCTGACCGCCGAGCGCCGGGCCGAGCGGCTGTAGCTCCGGGTAACGGCCCGTTATGTCGATAAGATTCCGGCTCTGCATTCTGAGCTTGTCGTCGCGGACGAAGCCGATCGCGCGGACACCATCCCACTTGAACTCGAAGGCGTAGCGATCCTCGGCCCGCGGCAGCCTGGCAGATGGCGTCGCCAGCATTGGCCGCACCTGGGAGGGCATCGGCTCGCCGGCCGGCGCCGACTGGCTGTCAGGGGTTGAAGTCGCCATTCTCCGGACCCCTCGCTCCCGCGAAGCCAAATCCGAGAACCCCAAGACATTGGCGCAGCGTCGCCGCTTCGCCACCCCGGGCCTTGCCGTCCAGGACACGCTGAGCAGCGCGGTCCAGGACGTAGAGTGCCGAGGGCGTGTCCATGTCGTCGTCCATTGTCGCCTGAAACTGGGCGCGCAGGACGAGATCTTCACCCTCGGCTGCCCCCTCCGCTGTTGCCGCCGTTTTGAGCCGTTGGTACCGATCCGCGAGCGCCGGGAGGGCACTGGCGCTGTAGTCCGCACTCTCCCGGTACTGATGACTGAGCAGGTAGAGCCGCAGGTGGTCGGCCTCAAAGTCTTCCATGAGGTCGCGCGCCAGCACCAGGTTGCCCAGTGACTTGCTCATCTTCACTCCGTCGAGCCGGACCATCCCGTTGTGCATCCACCAGCCGCAGAACGGCGCCTGGCCCGTGGCGCACTCCGCCTGCGCGATCTCGTTTTCGTGGTGGGGGAAGATCAGGTCCAGCCCGCCCCCGTGGATGTCGATCTGTTTGCCCAGGTGGGTTGTCGACATCGCGGTGCATTCGATACTCCAACCCGGGCGGCCGGGGCCCCACGGGCTCGGCCAGCTGGGATCGCCTGGGTCGACCTGCTGCCAGAGGAGGAAATCGAGCGGTCCACGCTTTTTGTACTCACGCTTCGATTCGGGGTTCTCCCGTGTCGCGAGCTCCTCAACGGTCACGCCATTCAGACGTCCGTATCCCGCAAACTTCGCCGCCTCGAAGAAGACATCGCCGTCGACAACATAGCCACAGCCATTGGCGATAATCTTCTCCGTCGTCGCGATCACCTCCGCGATGTGCTGGGTCGCAAATGGATATGCGCTCGGTCGCAACACATTCAGGCGATCCAGGTCGCGACGCAAGATCGCATCGTTCTCGTCCCGGATTTGCGAGATCGGCCGCCCGCCCTGCCGCTTCGAGACCATGATCATGTCGTCGTCGATGTCCGTGAGATTCTGGACGTATTTGACCTCATACCCCGACCAGGTGAGGTACCGCCGCAACGCGTCGAACTGCACGTAGGAGAAGGCATGCCCCAAATGCGTCACGTCATACGGGGTGACGCCACAGACATACATGCGAACCTTGCCGGGCTCGAGCGAACGAAACTCGCTCTTCTTGCCGCCGAGCGATGAATACAACCTGAGCGTCACGGGCTACTCCGGGGGAGGTTGGCGACAGCGTAGCAGAGCTTCGAGAAGCCGCCCATTGACCATCCGCGCATCATTGGGTGGGCTATACACAACGCCTGCAAAATCGGCAAAGGCCCTTTCCGCAACCACTCGATCGGCGAATCGTGGGGCCCACGAAGGCCGCCCGCCGCGGCCATTGGCGCGCGTAGGGCGGCTTACACGGCCTACGACAATCCGTGGTCTGTGCCGATAGTAGGGTTGTCCTAACGAAAGTCAGCGATTATGTTTCATGCTTCTGTTAGGAATATTACACAGGACTCACGATGCCAATCTCCCAGCATCGGATGGCCCTGGCGCCTCTCTTTGTCGCCGTTATTGCCGTCCTCTTCATCTCCGGATCGACCGTGTACGCAGGCAGGCGGCCTGTTCATGCACATGCCGCGCCACCACCAATGGTCGCTATTACCAGCACTACTCCCGAAATAGCCAGACCAATTGAGCCTAACCCCACCATCATGGGGCCCCTGGCGCCGGAACCGACACCCACGCCCGCAGCTTCCGCAATCGATGTCCAGGCACCGGTGATTGTCCCTTCCGCGGGGGACGAGGAACCTGACGTCCATGCGGCCTCCCTCGGCGGACCAACCGTACTCGGACCGCAACTTTCAATCGCGACGGTCGCTCTGAGCCACGTCGGGACCTATGGCGGCCAGTGCTGGATCTTTATGCAACACGTGGTTCACGAGGCCACCGGGCGCACCGTCGGCACCAACTACCTCAAGGGCTTCCAGGTCGCCGGCGCGTCTGAAGTATCGCTCGCCGATGCGGGGCCGGGGGACATCATCCAGATCCTCGACAACAGGTACACGACCGCGGATGCCGACTACGCCGGCCTGCACTCTTCCATCGTGATCGAGAACCACAACGACGGTTCGTTCACGGTTGTCTCGTCAAACGTGGACTGGGACGGCATGGTGCGACTCGATACGAAATACCGCCCGGAAAACGCCGTGAAGCAGATGCCGTGGCTCTCGATCCACGTGTTCCACGTGCCCCAAACGCCGGCCGGTACCGCCAGCAGGGTCCCCTAGCCTGCCTCTTCAGCGGTTAGCCACCTGCCACGGATCGTCATGGAAAAGTCGCCAGGAAGCTCCCAATTCTCTCTTTCGGTGGTTTTCCTTACCGCTACCCCGGGTTACGGTGCCGAAGTTGCCGGTCGTCAGACCGCCTCAGGGAGTCCTATGACGATTCGCCCACGATGGACCGCCCTGGTCGTCGCACTCGCAGTAACGCTAGTCGTCCTGGCGCGGCCCGCCGGTCATGCGGCGGCCGAAGTGCCGTCGCTCAACCCCAACGCCAGCGTGGCGATGACCGCCCTCAGGTACGATGGCACCTACCAGGGCGAGTGCTGGGGGTTCGTAAAGCGAGTTGTTCGCGAGGCCACCGGCCAACAGATGGGTTTCGATTACCGGCAGGGCTTCTTCGATGGCGGTGCGATTGAGGTCACCCTCGCAGACGCGCAGGTCGGCGATGTTATCCAGTTCACCGATGACAGCAACACCGGGCCCTGGGCTGACTACCCCGGATTGCACACAACGATCATCCTCCAGCGGACCTCCGCGAGCGCCTTCAACGTCATAGACTCCAACTCGCAGTTCGACGGCATCGTCCGCATTCGGCAGGGCTACGACCCGGTCAATGAGGCAGCGATGAAGGGGCTCTCGTTCCACATCTATCGTTTCCCCGGCGGCGGCACTTCGACTGCGCCCGCGGGGCAGACGCTGAGCACGCCGGCATTGAGCCAGCAAACCCCCGCGACCGTCGCGACCCCGAACGACTGCCTGAACCTCCGCGACAAAGGTGACCCGTCAGCAAGCATCCTTGCGTGCATGCCCGACGGCACCACCCTCGCGTTGACCGGCGGTCAGACCCAGAACGGTGGACGCACCTGGGCGAACGTGGTCACCCCATACGGAACGGGATGGGTCGCCGCGGAGTACCTTGCTCCGGTCACGCCGGCGAGCGCCGACGAACCTGCCAGCCAGTCTTAGGCGACCTCAAGCCGGCCGGAAACTGAGTCCCCGACCCCCTGTCGCTTCTCCCTCACCCACGATCGTTGGGCGGTTGACGTCGCCCCCCTATGAGCCGACCGGCGGGATGAGCCGACAATCACGACAAGCACAGGGCATTCGGAGGCTGGACCGGGATTCCCCGTGGGCGTTGGCCCACCCCACCCGTAGAGATTCCCCGGCACTACCGTCTCAGGGCTCACCTGGGCATCTGCCTATAATCGAGGACGCATGCATCGCGACCTGCTTCGTTCGCTGCCGCTGAGCCGACGCCTGGGAACAGCGCTCGGCCTGTTTGTCGTCGCGATCGCAACCGGCACCGGCGGCTACATGCTGCTCTCGGGAATGACGTTCGTAGACGCGCTCTACCAGACCGTCACGACGCTGAGCACCGTCGGCTTCCGTGAACTCAAGCCCTTTGGGACGGCCGAGAAACTGTTCACCATCTGTCTCATCCTGGTCGGGGTCGGGACGGTGCTCTACACGCTGACCCTCATCGTCGAAGAGGCTCTCGAAGGCGATCTACGCGGCAGGTTCTACATCAGGAGGATGGAGTTGGAAATCGAAAAATTGCGCGGCCACTACATCCTTTGCGGCTTTGGGCGGGTCGGCCACGAAATTGCGCGGGAGCTCAAGGAGCGAGAGGTGCCCTTCGTCATCATCGAGCGGACACCGGAAGTCTCGGCCTACGCTCGCGCGGCGGGTTACCTCGTCGTCGAGGGCGACGCGACCCATGAAGAGGTGCTCGTAGCAGCCGGTCTCCGCGAGGCCCACAGCCTCCTGGCGGCGAGTGACTCTGACGCCAACAACACCTACATCACCCTCACGGCGAGGGCGATCAATTCGAAGTGCTTCATCGTGGGCCGCGTCTCCGACCCGAACAACGAGGAGAAACTCCGCCTCGCCGGCGCGGATCGGATCCTCTCTCTGTACAGCATGGGTGGGCGCCGGATGGTCCTCTCAGCCCTGCAGCCACTTGCGGCCGATTTCATGGATACGATCGCCAGTGGGCGCCACGGCGACCTGCTGCTCACGGAATTCCAGGTGGATCAGTCGACCGGGCTGGCAGGCTCCCTGTGCGGAGCGCTCATCGAGGGCGCCCATAACGCGACCGTCCTTGGCATTCGGAATGCATCGGGCGTTCTTGCAGTGGGCCCGAAGCCAGATACGCCCCTCCACGAGGGTGACATCGTGATCGTCCTCGCTGAAGAGGCTGACATCTCCCGTATCAATCGCGAAAACGGCCACCGGGGCGACTAGCCGCTGCCGCAAAGCATCGGCTGCGCGCCGGTGAGCCGCACGAGGTCTTCCACGCCGATCCGCACGTCAAGTCCTCGCTGACCCGCGCTCACGAGGATCTCCGGTTCACCGAGCGCTCGCCGATCGATGTACACAGGGAACCCTTTCCCTATTAATGCAAGTGCACCGATCCCACCGACTTGCAGTCCGGTGTATCGCTCAGCATCCCGATGCGATGCCATGCGGAGCTTCTTCAGGCCGAGGCCGGCTGCCAACACCTTTAGGTCGACCTCCCCGGTCGAAGGCATCATCACGAGGAGAGGCTTCCCGCTGGGCGGGTCCAGTTCCACGACCAACGTCTTATAGACCAGGTGGGGCGGGAGGCCAGTATCGGAAGCGACACCATCGGCCGAGCGGATGGACGGATCGAACTGAACGATCTCGTGCGCGATGCGCCGCTGCTCGAGAATCCGCACTGCCAGCGGCTTTGACGCCACCACGCGCGATCCCCCTAAAGGTGAGTCGTCACGCCGCCATCGACGTGGAACACCTGGCCACTGAGATATCCGGCCGCATCCGACGCGAGTAGCACAGCGAGCGCCCCCACGTCTTCGCCACGACCGAAGCGGCGCATCGGGATGAAACGCATCAATAGGTTCTGGCCGATCTCGTCAGGGCCGCGGCCCGGCGTCCAGTCCATCCAGCCGGTAGAAATGCAGTTGGCTGTCGCGTTGCGTGCACCCAGCTCCTGGCTGAGGCCCAGCATCAGCCCAACGACACCCGCCTTGGCCGCGCCATACGCCACTCCATGATCGATGCCTCGATCGCCGAAGATGCTGTTGACGAAGATGAGGCGAGCGGTCACCCCATCCCGGAGCTCTTTGACGAACGAGCGGGCAGCGTAGAAAGCGCCCGCCAGGTTGACCTGGTGGATGCGCGCGAAATCTGCATCGCTCGTCTGCTCGATCGGCTTCCACAGCGGGGCATCACCGTTGTAGACGAGGATGGTCGGGCTACCGAATTCCTTGATGAGCTGCTTCAACCCGACCTGGACATTTGTGGGCAAGGAGACGTCCCAGCCTTGCGAGAACGTCGCCCGGCCGGCCTTCGCGACCGCCTGGCTAATCCGCTTTGCCTCCATGACTTCGTCGCCATCAAGCGTGGCGGAGGCAACGGCGACATCCGCCCCGGCCTCCGCCAGGGCAAGCGCGATCGAGCGCCCTGCGGGATTCCCGGCGCCCACAACCAGCGCCTTCTTTCCCGGGAGATCGAATCCCGGTTTCCGGTCCCATTCAGGCATGAGTCCCCACCCCTGCTGCGTCTGGGAGGTAACCGGTCGGCGCGATACCGCCGGCGAGGCCAGCTCCGTCGATGATGAACGACTCTCCCGTGATGTAACCTGCCGCCTCCGAGCAGAGGAACACGGCCAGGGGCCCGAGCTCCCACGCCTCGCCCAGCCTCCGCACGGTGATGAACCGGCCACGCTGCTTGCGCATGGCCTCTTCCTCTTCATTCTCGGCGGGCCTCTGCGAGACGAACCCCGGGACAATGCAGTTCACCCGGATGTTGTCGCCGACCAGGGCGCCGGAGAGACTTTTCGTCAGCGAAATGACCCCGGCCTTCGCGGCCGCGTAGCCGATTGAGTTTGCGCTGGCGCGGAGCGCGGTCCCGCTCGCGACGTTCAGAATGACGCCACCCTGGTCCTGCTCCCGGAGCACGCGTATCGCGGCTCTGGAGCAGTAGAAGGTGCTGAACAGGTTGACTTCGATGGTATCCAGCCAATCAGCGTCGTCGAGCTCCCAGACGCGGGAACCCGCGCCCCGCCGGTCGCCAATGCCGGCGTTGTTGAGCATGATGTCGAGCCGGCCGAAGTGCTTCACCGTCTGCTCGACGAGGTTGTCGCACTGATCGCTCTTCTGAACGTTCGTCGGGACGATGAGCGGCTTCCGCCCGCAATGCGCTTCGATCTCAGCGGCCGCCGACTCGAGTTGCGATACCGTGCGGCTCGCGATGCAGACGTCGGCTCCCGCTTCAGCGAGTGAAATCGCCATCGCCTTGCCGAGCCCCCGGCTACCGCCAGTGATGATCGCGACACGACGCGGCGGGCCGTCCAGGCGCAGTTTCTCAAGCACCATCTGGTTCAGCGCTCCTTCGGCTTCATTGCGCCCGGTCCGGGCGGCAGTGCTCAGGCTACGCGAATCATCGCGATCGTCAACGTGAGTGCCGCGACTGCCCAGCGATAGTAGACGAAGGGCATCATGCTCCCCCTGCGGAGATACCCAAGGAGCAGATGGATTACAAGGAACCCGACGACCGCCGAGCAGACGAACCCGATCGCCAGCTCATCCCACTCCCGTCCTGAAACCCCGGCGAGGTCCTTCGCTTTCAGGAGAGCGGCGCCGAGGAATGCTGGTGTTCCCAGCAGGAACGCGAAGCGAGCGGCGCTGTCGCGATCGAGACCCCGGAAGAGCCCGGCGCTCATCGTCGCACCGGAACGCGACACGCCGGGCACGAGAGCGCAGGCCTGGGCGATGCCGATGATGACCGCATCCTTCACCCCGACCGTCCCCATGGCGCGACTCCTGCTCCCGAGCCGGTCGGCGAGGAGAAGGATGACGCCGAAGATCGCGAACGTTCCCGCAACCAGCCACGGCTGCCGCACGTTGTTCTCAAACCAGGTGTCCAGGAAGAACCCGACGATCGCCGCCGGCACCGAGCCCAGTGCCAGCAGCCAGAGAAGCTGGCTCTCCGGCCGGTAGGCCCCCATGTGTAACTGGTGCTTCCCCAGGTCACGCAGCCCGGAAACCACCATCCGCAGCCAGTCGCGCCAGAAGTAGACCAGGACGGCGAGCAGAGTGCCGACGTGGAGGCCCACATCGAAGGACAGCCCCTGGTCGGGCCAGTTGAAGAGACGGGGAATGAGGATGAGGTGTCCGGACGAGGAGACGGGCAGGAATTCCGTGAGCCCCTGGACAATTCCGAGGATGGCAGCGCGAACAAGGTCCATTCGACGGAGCTTGGTTGCGCGAATATCTACAGGCAACCAGCCCCTGGACCCGTCCTACAGTGAGCTCTTCGGCGGTCCTTCAAGGCTCCGCCACGAGACGTTCAGCGGCAGACCGCCGGCCAGCTCAGCTTCGCGAAGAGCGAACCGCTGTTGTGCTTCGGGCAGGCCTCTCAGCAGGTGGCGTGGATCGAGGCTCACCGTGATCGCGAGCGCCTGGTGGCGCGCGATAAGCCCGCAGAACGCTTCGAAGACCGCGGCGCGGTCCAGGTAGTTCTCGAACACGAACAGCGAAAGATCCGCGAGTGACTCGTGGTCTTCCGCGACGACAAGGCGGTCGTAGGCAGCGCCGAGCCAGTCGGCGACCCGCTCCCAGGCGCCGGCGGCTTCCGCGCAACGGCGCGCTTCAAGCGCCTCCAGGGTCGAAAAGAGCATGACGAGGAACGTTGGCAGCCGTCGCCGTTCGTAGCCCAGGACCGCGACCTCCACCCAGCGCGACCCCTCGTGGCAGCTGGCGTCGCCGCGCTGCACGGGTATCGCACCGGCAAGCTCGTTCGCCTCGGTATCGGGCAGCGTGCCGATCCAGTCTTCGATAGTCGCCTGTGGGACCTCATGGAGGTTGATGACGCTCAGGGCAGCCAGGCGGTTTGCGGGGGCGCCGTCCTGCACCTCGGCGATCAGCTCGGGGGTGGAGAGCCGGCGAAAGCCGGCCTGCAGCGCCTCCCAGCCACGATATTCCGGCGGAATTTTTCGTGTCACGGAGACGAGGATACTACCCGCTCGCCGGAGGGCGACGCCGGCACGATGCTAGAATCGGCACATGGAATCAGATGCCTTCCGGCGCCACCGCAGACTGCGAGCCACCTCCGCCATGCGAGGTCTCGTACGCGAGGCTGAGTTGACCCCCGGCCACCTCATCTACCCGCTGTTCGTCGAGGCGGGTCTCCGCGGCCGTGCGCCGATCGGGGCGATGCCTGGCCAGGACCGCCTCGGCCTCGATGCTCTCGCTGCTGAGGCAGGCGACCTCGCCCGGCTCCGCGTCCCTGCCGTGCTCCTCTTCGGCCTGCCCGCCACCAAGGACGAGGAGGGCAGTGGAGCGTGGGCGCGAGACGGCATCGTCCAGCAGGCCATCGGCCGCCTCAAGGACGCTAACCCCGAGCTCCTGGTCATCGGTGATGTCTGCCTCTGCGAGTACACGAGCCACGGCCATTGCGGAGTCGTCCGGCCCGATGGGTCGGTGGATAACGATGCAAGCCTCCCCCTCCTCGCGGAAACCTCGGTGAGCCTCGCGGAAGCCGGCTGCGACATCATCGCCCC
>Ga0153916_10003521_pt1 | contig 11668 bp, 7 predicted proteins | sample Opewatmetagenome_FD_109642 | JGI IMG/M metagenome (GOLD analysis project Ga0153916, IMG submission 109642) | Freshwater wetland microbial communities from Ohio, USA - Open water 3 Core 3 Depth 4 metaG | ecosystem: Environmental > Aquatic > Freshwater > Wetlands | place: USA: Ohio, Lake Erie, Old...
GGGTGCCGTTGAGCAATACGGTTAACGCGAAATACGAAACAACGCCAATGCTCGCCATCAGGGACAGCAACACAAAGGCATAGCTGAGTAGGCGAAGGAAGGCGAGTACGGTGTAACGCCGGTAGTGTCTAAGAATCTCATCTTTAAGACGCGGGCCGGTATGCGTGAAATCCGCGATCGATTTCACGCCGAGTGCAAGGGCAAAGATCAGTGCAGCCGTTGCCACCGCGCTTATCCCGAGCATCACGTCTGACTGTGTCTGCGAAAGAGCAGCGGTCATACCGCCACCCGCAACCACACCGAGCGCCGCCAGGTAGATGCGGTTACGGCGCTTCTCGGCGGGGCGCGCGGTTGGGGTCCATTTCGCTGCGCGCTGTCCGGCCATTTCGCCCAGGGTGGTTGCGATTCGCACCAGATAAAAGCGCAGGCGCGCTCCGCTGAACGCAAAGCCCAGCGACAGCAGGTATTGGGATAGTTTGCGCCACTGATAAAGCGGTATCCCTGTGCGCAGGTGCTGGGACATTACGCCCGTGCGCGCGCGCTGGTAGGCCTTGCGCAAGACATAGCTGAAATTGAGCCGCTCCGGGTCGACGTAGTGGTACTGCAGCACACCCGGGACATACATGAGGCGCTCACCGCCTGACAGCGCGCGTTCGACGAACACGCTGTCTTCGCCCCCGCCCAGATCGTGCCCGCGCGGGCCCAACTCAGTCGGAAACGCTCCGACACGATCGAAAACCTCTCCGCGCAAGAACAGGTTGCCGCCACCAGGAGTGGCATCGCCTGGCGTCAGTTCGCGCGGTGTCGGGCCACCGTCGCTACGGGGAATGGGTAGCGGCCGAATTCTGTATGGACCCTCGTCATGAACCCAATGGGGCTCGGTGCCATCCCACTCCGGCAGAATGCGCCCGCAGAACATCGTGGCATCAGGGTAGGTTTCCGCCGCGCGGCAAATCTCCACCAGGTAATTCTCATCGACGCGGTGGTCATCGTCCACGAAGGTGACCACGTCGCTTGATCGGACGCGCGGTATGGCCGTGTTGAGCGCGAAAGATTTGCCGGGACGCGGCTCGGCGAACCAGTCGAGCGCGAGACGCGAAGTATCGCCACTACCTGCCTGCTTTTCTGCCTCTAGTACGGCATGCGTTGTGTCGGTGCATGCGTTGGCTGCCACCAGGATCTTGACCTGCCACCTGAGGGGTCGCCGCGCCGCTTGCAGCGACGCCAGCGCGCGGCGCAGCAGGGCGGCGCGATTGTGGGTGCAGATCAGGACGGTGAGTGTTTTGGTCACGCCAGTTGTCTTTCTTCGCCGTGCCGCTTGCTCGAAAGCAGCGCGAAACGGAGCGATACACGTTGCCGCGCAGCGAACCATGGCATGGTCATTTAAGCGGCCCTGTCCTGGGGCGCAGGGCCGAAAGCCCAGCCCGTAATCTGGCCGACAAAGTAGGCGATATTCATTTCCTTGCGCAATGTGCTGTTCTTCCCCTGGGCACGGAACTGCGCCCATGCTGCGGCGATGGCGCGAAACAGCTGGCCGTAAATATACTTGGGCGGGACGCGGGATGCGCGGCCGCGCCGGCGCGCGGCCTCCATATAGCCTTGCCGGTAGTGCAGTTCGAGAAAATATCGGCGATCGATTTTAAGCGCCTGGATACGGTGGAAGACTACTGCATCCGGGGCCCACCTGATCGTGTGCCCGAGTCGCACAAGTTGGCGGTAGAGTTCGGTGTCCTCACCGCCGAGGTTGATGTTGCCGCGGCGTCCGAGCATCGGGTCGAATCCCCCGAGCTGTCGGAGCGTTTCGACGCGGTACGCAGCGTTGCCGGTGAACGTGGGTGTACTCGGGCTGGACAGCGGCTTTCCCTCCGGACCGTGGTCGAGTTTGCCCAGGAAGCCGAGGAGTTCGTCCTGCAGCCAAGCCGGCCGCGCCACGCCCTCGAACATGACCTCGATGCGGCCGCCTATCGCATCCGGCGCGTGGTCGATGAGTGTCTTCTCCATCGCCGCCAGCCAGTCGGAAGCCGGCGTCTCATCGTCGTCGATGAACAGCAGGAAGGTGCCGTGAGCTTCGCTCAATGCACGATTTCGGGCGTTGGCAATCCCGAGTTTTGCTTCGTGCACGACGCGCACTGGTTGCCCTGCGGCATGCCACGCACTTGAGCTGAGCAGAGCGGGCGTCTCGTCCGTGCTGGCATTGTCGATCACGAAGAATTCGAATGGCCGGTTCGGCGGTGTCAGATCCGCCAGATCCCGCAGCGTGCGCGCCAAGCGGTCGGCGTGATTGTGCGTGCACAGGGCAAGGGTCAGGAAGGGTGCTGGCGCCATGGTGTTATCGTTTCAGAGACCGAAGCGCGCCGCAAAGCGCGCGGCGTAATAACCCAGAGCGTGGCCCACGGAGCCATCGTTGGTGCCCAGTGCGACCTTGCGCGCCAGCATCGCGGGTGTGTCCGTACCGAAGACGTCCAGCCGGCGCACCTGGAGCAGATCCACCTCGCCTGGCCGGTTGAAGCCCGGCTGCACCGAGAACGCGGCTTCGTAGCCGGCAGCCTTGGCTGCGGCCAGCACGCGCTCATTCAGCTGGCCGTAGGGATAGGCCAAGTAGGAAATCGGCTCCCCCATGAGTTGTTCCAGGTCACGTTTTGAGCCCTCGAGTTCCTCGCGCAGCCGGACGTCATCGAGCTCGGTGAGCTTAACGTGATGGCGCGAATGGGAGTGGAAGGCCATGCCGTTGCTGCGCATCTCTTTGATGTGGGCCTCGCCGAGCAGTGCATAGGTGGCACCGGTGGGATTTTCGTCCCGGCTCCACTCATCCTGGGCGCCGATCAATCCACTGACCAAGAATACTGTCGCCGGCCAGCCCATTTCACGTAGCAGCGGGTAGGCATGCTCATACACGCCGAGGAACCCGTCATCGAAGGTGAGCAGGAAGCTGCCGGGCGGCAGGGGAGTGCGGCCCTGCAGCCAGCCCACGAAGTCCTCGATTCGCACGGGGTGCATGCGTCTGGCTGCGAGCGCGCGCATATGCTCTGCAAACGTCTCTGGGCTAATGCAGTATTTGCGCTCCCAGGCGTTCCGCGCTACCCCGACGCGGTGATACATGAGCGCGATGACGCGCTGCGTGTTCATGCTGCGCCCCTCGCTTTACCGGAGAGCCAAGAGAATCCAGGCAGAACACCCCGCAGTCTGTTCATACAACGGCTCCTGCGCACGTCAGCCCCCCACCCGATCGATGGTACAAACCAAAGCCCGATGCAGGGAAAGGGGGAGCAGGCTTGGGAGCATGCATGTCCAATCTTTTGCACTTCCATAGCCGTTCTTCATGACCATGCGAAAGATTTCTCGTGCGGGCTCCATCTCCCGGTGCCAGTAACATGCGTACCCTTTGGCGAGCAACATGCCGTCAGTGATCTCGCGGACACGCCGGCGACCCAATTGCGCAGCAATCTCGGGCCGTTCCTTAAGAAATGCCTGCTGTACCAGCCAATGGTTACGGGCGACTCTGGCAGGGTTGGCCGTTGCCCGCTCGCCCTCATGATGGTGGTAATAGGCAAGCACCTCCGGTACGCGCACAATTTTATGGCGGGTGCCGATGCGCAGCCAGAGTAGAAAGTCTTCCGAGGTCGGGTAACGTGGATCGAACCCACGTGCCTCGTCGATTGCCCAGCGGCGGGTGAGTGCAGCGTGGATCGGCCAGCGGCAATTTTGCAGGAGCACTTCAACCTTGGTTGGGTTCTCGTACTCTGGTGGAATGAAAGGTTCGCCCCTGTCGCCGGGCAGGCCGAGATTTTGCCACCCGCAGTAAGCGAGTGCCGCACCCGGGTTGGCTTCCAGCGTTAGAAAGAGCCGTTCAAGCGCTTCGGGTGACCAGGTGTCGTCCGCGTCCAGAAATGCCACGTAGCCGCCTTGGGCAAGAGACAGGCCACGATTGCGGGCTGCGCACACACCTTGGTTAGGCTGTGTTTCAATCTTCAAGCGCGGGTCGTCGATCTTTCTGAGAAGCTGCAGGCTCTCATCGCGTGAGCCGTCGTCAATCACGATTAACTCAAGCGCGCGATGAGTCTGACCGAGGGCACTCGCCACGCTGTCCGCAACGGTGTGCTCCGCGTTGTAACAGGGCATGATGACCGAGATCAGGGAGGAGGACGGGTCGCCGGCGCGCATCATTTGTACCCGTATTTCTCCATTTCCCCGCCTACGACCTTGAGCATGCGCCGCCGTTCGAGGAATGACAGAGGCTGGTCGTGTTCGGCTTGCCAGTCCACGCGGCTTTTTCCGGCGAAATCGGCGGGCAGTGAGACGCCGAGATAGTTGACCAGTTCGTCCATGATCCGGGGCGAACCCAACAGATCTTCATAGCGGATTCGGTAACCGAAATCTGCTGCGCGAAACTCGGCCGCGAGTCGCCGCCAATGGTTGGAGTAATACGTCACGGGATCCGCATTTCCGTGATGCCCCATCCAGCTACGCCGCTTGATGGAGGTGAGGCAATCGGAAGGATTGCGGACGAGGAACACGAATTTGGCCTCGGGGTAGAGACGCCGCACGAAACGTGCAGTGTCAACGCCAGATTGAACCTCCTTGACCCCCCAGTTCATGTAACCCAACTCTGCGGCAGGGGTGCCATAGGATCCCTCCAGGCAACCGCGAAGTGACTGTAGGAAGGTCCCCAGTGGCGGATTCAGGCAGGCCACCCACTTGTGCACACTGTCTTTGCCGGTAAGCCGAAGCTGCTGATACTGCTCTGCGCCGTTGCCGCCAAATCCATGCTTAAAGTGTTCCCCTCCGGGGCCGAGCATTTGCGCGTAGCGTTCCAGTGCGTCGGCAAAATTGTCGAGCGCGCCTCCTGCTTCGCCCCAGATGAGCGCTTCACCGGAAGCGGTAATCATGCGTTGCAGCAGCGTACTGCCGGAGCGCCAGCCGGCGGAAAAAATAAAAATTGGCTTGCTCATTTCGAGGTTCCAGGCACGTTGGCGGGGCCGGACCTCGGCGGTTCCTTGATGCGAATCAGCTGGTCTGCCGCGACCTTGCTCAATTCCTGGGTGACGCCACTGGGCCACAGTATTTTCAGCTTCTCAATCTGCGTGTACTTAGCCAGGCCGAAATGCAGTCGTTGAAAATTTTGCCCCCGGTTGTGCACGCCGCCATCTTGGACGCGCACTTGCGTGATGCCGCCTGCCGTAACGTAAACCCGGGCTCCGATTCCATCTCGGTTTGAGACCGTGCCTTCCAGATCGATCTCGATCCAGTGGTTGCCGTTCCCGCGGTTGTGGTAGAGGTGGTAAGTGCCGACCTCGGACGGCGGTCCCTCGCTGCGGCCCATGCTGCCACCGGTGGCGACGAGTAGATCGAGAAATCCGTCGCCATCAAAATCGGTGGTCGTGACCGAATCACCTATGCCTGTGGGTCCTCCGGCTGCGCCACCCGCGCCCCGGACGACGTCGAAATGACCGTCTCCGCGATTGAGCAGCAGCAGATTTTCTTGTTTGCCGATTTCGCCGGAACCTACCACGAACAGATCAAGGTGCATGTCGTTGTCGAAGTCGCCGGCGACCACGTTCACCGCCGCGATTGGGCGGGCGTTCACACCGCGTTTGTCACCTTCTTCCACCAGCTTGCCATTCCGATTCATGAATAGCCGCGCCGGTGCTTCCTCAGGAGCGACGCTTGCCCCAATCGGCTGCAAATCCGTAATCGGCCTCGACGACGTCATGGTGACCGCCACTTCCTGATATTTCGAGCCGCTACTGGCCAACAGATCCCGCGCACCGGACACGAAAACCTGCCATCGATCAGGCGCGATCTGCCCCACATAGAGGCCAGCCTGTGCGCCGGGTTGATGCGAGGCAGTGCCTTTCGCGTGCGCTGTTTCCGGCGACAGGGTGAGTGCAAAACTGTCCGGGCGCATGCCTTGGGCGCCGACGTGGATCTGCTCTGCCTTGAGCCAGTCAGAAGGCCAAACCGGGGCGACGTTGAAACTGATGTGACCGGACGTGCGGAAGCTAAAACCGATGGGCTTGTCGATGTTTGCCTGAGTCAGCACCGTGTCTGCGATCACCTGATTGGTGCTCCGCCGGCCGAATGCGACAGGACCGGGAGGATTTCTGCGGGCAAGATAAAGATCGATGAAGCCATCGTTGTCGAAATCGCCGGCCGCAATGTCTTCGAATGCGGTTTGGGGAAGAGGGGCCGACGCTCGCAGCGGTTGCGTCGCCGTGTCGAAGAACTGCGCCGTCAGCGTGTGCGCGGAGACTCGGCATATCACATCGGAGCGGCTGTCCGGACGCAGGGCGGTCAGGACGCAGAACGGCGCCGTCCTGGACGCGAACTGCAGCGTGTCATCCGAGGCCAGGAACTTGCCGGCGTGTTGAATGAATACGAATGGCGGCACCACTTTGTCGAAGCGCGTTTCCGCTCCCTGCAACAGGTCGAGTTGACCGTCGCCGTTGAGGTCGACCCACAGGGGCATGCGGGTGCGGCCCAGGACGTTGGCGACGCCGGCCGTCGCCGCGATGTCTTCGAAGCGCGTGCCTCGATTGAGAAAGAGGTGTTTCGCCTCCTCACCCACGCCGTGAGCGGCACCCGCCAACAGGACCAGATCCTGGCGACCGTCGTTGTTAAAGTCTGCCCAGGCGGCGCCGTGTTTGTCACCCGTCAGATCCTTGGGGCTGAAAAACTGCTTAGTCACATCGGCGAAGCGCCCTTTGCCGAGATTGCGAAACAGCTTGGCGTCGTTCAGGTGATCGGTCAGGTAGAGATCCGGCAGGCCGTCACCGTCAAAATCACCCCATGCGGCGCCGTAGGTTACGCCGACGTAGGAGATCCCGGAGTACGGGGTGACGTCTTCAAACAGGGTGTCAGTTCTGGGGGTGCTTTTCCACCAGACCACCCCAATGGCTAGAGCGGCGGCGCCGAGGGCCCATATACCGTAGCGCAGCCACTTTTGAATCCTGCCCTTGGCAATCATTTTGATCTCCACCAGTATTTTCTTTGTCCCAACAAATTACCCGGCTCATCCACTGCATCTCAACTGGGTTCGCGCGAAACCGGAATGGTCAACTCGGCGAGACGGAGAGTCTTTCGCCAGCGATTGGCCTCGCTCTTGAGAAGTTGCGGCGGGTAGAGCAGAAAGAGTGTGGCGTAAGCGGCGAGCCCCGCTCCGCCCACGATGACTGCGTTCAGCAAGGGTGGCATCGCGGGCTGCCATTCCCGTAAGAACGTGTGTGTTGCAAAGAGCGTGGCGGCTTCTACGGCGCAGAGCCCCACTAGGGGAGCGAGGGCGGCAAAGAGATGTTTCCATCCATATCGAAGCGAATCCAGCGCGAGCCCCCCCAGCCGTATGCCAAGATAAGCCGATGCCGCTACTGCGGCCCACGCCACGCCATTGATCCCATATCGAATTGCAAACGCGGCACCGCTCCATGCGAGGATGACCGCCTGCAGTTGCAGCACGCTTTCTCGGCCCAGTCGGTTGCGCGCGCCCGCAACCGCACCGGAACTGATTTCGAGACAGCGAAACGGCGCTGCCAAACACAGGATAGCCAGGGGCGCTGCGGTTTCGCGCCAATGGGAGCCAAATACGCCGACGATCAGCGGTTCGGCAATCCATGCCAATGCCAGATAGACAGGAAGGGTGTATAGACTAAGGAGGATTAAGGTTCGAAGGTAGAGATAGCGAGATTGATCGATGTTGTCTTGTGCTTGGGACAGGGCGCGGAAAACCGTTTGATAGGCAGCGCCGCCGAGCATTTTTACCGGCATCGCGGCGAGACTGTCGGCCTTGTTGTAGAGACCGACCAGCGCCGCCCCGGATATCTTGGTGATGACGAAGTTGTAGCTTTGGTTGCGAAAATAAACCAGTAACTCGTTCAAAACATTCTTGGTGCCGTAACCACCGAGCGACCGTATTGATTCACGCGCAAGACACAGGGTCGGGCGCCATGGAGCGCGGAACCAAAACAGCACAGTGCTGAGCAACGCAGAAAACAACCCCCCAAGCACGAGGCTCCATACGCCATGACCGGTGGCGGCGAGAGCAACGCTGATGATGCCCGATGCCACAACGGCGATGAAACTGACGATGGCAATTTCCTTGAAACGCATCGCTCGCCGTAACCGGATGCCGGGCTGGGTGGAGAACGGGCGAATGAGGAAAGTGAGGGCTGAAACGCGCACCAGGGGTTCATACAATGGATTTTCAAACCAGTTGGCGAACGCCGGAGCGATCAGAAAAAATACGCTAAAGATCACGACGCCCATGACGAGCTGGACAGTAAACACCGATTGGAGATCTTTTTCGCGTATTTCCTTGGCTTGGACGAGCGCCTCTCCCATGCCGCCGCTGGCAATCATGCCCACGAAGCCGGTGAATATCTGGACCGTCACCAGCAAGCCGAAGTCGCCGGGGACCAGCAGCCGCGCCAAGGCAACGCCAAATGCAAATTGCAGCAGTTGCCCTCCCACGCTGCCGGTGAAGAGCCATTTGGTTCCATGCCGTATGCTGTCCCCGAGATTCATGAGCCGGCTCCGCAGGGAGCGCTAACGGAGCCGCGGCGCAAAATGCGGGTTTCCTATAGGGCGCTGGGTGAACGGTTGCCGATTGAACGAGGCAGCAATTGTGAAAGACCCTTTATTCGATGGTTCATTTTTTTGGGAACACTGTCGGACGGGCGGACAGCGCGTCAAGCTTTCAACGCCAACGCACCCCACGCCCATTCCCGCCAGACGCACGCGCCCGTGCAAACCAGGCGCTTTGCTGTGAGAAACCGGAATTATACCCCCGAGCGTTTCCGGAAAAGAGCAAAGCTTATGCCAGGGTCAAGTATGTGCCTCGAGGGCTTTTTACCACGTACCCCGAGTGGCGGGCAGGCCTCGCGCCTTGGCCAAAAATGTTTGCTGCACCGGGAGCAACGTGCATTCAACAGAATCGCCGAATTGTCATCACGGCTGGGCGTGGCTTATGCGGCGGACCTCCCGCACTAATACCGATTTTCGTCATGCCGCCCCTTCGGGCACGAAACCTGCTCATGTTGCTTCCCACAGGGCCCCCTTAACTGCTCGTCAATCCGGCAGTACGGGGCGGGCTCCCAACAACAATAAGCTTGAGAACGTGATTGCGAAGCACTATGAGAGCGGATATGAGCGCGGATGGTTCCCGCTGCGGTACAGGGCGCGGACAGCCCGCTTTAGGCTGGCGGAGCATTGCACTCCGGCTGGCGGTGATAATGTCCTTGCTCCTGGGTGGGGGGATGACGGCCGCTGTGGACCCGGGAGATCAAGTCAGGGTTCTCTTGCGCTACGACGACTATACGCGTGACAGTAGCGTCCCTCTAGAACAGAAACTGTTGGGCGAGTTGCACCAATTGGGCGTGCCTTTGCTCGTCGGTGTCGTCCCCTTCTTGTATGAGTCCTACCCGGCGCAAACTGCGGTCTCAGAGCCGATGGGGACCAACCTGGGACAGGACAAGATCGCGCGCTTGCGTGAACTGCTGCCCGCAGGGAGAGTGGAGGTTGCCCTGCATGGCTATAGCCACCGAGCGAACGCCGTCATTGACTACCGAGACTCCGAGTTTGCCGGGCTTGGGCTGGAACGACAGCGGCAACTGCTTGCCTTGGGGCGGTCCTCTCTTGAGCATGCGTTCGGAGTACCGGTCCGCGTATTCACTCCCCCCTTCAATGCCTTTGACGACACGACCTTGAGCGCCATGGAGCAGGCCGGATTTGAAGCGCTGTCCGCGGGCCTGGTTGCTCCCGGCAAGCAGTCGTCGCTGGCCTATGTGCCGGGCACCGTTTACCCGCAAAAAATGCGTGGCGCCATCGAGACAGCGCTCAAGCACAACTCGGGGAGCAAGCTAGTGGTCGTCGTGATGCATCCCTATGACTTTGTCGAAAGCGATGATCCGGTGCCGCCGTTCCGAAAGCTGCGCGACAAGATCAGCGTAAACCAAGTGTTAGAAGATATTCGTTGGGCCAGCGCACAGCCGGGCGTGAAGTTTGTTTCCTTTTCGGGTGAGGTGGCGGACCGCAGTGACCTTTCCGCTGCGCGTCTTGAAGCCAATGCGAACCTGCGGGGCAGTTGGGTCCGGGCACATATGCTCTTGCCCGGCCCCCTCGCTTCGCCCACGCTTGATGGCGCCTTGCTGTCAACCGCTACGGCGCGTGAAATTTACTGGAAGGAAAACATGCTCGCGCTATTTGTTTTTGCGGCCATGGGGCTTGGCGGGTTTGCGTTCAGCAGTTGGCTCAATAAATCACCTGCGATCGGTCAGCGTCGTGGCGCCCAGAAAAAGTGGCTGGCGGGACTGTTGCCGACGCTTATTGGCTTCAGCGTGTTCCAGGGCTTCTATTTCACTAAGGCCGTGCTGCTTGCTTTGGGGCTAGGCTGGTATGCGGGCGTCCGCCCCCGTTAAGATGTGCCGCAGTTACGGCTGGTTGCCCGCTGGCGCCAGTTCCAACACGTTGGGCTGGCCAAGCGTCGAGCGATAACCTGACACGGAGACAGAACGTAGTTTCTCCCAACAGCCAGAACGGAGCATTCCATTGTCGGGCGAGATAAGGATCCGGATGTCGCCCCGGGTGCCCAGCCGCGCCGGAAGGTTGTCGAAAACCTTCGTCAAACTGCAGGTGTCCCCAAGTTCCAAACCTCGGATGGTCCTGCCGGTTTCTATCTCAAATACGTCAGCGAAATTGGAGACGAGCGTCGTTGAGCTCGGATAGTCGCGGATCTTGGCCAGCAGGCCGGTATCCCGCGCCACCACCAGTTTGAGCTTGGCGGTGATGAGGGCGCCTCGATTGGGCAGCGTGCGTGCGGCCAGCAGGGGATCCGGAGCGCCCGCGATCGAGTTGTAGGTGTCAAGTTCCCGTGCCCGCTGCACCTGGCCATAGACTACCCGGCTACCCAGCAAGGCCAGTGCGATGACGAAAGCCACCGCATAGGCGGACTTGGAGCGGGTGCCGGCGATCAGCACGGCAGAGGCGGCAAAGAATGCCCAACTGTACTGCAGGACGTGGCGGAGGTTGATGGTTTCTCCCCATTGATAGCGCGTCCGGGCGATGATGACCATTGCGGCGCCGAGGATGAAGTACGAGCCGAGGCAGAGGAGGGCTAGGTTCGTGTTCTGGCTCGCATGCTTCCAGATGGCTTTGAATTGTGGCCAGGCACGCCAGGTGAGGATCAAGGCCAATACGGTCATGATGAGCAAAACCTTCCCTGCCCAAGCCAGTTGCGCGATAGGCGGGACTGCCGAGATATCGAGGAGCAAAGCCTGCAGATAGGTACGGACGTTTGTAAGCAGGCCAATGTCGGAGGGCGGCATTTCGTAGGGCTGGAAGCTACCAAACATGGTGAGGTTCCAGGCTAGGAAGGGAACCACGATCAGGCACGCTCCCGCCAACCAGTAGGCCAAGCGGCTGATGGTGGCGTGCGCGCTCAAAACCCTAGTTAGCGCAAGCAAGCCGAAGGAGCCGATGGTCGCGGCGATGAAGGCGATGCCGGCATTTCTGGTTAGGTAGGCAAACCCACATAACAAGCCGGAAAAAAACAGCATCACCGGTCGCCCCGGGTCCGGGCACCCGCGCAGGAGTAGTCCGAATGACGAAATCACCAAGAGTAGGAATGGTGTATCGGAATGCGCTAGCCAGCCGTATTGGGTGATTCCAGGGGAGATGCTCA
>Ga0153916_10003522_pt1 | contig 11667 bp, 7 predicted proteins | sample Opewatmetagenome_FD_109642 | JGI IMG/M metagenome (GOLD analysis project Ga0153916, IMG submission 109642) | Freshwater wetland microbial communities from Ohio, USA - Open water 3 Core 3 Depth 4 metaG | ecosystem: Environmental > Aquatic > Freshwater > Wetlands | place: USA: Ohio, Lake Erie, Old...
GAATGGGAAACTGGCCAGGCGCTCAACTCATTAGATGGTCGTACAGTTTTTCCAGGGATAGTTCGGGCCATACAGAATCAGGATGGCTGAGGGTCAGCGAGGCTGCCGAGACTCCCAATCGGATGGCGTCGTCGATGGGGATATCGTTGAGCAGCGAGAATATGACGGTCGCCGTCAGCGCGTCTCCGGCCCCGGTAGGGTCGACTACTGCGGTGCGGATAGCCGGTATGTGGCCGGCGGTCTCTGAAGTGGCGTAACAAGCCCCAAACTCCGCCAGAGTGATGATGACAATTTGCACTCCCTGACTCACCAGAAACTTGGCCGCCTGCATGGCTTCGCGCCTGCGGGAGGCGGTTACCGGCTGTCCGGCCAGGATGGCTGCCTCAGCGCTGTTGGGCGTGACCATGTGCAGGCGCGGCAGGAAAGGGTTTAGCTTGCCCGCCAGCAGGATGGAAGTGGGGTCTGCGCAGATAGATAAGTTGTTTTTCCGTGCCAATGATAGGGCGGCGCTTAGGCTTTCTTTGGAGAGGTTGGCATCCACAAACAACAGCGAAGCCTGCTGGAACAGGTGGGCGTGCTGGCGGAGATAAGCTGGAGTCAGCTGGCTCAAGGCGCGCATATCGTCTAAAGCCACCTGCAGTTCGCCATTGGCGTTGAGCACGCCCAGATAAGCGCCCGTGGGATGGCTGCTGGCGCGGGTCACATTGTCTACATTCACTCCAGCTTCCGCCGTGCGCTGCAGGAGCAGGTTACCGTTCTCATCGTCACCGACCACCGTCAGCAAATTTACCGGATGCCCCAAGCGGGCCAGGTTCTCGGCCACATTACGCGCCACCCCGCCAAGCGATGTGCGAATTTGCGCCGGGTTGGATGTGCCCGTATGAAGCTCACCGAGCAAGCGCCCAACGATATCCAGGCTGGCTGCGCCGATGACCAGGACAGGAGCATCTGGGTTTCTTGAAAACGCATTTTGCATAAGGTCGCTCAACGGGATGTCTCAGACCAGATTTTCTAGATGGCGGAGTATCTCCAGCCATTCCTGGGATGGTTTCTCACCGCGCGCTTCCAGAAGGCGGATTGCAGCTTGCAGCCTTTCCAGGTAATGCCGGGCAAGCGCCTGCAGCACCTGGTCTTCGGGCTGTTTGGCTTGCAACAAGTCATCGTAGAGCCGTACCACATGGTGCACCAGACGCTGTGCTTCTTCACGGCGTTTCTGGCTGATATCGCCGCTCAACATTTGCGGGTGATTTTTTCGCCAGTTATCGTAAGCCTGGCTGCTGTTTTGCCGGATAGTTTCCAGGTCAACTTCAGGCGCAAGCTGCCATTCGCCACGGCCCGTCCAAACCAATTGTAATCCATGTTCTCCATTGCAGGCGGCGAAATAATCAATGAACTGGTCTATCAAGCTGGGCTGGGCGCTTTCCATAGGGTTAACCTGAGCCAGCTCTGGCAGAAATTCCACCAGGCAGCGTCCAGCCATGAAATCGCGCAGCACGGTGGAGACCAGGTCGTTGAGGGCGATATGCCGTTTGGATCGGTTTTTCCAATCCTGGCCAATCCAATGGCAATACACCAGGTTGTGCACTTTGACCGGTTCACAGGAAACGAAATGCTTTTGATAGCTGGATAGCTCACTTCCAGCAACGCGGCAGTTAAAGGACCAGGCGTGGGCTTTAACTGGAATGCCGTCTTTGGTGTACCCGGAGACTGAAATGGTCAGGCGTTGGTCGCGCAGGTCAACTACATCCCGTAAATGGGTAAAGCCATCCAGGCTCACTGGATAGCGGTCCTGAGGGCCAACCACGCGTGTAAAAGAGCCCGGTCGTTCCATTACCGCGGCAAAACCTTTGGTAGCATCCATGAAAAAAGCAGTCCGGCCGCCAACCATCTCCTGCACTGAGATTTCCCCATTAGTTAGCTCCACGCCGTTTTGAAAGACGGCTTTCCGGCGCATAAACGGAAAAATTGCGCTCTCAACCATGCGTTTGGCCTGGCTAAAATCATCGATCTCGTATAAAAAGAACACAAAGTGGATCATCAATCGGTACGCTATCCACAAGGAAGCGGCCACTAAAATGATAAGCTGAATCCTGTCCGTGCCGATCTCGGTCACCCAGTTCCAGGCGCGGATAAGGAAATCGGCTGGAGGCGGCGGGGTAGCCGGCAGAGGTGTGGTTGGGAATGATGACGGCGGCAGCCCGTAGATCAAAATCTTCACAGCCTCGGCTAGCCGCTCCAATTTACCCGGGGCCACATTCACCAGAAATTCCACCAATCGATTGAGGGCGGCGCTGATGGGCATTGAAATTGCCCACAGCAGCAGCGCTATTAACGGAATCATGATAAACCTGAACCAGGCACTGCCGCTGGTAAAACCAAACAATCGTTCCCAAAAAGAACGCATGGCTTTTACCAGGGATTCCCAGAAATTGCCCGCTCCACCGCGGCTCATTAATCCAGGCTCCTTTCCAGCCAATCCACCATTTCATCCAACTTGAGCTTGTCTGCCGGTTGGATGCCCCCCATCTGGCGGGTGCCGCTCACCAATAAATGCACGCTGCGGTTCAAGTATAAAAATCGTTGTGGCAGGGCTTTATATCGGGCTAATCCTTCCTGTAGGGGTTTTAAAGTCCAGCGCATAAAATCCAGCAGGCCTCGCTGGCGCGATAAGCCCTGGTTTTCCCGATAGCGGGCATCCAGCGCGGCTTTCTCTTCACTTAGCTTTGCCTGCCAGGTGGCTTCCCAGTTGCTCAGGTGCTCTATGGCCTGGTCTGGGGCAATCTTCAAGGCTACAATCCACACACGCTGTACCTGCAAACCTGCCTGTTCAAGCTCATTGTAGGCTTCGCTGAGTCTTAACTGCCCGGTAGGCCAGCCATCCTCTCCAATTTCATCCACATACTGCTGGGTAAGATATTGGTTCACCCAGGCGATTGTTTGCTCCAATCCGTATACCGGGTTGGGGCCAGGCAAGCTGGTTTGGTCAGGTATGATGGAGAATAGCTCTGTCAGGGTGAAATGCGCCAGGTAAAAACGCCAGGCTTGCGCTGCCAGTTCCCCGGGCATGTGGTCCAGGGGGCCTCCGGGTTGGTAATCCACTGAAAGTTTGCTGGCTGCGAAATCTCTGCGCAGAGCCTGGAAAGCATAAGTGGGGTGATATCCATATGGCGAAGCGCGTGTTGCTGCCCCGGCTTTTACGCGAAAATCGACGATGATATTTGGCACCACTTCAATCCCATCGCGCGTGGTGCCGCTGGTTTCCAGCCGGCGGAGTGCACGCTGCCGGGCGCTGAGTTGATCTTCGTCCTCTTGCGGCGGTGCAAATGGATCTTCATCGGCTGGGCCAAAGATGAAATTTCGTGGTGGTAAGCTGGCCAATTTAACCAGCGCCTCGTGCGGGCGTAATAAATCCAAACCAGGTCCTGCCACGCGCAGCTCCCCATCTTGATCCAGGATCAGCCCTGCGCTGGCGTTATCCATGATAAGCGGGCGATAATGGGAGACTTCATGCACAGCCAGCGGCGACATGACCTGGCCGTTTTCTACAAATACCACCCGTCCAGAGCTTCCCAGCAGATATATGGCATATTGGAAGATTGAATTCACCAGGCTGTTAAAAGAATGGAAAGGCTGGGTCAAAGGTACAAATAAGAAACCCCACAAGAACAAGGCCAGGGAAACAAACAGCAGCTCTTTAACGATATCTTTTGAACTTTCCCAGATTTTGGGGGTGCGCAAGTCAGGGTTTACTAGCGCGGCTAATATTTGTGCTGAGGTAGCTAATCCAGGCGTTTCAAATGAGCGCCGTAGGATGGGCCTGGATGGATTGGCTATCTCCACAATGTGAATGCCCTGGTAACCACTGGTTAAGAATGCCAGGTCTTTGCTGACCTCCAGGTTGGATACGCCGCCATTAACTGGAAAACTATGCGTTTCTGAAAAAACCGCGCTGGTGGTGGTATGATCAAACCTGGCTATGTACAAGCCATTGTCGCCATCGGCGATGAATAAATGGTTATTATGGAAAATCACCTGCATGGCGGTGCCGGGCGTATCCATGACGCCTAAATCGGTGGGGCGGTCCGGCTCCAGGCCGAATGTATCATAAACACGAATACCTGCGGTACCATTGGCTACGAACAGGTAAGAATCCTTTAGAAAGAGATCGTAAGCATATCCCGCGGTGCTGAATTCGTAGATCTCGGTGACCTGGCGGGGATTTTTGGATGAATTTTGATAATCCAGGACGATCACACCTCGCTCACCGCAAGCCACATAGGCCAGGTACTGGATGGTGGTTTTTGTTTTGATTTTTGAATCTTCGGGAAGAGCTTCAGTAATCTCAAACGAAGCTGGCAATATATTCAACGCTTCACACGGGGTGCTGGTGTGGGCTAAATATTGGACTGCGTTTGGGTTTGAAAGGTCCAGGATGTATATTCCATTACCTCCGGCTGCAACAAACGCCAGGCCCTGGTAAAAAGTTATATTGCGAATATCGTAAAATGGGACAGCAGCGATTTGCTTTGGGTTGTTTCTATCCCCATTATCCAGGATGCGCATACCCTCGTTACGATTTAACAGATAAAGTTTATTACCCTCGAAAATGACTTTATCGATATCTGCTTTAGGTACCGCAATCTCGTTGACGGGCTGATCAATTTTTAGCTGAGATTTATCCAGGGGTTTTCGATTGAGGGTGAATTTTTTGAGTTTACTGTTGGGGTTGGTCAGCACATTGACGCCAGAATAACTGACCGCCGTGCGCAGCTCATAATATTGAAAGGCACCATATTCGCCCAGGGCTACATACATAAATTGCCCATCGCGGGTAACATGCAAGGCTTCTCCCTGGTTGCCCTGTAAGAAAAAATATATGATCAGGATAACCAGTGGTACAAAAATGGTCGTCGGCCAGGCTCGAAAGTTGCGCAACGGGTTCCTTATCTGGAAAATTTTAATCCAGGAAGTGGATTAAAACAACCACAATCGGAGAGAAACCCCTTGACAGAACATTTGTTCTAGAGATATAATCAGAACAAACGTTCTGTCATATCATAAGGTGAATATGAGTGGACATAAACGTGCCACAATATCCGTACAGCAGGTTGACCCGCGCAGATTGGAAGAAGCTGCAGCCCGTTTGCAAGCAGTGGAAAAAGATTTTCAAGACATCAGGCAAAAGATCAATCATCTCCATCATGAGCAATTGCAAACCGGCATCCAGCAGTTACAGGATAGGCAGGAGCATTTTAATCATGCGTTAGGTTACCTCGATGAACACCTGCAATCCATAGAATACCACACTTCTCAAACCCTGCTTGATAAAACTGCTCAATTTAACGCCTCGCTGGCTGCGGTGGAGACGGATCTATGGGAAAACACATCGGGTATGCTTGAACAGCAAGCAAAGCTGATCCAGGCAGTCCTGGATGAAAGTATGATTGCCCAACAAGATCAGTTCAGGCGAATGCGTAATTCTATAGCCAGGTCACGGCGTGATGAAAACTATAAGCAGCACCTGGCTTTGCAAGCCTTTGAGACTGCCTGTACTATGATTAATTCTGTGGATGCCACCTACGATCACAACCGTTATCTACCGGGTGTCATCCCGCAAATATATCAAGATTTAGAGATCGCCCACCAAAATCTAGAAAATGGATTTTTTGAGGCTGTCTTATTAGCCTCTCAGCAGGCCTATCAGCGCTGTTCCGCTGCCAGGTTGGAAATTGAAAACATCCTGCTGCAGAAGCAGCTGGCAATGGCAGCCACGACTGCTCAGGCCGAGGAGTTCTCTGCTCAGCTAAATTATGCGCGCCAGGTGCATGCTGTTGATCTGGATGGTAATCCATTGGATGAAACGATGGATGTGGAATACTGGTCTTGGGGCGCCTGGCGAGATATGGTTAAGGAATGCCAGCGCTACATAAACCTGCTAAAGCGTTCTCAGGACGAATTAGAGTTGGAGCAAATCGCCCAGATTCGACAGCAGTTGGAATCACAGGAACATCAATTGCCCCAGCTCATCAGCCAGGCCAGGCAAAATATCTTATCTTCACAGGTACGTTATAACCTGGCAGAATGCATCGTCCAGGCGCTGCAGGAACAAGGTTTTTTCCTGGTGGAATCGCAATACCAGGGTCAAGACCAGCGCCAGCCATACCAGACTGTCTTGAAAGATTATGCTGGCAGTGAGATCATTGTCCAACTCGCACCTCAGCCAGATTGCCCGATCCTGCATACTATCGATCTTATTTCTGAAGATGCTGGCATCCGCACACAGCACGAGCTACGCCAACGTGCCAGCGCGTTAAAAAACGCGTTGCAAGCCTACGGCCTGGACATATCTAATTTTAAGAGCCTGCCAGGAACCATTACGAACCAACCCGCTTCACCCTCAATAAAAAAGAGATCCAGACTACCTCTGACTCAATAAAACTGACCCAAATAATATAAATTTTCCCCCTTTCCAACGGGAAGGATAGCCAGGGGGATGGGTTTCCTATTTTATTCTCCATTGGGACTGGTTTCATACACCCCGCTCAAAGACTCTAACAACTGAGCAGTTTTGATCAAAATCATCTTTTGCATCGCTTCGCCATGCAAATCGCCGCTTAATCCGGCTTCATGCATGCTGTTTACCAGAGACATCACCATCTTAGCCTGCACTTCCGCTCGCGCCAGTTCATTGTAAGCCTGCCGTTGCGCAGATCCTTTGGCACGCAGCACTTCACCTTCGCCAACCCAATCTGCAGACCAGGTACGGATGCGTTGCTCTTCGACCGCCGGGTCTTCAAAGCTGAAATGTCCAATATCAAACCAAAGCAGCTCTGCCCCTAAGGCGCGAAAACGATTTTTAGCGCTGCGTGAATACAACACCTGTCGGATATCTTTGCGGGGATCTTTTTTCTGCTGGGTATCGTTTTCCTCGTTCTGAGATGGCGCCGTAACCGCATCCAGCGTGTTGCGGCGGATGTAATTGACGATATCGGTATCAAAGGCGATCTGGACAGCCGTTGACCACGGGGTTAAACCACCGTTCTGCCGAATGGCGCGGTTATAAACCATGTTACGCACTGCGCGCACCGAAAACGGGTAAGGGTCATTTTGCGACCGACCCGTATGACCGGCTGTGCGCTGTCCAGCCCATAAGCGGTAGCGGAAATGAATATCGTGGACGGTGACCACAATGCCATCTTTGGTCATTGCCGAGGTTTTTTCAATGTAACCATGCTGGTCGGTGAGATCGACAATTTCTTTTATGGACTCAAAGCGGGAAATAAAATGCAAGCCCTGCCCACGCACGCTGGAGGGGTGCTTGAGGCGCTCAAAAAGCACCGCATTACCCGGGCTGATCAGGATGTAGCCAGGCCCGCCAATGCTGGTAAGTGGATTCACTTCGCCCGGTTCGAGCACCATCTGGCCTTTTTCAACCCGCAACAGGGGATACGAAAAACCAAAAAGCGATGAAACCAGGTAGCGTAATGCCACCATGTAATTGGTCAGGTTATAAATGTCCTGAACAAACAATGCCGCAGCCAGCATGGCTAATAACAGGGTGACAATTGGCAGCAAGAAATAACGCAATGAATTCCAGGTAAATGCCAGGCCAACCCAACGTAAGAAAGCATCGGGTATTAACTGGAGCCTTTCATTCGTTAAAAGCCAGGTTTGGCCGCTTTGGGGGTTAACAAAGTAATCTATCAGTATGATGAGGAAGGTGAATAAGCCCCCTGCTAAAATCACGAACATGGTACGCACCCAACCCAGGTCGCCTTCCAGGAATTCGTTAACTTTGCGCTCCATGCGCCATAAACGCCGCCGCAGCCACATTAACATAGCCATCCATCTCCTGGCCGAGTCTGTTTAGAAGGGAGCTTCTGCTTCATCTTCTTCTCCAGTCTGAGGCTGCCCGGCGGTCAGCGCCGGCGGCGCTGGTTGCTGGCCGGCGGGTGGGCTCAATCCCAACAATTGCTGCAGGGTGGTGAGCATGTGCATGGTTTCGTGCGGCAGGAGTTTTTCGGTGGTGGGTTCTCTGGCGAACACTTCCAGCGCCTGGAACAGGCGTAGCACAGCCATCTCCCGCGAGATTGTGGCATCTTTAAGCAGCTCGGAAAGGGATTTAACGATATCACTCTGCGCCCTGGCTCGGGCGGCGGCGCGCAGATGGATTTCTTCATAATCATAAGGCGCCAGGCTGGTATCTTTAGCACGCTCCCACTGCGCCCGCCAGTAATCCAGCAGCTGCTCGCGCACCGCCGGGTTTGCGGGGCGTAGCTCTGGCAGGGTTGCGGCAACAATGCGGATGCCGCGGTCCCTCAGTAGCTTTGAGCTTTGGAAGGCGCGCACGGGGAAGATATCCAGTTCCTCCAGGTTCCAGGGCTGGCCGGCGGCAAAGGGCAGGCCATCTTTGCGCGCCACAAGCTGGTAAGATAACACACCCTGGTTGCGCACTCGCCGGAAAAATTCCGGCTTAAAGGTCTCGTTGAGCGGGAAGGATTTTTCGTCTTTGGGCAGGTAAAGATCAGTGTAGTGGTGCAGGGAAATTAAATTGTGAAAGGTCTCCACTGCCACCCGGCTGGGCAAATCCAGCCAGCTTTCGGTTGAATTGTCGCTCGGGTTGCGCGAGTCAGCGTATACAGCTTTGAAAACGCGGTCGGGGTTAAAGGTGTAAGGCGTGTCATGAGCAGCTTGGCTCCCACTGGCTAGCGTCGCGTCGGTATCCACATCGTGGAAACGGGTGTAATGTTGGTAGTAGCGGTGGACTTCCTGCTTATCATCCAGATCCAGATCATCTTTACTGCCTTTGATGATCCCCTTAGCTTCGTCGACCTGTAACACAAAGATGTCCTCGGGTTTGCCCCCAAAATATCCCACGCGCAAGATATCTGGCGGTTCGCCCAGCGAAAAAATGGTGACGATATGCGAGACGACTTCAAACCCGTCACGGGTGATCGATTTGGTGTTGGGCTGGATGCTGAACTGCCTGCGCAGGCTGACGACACCGCGAATCCGTTCCCCAGCCTGGGTAAAGGTGATGCCCGGACCGGCGATCCTCACCATGGGTGACCGCGGCGCTGTTTCAGTTTCGCTTTCGTCAGGCGTCTGCTGTCGAGAGCGGCGCCGGCGCTCCCATACGGATACACCGCCTCCGGTTGACATGATGAATGGCTGGCGTTCCAGCACCAGGGCGCTGGTGAGATCCACAAAAGCCACGCCTGGGCGTGAGGACTGCAGCTCTTCAATCGAGCCGCGGATTTCGCCCTCTTTCACGAAAACCGCCGGGCCGAGGCGCCTGGTGAGAAATAAAATCAACCGGGCGAAGACATCCAGGCGGTCAGAAGACTGGCTGACAGGCAGCACAAACTGCGAAACGGTCCATAAGGAAACCAGCAAAAAGAACGGGAAGAAAACAATACTCAGCGTGATGATCGCAGTATCCCGGTTATACTGGATGCGTTCGAACTGCTCCACACCGGCTGGCAGAGGTGCAGTTTCACCGGCGGGTGTCTCGGCTGAAACTCCGATGCCGGGTAGCCAGCGGACGAGGTAACTCAGCTCTGCCCAGAACAGGAAGACCCACAAGAGCACCAGGGCCACCGGTAGCAGAAATAGCCAAAAATAGGTTTTTTTATAAATTGGGATGTAATTGAGCATGAGCGCTGACCCTTGAAAACAGTATATACGCATGGCGAGCAATCTGTCAAGAAATGGTTTTTCAAGCAACCTGAAAGATGATCACGAATAGCACGGATGGGCGAATAAAACGAATAATCTTCGTGAAATTCGTAAATCAGAACTATTCGTGATAAGATTTTTACCGCCAGTTGAAGAGCGATTTCTTTTAGAAGTTACGCAGTTCAAGGGAATATTGCACCTCCACCAACTGTGTAAGTCCTATTCTTTGTTAGAATAATCATGAGTCAAAAATGGAGGCAAGCAATGAGCGATTATCCTGGTAAAGGCAAAGTGGCAGTGGTCAAGACCACACCCGAAACTGTGTTGCAGGATATAGAGCGGGTCATGCAGCTGGCGGGGTTCGAGCAGGCCCTGCCGAAGCACAACCAGACGGGATTGAAAATCAATGTCTCCTGGCAGACGTGGTATCCTGCTTGCTCTTCCACACCCTGGCAGATTGAGGGCGTCATCCAGACGCTGCAAAAGGCAGGCTATCTTAACCTGGTGGGCGTGCATAATGATACCGTGGTGGTGGATACCTCTGAAGCCGAGCGTAACAACAAACATCGCTTTGTAACCGATAAATACCAGGTTCCCTGCCTGTACCTCTACAACCAGGATTTTGAATGGGTTGAGTACCAGCCCAAGAAGCCTTTCCTGGTATTGGATAAAATTTACCCGCAGGGTGTATTCATCCCTAAAGCCCTGGTTGGCATGAATATGATCCATTTGCCCACGGTAAAAACGCACGTTTTTACCACCATCACCGGGGCAATGAAGAACGCCTTCGGCGGGCTGCTGCACCGCAACCGCCACTGGACGCACGCCCTCATCCATGAAACGCTGGTGGACCTGCTGACCATCCAGCAGGACATCCATCCAGGCATATTTGCGGTGATGGACGGCACTTTTGCCGGCGATGGGCCTGGGCCGCGCGCCATGCGCTGGCATGAAAAAAATATCCTGCTGGCCTCCGCCGACCAGGTTGCCATTGATGCGATCTCTGCCAGGCTGCAGGGATTTGATCCATTGAGCATCCGTTTCATCCGCCTGGCGCACGAGATGGGCCTGGGGGTGGGCGACCCGCGCCAGATTGAAATTGTCGGTTATGACATCGCACAGGAAGAACCCTGGGGGTTCGTGCAGGAAGATACCTTTGCCAGCCGCGGCCAGAAGATGATCTACCACGGTCCCTTAAAACCGTTTGAGAAGCTGCTGCTGCAATCCCCGCTGGTACCCTGGTCCTATTTTGCCAGTAATTTTTACCATAATGTGTATTGGTATCCATTTGTGGGCCGGCCGCGGGTAGAAGCGGCGTTAAAAACGCGCTGGGGGCGCCTGTTTGCTGCTTATGGGGATGGCTCGGTGGTGATGCCCGGGATGGAGCCCAAAACCGTGGCGCAAGCTGCGCTGGGCGTGGGGGTGATAGCGGTTGCGTTGGCTGGTTTGGGCCTGTTCCTCGCCCGGCGCAGCCGGTAGAGCCGCCAGCATGCCTCAACCACTGCGGGTGGAATTCCACTGCCACACCATTGCCTCTAAGGACTGCCTGACCACCCCGCGCCGCCTGGTGGAAGCCTGCCTGCGCAAGGGCATTGACCGGGTGGTGATTAGTGATCATAACACCCTGCGCGGGGCGCTGCACGCCAGGGAGATAGACCCTGAGCGGGTGATCGTCGGCGAAGAGATCAAGACCACCGCCGGTGAGCTGCTGGCAGCTTATGTGCAGGAGGAAATTCCGCGCGACCTGCCTCCGCTGGAGGCTGTCCAGAGGCTGCGCCAGCAGGATGCATTCATCAGCGTCTCCCACCCCTTTGACGCTTACCGGCATGGAAGTTGGAAGCTGTCCGATTTGGATGCCATTCGTCCTTACGTGGATGCCATCGAAATATTCAATGCGCGCTGCATAAAGCCTGAATTCAACCTGCTGGCGCGCCAGTATGCCCAGCAACATGGGCTGGCAGGCACAGTTGGCTCTGATGCCCACACCAC
>Ga0153916_10003523_pt1 | contig 11662 bp, 7 predicted proteins | sample Opewatmetagenome_FD_109642 | JGI IMG/M metagenome (GOLD analysis project Ga0153916, IMG submission 109642) | Freshwater wetland microbial communities from Ohio, USA - Open water 3 Core 3 Depth 4 metaG | ecosystem: Environmental > Aquatic > Freshwater > Wetlands | place: USA: Ohio, Lake Erie, Old...
CACGCGGGCTACTATCCCGGGGCGAGCCCGATTCATTTGAAGCTCTTATTCTCCGTGCCCGACGGGCGGATTCTCGGCGCCCAGGCGGTGGGACTCGAAGGCGTGGACAAGCGCATCGACGTCATCGCCAGCGCGATTCAGTTCAACGGCACGGTGCACGATCTCGCCGAGGCCGAGCTATGCTACGCGCCGCAATTCGGCGCGGCCAAGGACCCGGTCAACCTTGCCGGCATGCTCGCCCAGAACGTTCTTAACGGCGACATGCCCGTGGCCGATTGGCTCGACCTCGACCGCGCCGGCGCGTTGTTGCTCGACGTGCGCGAGCCCGACGAGTTCGCCGCGGGGCATTTACCCGATTCGATCAACCTGCCGCTCTCGGAGCTGCGCTCCCGTTACCTCGAGCTGCCGAAGGATCGCGAAATTTGGCTCTGCTGCGCCGTCGGCCAGCGCGCCTACTACGCCACTCGGTTCCTGTCGCAGCATGGCTATCGCTGCGCGAACCTCTCCGGCGGCTATACGACCTACAAGGCGCTCAAGGCCGCGGGCTTGGCGCCGTGAGCGTAACCTAAATATGACCCTGGCTCTTGAGGAGATGAGCATAGGTCTTGGTCGTGCTTGGCTTCCGTTGGCAGATTCCCTCTCCGTCGATTAACCTAAAAGCTCCAGCTCGTGGCCTTTGCGCCGGAAATATTTTTTCGTTTCTTCGAACGCCAGCAGGACGGCGGTGCCGTGGAAGGCGAAGAGATAGACATGCCAAGGAACCGGGGCGAAGTAGTAGATGTCGGCGAGCGGAGTGTAAAAGAACAGGTAGCAGAGCCCTAACTCGAAGAGAATGCCGATATTGATGAGAGGGTTGGAGACGAGATTGAAGATTACATGGTGATGCTCCAGAAAGCGCGCAAGCCGTGCGGCGAGCGGAACGATCACGGGCCGTTCGATTTTCACCAGCAGTTGCGTGAGGATCATCCAAGCGAACTTGATCGGTAGAAGGAGCAGGCTTCCGGCCAGGGCGACGAAGGCGTGTACGCCGGCGACTTCGGCGGGGCCCTTGATGTGGTAGTCAATTCTTACCCGCATGGTATAACGCGGCGGTCGCCAGCTTGCGATAGAATCGAGAGCCTCGCGCCGATGGGCTGGACTGAGGAACATGGGGGAGAAGAGGGAGCTTTTCCAGGACCGTTTACCTAGAACATTAGCGATCTGTCCCGCCACCATTCCGAAGAAAAATGCACTGAGACTTTGGAGGTAAGGAGTCGACGCTTCGTGAAATCGAAGACCGACGGGTGAAGGCGGCATGATCGCGAAACTTAGCCCCGGGCGCCAGGTTTCCAGGACCCAACCCAGATAGTAATAAGTGGCATAGCAGCTAAAGGCGAGCAGCGTGCCCTGTACGAAGTAGGAGCGGAGAATAAAACTTAGAGAGAGCAACCTATCATCCCGCCGTCGTGGCGGCCGCTGCATAATACCTTCCTCTGGCGGCTCTAGACCCAAGCCCATGGCGGGAACAAGATCCGTGCCGACGTCGACCGCTAGGACTCCCATGACGGTCATAGCGAGTGGCACTCCCGGAAACAGAACCCAGAGAATGTAGGGATACATTTCTGCGGGATTGCTATTCAAATGGTAAGCCGCGAAGCGTTTAATGTTGTCGAAGATGGCGCGTCCTTCTTCGATGGCGGCGACGATGGAGCCGAAGTTGTCGTCGGTCAAAATCATGTGCGCGGCTTCCTTGGCGACGTCGTTGCCGCGCACTCCCATGGCGATGCCGATGTCGGCTTTTTTCAGGGCTGGCGCGTCATTGACCCCGTCGCCGGTGACGGCGACGACTTCTCCCATCGCCTTCAACAGAGAAACGATGCGCAGTTTATGTTCGGGCGCGACCCTGGCGAAAATCGTTTCCCCCTCCTTCAAGATGGCGCGCAGCTCGCCGTCGTCCATATCCGAGACTTCCGCGCCGGTGAACGCGCGCAGAGGAGAACTCTGCCCCAACCCGATTTGATTGCCGATGCTAGCGGCGGTCAAGGCGTAATCCCCTGTGATCATGATCACGCGAATTCCGGCGGTATGGCAGGCGCGAATCGCCGGTGGAACTTCGGGGCGGACCGGGTCTGATAGGGCCACAAGGCCCAGGTAAACCAGATTCTTTTCGATTTCGGTCGACGTATAGGGCGTATCGTCCAGTTCAGCGCCATCGCGATAGGCGAACGCGAGGACGCGCAGGCCGCGGCCGGCCATGTCGTCATTCTCCTTGAGAATGCGCTGGCGGTCCGACTCGGTGAGCGGGCGAACCTCTCCCTCCCAATGGATGCGATCGCACCGCGCCAGCGTCTCCAGCGGCGCCCCTTTCACGTAAATCACCGGCGCCGCCTGGCGCGGCGCTTTGACGACGACGCTCATGCGCTTGCGGATCGACTCGAAGGGATTCAAGTGGAGGCGCTGATGCGTGCCGCGGATGCCGGCCTTTTCCGCCAGACAGGCCAGAGCGCCCTCCGTCGGGTCGCCGATGACGCGATAGTCGGCGCCGCTTTTTTCCAGTTTGGCGTTGTTGCAGATGAAGGCGCAGTCGAGCAGGTGGTGGAGCGCGCTCCAGCGGGAGATCGCATCCAATGACAACGCGTCGCCGTTAAAAGTAAAATTCCCTTGAGGACGATAACCCCTGCCGGAGACCTGCACGATTTTGCCGTCGACGGCGACCTCGGTCGCCATCATCAGATTCTGCGTCAATGTGCCGGTCTTGTCGCAGCAGATGACGGTGGTGCAGCCGAGCGTTTCCACCGCGGGCAGGCTTTTGACCAGCGCGTGGCGCTTGGCCATGCGCTGGACGCCCATGGCCAGAGACAGGGTCACGGTGGGGAGCAGCCCTTCGGGCACGTTGGCGACGAACAGACCGATGAAAAAGACGAACGCTTGGAGAAAAGTCAGTCCCGCCACCAACCAGCCCAGCAGTAGAAAGACCGCGCCCAAACTTCCCGCCAGGGCGGTAATGGCGTAAACCGTGGCGCGCAACTGCTTTTGCAGCGGGCTCTGCTCGGCGCGGATTTCCTGCGTCAGGTGGGCGATCTTGCCGATCTCGGAATTCATCCCGGTGCCGAAAACCACCGCCCGCGCGCGGCCGCGAATGAGCGACGTGCCGGCGAAGACGACGTTGGGGAGCTCGATCCATAAGAAGCGGCCGGAGATCAGAATCGGCTGGTCCGATTTGTAGCGCCGCGCCGGCGTCGCCTCACCGGTCAGCGAGGAGTTGTCGACTTCGACCTCGAAGGCTTCCAGCAGCCGCGCATCCGCCGGCACCAGATCGCCCTCCTCCAGAACGATCAAATCGCCGGGCACCAGTTGGCTCGCCTCGATTTCACCGGTCGCGCCGTCGCGGATGACGCGGCACTTCTGGGCGATCAACCGTTGCAGCATTTCCAGGGCGCGGTCGGATTTATACTCTTGCAGAAAGGCGAAAAGTCCGTTGACCAGGACGACGGTGAGGATGGCGAAGCCCAATTGCGGCAGGTCGACGCCGGGAACGAAGCAGAGCAGCGCCGCGATCCAGAGCAGGACGGCGAAAAAACTGAAAAGATTCCGTGCCAGTTTTAGATACCAGGGACTGCGATAGGCCCGTCTGAGCAGGTTCGGTCCGTAGCGCGCAAGCCGCGCATGGGCTTCGGTGGCGGTGAGACCGTTGGCGAGATCGGTTTGCAGCTCGAAGCCGATCTGCTCCTGGGAGAGATTCAAATAGGTCGGCAGCGCCGCCCGTTGCTCGGCGCGGGCGATGGTCCTGATTACGCGCTCGGCGTTGCGCTGCGCGAGCAGCTCTTCCCGGATCGCCGGCAGCAACGAGCAAAGCCGCTGCAGCAACTGCAAATGACGGGTGCTCTCCGCCGCCGGCGTAACGAGCACGAGAATGACCTTTACCCGGTGATCATTCAAGGGGATTCCTTCAGCGGAAAGCCCGAGGATCAATTCCGGTGCGGCGATGCCGTCGACCCGAACATGCGGCATCGCGATGCCGTCGCCGATATAACTGAAACGCTCTTCGTCGCGACCGCTGATTTTCTCGCGCAGTTGGGCCGCTAGTCCGGGAATGACGGATCTTGCGCAGAGCGCGTCGACCGCCTGGGGGAAATCGCCTTTGAGGCCGAAAACGGTTTTGGCGGGGCGGAGCAATTCCGCGATCATGACGGTTCTCGGCGCCGCGGATGAACTTTTATGCCGCCAGCCCCTCGACGTATTTCAAGATGTCGGTGGTGGTCACCAGGCCGACCAGGGCGCCGTCGCTCAGCACCGGCAGGCAGCCGATCTTCTTTTCCGCCATCAAATGGACAGCTTCTTTGATTTTCGTGTCGGGCGCCACGGTGATGACCTTTTTCTTCATCACGTCCTTGATCAGCACGCTCTTCAGCAGCGCCGACTTGCTTTTTTGCTTGAGCCCGAAGATTTGATTGGCGGCGGCCCCGATGAGGTCCCTTTCGCTGAGCAGCCCTACCAACCGGCTGTTTTCCACCACCGGAATATGGCGAATCCTTCCCAGCGAGATCACGTCATTGGCCAAATCGAGCGTGTCTTCCGGCTTGAGACTCACCGGCGAACCCATCATGATTTCCCGCACAACGTCTTCTTTACCATTCTTCATGAGTTTTCCTCCCTGCGCACCGGCTCTCGTCCGCCAGGCGGCATGTTCACGGACATGCTTTGAGCGAACTTTGTGCCAATGGAGAGAACGGGTTTTTTGCTGAAAAATTGGCGGTTACAAAATCGGCGCTAGGGATCGCTTCGCATGTTTGAGAAAATATTTTTGCGCTTGGTCATCCCTGCGATGAAACGATCGTCACCTGGGGGGCGCCGTTATTTCCCATGTTCGGAACGGGAAGGACCCGTTGAGAGCCGTTAAACGGCGAAGTTCAATTTTCGAGTCGGCGGCGGTAAACGAGGTAGTAGATGAGCGCCACCATGACGCCGCCGCCGATCATGTTGCCGAGAGTCACGGGCAGCAGGTTGGCGAAGAATCCGGTCCAGGAAAGCTGCTCCGAACCACTGACCGCGATTTGGTCTTTCACCAGGATTCCCAACGGTATGAAGTACATGTTGGCGATGCTGTGCTCGAAGCCTGCGGCGACAAAGGCGGAGATCGGAAAAGTGACGGCGAAGATTTTGTCGACAACGCCGCGCCCGGCGAGGGCGAGCCATACGGCGAGACAGACGAGGATGTTGCAGAGTATGCCTTTAAAAAAGGCGTCCCAAAAAGGAAGCGTTGCCTTCGCGATAGCGATTTTGACCGCGTTGGCTCCCACCGCGGCGCCGTTCATCTGCCAGTGATGGGATAAGTACACGAGAATAACCAGGCCAAAGGCGCCTACGAGATTCGCCAAATAAACGGCGCTCCAATTTTTTACCAGCTCCGCGGTCGTAATCCGCTTGCTGGCCCAGGCCATGACCAGGAGATTGTTGCCGGTGAACAGCTCCGCTCCCGCCACGACCACGAGAACGAGGCCGAGGGAGAAGGCTACGCCGCCGAGCAGCTGGCTCGCGGCGAAGGTGAGCTCGGCATCGCTGGTGACCAACGTAAAATAGAGCGCCCCCAGTCCGATAAAGCCGCCGGCCAGTACGCCAAGGATGAACAACGAGGAGAGCGGCAGCCGTGCTTTGGTGACGCCGACGGTTTCGACACGCTCGGCGATTTCTTTGGGTGAATAGCAGTCGAAGCCGAAAATTTCCGCCACAAAGACCTCAAAGTTTCTCGATGCGCACGGCCGCCACCTTGTATTCCGGCGCTAGAGTATGAAAATCGCGGTAGGGGCTCGTCACTTCGTTCAAGAAGACGGCCGGAGTGTGAAAGGTTGCAAACAGCTCGCCGGGTTTGACCGCGCCATTGATGCGGACGGGAATCCTTACCTCCCCGTGTCGGCTGCGCAGGCGAACGGTTTCGCCGTCGGCTAGACTCAGTTTCTCCGCGTCGGCGGGAGCGATATCGAGAAAGTCGCCCGGCTGGAGATCGACGTTGGGCGTGCGCAGCGTCATAGTGCCGGCGTTGAAGTGATAGAGCGTGCGGCCGGTGGTGAGCAAAAAGGGATATTCCCCGCTCGCTGTTTCTTGTGTCGGTTGGTAGAGGATTCGCCGCAGCGCCGCTTTTTTACCGATGGGGAAACTGTCGCGATGCAAAATCGTCGTGCCAGAATGGTTTTCATCCGGGCAGGGCCATTGGAGACCGGCCTGCTCGATGCGCTGGTAGCTGATCCCGCTGCCCGCTTTCCATACCCTCCGAATCTCGTTCCAGACTGATTCGGCGGAGTCGTAATTAAAGAGATCGCCTTTGCCCATCGTCCGGGCCAGGGCGCAGATGATTTCCCAGTCCGGCTTCGCTTGGCCGGGCGGCGGGAAAATTTTCCGCACCCGCTGGACGCGCCGCTCGCCGTTCATGAAGGTGCCCTCTTTTTCAAAGGAAGAGGCGGCCGGGAAAAACACGCTCGCACATTCCTTGGCCGTCTCGTTGAGAAACAGATCCTGGACGATGAGCAGATCCAGCGCCCGCAGCGCGCGCCGCGTTGTCGCCGCGTTGGCATTGGTGAGCAGCACATCGTAGCCGATGGCCCAGAGCGCTTTCAAATTCCCGGCGTTGGCGCTGTCCATCATCTGCATCAGATTCAATCCTTTGACCGTGGGGACGGGAGCTTCCCAGACGTTTTCGAACAGTTCCTTATTTTCGGCTATCGACACGTAGCCGGTCAGATTATCCGGCTCGCAGCCCATATGGGCGGAGCCTTGAACGTTGTTTTGGCCGCGCAGCGGGTTGATGCCGGCGCCGGGCTTCCCCATGTTGCCGGTGAGCAAGGCGAGGTTGACCAACGCCATCACCCCGTCGGTTCCCTGCCTGTGCTCGGTAACTCCCAGGCCGTGGAAACAGATGGAGGGCTTTTCGGTCGCGTAGAGACGCGCGGCTTGGCGGATCAGTGCGGCGCCGACGCCGCAGATTTCTTCCACCCGCTCCGGTGTCCAATCGTGCATGAAGGCGCGGAATGGCTCGAACTCCTCGACGCGTTCGCGCACGAATGCATCGTCGTATAACTTTTCTTCGACGATGACATGGGCGAGAGCGTTGAGGAGGGCGAGGTTGGTTCCCGGCCGCAGATCGAGATGGGCGTCGGCATAGTGGCTCAATTCTATCCGCCGCGGGTCGATGACGATCAGCTTCGCCCCGCGCAGGGCCTGTTCTTTGATTCTGGCGCCGACGATGGGATGGTTCTCGGTGGCGTTGGCGCCGCAGAGAAGGATCGTGCGGGCGCGCTCGATGTCGTCGAGGGAATTGGTCGCCGCGCCGGTGCCGAGCATCATCTTCATGGCGGCGGCGGATGGGGCATGGCAGACCCGCGCGCAGCAATCGACGTTGTTCGTTTGGAGAACCGCGCGGGCGAATTTTTGCGCGAGATAATTCTCTTCGTTGGTGGCGCGGGCGGAGCCGAGCACGCCGACGCTCTGCGGACCATGATCGCGCAACGCGCGCTTGAGTCCGCCGGCCACGAAGGTCAGAGCTTCATCCCAGCTCACTTTTTTCCAGGAATCGCCTTCGCGGATCATCGGAGCGGTGACCCGGTCCGCCGCCATGGCGTAGGCGTAGGCGTAGCGCCCCTTGACGCATAGATGGCCCTTGCTGACGGGCGCGTCCAACACCGGGCGAATCGAAACGATTTTGCCGTCGCGGCTTCCCACGTTCATCTCGCAGCCGGTGCCGCAGTAGACACAGGTCGTCTTGGTCCAACGTTCGGGCGCCCCCTCTATAAGAATCGTCTTATCTTCGAGCGCCCCCGTCGGGCAGCTGTCGACGCAGGCGCCGCAGCTCACGCAGGAACTCTCGCGCAGGGTGGTGCCAAAATCCGGCACGATCCTGGTTTGCGCGCCGCGATTCCATACCTGCCAAACGAACTGTCCCTGCACTTCGGCGCAGATGCGCACGCAACGGTAGCAAGCGATGCAGCGTGACATGTCGGCGTGAATATAGGGATGAGAGTCATCGACGAGCAGAGGGTCGGATTTTCCGGCGGCTGCCGATTCAAGGCCATATTCGAGAAAATAGCGGTGCAAGGGTTTTTCGGGAAAGCGCCGGATCGCCTCTTTCGGGTAACGGTGGGCGAGCAGGGATAGAACACCGTACCGCTCGGCGCGTATTTCCGGCGTTTCCGTCTCGATCTCCATGCCTTCGGTGAGCGGCGTATGGCAGGAAACAACCGGATGAGGCGATCCTTTTACCGCGACGACGCATAAGCGGCAGGCGCCCTGGGGCTTGAGTCGGTCGTCATGGCATAGGGTTGGAACCTCGATGCCGAGCGCGCGCAGAGCCGCGAGGATAGTGCCGCCCTCGCGGAATGGGTAAGGCTTGCCGTTGACGCGGGCGCGGATCATGGCGGGCGCGTTGCGGGATCGCTCAACCTGCGCTGCGGGCGCCTTCATCTTTTTTGCAGCGTCGCCAGATATTCGGCGATGAGTTTTGCCCGCAAGAGAGCCGTCAGCTCGGTGTATTTTTTTTCTTCCAGTTCTTTTGTGAAGGCCTCGCCCCATACCGGCATGTCGCGGTCGCCATGCGCCCTGACAAGGCGTCTGCCGTCGATCGTCGCCATGACATCGTCCAGCGGATAAATGCCTTTGTTTTTCTTGGCGAGGAGGGTTAAGTCGGGAACTTTTATTTTCAAATAGCGGCTAACCGAACCGTTGCCGCGACCTTCCCCGCCGTGGCAGGAAGCGCAGTATTGCAGGTACATTTTTTTGCCGCTGTCGCTGTCGGCCGCCCACCCGGTGGGGCTAACTCCGAACGACAGCGCGCAACTTAGCAAGCAAGCGGATATCATGAATTTCATTGACTCTCCTTCCACTAAAAAACGGTTGCGGTCTGGCCAATGGTTGGGAAACGCAAAAAAGATGCCTCGGTTCGCGAGCCGTGCATACACGATAAGGATAAGTTTAGTCAAGAACATTTTGCACCGGTGATAGAGCCAAAGCCAAAAATTCTCAGTTGCGCGAAGAGCCTCTAGTGTCGCCGATTCAGATACGATCAACCTCGTCGAATCCCCTAACTATTTGAGCGTTGTTCAATCTTTCGTTTGGCACTAAACCTGCGAGTTACTCACTGTGAGAACATGATCAAAGGGGTGCTATATGGCAGATGAGAAAGACCGCTTCGGCGAGACGATGAGATTGGTCGAGCGGGCCAAAGAAGATATCTACTTCGCTGAACAGGAGCGCGAGCTGATCGCCAAGCTCAAAGCCAAACTGCAACCCGGCGCTCCACGGGACGCCAAGTTTCGTTGTCCCAAATGTCCCGGCGAGCTGGAATCGTATGTTTTCGAAGGATTTTTGCTCGACCGCTGCCGCGGTTGCGGCGGCCTGTGGATGGACAGAGGCGAGCTGGAGGGAGTGATCAGGAAAATCAGCCGTGGCCCGTTGGGGGCGTGGATCGATAAATTGACGGCCAAAGTCGAATCCGGCGCCAAGGAGCAAGCAATACCATGAGACCCGCAGCAAAAAAATACCGCACCGCGTACAAGAAAAAACCCGACGTCGAGCGAGACATGTACCTCCCAAGATGGTCTCCCAGCGAAGTCATCCGCTGTTCCGGTTGCGGCGCCTACTACCACCGGCGTCACTGGACGCTCACGGCGCCGCCGGGATTCGAAGCTCCGCTGCACGCTCATCCGGTTTATTGCCCGGCTTGTCACAAGATCAAGGATCGTTATCCGGGAGGAGAGCTTCGGCTTTTGGGGATCGAGGCCGGCGAAAGAAAAGAGCTGTTTGGCATCCTGCGCAACGAGGAAGAGCGGGCACGGGAGAAAAACCCGCTGGAAAGAATCATGCGTCTGGAATACGCCAACGGGGATTGGCGGATCGAGACGACGACGGAAAAGCTCGCCCAACGGCTCGGCCGCTCGGTACGCAAGGCGCGGGGCGGAAGGCTCGTCTTTAAGTGGCGGCACAATAATAAATTCCTGCGAGTCGAATGGACTCAAGAAGCGGGCCGCAGGCGGGCGCAACCGTAAGCCCGGGCCGGCGATTCCGACCTGGACCTTGCCCCGATGGGTATCGGTGGGAGGAAAGCCGAAGGGAGACCATGGACAAAAAAAACCAGCAGATGTCCGCATGGTATTTTATCGCCACGATCACGATCTTTATTTTGCTCGTGCAGAACTTTCTGGTCCCGTCCACGGTCGAGACGATCGGCTACGGCCAGTTCAAATCCCTGCTCAAGAACGGACGGATCGCCGACGTCGTGGTCGGGGAAAATACCATCCGCGGGACGTTAAAACCCGAAGCGCTCAACGAAATTTTTTCCCCGGAAAAGATCCTACAACTCGGCGAGAAGGCGAAAAGCCCCTACCCTTTCATCGTCGTCCGGGTTGCCGACCCCGCGCTGATCGGGGAGCTTGAAGCGGCCGGCATCCCGTTCAAGGGAGAGCCTTCCAGCGGTTGGCTGACCACGCTCCTGTCGTGGGTGGCGCCGGTGGTCATTTTTTTCCTCATCTGGGGCTATATGTTGAGCCGCATGGGCGCGGGCGGCGGCATGATGCAGATCGGCAAGAGCAAGGCGAAGGTATACATCGAAAAACAGACCGGCGTCAGCTTCGCCGATGTCGAGGGCATCGACGAGGCCAAAGAAGAGCTGATGGAGGTGGTGGAGTTTCTCAAGCATCCGGAAAAATACCAGCGACTGGGCGGCCATATCCCCAAGGGAGTGCTGATCGTCGGCCCGCCGGGCACAGGAAAAACCCTGCTCGCGCGCGCCGTGGCGGGGGAGGCCGGAGTGCCCTTCTTCAGCATCTCCGGCTCCGATTTCGTCGAGATGTTCGTCGGCGTGGGAGCGGCGCGGGTGCGCGATTTATTCGGGCAAGCGGCCGAACATGCGCCGAGCATTATTTTCATCGACGAGCTCGACGCCTTGGGGAAAGCGCGCGGCGTCAATATACTGGCGAGCCACGATGAGCGGGAGCAAACCCTCAATCAGTTGCTCGCCGAGATGGACGGCTTCGACCCGAACAAGGGAGTTATCATGATGGCGGCGACCAACCGGCCCGAGATTCTCGATCCGGCGCTGCTGCGCCCCGGACGATTCGATCGCCAGGTGCTGGTGGACCGTCCCGACGTGAAGGGGCGGGAGAAAATTCTCCAACTCCACGCCAAGAAGGTTAAGCTGTCGTCCACGGTGGAGCTCGGCGAGGTGGCGGCGAAGACGCCGGGATTCGTCGGCGCGGATCTGGCCAACATCGTCAACGAGGCGGCGCTGTTGGCGGCGCGGCAAGGCAAGGACGCCGTGGAGATGGCGGATTTCGACGAAGCGATCGCCAGAGTGGTCGCCGGTCTACAGAAAAAGAGCCGCGTCATGAACCCAAAGGAGAAAAAAACCGTCGCCTACCATGAATCCGGCCACGCGCTGGTGGCGGAATTGATCCCGGGCGCCGATCCGGTGAGCAAAATCTCAATCATTCCCCGCGGCATCGCGGCGCTCGGATACACCCAGCAACTGCCGACGGAGGACCGTTACCTGATGACGCGCTCCGAGCTGTTGGCGCGCATTTACGTGCTTCTGGGAGGACGAGTTGCCGAGGAAATGGTTTTCGGCGATATCTCGACGGGGGCGCAGAACGATCTCCAGCGCGCCACCGAGATCGCTCGCACCATGGTGACGCAGTTCGGC
>Ga0153916_10003524_pt1 | contig 11662 bp, 7 predicted proteins | sample Opewatmetagenome_FD_109642 | JGI IMG/M metagenome (GOLD analysis project Ga0153916, IMG submission 109642) | Freshwater wetland microbial communities from Ohio, USA - Open water 3 Core 3 Depth 4 metaG | ecosystem: Environmental > Aquatic > Freshwater > Wetlands | place: USA: Ohio, Lake Erie, Old...
TATGCATAAATAACAAACCTCTGCTATCCCTCAACCGCCCGCGACCATGGGGTAGTGGTCTAGCTTGGTATGATCCGTGGTTCGGGACCACGTGACCGTCGGTTCAAATCCGGCCTACCCCACCTCTGCTTGCTACGTCTTTCCCCGGAAAGAACCCCAAAGGCGAGGAAAGAAGGTGTCGACGACCCTGGAGTATCACGGATTCCTTCTCCTGCGGTCGAAGAAGCAGACCAGGAACACGGTCGCGATCCCCATCAGCGGCATGATCACTTCCTGGAACTCGGGTATTACAGAGGTCTCGTACCGGTTGGACCAGATGTGGTCGACTGCGCCATCAGACTGATGCCAAACGGCAATCGCGTTGCCCAGGTTGTCAACACCCACTCGTGGATCGTAGAAATTCGCAGAGTCTTCTGTCTCGACGAGCACGGGCGTGCCCCAGCCTGATCCCATGACGTAATGGTTTGACCAGATGTCGTTCCTAGAGTTCTGCCATTGACACCAGACGGCGACCGCATTTCCGGCTCCGTCGATGGCAATCTGTGGACATTCGCACCATTCGACGTTCTCTGAAACGAGTTCAATCGCCCCCCAACCAGAACCTGCGACGTATCGACTTGCAGAAATGTTGCTAGACGTTGCACCGTCGTACCTGCTCCAGATGGCGGTGGCATTGCCCCCGTCGTCCATGGCGACTTGAGGATAGCTCTCACTGGATGAGTCGTTGGCACCGAGCAACTGCGCAGGTTCCCAGCCTGACCCGAATGCGTATCTACTCGTGAAGATGCTCCGGTGTTCGTAGTCACTGTTGTTGTACTGGTCCCATATCGCGACCGCATTGCCAAGGCTGTCCGCCGCCACATCCACACCCCAAGCTCTATCCAGCAAATCGTCAGTCTCAAGAAGTTGCGTCGTGCCCCAGCCAGAGACAACGTCATATCGTCTTGCGGACACGTTCTCGTAGTTGCTCCCATCATATTGACTCCACACGCAGAATGCGTTGCCCTCGCCATCCATCGCCACTCCTACGTAAGGACCGTGCGAACCTGATACGGGGCGGTGGACTCGTTCTGGGCTGCCCCACCCGGTTCCGACCTCGTATCTGTTCGACCAGATTTCAACGCCCATCTCCCACACAACGACCGCTGCGCCCTCCGAGTTCATTGCCACCCGCGGACTATAGGAACCATAGATATTCTCCTCGACGTGTTCCACCGTCCCCCAGCCCGAGCCCACGACGTATCTGCGCGAGAATATGTTCTGGCTATGGTAGTACTGACTCCAAACGGCGATTGCGTTGCCGCTGCCATCCATGGCAATCTGCGGTGCATCAGAATAGATACTAGACCCGCCGGCGTCGACGATTTCGGGATTGCCCCATCCCACCCCCACTTCATAACGGTTCGACCATATCCTGTCATCAGTGCCGTTGCTCTGGATCCAGATGGCAATCGCATTGCCCGCGCCGTCCACGGCCACTTCCGGATATTCGGCGGTCAGACTGCCTGTCTCGAGCAGTGCTGAGGTTCCCCAGCCGGGGCCAGCAAGCGTCTCCGCGGGCAACTTCAATGACACTCTCCCTGGAACAATCACAATGGCAAGTGTGCTGAGGAACAAGAAGGCAATGGCGACCGCAGCCAGCTTCGCTTTTCTGGCCATAACGGGCGATCTGGCCATTCTCAGGCGAAACATCGCACCGTTCGTTCTGCGGTTGCCAGTAGTTGGCCGCTTCCCGTCGATCAACCTTCCGCGAGTATGTTTCTCTCTAGAGCACATGCGTTCTTCGTCAATGCCGATAATGTTCGGACTCTTCGCCATCGAACCTCCTCCTTCGAACCAATAGTCCCTTTCCCCGTCGCGGGAGAATGGTTGGGGCTAATCGAACCAAGAAGTATTTCAAGCCTGTGAAATGGTGCAAACCAGACGATAACGCTGCAATAGCGCCAGGTGGAGGACGAAAGGACGAAATATGGGTCGCTCCTCCGACGGTTCCGCCGGAGGAGGCAAAAGAAGTTTGACTACGGGACTCCCGCGTCCAGGATCCCGGCGCTCATGGTCCAAGCCCATGCCTGGACCGCGAGGTCGGCCTCGAACCACGGCAGCAGCTGGCCGTCCCTGATAGATTTCAAGGCGTTCAGCGCCTCGGCGTTGGACACAGAGCCGTCCTTGAGGCCCAGGTAGATCCAGTGGACGTCGACATAGGCTTGCTGCTGGTCGAAGTCGTCACCCCAGTACATGAAGTCGTACATCATGTTGTTGAAGGTGTCGAGGTACGCCCCCCTGCTGAAGTACTTGCCCCATTCCATGGAGTAGACGTTCCCCAGCGCGGCGAGCGCATTGCTCGTCTGGCCCTTGCTGAGCGAGGTGATCGCGGAGTTCACGAAGCCCAAGTCATGCGCGTGCTGGTCCGACCTCAGGAACACATCCCACGATCCCATCAGGCCGCCCTCTCCCAAGGTCCAAGGCGTGATGACTCTCCTCGCGTCTATGAGCACTCGGTTGAGCGCGTTCGCCTTCTCCCAGACCGCAGCCTTCTGCGTGGGCGTCTTGGCGCTCGCGTACTGCGAGTTCAGGGACGCTGCATATGCGTTCGCAGCGACTGCCTGTGTCCTCAGAGTCGCCAGTGCATCGAGGTCCTTCTGGATGTTCTTGGCTTCGGAAGGCACAGTCATCTTCTCGGATTTGAGGTAGCTAGCGGCCCAGTCCACGGTATTCTGGAACTCGAGCGGCAACACGAGGAGGTGCGCCTGCCTGATCGCCATCAGCGTGTAGACATCGAGCACCAGGTCAAGTGCGCTCGGCGTCTGGAGGGGCATGTCGTCGACCTGCGTGTGATAGTACGGATCGAAGCCCGATCCCCACAGGATGTTCACCGTCGATCCTCCTCCCTTAGCACCGAAGCTCCACGCATCGGTCCACGACCAGATCGGGTTGTAGTAGCCCACCTGGCCGCTGATCCCCAGGTCCACCGTGGCTTTGTACACGAACGAATTGAGCTCCCACGTGTTCTCTATCCAGTACCTGCCGGAGGTCTTCGCAAAGCTGCATCCGTCCATGTTGAGTTCCACAGCGAGACCGTTCATGATCTCTGGATGCGCCTGGACGAACTCGTAGGACCCGACAAGCCAGTTGTACCAGGTCCCTTGTGGTCCGCCCTCCTCCTCCGCTCCCACTGATGCGAAGACCAGGGTCCTCTCGTTGACGAACGTCCCCGCCTTCCTCGCCTCCGAGAACAGCCTCGCGAACTCCAACATCGCCGCGATCGAGGAGCTGTCATCGTTCGCGCCCGCCCACCAGCAGTCGATGTGGCCGGATATCACCACGTACTCGTTCGGTCTCGTGGTCCCATACATGTACGCGGCCACATTAACGGACTCGGCGAACCTCTCGGAAAGCATGTCCACCCGTCCGTCCACCTTGAGGACGACCGGGCCTTCAGCCATAAGGTCCTTGATATGCATCGCCGAGTTCGGTGATATCGACAGAATTGGGATCGGTCCGCCAACAGAGTCCTGCTTTATACCTTCGGGCAGGTCCGCCCCTGCATAATATCCATAGAACACCGCCGCTGACGCGCCGTGCAAGCTGGCCTCGAATGCCGGGACGTTGTTCCATCCCTGGATGTTGTCGTCCCTGTGAATAAGGGCTATGGCCCCTCCGAGGTCACCAAGCGCATCGAACTCGTCCATCGTGCCGAGCCCTGCATCGACCACGGGGGCGACAAGGGTCTTCCCGCTGTTCTCATTGCCGAATGTGTACATGACGTGATTCTCGTAGCCCCAAATGGAGTAGCTGTCACCGTAGGTCACGGTCGGCACGTCCTCGTACGCGTTCGTCACTATCGTCATCGTCGTGCCGTAGTGGTTCCACTCGGCGACGGGGAAGGTCTCCCAGACGACCTCGTCCACGTCCATCGCGCTGAGCCTGTTGTAGACGTACATTTGAGCGTCACGCTCTGCCTGAGTGCCAGCCACCTTCTCCCCGAGGCCCGCAAGATAAGCGAGGTCGGCCCACGCGGCATCGTAGTTCAGCCCTGCGAGGATGGCTACCTCTTCCGGCGTGAGACCTGAAGTGCTACCAGTCCCCGGCGCGGGAGCGGATCCCCCACTCGGCATAAGAGCCACGATCACAAACAGCGTTCCAACTGCGACTGCAATTGATTTCTTGTCCAATCTCTCCCCCCTAAAGTAGCCCAGAGACAATGACCCTGAGCGCACCCGGATGGCACTCCAGACTCTTAAGAATGTCTTGTTACAGGTGCGTGGTCGTCTTGCTGGAAATCCTCGACTTGACGGACTCGGGCAATCCCGCACCATTGGCGATGCGTGGATTCCCCCTGCTTCCTGTAATAGTTCGGGAAAACGTAGTTACGTCCTGTGGGTATCCTTGACCTAGGAGGAGTTACCAATCATCCGAATCAAACGGATTTACGACCCCCAAGATCCGGATGACGGATTCAGAGTCCTCATCGACCGTCTATGGCCGAGAGGACTGAGCAAGGCCCGCGCGAAAGTCGACGAGTGGCGCAGGGAGATCGCTCCGAGCGACGAGCTCAGGAAGTGGTTTCAGCACGATCCGGTGAAGTTCGAGGAGTTCAGAAGGCGCTACAGGGATGAGCTCGCGCGCAACATGCCATCTGTGCAGAAACTCAGCGACCGTGCGCGCAGGGGTGATTTGACGATACTCTACTCGGCCCACGATACAGAGCACAACAATGCGGTGGTCCTCAAGGAGCTTCTCGAGGAGATGGCGAACTCCGGAACGCGCCGCCGCCTCTCCTAGGATAGAAGGCTGCACGGCGGCCGTGCTACCAAATCTTTTTAACGAACCACCGGTTTCCTCGAACCAGCAGGCAGGTGTAATCTAGCTGGTTAGGATTTTGGCCTTCCAACTCATCCAAGAAGAATAGAAAATTGGAGAGGGACGAAAGCCAACGACCCGGGTTCGAATCCCGGCACCTGCACTTTCGTTCCGTCAGGTTTCAGTTTAGCCCTGCTCGCAATCCTGCAATCCGGTCTAAGCCTCTTCCTCTTCATCTCCACGCACAGGAGCGTGTGCCAAGGCGTACATCTCGTCGAACTGCTTCGCCCCAGCCAGCGCGAGCTGCTGGACGAAGCAGTGCGGGTGGAATTCGACATAGTGCTTGTGTCCGTAGTTGTCGTATTCCTCTTTCTTCTGGGCCACCGGCGCCTTGAGTTTCCTCAGTCTTACCATTGTGTTCACCTACCCTGCGATTTCCGCGTTTTCACATGCTCCAGGAATTTCCGTGAGGTCGGTCTGCAGACTCCGATCGATTTCGATCAAGTTGTTCAGGAGCCGCTCGATGTCGTTGACATCCTCTCCAAGACTCGACATCTCGCTCGCGAGATCCGCGAGATCATGGAGCGTGTGCGTCTCTGCCCAGAGGATTATCTGGGAGTTCCGGACCCCTGCCTGCACCGCATTCCTGTGCTTCATTGCATCCCATCCTAAACGGTTTTGTCTGACGATTTGTCAGCTGTTCCCGGTTATGACGCTCTCCGATATTTATAGCTTCCTCGAACGACGCAAACTGACGCCAGATTTGTCAGACTGGGCATCCCGAGGTACTATAGAAATCTCTAACGAGATTTCTGCGCTGGATTTTGCATCAGGAGACCCTCATATGAGAAGATGATCTGATTCTTCTGTCCGACGCAAGTCCGAAGGACTTGCGCTTGATACCGTCGATACGAACGATAAACCGGGAAACCATTTTATGAAGCCAACCGTATTAGCAACCAGCAGTACAAGGTGGACCGTCTTGGGCCTTCTGGACACGTTGTTCAACAAGGAGAAGAAGCTTCTGGACAAGGCCAAGAAGGAGCTTGCGAAAGTCGACCAGCTCGAGAAAGCTGGGAGGCCTCAAGAAGCGCTAGCAGAGCTCGAGAAGATCACAGCGATGCTGAAGGAGGACCTACTCTTCATCGGCAAGATGAAGCGCGACTTCTCGCAGGTCTTCGCGATGCTGGGTGCGAGGTATCTTACGTTCGAGAAGCCGGAGGCTGCGCTCGACTCCGCCAAGGTGGCCCTCCAGCTGGATGCGAGGAATCCCGAGGGGATGGGGGTCGAAGGGCGGGCCAGCCTTATGCTCGGTATGAAGGACCAGGCAGTTGAATCCCTAAGGAACGCGGTATCGATCGCCCCGGACTCGGAATCCCTCTGGGCGATGCTTGCTGACACCCAGGACGTCATAGGCGACGTACGGGGAGCGATGCAGGCGTACAGGCGCGCGCTCGACATCAATCCGAACGCGACCAATTACATCGACAAGATGCTCGAGCACTCACCGGAGGACGTCGATCTCATTGTCAAGAAAGGGCTTGCCCTGACGAGACTCCAGAGGTACGATGAGGCCATCAGGGTTTTTGACGGAGGGATGAGTATCTCTCCCAAGGACAAAGAGCTCTGGATTGGCAAGGCAACGGCCCTCAACTTCGCGGGCAAACCCGAGGACGCGTTGAAGGCACTCGAGGGCGCACTCAAGATCGATCCGAACGACGTCTACACGCTGGATAACAAGGGGAGGATCCTCCACAAGCTTGGAAGGCGAGAGGACGCGCTGAGCAACTTCGAGAAGGCGTCCGAGCTCGATCCAAAGAACAAGGTCGTTTGGAACGAGCTGGGAGTGGTCCACGAGGAACTGGAGCACTACGACAACGCGGTCGAGGCGTTCGACAGGGCCATCGCCATCGACCGGAACGACGTGAACGTCCTCCTCAACAAGAAGAAGACGCTCCTCAAGGCCGGACGGTTTGCGGACGTTGTCTCCACCTGCGACAGCATACTGATACTCAATCCTCAGGACCACGAGACGATGCTCGTGAAGGCGCGCTCCCTGTTCGCACTCGACAGGCTCCCGGAGGCGCTCACCTTCGCGGACGCCACGATCCATCTGGCGCCCAGGTCCAAGGATGCGTTCGACCTGAAGAAGCAGGCGCTCGTGAAGCTCGGGAGGTATCCGGAGGCAATCGTGATTTGCGACCAGATACTCCGAATAGATCCCCAGGACCACGTAGCGATGCACGATAAAGGCATCGCGCAGATGAGGGCTGGCCTACCTCATGACGCCATCAAGACCTTCGAGAAGGCGCTGAAGGGCGCCCCTGAACAGATGACGATACTCGAGTCCTTGGTGGAGGCCTACAAGGCGGTCCAGAGGGACGACCAGGTCGTGCGCACGTGCGACATGATTATCGAAATCAGCCCGAAACACAAGGCGGCGTACCTGGACAAGGCGATAGCGCTCGACCGAACCGAGAAGTACGACGAATGCCAGGCCGCGTACAGGATGGCCCTCAAGCACGACCCGACGAACCCCGAGGTGTTCCAGAGGATCGCGGCCCTGTACCTCAAGCTCGAGAAACCGAAGGAGGCGATCGACTACGCGAAGCAGGGGCTCCTTGTCGCGCCTGCGAGCCATGTCCTGTGGCGAATCAGGGGCGATGCTGGCTCCTTCGCAAAGGACTATGACGAGGCAGTCAGCGCGTACGCGAAGGCGGTCGAGCTCCAGCCAGGGGACATCCAGTCACACATATCGATGGGCAGAGCGCTTATCGGGCTCAAGAGATATGAGCAGGCGCTGGTGTCTTTCGATCACGCCGTCGCCCTCGACAGGAAAGGCATCGAGCAATGGGTAGATCGCGCGGAGGCGCTCGAATGGCTTGAGAGGTTCGACGACGCCATCCAGTCCGTTCGCGAGGCCATCGCTATCGCGCCATCGAGAGCAGACCTTCGGGCGAAGGAGGGCGCTCTCCTGACGAGACTCGGAAGGCTGGAGGAGGCATCGATGGCGTACGACAACGCCATCAGGATGGCGCCGGGGAACACGGCATTCCTTATCGCCAAGAAGGATATCCTGAAATCGCTCAAGCGCAACGAGGAGGTCGTCCTCGTCTGCAACGAGATCCTCCGAACCAACCCGAGGGACAGGGACACACTCCTCGACAGAGGCGGGGCGGCGCTGTTTCTCAAGAGGCCGAGCGAGGCGCTCGCATCCTTCAACAAGGCCCTCGAGCACAACGCCGACGACCTGGACGTCCTGGAGCTCAAGAAGATGGCCCTGATTGCGATGGACGACCCCGAGAGCGTCGTAACTGTCACCAGCCACATACTCAAGCTCAATCCGAAGAACAAGAACGCGCTCGCGGACCGGGCCGCGGCTCTCGAGAGGCTCGGAAAGCGAGACGAGGCGCTGAAGAGCTACGAGGGCGCACTCGCGCTGGATCCCAAGGACCTGTTCCTCCTCAACAGGAAGGGGCTCCTTCTGCTTGCATCCGCGAACCCGGCCCAGGCTGCGGAATCCTTCGAGGCGGCGATCAAGCTCGACTCGAACCAGCCGTTCGTGCTCAATAACCGCGGGAAGGCCTATCTGGAGCTGAAGAGGCTGGACGAGGCCCTATCGGACTTCCGGAGGGCCACCAAGATACTGCCCAACGTCGCGGAGTTCCACACGAATGAGGGTCGGGTGCTCGCGGCGTCCGGAAAGTTCGACGACAGCATCGGCTGCTTCAACGAGGCGAGGCGGCTCGCCCCGAACGACATCTCGGCGATGAAGTACATGGGCATGGCGCTCCTGAAGCTGAACAGGGTCAATGAGGCCCTGGCCATCCTCGATGAGGCGCTCAGGCTTGGCCCACAGGACGCCGAGCTGTGGAAGAACAGGGCGAAGGGCTTCGAGGCCATAGGGAACAAAGAGGAAGCGGCCAGGTCGTACACGAGGGCACTCGATGCCAACCCGGACGATCACAACACATGGTACAGGCTGGGCCTCCTTCACCTGGAGATGGGCAGGTTCAGCGATGCCAACGCTGCGTTCGACAAGTCCCTTGACATCGACAGCTCGTCGTCCAAGGTGTGGATGAGCAAGGGGCTGGCTATGGAGAAGCAGGGCCTCTTCGAGGAGGCCGTGAGCTCGTACGACCGAGCGATAGGCCTCGACTCGAACGACAAGGACGCGTGGAAGAGCAAGGGGCACGTGCTTCTCGCGCTCGGCCGCGCGGAGCAGGCGCTTAGATGCTTCGACCACGCTCTCAGCATCGACCCGTACTTCGAAGAGGCCACTGAGGAGCGGAAGCTGGCCGAGGAGGATATCCGCAAGAACAAGATCGAGGACTACTCCCGGTCCATCCTTGAGTTCGAATACGCCCACGGCCGGGCGGTCACAAAGGAGGAGGCGTTCAAGATCTGTGGGATACCGTACGCGTTCCTGAACGACGTCCTGGAGTACCTGAGCAACAAGCCGGAGATCAACCTCTCGGGCATGAACCGCGAGGACTTCGACAGGTACGAGAAGATGTCCAGGGAGATCCTTGTGAACGCGATGGAGAAGCGCGACCTCGCGCTACACGGTCTCAGGCTGTGCGACATCACCGTCAACTTCCCCGACCTCAAGGTGTCGAGCGCGCAGAAGATGCTGAGGTACATACAGGCGGTCGAGGAGCATCAGTTCTCGACGAAGGTCTCGGATCCGCAGACCGAAGCGATGCTCAGGCAGGCGCTCGACATCCCGAACGACCAGAAGAACGTCCTTGGGCTGATCAGGAACCTCGGCATCGGGGTGTACTGGGCCAGACAACTCGTGACCATCCTCCAGACCTTCCAGGGGGCGGGGTTCGAGACTCCCGCCGTCGCGCTGCGCTCGGTCGTCGGCGAGGGGTACGGCAAGTACTCTCCGTACGACGAGCGCGGCAAGCGCGAGATGCCCCCGGAACAACTGGAGAGGTATGAGCAGAGGAGGACGCGGAGGGACGAGAGGCCTGCGGTCGAGCCGGGGCGCGAGGAGGAGGAAGAGCCTGGACGGTACCGCCGCGAACGCGAGCCTGCGCCGCTCCGTGCTCAGCCTCGCGAGAGGCCTCCGAAGCAGAGGGGGCCAAGGGAGGAGCGCGCCCTGACGGCCAAGGAGATACCTTCGGACCTCGTGGGCAGGAGATGCCTGTTCCACGGCGGGATTGCGATCACCAGATGTAGCAAGTGCAAGGCAGTGCTCTGCAGGGAATGCATCCGCGGCTCAGAGAGATGCCCACGGTGCAACCATCCCCTCAAGGCCGTGGAGGAGGCCCCGCCGAAGAGAAGGGGCCCGGATGAGGAAACGGAGCCGGAGGAAGAGGAGGAGATGGAAGGGGGTCAGCGCGAAAGGCCGAGGCAGGGCCCGAGACCCGCCAGGAAGAGGACGGAAGACGAGGACGATCTCTCACGCCTCTAGGTTCCTGAATTGCCCTATCAGTGGAGTTTCTTGACTAGTTGCGCGACACGCTGGCCGTATCGCACACAGTTCTCCTCTACGCGCCGGTCAGGCTTCTCTATCGACACCGGTCCGTAGTGATCCCCCTCGGAGTCGCCGACCACGACCATGCCGTGTATCATCAACCCTTGGAGCAACGCGAGGACCGTCGTCTCGTTACCGCCCCCGACGTTCGCGCTTGATGAGAAGGCCCCGCCGACCTTGTCCTGGAGCTTGCCGTGATACTTGATGCTCTTGTCGAGCAAGTCCTTGATCGGAGCCGCGGGTCCGCCATAGTATGTCGGAGAACCGAGGATTATGCCATCGTATCCAGGGAGGTCCTTAACATGGACCTCCTTGACGTCCTTCGTGTCGACCTCCACGTCCTCGGCCATGACGCCCTTCTGGATCAGGTACGCCATCTTCTTCGTGTTCCCGGATCTCGAGTAGTAACAGATGAGTATCTTCGCCATGCTGTCCCGGCCCACGAATCGCGACCGAGGACTTAAATGTGTGATGCGGTCAGCCCTGGAGTCCGAGCTGAGTCCCGAACCAAACGAAGATGTAGATCAGGATCACGCCCGCGAAGAGCATGAGCGCGTAGAACAGGTATCTCTTGAGACGCTCCTTCCGGCTGGATTCGTCCTGCCTCGCTGTCCTCGAACCTTCCGTCTCCATGGCGGTTCAATCAATCGAATGGGTTGCCGGTTATTAACAGTTGACTCAACCGATCACGAGCCTCTCACCGGTCTTGGCGCCTTCGGCGAACCTTGAGAGCCGATACGGGTCCCTCTGGAAGGGCGGCTTCTCCCCGAGCAGGAGGCAGGCCATGAATTCCCCCACTGCAGGGGATATCATGAAACCGTGACCGGAGAATCCACATGCGACATAGGCCCCTGGGAATCCCTCAAGCTCGTCCAGGATTGGGTTCGCGTCCGGGGACATGTCGTAGAACCCAGCCCACTGCCTCATCATGCACACGGACGACAATCTCGGGAACAGGGACACGATCCTCTTGGAGATCTTCCTGCAGAACTGCACCGTGGATCTGCCCGGGTCGTTCCCTTCATGGCCGTTGTCGGTGATCCCACCGACGAGCTCCCCGCGCGGGCCCTGGCTCATGTAGAACCCGTCCGTCAGGGTCACGACCATGGGAACGAGGAACGGTTTCAGGGGCTCAGATGCCATGATCTGATGACGGACCGGAGTCGTCGGGATGTTCGCCCCGAAGAGTGCGCCGACTCTGTTCGACCATCCGCCAGCCGCGTTCAGCACCAAGTTTGCAGCTATGGTGCCACGCGTCGTTTCCAGGGTCGTATTGTGATGCCCGCGCCTGACGCGCTCGACCTCGCAATGCGTCTCGATCGTCACACCGCTCCCCCTGAGGTGCTCCGCGTACCCGAACAGGAGCGGAAACGGGAA
>Ga0153916_10003525_pt1 | contig 11661 bp, 8 predicted proteins | sample Opewatmetagenome_FD_109642 | JGI IMG/M metagenome (GOLD analysis project Ga0153916, IMG submission 109642) | Freshwater wetland microbial communities from Ohio, USA - Open water 3 Core 3 Depth 4 metaG | ecosystem: Environmental > Aquatic > Freshwater > Wetlands | place: USA: Ohio, Lake Erie, Old...
AAACGGCGGTTTGGCATAATAATCGGCCCATTATATCCTGAAAGAAGGGATGGTTTTCTTGGTTATAATTAGCCTCTATCAAGTGTAAAAAGCATGTCATCCTGAGCGTAGCGAAGAATCTGGATTCTTCGGTAGCCAAATTTGACCTGAGCTTAAAAAAGGGCTCTCTCAGAATGATTAATCAATTAAGGACTCTGCATTGCCTACGCTTTCTGATAAATTAAAAGCCCTGGGAGTACAGGTTGGGGCGCGTAACCTGGTGCAACCACCGCCGCGCCAGGAATACCTGATTGACACCGTCGTACCCGGACGGTTAATCGAAACCAGCGCCGGGGCAGTATACGTGGTTGAGCAATCCTACACTGCCAGCTACCAGCACGGCCGCGAGTCGTTGGCTCTCAACGCGCCTTTGGAGGGGTTGAGTCGCTGGACGAATGAGCCGCTGGTCAGCAACGAAAATCTCCAGGCTTTTGCCTATTTGGACACAGAAACATCCGGACTTGCCGGCGGAACCGGGACTTATGCCTTCCTGGTTGGGGTCGCCAGGTACGAAGGCGATGCATTCACCCTGGCTCAATTCTTTATGCGCGATCCCACCGAGGAACCTGCTTTGCTGCTGGCACTGGAAGCTTTCCTGGCGCCCTGCCGTGTGCTGGTGACCTTCAACGGCAAAGCTTTTGATGTGCCGTTGTTGAACACCCGTTATACCCTGCAAGGCTGGTCTTCACCACTGAGTGATATGGTACAGGTGGACTTGCTGCATCTGGCGCGGCGCTTATGGCGCGAGCGCCTGCCCAGCCGCACCCTGGGAAACTTGGAAGTCCAGATCCTGGAAACACACCGCACAGCCGAAGAGGTGCCCGGTTGGATGATCCCTCAAATCTACTTTGATTATCTGCGCAGCGCAGATGCACGCCCTTTAAAGAATGTGTTCTACCATAATGCCATGGATGTGCTTTCTTTGGCAACCCTGCTCAACCACACCGCGAGCCTGCTGGCTAATCCAACCCAGGTTCGCCCGGGAGAAGAAACTGACCAAGCAGCCCTGGGGCGCATTTTCGAGGAGTTGGGAGATTTAGATCTGGCGGCTCAAATCTACCGCTTGTGCCTGGAAACCGGGCTTCCCGAGGCACAGTATTGGGACACCCTGGAGCGGCTTTCCCGGCTGCACAAACGCCGCGGTGAACTGGAGTCAGCCATGGCGTTGTGGGAAAAAGCAGCCGTTCACGGCCATGTCTATGCGCATATTGAACTGGCAAAAGTTTTTGAACATATTCAGCGCAATTTCACCCAGGCTACTTACTGGACTGAGCAAGCGCTGCTTGTGCTCCAACGCCCAGATTATCCCCTCCCGGATCGCTTGATCTGGCAGCCGGAACTGGAACACCGCCTGCAGCGTCTGAAAAATAAGCAAAGCCACTGACCAAACCCTCAGCCGATTGCCCATTACACCCGGGAAAATAAAGAAAATAAGGTATGATTAGTTGCATTATGGAGCGTAATCGCGAAAAGGTTATTCCAACCGGGCTGGTTATCCTTTTCATCGCCTTCGCCTGGTTTGCCATACATTCTGGAAAAGCTTCCGCCCAGCAGCCAACTGAGTTGGTGCTGACTGCCAGTGCAGGATTCCAGGGTTTTTATAAAGATGGTCATTGGCTGCCGGTGCGGGTGGTGCTGGAAAATTCAGGCGCGCTGCTGGAAGGCGAAGTGGTGGCGCAGGTTGCAGATACCGGTCAGGAATCAACTCCTTTCACCTACCCTATCCTTTTACCGCCTGTGTCGCGCAAGGAAGTTACTGTTTACGTTTTCCCAACAAGTTATGCCTCGACCCTGCGCGTATCATTTGTCAGCGCTGGAGATACAAAAGCTGAAGTCAGGCTGGCTCTAAACCGTTTGAACCCCAGCGATAATTTAATTGGGGTCTTGGCGGCTAATCCCTCGGCTTATAATGTCTTTTCGCTTCTCGATCCCATTAACGGCACCGCCAGCGTGGTGGAACTCAATATAGACGACCTCCCCGAACGCGTGCAGGGGCTTGCCGCGCTGGATACATTGATTTTTTCCGGGGTCGATACAGGAACCTTGACTGAAAAACAACGCTCCGCGCTAACCGAATGGACTGCCTGGGGTGGGCGGTTAATTATCACCGGCGGTCCGGATTGGCAGGAGACTGTCTTTGGTCTGCAAACCACGGGGTTGCTGCCCCTGACGCCAGATAATACCCTTACGCTGGACAATGATTCCCTCCAGGAAGCACTGGATCAAATAAATCATTTCTCAGGGGATGGACAGGCCATAGAGCCTGGAACTGCTGGCATGCTGGTATCTACCGGCAGTCTTTCGTCGCAGGCTGAAGTCTTAGCCAACCTGCCTGCAATCAATGACCTTCCCCTGATTATCCGCCAGTCTTATGGCAGTGGTCAGGTGGTTTACATCACCTTTGATCCCTCTCTTCCACCTTTCAGGAACTGGAATGGCGCAGAGAGTTTTTACCGTAACTTGGCAACCTCTCCCATATCGGAACCTTCGTGGAAAAATGGTTTTATAGATTGGTCCATGGCGCAGCAAGCAGCGCAATCTCTACCCAGCCTTGGACTGCCTTCAATTCTTTTAATTTGCGGATTTTTGTTTATTTACGTTGCCACCATTGGCCCAGCTAACTACCTCCTGCTGCGGGTATTGAAGCGGCGTGAGCTGGGCTGGATTACTATACCCATCCTGGTTGTTTCTTTCAGCATCCTGGTATTTCTCACGGGCAGCCTGTCCCGCGGGCAAAAGCCTGTGCTTCACCGCCTTGCCATTGTTCAGTCCTGGCAGGGAGCAGCGCAGGCCCGTGTGGATGGAGTCATGGGTTTGTATTCACCCAACCGGGCCACCTATTCGGTCAGTGCCAGTTATCCCAGCATTTTGAATGCTGTCCCCGTAATCTCTATGTTTCCCACCGGCGCCGGGAAGGTTACCCAGAATGGTGATGATTTTCTGATGCCTGGCTTGCGTGTGGACGTTGGCGGTGTGATTCCAGTGGCGTTCCAGAGCAGCATCCAGGCGCCTGCATTTGGTGCTTCGTTGGCATTAACCATCAACGAAAAAGGGACGGTTTTGGCAGGAGATGTGATCAACCAAAGCCAGTCGGAACTGCAGGATGTGATCCTGCTGACTCTGACCAATGTCATCAGCCTGGGCGATTTTACCCCAGGTCAAACCATTCCCATCAACCAGGTGCTGGATATTGCTCAAACCGGCAATCCGATCTTTGGGCCTGGTGGCCTGAAAACCGCGCCAGGGTTCACTGCCCCGGCAATCGCCTATAACCCGGTGAATATTATTGAGCAAATCCTGGGCACTTATGATTATTACCAGGATAGGGATACATACCGTAAATACGCTTTGCTGGTCGCAGCCATGTCTTCTCAGCCCGCGTCGTTACAGCAAACCAATGAAGTTTACCTGATTGGCTGGAGCAGACAACCGCTGGTAGAGATTGGTTTGGAAAACAAGAAAGCCAACACGGAGGATCTCAGCCTGTACATAATCGCCTTTAAACCAGAAGTGAAATTCGAGGGCGACCGCTGGACATTATCACCGGGATTTTTCAAATGGACTTCGTTAGATCCCCTGCGCACTGATGTAACCCCGTATAACCTGTATTTATATTCTGCCACCTCTTATGGGCTGGTATTCACTCCCCGCCAGGCTTTAGATTTTACATCTGTGGAGGTTATGACCTTTCATTTGTTAAATCCTTACCAGACAGGCAGCGTGACCAGCGCAAACTTTTTCCTGTGGGATTACGAATTACAGGATTGGGAGCCATTGAAAGGATTGGTTTGGGGAGATAATGATATCCAGTCTCCAGCCCGCTTTGCAGCCACGCATTCCGGCAGCGATGAATTAGGGAGCTATACTCCTGGTACCATCCGCTTGCGTGTTGAAAGCACTTCCAGCTACCTGGAAATCAACACTTCCGATTTCTCTTTGGTAGTCGAACGGTGAGGTGCATGGCTTATGGCAACGATAATTGAAATCGAAAACTTAACCAAGCAATATCTGGGGCGCACTGGCCAAAAGGCGGTTGAGGATCTGAACTTAAAGGTCGAAGAAGGGGCCATCTTCGGTTTTGTCGGGCCTAATGGAGCCGGTAAAACCAGCACCCTGCGCATCATGGCGACGCTTCTCCAGCCCACCCGCGGCGATATTCGCGTTGGCGGGTATCTGGTCACGCAAGCCCCACGCCAGGTGCGCGCCATCATCGGCTATATGCCGGATTTCTTCGGCGTTTATAACGATATGTTGGTTTGGGAATATCTGGATTTTTTTGGCGCCTGTTACAACCTCCAACCAGCGCAGCGCAAACAGCTTATTGATGATCTGCTGGAACTGGTCGAGTTAACTCATCGCCGCAACGACCCTGTGGAGCGCCTCTCAAGAGGCATGAAACAGCGCTTGAGCCTGGCGCGCACCCTCATTCATGACCCTCAGGTCCTGATCCTTGACGAGCCCGCCTCCGGTCTCGATCCGCGCGCCCGGGTGGAAATCCGTGAGCTGCTGGTAGAGCTGGCGCGCATGGGAAAAACGATCTTTTTCTCCACGCACATCCTGGCTGATGTCGCCGAAATTTGCACACAGGTAGCTATTATTGAAGCCGGCAAGCTGGTTGCCTCCGGCGCGTTGGAAGAACTGCAGAAAATGCTTATGCCGCACCGTGTGGTGCAGCTTACCGTCCTGGGAAAAGCGGATGAGGCGCAGGCAATTCTGCACGAAGATGCGCAGGTGCTGGATATCCAACCGCTGCCCAGCCACGCCGGACGAGAGCGGCTGGAATTTGGCTATTCCGGCGGCGATGAAGAACTTAGCCGCCTGCTGTCAGCACTGGTCAGCCGGGGCATCTCACTCCTGCACTTCAGTGAAGACAGCCGTGACCTGGAAGGAGTTTTTATGCGCGCTACCAAAGGATTGGTTACATGAGCGCCGCGGAATTAACCCAGGAGCGTCCAAAACGGAGTAGAGCCCAACGCTTCTTTTCCTGGTTGCTGGCGCCTGTCAGGAGCCTGCGTAACAATCCGGTGGTGCTTAAAGAAATGCGCAGCCAGATGCGCGGTGAGAGAGCCTTTATTATCATCACCGTTTACCTGGTGTTGATGAGCATCTTGATTGGCCTGATCTACCTGGGGTTCGCCTCGGCTGAAGATACCTCCCCCACCACCAGCATCCGCCAGGGATTGGGAAAGACAGTCTTTGGAGCTGTAGTTGGCCTGGAATTGATGATGGTTTGCTTTTTATCTCCCGCGTTGACCTCCGGGGCCATTGCCGCGGAACGCGAGCGCCAAACCTATGATCTGCTGCGCACCACCCTGCTGCCGGCTCGCTCGCTGGTATTTGGCAAGCTGGTTTCGGCATTGTCTTTTTTGCTGATTTTATTATTTGTTGGCTTTCCCCTGCAAAGCATGGCTTTCCTGTTCGGGGGAGTCTCGCTGGAGGAAGTGCTGATCGCTTTATTGATGCTGGTGGCTACCGCATTCTTCTTCAGCGGAATTGGTTTGTTCATCTCCAGCTTTATGAAGAGCACCCTGGCTTCCACCGTGGTCAGTTATATCGTAGCCATCTTATTATCTTTTGGTGCGCCTGTATTGATTAGCATTGCCGCCATCTTCCTGAGCATCATCCCTCAGGCAATGGCCAACCTGACTACCTTCCAGGAAACGCTGGTTGAAATTGTCATTATCGTCATCGGGTATGCCTTTGTGGTCATCAATCCTCTGGCGACTGCCCTGTCGACTGAGCTCATGATCTTGGAAAAGCAAAATGCCTTTTTCATCACCTTGCCTTTAAACAATGGCTGGAACTTCCCCATATTGGGCCCATGGATCATTTACACTTTATTGTATGTGCTAGCCAGCTTGATCCTGGTGTGGATCAGTATCCGCTTTGTACGCCGGGTTGAAAGGTAGATGAACCTGTCTGAAAGATAACGGTAAAACATAAAGATGACACAACCACCTCTTACTCTCGAATTAAATTTTCAGGCGTTATTGCGCCGGTGGACCTGGTTTTACCGCCTCCGTCGTGGCATTACCAGCGGAGTGCGCGGTCTTATTTTCACTTTGGCTGCCGTGCTGGGCTTATGCCTGATCGCCATTATCAGTAGTCTTGGCCTGCGATATGGTTTAGGACGTGTGGAATTTCTACGCCTTCTGCTTCTTTCAGCAGCAGGCGGCGTACTTGTGGCAGGATTGGGCGCCTTTTTCTGGCCTGTCAGGGCTTCACGGGTAGCGCGCCTGGTAGATTCAACATACCATCTTAAGGAACGATTCAGTACCGCAGAAGAATTGCTGCAAGCACCCGCCAGCTTCGATGACCAAATGGCCAACCACCAGGTAACTGATGCGCTTAAATTTGGCCGCCTCGTGCAGCCCGGGAAGACCTTCTTTTGGCCCGTTTCGTCAGCGCAGCTGGGTGCCATTTCTGGATTAGCCCTGGTTGCCATCCTGGTGATCATTTTTGGCCAACCTTACTTTCAGCAGGCTGCCGAGAGGCAGGCTGTCTACCAGGCTATTCAAAACGAGATCATCCGCTTGCAGGAACTGCAGCAGTCCATCGAAAACAATCCTGCTCTTACCCCTGAAGACAAAGCCAGCCTCCAGGACACACTGCAGCAGGCAACTCGTAAGCTGCAACAGGCCGAGTCGCTGGAACAGGCTGTAGCCGCGCTCTCTGAAACCCAGCAACAGCTCCAGGCTATGGAAAACCCCCAGGCCCAGGAACAGGCTCAAGCCCTGCGACAGCTGGGCAATCAGATTTTGCAGAGTGAAGACAGCGCTACCAGCCCGCTGCAAGATTTTGGGCAGGCGCTGGCCAATGGCGATCCTCTCGCTGCTGCGCAGGCGCTTAAGAATATGGACCTTGACAATATGAGCGCCGCAGAACGGCAGGCGCTGGCTGAGCAGCTTTCCCAGGCAGCTGAAGCAGTGAAAGATACTAACCCCGCTCTGGCACAGCAGTTGAGCCAGGCTGCACAGGCTTTAGAGTCTAATGATACAGCCAGCGCGCAGCAGGCTCTGGAGCAAGCCTCCAGTGAGCTGTCCCAGGCCGCTAACCAGATTGCCCAGGCAGGCGCTCTCCGGGAGGCAACTGCCCAGACCGGTGAGGGCGCAGAACGCCTGATCCAGGCGGGACGCAGCAGCGAACAGGCTCAGGCCGGAACACCTGGTCAACCTGGACAGGGCAGCGAACAGGGTGCAGGTCAATCCTCCAGCCAGGGGGAAGGATCGTCCAACAGCCAGGGCAGCGCCCAGGCTAACGGGCAGGATTCCGGCAGCCAGCCTGGCGCCAATCCGGGCAGCGGATCGGGTAAGGGCAGCGCAGATTTGGGAAATGCCAGTGGACCGCAGGCTGGGAATGATCCTATTGAACAAGGCAATGGCCCTGGTGATGGTGGAGAGCGTCCGTTCGTACCGCTCAGCGAAGCCCAGCGCCTGGGCGGTAGCGGCAGCACAGATGTCTATCTGCCTCAAAGCGACGCCCAGGGTGGAGAAGTGATAGGTGAGGGGAACACCAATCCCGCACAGCCAGGTACAAGCAGTGTGCCGTATGTAGAGGTATACCCTGCTTATGAAGATGCTTACCGCCAGGCTATCGAGTCGGGATCAGTGCCGCCGTCGCTGCGCTTTCTGGTGCAAAAATATTTCAGCAATCTGGAACCATGAGCGGCGGTCAGATACTGGCTCTGCACTGTACGGGCGCGACGGCGCTGTACTATACAGGTGCAGCAGCACTGCACTATACGGGCGCAGCGGTGCTGCGCCCGATTAAATAAAACAAGGAGATGACATGGACCCCGTGCTAACCCCAGAGCAATTCCGTGACCTTGCCTCAGCCATAGAAGCCGAAGTTGGTAAAGTGATCGTCGGCCAAAAGGAAGTCGTCCGTCACGTTTTAATTAGTATCCTGGCTGGCGGGCATGTGCTGCTTGAAGGGGTGCCCGGGTTGGGAAAGACCATGCTCATCCGCACTCTGGGTGAGGTGTTGGATTTGAAATTCAGCCGCATCCAATTCACGCCAGACCTGATGCCGGCAGACATCACCGGGACAGAGATCCTGGTGGACCAGGATGGGCAGCGTGGCTTTCGCTTTCAGCCCGGGCCGATCTTTGCTAACCTGGTATTAGCGGATGAGATCAACCGCGCCACCCCAAAGACGCAATCCGCCCTGCTGGAAGCCATGCAGGAAAGCTCCGTTACAGTGGCTGAAAAAACCTACCATCTGGATCAGCCTTTCTTTGTGCTGGCAACGCAGAATCCCCTGGAAATGGAGGGCACTTACCCTCTGCCGGAAGCCCAGCTTGACCGCTTCTTTTTCAAAGTTAATGTTGAATTCCCCTCCGCTGAAGAATTGGTGGATATCCTGGGGCGTACCACCGGCAGCCAATCTGTGGACCTGAATCCTGTTGTGCGCGGCGCAGAAATCCAGGCCATGCGCTCCTTAGCCCGCCAGGTGACCATTGCTTCGCACGTCAGCCAGTATGCCGCTCGGTTGGTGGTCGCCACCCATCCAGAAAATCCGGCTTCACCAGCCATGGTTAAACAGTTTGTGCGGTATGGGTCTTCCCCGCGCGGCGCTCAAGCCCTGATTTTGGGCGCCAAGGTAACCGCCCTGCTGGCAGGGCGTTACAACGTGGCCTTTGACGATATTCGCCTCGTGGCCCCAGCTGCGCTGCGTCATCGCTTGCTGCTTAATTTTGAAGGCTTGGCAGAAGGTGTGCGCACTGATGCCATCATCGAACATCTGCTAAAAGAAGTCTCCACGGATAGCTAAGTTTATAACTCACGGCGGTATTTTCAATGCTGTTTGATGAAGCCACTCTACGAAAAATAAACCAGCTCAGCCTGATCGCTACTCGCGTCCGGGCCGGGGTGATGAAGGGTGAGCGCCGTTCCAGCAAACGCGGCTCCAGCATCGAATTTGCCGATTACCGTGATTACACCGCTGGAGATGACCTGCGCCGGTTGGATTGGAATGTTTACGCCCGGCTGGACCGTCCCTTCATCAAGCTGCTTGAAGAAGAGGAAGACCTGGCAGTGCATGTGCTTGTCGATATTTCAAAATCAATGGACTGGGGTGAAGCCGAAGCGCAGAAATTGGGCTATACCCTGCGCCTGGCTGGCGCGTTAGGGGCTATTGCACTCTCTACTGGCGACAGGCTTACCCTGGCAACCCTTCATCTGGGCGGAACTCCTCAGCAGTTTGGACCAGTGAGAGGCACCCAGCACCTGATGCGTATGCTAGTATTTTTAGAAAACTTACTTGATGGCAAGAATGCAGCCCAGCAACCCCTCGCAACCAACCTTGACCGCTCGCTGCGTGATTACGTATTGGAATCCCGCCGACCGGGCATGGCTTTTGTGATCTCAGATTTATTTAGCCCGGCAGGTTATCAAGACGGCGTCAACCATCTGCTGGGACGGGGATATGACGTCACCATTCTACATGTGCTGGCGGCAGATGAGATTGATCCCCCCCTGGCTGGCGACCTGCGCCTGGTGGACAGCGAGACGGGACTGGCCCAGGAAGTATCCATTGATGGCGGCATGCGCCTGGCTTACCGCCAGCGATTGCTGGCCTGGCGGGAGGAGATCCGCCGTAGCTGCCAGCAGCGCGGCGTGAGGTATATGGATCTCAGTACCGCCACCGCCTGGGACAAAGTAGTTTTGTATGAGATGCGCCGCGGAGGCTATGTCAAATGACCCTACCGGCGATAAAACCCAGGCGGTTGAAGGAAGGGGATACCATTGGCGTGCCCGCGCCTGCCAGCCACCTGGATAGCGATGATCGCATCCGGCGGGCAATCGAAATTGTCGCCTCTCTTGGTTTCAAAATTAAAGAAGGCCAACACCTGCACGCGCGGTATGGATATTTTGCTGGCACTGACCAGGAACGCGCGGCTGACCTGAACGCTTTATTTGCCGATGCACAGGTAGATGGCATCATCTGCCTGACAGGCGGCTGGGGCGCCTCCCGTCTCCTTCCTTACCTGGATTTCGGCTTGATCCAGAAAAATCCTAAGGTATTGATGGGCTTCAGCGATATCACCGCCTTATTGAATGCTATTTTCGCCCTCACGGGTTTGGTAACTTTCCACGGCCTGGTGGCGGATAAGGTCTTCAGCCCTTACAGCCTGACAGAGTTCAAGAAAGTAGTGTTGGAAGCCCAGAAAGATGTCCTGCTAGGTTCACCGCCGCCATTTCGGCCCGCTGAAGGTCAGGTGGAACGCATAAACCGGGTTATCCATATTCGCCCGGGAAAGGCACGCGGCCGGTTGGTGGGCGGCAACCTTTCTTTGATCTCCCACCTCATCGGCACGCCGTACCTGCCCGATCTGCACGACAAGATCCTGTTCCTGGAAGATGTCCACGAAGAAGTTTACCGTATTGACCGCATGCTGACGCAGCTTAAGTTATCAGGCTGGCTGGCCGGGGTAGCTGGGATTGTGTTTGGCAAATTTACGGACTGTTCTCTCTCCATGAGCGCCAGGCAATTCACACTTGAGGAGGTGCTGGCCAGTTTTAGTCAGGAAGTGGGAGTCCCCGCAGTCAGTGGCTTGATGATCGGGCACGTAGACGATCAAACCACCCTGCCTGTGGGCTGCCTGGCGGAGTTAGACGCCCAGATCGGCAGCTTGCGCCTCCTGGAGGCGGCAGTGGAATAAATGAGCCTGCTATCGCCAGTACTGCTGCTGTTTGGTTTATTGGCTCTGCCCATTTTGGCGTTGTATATGCTCAAGCTGCGCCGCAGGGAGCTGATGATTCCGTCCACCTTGTTGTGGCAGGCTCTCTTGCGTGACAGGCAGGCCAATGCTCCCTGGCAGCGTTTAAAACGCAACCTGCTCTTGATCTTGCAGTTGCTCATCCTTATCGGACTTGTTTTAGCCCTCGCCCGGCCCGCCCTGCATGTTCCTATGTCAGCCAGTGGCTCGCTGGTCATCCTTCTGGACGCCTCCGCCTCGATGGCAGCAACCGACGTAAGTCCAAACCGCTTTGAAGCCGCCCGAGCCATAGCTCAGGGTCTGATTAATGGGCTGGATAACTCGTCTCGCGTCACCCTCATCCAGGTTGCCGCACAGCCCATCGTCCTGGCATCCGGGGAGAACGATCCCAACACCTTGCACAAAGCCCTTGATCAGGCGCAGGTCAGCGCGGAGATAGGCAACTGGCAAACTGCTTTGTCCCTGGCAGCCGGAGCCACCTCTACCACACAGCCAGGCAGCAACACCATTGTGATCATCTCCGATGGCGGAATTCCCAACCAGGGACTGCCCCCGTTGCCAGCGGAAGTGCGCTATATCCCGGTTGGGAATTCCGGGAAAAACTTGGCTATTTCAGCGCTCGCGTTGCGCCCGGCGGGAGTTGCCAATGAGCTGTTTACCAGCGTGACCAACTATGGCGCTCAGGAACAAGCAGCCATTTTATCTATCTACATAGATGACGTGTTATATAACGCCCAACCTCTTACCATTTCACCCGGAGCGACGCGCGGTGTGAGTCTGGACGATTTTCCAGCAGGTAACGGCATAATCATGGCGCGCCTTAGCCAGGTAGATGCTGACCAGGCAGGCTCAGCTTTGGATGATCTGGCTTTGGACGACACAGCTTTTACGGTCAATCAGTC
>Ga0153916_10003526_pt1 | contig 11659 bp, 11 predicted proteins | sample Opewatmetagenome_FD_109642 | JGI IMG/M metagenome (GOLD analysis project Ga0153916, IMG submission 109642) | Freshwater wetland microbial communities from Ohio, USA - Open water 3 Core 3 Depth 4 metaG | ecosystem: Environmental > Aquatic > Freshwater > Wetlands | place: USA: Ohio, Lake Erie...
CAAGACGCCTCGCGGATGGAAGCATACCGCGATCGTGCAACGACGCGAAGCGAAGTCGAGAGCAGAGCCGGGGCCGAAGCCGAGAGGGAAGCCAGGGCCGAAGCCGGGGCCGGCACCGAAGACCATGAAGAGGCTTATGCAGGCGGCAAACCTGGTGGTGCAGGGAAGCACGCTCGGCGAGGCGGCCGAGAAGGTGGGCATGCTCTATTCCACCCTCCGCGATCGTTGCTGGGAGTATTCCGCGGTCTGGCAAGCGGCCCTCGACGGGGCCCGCGGGGACCTGGAGAACCACCGCCGGCAACAGGAAAAGGTTATCGAGGAGGTACGCAAGGCCGCACGATCGCAAGCCGTTCCCCTCGACGCGGCCGGCTACCTCCGCACGGCACGGCTTGCCGACCGCTGGGCGAAGAAGCTGGGAACCGAGTTGTTTCCGTCCAACGGCAAGACGACCTTGGCGACGTTCTACCGCGAGTGGTGCGTTCCCAACCGGCTGGCCGACGCATCGCCCTTGACCAAGGAAACCTTCGAGGCGACGCTCAGCCGGTGGCGTCTGCTGGTCGGCGACCCGCCGCTGAACGAAATTGCCGCGGCCACCCTGACGAAGTTCCGCGACAGCCTGGCGACCTGCCGGGTGGGCAAGGGCATCGGCCCCATGTCGCCAACGACGGTGGCGAGGCATCTTCGCCACGTGAACATCCTGCTGAACAAGGCCGGCCCCCCGGGCTACCGCAACCGCGACGCGGCCGGCTTGATCCCCGGGCCGGTCCCCTGGGTGAAGTCGCCGCGGATGGTCGTGTCGCCCCCGCGGATCGTCACCGACGTGGAAATCTCCGCCTGTTACGACGCGACGGCGTTGATGGATCAGCCCCGGGGCCTGCCGTACAAGCCCGGCGACTGGTGGCGAGCATTGCTCGTGCTGGCGTGGAACAGCGGGCTGCGAGCGGGCACGATCTTTTCCCTTTGCTGGGAAGACCTGGCCTGGGATCGCCGTTGCCTGGCCATTCCGCCCAAGCGGATGAAGTCGAGGCGTTGGCAAATCACCCCGCTCAACGGCGCAGCTTTGGAACACCTTCGCAAGATCAGGCAGGCCGGCGGGCTGGTGTTCCCTTGGCCGTTCGGGAGGGGCGTGTTCTATCGCCACTTCCACAAGCTCCAGGCCTTCGCCGCGATCCCCCGAGACCAGCGTTTCGGGCTCCACGCCATCCGCAAGACCCTCGCCACGCGGCTGTGGGGCTGTGCCCCCGAGGCCGCGGTTCTCGCCCTGGGACACACCGGGGCCGATGTCACGCTCAAGCACTACGTCCAAGGCCCGATCATCGTCGCCCAGGCCGTCGAGCGATTGCCTCAGCCTGAAGCCTTCAGGCGGGGCACGCCGGCCCAAGGGGCTCAAGCCGTCAACCAGCATCCGAAGGAGGCATGACCCATGCGAGAAGATCAATTCCATGTCCACGTGGTCCGGGAGAAGGACCGCAAGAACCTGTCGATGCGGTACATCGACGCCGAGGCACAGAAGAGCGGCAAGGACCAACTCCTTCCGCTCACCCCGGACTTTGCGACCTTCCTTCTGGGCACCCTACCCGACCAGCGGACGGGACACGTCTTCAACCCCCAGGGTCGGCAAGGTGGACGTGCAGGACGGGACGAAATCTGCCGGACGATCACGACGATCGGCCGGGCGGCCAACGTGAAGGTCTCCACCAAGATCGTCAAGGACGGCAAGACCGGCAAGCCGATCGAGAAGGTGAAGTTCGCCTCGGCCCACGACTTCCGCCGGTCTTTCGGCCAGCGGTGGGCCCTGAAGGTCATGCCCCCGGTGTTGATGCAACTGATGAGGCACGCGAGCATCACCACCACGCTGGACTTCTACGTCGGCCGCAACGCCCAGACCACGGCCGAGGTCGTTTGGGAAGCCTTCGGCAAGGGTCAACCCGACGCCCAACGGGCCCAAAAAGGTACCGTTTCAGGTACCATTGGGCAAAACGAAGGGGTCGAGTTTTGACGTAAGTCATTGGCCGAGGCGGGACTCGAACCCGCACGGTGGGCTTCCACCACGGGATTTTAAGTCCCGTGCGTCTACCAATTCCGCCACTCGGCCCGGCTTGGCTTGGGTGCGGTCAGCGGGGGGCGGCCGGCGGTTGGCCCGCAGCCCCTGCGGCCGCGATGCGATTGATTGCGTGTAAGAACGCCTTCGCGCTGGCCTCGACGCTGTCGGTCGACACGCCGCGGCCGCGGTAGGTCTGGCCCTGATGCTCGACCTGGACCATCACTTCCCCCTGGGCGTCCTTGCCGACGGTCACGCTGTGGACGCGGAAGTCCTTGCAGACGACGCCGATCCCGGTGACCTTCTCGATCGCCAGGAACACGGCGTCGATCGGGCCGTCGCCGGAGGCGATCGTGGTCGTGAGGCTCTCCCCTCCGCGGCGCGCGGTGAGGGTCACTTCCGGGACCTTTCCCGTCCCCGAGCTCAGCCGGTAGCCGTCGAGGGTCCAGAGCTCGGGGGCGGCGTGGATCTGCTGTTCGATCAGGGCGGCCAGATCGGCGTCGTAGAGGTCCTTTTTCTTGTCGGCCAGGAGCTTGAACTGCTCGAACACGCTCTTGAGCTGCTCGCCGGAGAGGTGGTAGCCCATGGCCCGGGCACGATCGGCCAAGGCGGCGCGGCCGCTGTGCTTGCCCAGGACCAGGTCGCTTTTGGTCAGGCCGACGTCCTCGGGGCGCATGATCTCGTAGGTTTGGGGTTCCTTGAGCATGCCGTCCTGATGGATGCCGGCCTCGTGGGCGAAGGCGTTCTGGCCGACGATCGCCTTATTGCGCTGCACCTGGATGCCGGTGATCCCGGCGACCAGCCGGCTGGTGGGCACGAGCCGCTGGGTGACGACGCGGGTGGAGGCGTGGTAATAGTCGTGCCGGGTCCGCAAGGCCATGACGATCTCTTCCAGGGAGCAGTTGCCCGCCCGCTCGCCGATCCCGTTGATCGTGCACTCGACCTGCCCCGCGCCGTTTTCCACGGCGGCCAGGCTGTTCGCCACGGCCAGGCCGAGGTCGTTGTGGCAATGGACGCTGACCACCGCGCGGTCGATGCGGGGCACGCGGCTGCGGAGCGTGCGGATCAGGTTGCCGAAGTGGGCCGGGGTGGCGTAGCCGACGGTGTCGGGGATGTTGACCGTGGTCGCGCCGGCCTCGATCGTCGCCTCGACCACCTGGCAGAGGAAATCGATTTCCGTTCGGGCGGCGTCCTCGGGCGAGAATTCGACGTCGCCGCAGTAACCCACGGCGCGGCGAACCCCCGCCACCGCGTGGCGGATGATGTCCTCCTTGTTCATTCTCAGCTTGGACTCGCGATGGATCTTGCTGGTGGCCAGGAAGACGTGGATCCGCGGCCGCTCGGCGTCTTGGATCGCCTCCCAGGCCCGGTCGATGTCTTCCTCGCGGCACCGCGCCAGGCCGCAGATCACCGGCCCGCGGATCGCCCGCGCAATCTCCCGCACCGCCTCGAAATCGCCCGGCGAGGCGATGGGAAAGCCGGCCTCGACGACATCCACGCCCAGTTCCCCCAGGGCCTCGGCGACCTCCATTTTCTCCTGGAGGTTCATGCTGGCGCCGGGCGATTGCTCGCCGTCGCGGAGCGTGGTGTCGAAAATGGTAATGCGTCGCGAAGAGGATGTATCGGTCATGCGATTGGGTTCCCACGGCTAAGTGCACAAAGCAAGCAAGGGACGATGGCGCCCTACGTCGTCGGCTGCCGACCCCTGGCCGGCCCGCGCAACACCAACCATGCCCTCGTCGGTCCGAATCGCCGGCGGTTGCTTGCCCCGATCGGCATCGCCCGATTCCTCTTCAAGCCGTCACCGTCCAGGGGAAAAAAAGGAACCCCAACGCCTCTTCCGGCCTTGGGGTTCTTTGTGAGCTCGCTGGATGGACTTTCTGGGTGCGAACCCTAAGGCCGGCTCCTCACCGGGAGGAGTAACAACAGGCCTAATTGGCTCGCCCGGATCACCATCGCGCCGTCCTCGACAAGGGACATCGCTGTCTGGGAGTCTACTGAACTATAGTCGCGCGGTCAAGGGATACGCCTAGATGCCACCATTGCGGGGGGACGGTACTCCTTAATGAGTTGGGGACTTGGCGGCAGGGGGTTGCGTCACTACTCTCTCCCCCGCAAACAGATGTTTTCGAGTCATGGCGGCCTGCAGGAAGACCGATTTTGGGCCCGGAGGAAGAACATCTGGACCTATCCAGCGATCCTTGCCCAAGCGGTAGTTCGAGCGGGACTGGTCCCGGGCGGAGGTTTGTGGGCGTGCGTTTTGCCTGTTGTGACGTCTACGTAAGGATTTACGTCAATCGTGCCGAGACCGCCTATGAAGGTCGCTGCCCGCGCTGTGCCCGGCTGGTGCTCTTGCGGATCGGTCCGCACGGGACGGACGCCCGTTTCTTCACTGCCTATTGAGCCGAAACGCCTTTTTGGGTAATCTCCCGCACCCATGGACTACGAAGTTCAACGTTGCACCCGACACTGTGCCGTCACCGGGCGTGAACTAAGGGCCGGAGAGGAGTTCTACTCGGTGCTGATTGCGGAAGGGGCTGAGCTGCTGCGGCGAGACTACTCGACGGAGGCATGGCGTGGCCCCCCTGAAGGAGCGATCGGCTGGTGGAGGTCCCAGATCCCTGCCCCCGATGCCAACCGCATGCACTGGGCACCGAACGAGGTCATCCTTCACTTCTTCGAGGAGTTGGGACAACAGCCGGCCCGGCAAGACATGCGATACGTGTTGGCGCTGTTGCTGGTCCGCCGCCGCGTGTTGCGGCTTGAGGAGGAAGAGAAGAACGAGCAGGGGCAAGAAGTGCTGGTGCTGTACTGTCCCCGGCGGGAAGCGACGTACCGCGTGCCGGCGATCGTTCCCGACGAGTCGCGGATCCAGGAGATCCAGGAAGAGCTGGCGAGGCTCCTGTTTGCCCACGCGGGGTAAGGCGGAGAAGGGATGACGCGAACGGAAACCTCGGTGTGTGTGCTGGTGCTGCTCGGGGCGCTGGAGGTCTGCGGGTGCCAGCACAACTTCCTCGTGTCGTCGCAGGACGACTTGCGGCGGCTGCCTCCGGTGCTGCCTCCCTCGCCCACCTTGGCCCAGGTCGTCGCGGTGGTGAACGGCAACAGCTCGCGGATCCAGTCGTTTTCCACCAGTCAGGCCACGATCAGCGGGACGGGGTTTCCGGCGATGCGTGCGAGCATTGCCTTCCAGCGGCCGATGCGCCTGCGGCTTCGGGCCGACCTGCCCTTGGGCACGGGCCAGGCGGTCGACGTGGGGAGCAACGACGAGCTGTTCTGGTTTTGGGCCCGCTCCAACGAGCCGCCGGCCGTCTACTACTGCCGCCACGGGCAGTTTGCCACCAGCCCGGCGCGACGCGGCCTCCCGATCGATCCCTACTGGCTGGTCGAGGCGTTGGGCCTCGTGCAGTTGGATCCCGCGTTGCCCCACCAGGGCCCCCACGCGACGCGGGACGGCCGGCTGGAAATCCGCACGGTGGTTCCGGCCGAGCAGGGCAGCGCGATGAAAGTGACGATCGTCGACGCCAGGCAGGGAGTGGTGCTGGCCCAGTACCTCTTCGACGCCCGCAGCCAGTTGGTGGCCAGCGCGATCGCGGGCCGTTACCGCCGGGATCCGCTCAGCGGGCTGCTGATGCCCACCAACGTCGAGATCCACACCGCGGCCACGCCCGCAACCCCGGCATTCTCCCTGCGGATCGACATGAGCAACCTCGAGATCAACCGGCCGATCCCCAACGCGGAGCAGCTCTGGGCGATGCCCACTTTCGAGAACTCGGCGGCGATTGACCTGTGCGACCCGGCCCGGCAGCCGCTTCCCGCGCCATCCCCCGGGCGGCAATCGATCGGGTCGCTCTATCCTGCAGGAAGTGCGCGGCGGCCGTAGGATGCGAGCTTCTGTAGTACGGCTGCTGCGGCCGACCTCCCGCGAAGACCCGGCGGTCCCCCTTGACCGCCAGCGTCCAGCCTTGGCGTGGCTGCACTGGCGGGGTAGAATCCCGTAATGGCGATCCACGAGTTCGTCTGGCCGCAGGACAGGATTGACCACATTGCATGCCACGGGGTGACGCCGCAAGAAGTGGACCAGGTCTGCTTCAGCCGTTGCCTGGTCCAGCGCGCGAAATCCCAAGGCGAGAACCCCGTGTACTATGTCCGCAGGGAAACGGATGCCGGTCGGTGTCTGTTCTGCGTCGTGATCGAGTTCCCGGACGGCAGGGGATTCCCGGTGACCGCGCGCCCCATGACACACAGAGAAGAACGCCGATACCGCCAACGGAAGAAGCGATGAACACTCCACGCTTGCCTGTGACCGACTCGATTCAAGAACTGGCCCGCTTCTGGGACTCCCATGACCTTGCCGACTTTGAAGACCAACTGGAGGAAGTGACCGAGCCGGTCTTCCAGCGGCGGACGATGATTCCCCTCAACCTGGAATCGGCTGAAGCGGAAGCGGTGAGGAAGATTGCGCAAGCCAAGGGGGTCGCGGACGCGGAACTCATTCGCCAGTGGATTCGGGAGAGAATCCACGCGAGTTGATCTGACGGAACGAGGAACCACGGCGCGGGCGGGCGTGGACTCGATGGCTCACCAAGACAGTGCCGGTTACCCCGCCGCGGGATTGATGCCGGCGCGGCGCATTTTGCTTCGGGCCCGGCTCAAGATCGGGCCGATGCTGTTTTCCGGCACTCCCACCGTCTGGCTGATTTCCTGGTAGCTCTTTCCCTCGAGGTGGAACAGCCGGACGACGCGGGCCTCGCTGTCCTGCAAATCCTCCAGCAGCCGCTCCACCTCCTCGCGATTGCCGAGCCGATCGCTCGGTCCCGCCTGAGGGTCGGCAACCGCTTGCGCCGACCATTGGGCGCTCCCATCGCCGAGGGGGGCGGTGTGCTTTTGCTGAAGGAGCATCCTGACAACGATTCGCCGCGCCACCACCGTGAGGTAAGTTGCCAGGCTGCTTTGGCCGCGGAAATGGCGCAAGATGGCGAAATCGTTCTTGATCAGGTTCAGAAAGACTTCGCTCGTCAGATCGTCGCGGTCTTCGGGGGTCAAACGGATGCTGCGGGCATGGGCACTATGGTTGACCACGTGGACGACCAGGCCCATGAAACGATCGACAAAATCCTCCCAGGCACGCGGTTTCCGCTGCAAACATCGCTCGAGCAGGTTGCGGTCGATTTCCACCAGCGCCACGAGGCCAGTCCCCCAGTGCTCGGATAGACACCTCGGCGATCCTCGCCCGGGAAACGTCGGGAGGAAGCCATCCGAATGGACGGGCCGACATCACCATCGCCTTAATGCATTGTAGCGGGGATTGTGCAGCCGGGCAAGGTGAACATGGCTCCTTCGGCTGGGTTGCGGGCCAGCCGGATTGACATCGGGGCGCCGGGCCCATAAGATGTCCCGAGCCGGTTGTGGCAGGCCGCCTTCAACTGCTTTGGCGGGAAGGACTTGAAGCGAGGTGGCCCTAGACTAGGCCGTCGCCACGGGAGACAGAACCCATGACCCACGTCGTATGCCAGCCCTGCTTTGGCTGCAGGTACACCGATTGCGTGGTCGTTTGCCCGGTCGATTGCTTCTATGAAGGGGAGAAGATGCTCTACATCCATCCCGACGAGTGCATCGACTGCGAAGCATGCGTGCCGGAGTGTCCGGTCGAGGCGATTTTCCTGGACGAAAACGTCCCCGAGGAGTGGCAGAGCTACATCCAGTTGAACGCTGAGATGGCGCCAAAGTGCCCCGTGATCACGGAAAAGAAAACGCCCCTGTGTGACAAGTAGGACCGGGGCCTCGATGTCAAGCCGATTGCGAGCCCCTCGGCCTAGACCCCGATCTGGCAGTGTGCCCCCTCCAGCCAGGTACTCCAACTGGCGTATTTCGGGTTGCGGAGCTTGAGGGTCAAGATCGGGCTGCGTCTGGGCCGCAAAGGCCGCGCCACCAGCTTCATGTGGGCTTCCTGGGGAGTCCGGCCTCCCTTTTTCACGTTACATCCCAGACAAGCACAAACGACGTTCTCCCAGGTGGTGCTTCCCCCCTTGCTTCTGGGGATGACGTGGTCCAGGCTCAACTGGCCGGCAGGGTATCGGCGTCCGCAGTACTGGCAGTGATGCTCGTCCCGGGCGAAGACCGTGTGCCGGTTCAGGCGGAGGGACCGGCTGGGCATCCGGTCATACTCCAAGAGGCGGATCACGCGGGGGACCTGGATCTCGAAGTTGACCGCCCGGATCCAGTCTTCGTGGGGCTGTTTGGCGGCGGCACGGGGCTCGCAGCTCGCCCGCCAGGACTCAAAATCGTAGTTGGCGAATTTGCCGTCCTCGCAATGGACGACTTCGGCCAGTTCCCGGCAGAGGAGGCTGAAAGCCCGGCGGACCCCGATCACGTGGATGGCGACGTACAGCCGGTTCAACACCAGCACGCTGGAGGCCAATGCATCGGAGGTCCCCGGACGTGTCATGCGGCACACTCCCCAGACCGCTTCCTCCCGCCTGCGGCCTGGAGGGCGCGATCGCTACCATTCGAGGCCCGATCCGCCGAGGATATCGCCTGGGGATCCGGCCTTCGACGCGTCTGGCGCCGGGAGGCGGCTTGTGGCGGCCGAGCCCGGTCTACCGCGTATTTTAGCCAATCCCACCAGCCGACACCAGAGGCTATCCGCCCGGGCAGGCAATCCCCAGCGATTTCGGGCCTGGCTCGCTCGTTATTTCCGGGGCGAGGGGGGCCGTGAGGTGCTTTTGGGCCCCCCCCACCGCAGAACGCGGCCGGCCAAGAAAATCGCCAGGAACGGCTTGTCACGATTCGCGGTTTCTCATTAGGATGAAGGGGTATGGAGTCCCGTCCGTGGTATCCTTGCCGACGATTGCCGGCGAATTCTGGGGAGCGGGTCATGATTCGCTATACTTGCGATCTGTGCAAACGGGACCTCGATCCCGTGGAGGACCTTCGTTACGTCGTCAAGATAGAGGTCTACGCCGCGTTTGACCCCGTCGTCGTGGAGGAGGACGGCGACCGCGATCATCTGCAGGAGATTCAGGATCTTCTCGAACAGTTGGAGGATAGCGACGGCAGCCAGATTGGCGACGACATCTACCAGCGGCTGCGTTTTGACCTGTGTCCCGAATGCCGGAAAAAGTTCGGCAAGAACCCGCTCGGTCGAGAAAGCGCCAAGATTCTCGACTTCAGCGAAAACTGATGCACCCCGACGGCGGCTGCCCGAGCCGCTGATCGTGCTGGAGGCCTAGGGCAGCTTGACCGTCCAGCGGTGCGGCCCTTTCTTGCCAAGGACCGCGTTCTGCTCGGTCGCCTTCTTGCCCGCCACGGTGACCGTGAGCTTGTACTCGCCGAGGATTCCGCGGAAGCTCGCCTCGCCGTCGGAGCCGGTCTGGACGCTGGTCTTCGTCCACCACTTCCCCTTGACGAGCTTTTTCAGCTCATCATAGGCGGGCTTGGGACTCATGTCGGCACGCAGGAAGCCGGCCGGGGCCCCCTGCCAGGCGTGGTAGTCGCCGAAGTCCCACCAGGTGATCGCCTCGACGGCCGGATGGGAGAAGAGCATCGTGTAGAACCGGGCGACCTCCCGGGCCTGATACTTTTCGCCTTCCGGCGTAGTCTTCCACGGGCGCTTCCGTTCCCACCCCTTCTCGCCTGACAGGATCGTCGTCTCGGTGAAGTGCAGCGGCACGCCGAACCGGGCGAAGCGATCGCAGACCTCCCAGATCTTCTGGTTCGGCCAGGTGCCGCCGTGCATGTGGCTCTGGATGCCGATCACGTCATAGACCCGCTTGCCCTCGCGATCGACCAGCTTCTCGATCAGCTTCTCGTAAGGCGGGTCGGTGCGGTAGTCGTTGATCAGAAGCGTCGCCTTGGGGTTGGCCTTCCGGGCGTGCTGGAAGCACTCCACCGTGAATTCCGCGCGACCGAATTTCTGCCACAACGCACTGGTCTTGGGGGCCCGGCGGAGGAACTCCTCGCGGTCGAAATGGGTCGCCTCGTTGACCACGTCCCAGCGGTCCACCAGCCCGGCGAAGCGCCGCACGCAATCGTCGATCCGCCCCAGTTGCAGCTTCCGGACCGTCTCGGGGTCGTCGGGCAGCCAGCGGGGATCGGCGAAGTTCCAAGCCAGGGGGTGCCCCTTGGTGAGGATGCCGTGCTGTTGGCACCAGCGTGCGACCCGCTCGGCGTGCTCGTGCCCCGGCTTGCCCTGCTCGGGCTCGTAGGAGGGCCAGTAGAACCCCAAGGTGGCGTAGTTCAGCAGCTCGGCGAACCGCTGGCGGTAGGCCGCCTCGGCCTTCTCGTCGGCCGCGCGGCCCCAGACGAAGATGTTCGAGCCGAACAAGAAGGCGTGCCGCGTCTGCTCGATCGCGACCTCCGCGCCCGGGACCGGTTTTCCGGCGGCGTCGACCACCCTCACCGTCGCGTCCGCCTTGCGGTGCTTCTCGATCCGCTCGTCGGCCCTGGCCCAAAGCTCGTCGTCCGACGGCGCCGCCGCAACGGCCGGCGGCTGGCCGGGCGCGAAAGCCGCCACCAGTCCCACGAACCATCCCAAAACCGCCACGCAGCGAGTTCGTTTCAGCATCGGACACCTCCTTCTTGGGTCATGTCTGTGAATCTACGGCCGGGCGGCGCCGGAGGCAAGGGGCCGGCCGGATTCCGCTTTCAGGGCTCATGGTTGCGCATTATAATGGCCGGCGCCCTCAGATGGACTCGAAGCACGCGAGAAGGACCGGAGCCATGGAGTTGCGCACGATGAACCGCCGGCGTCGAACGTTTCGCATCGTACTGCCGGCGGTGCTGATCGGCTACCTGACGCTGACCCTGGAGGCCGGGGTCGCCCGCGGAGCACCGAACGCTTCGGCAGGCCCGAAGGCCGGCTCGTCCGCTTACAGGCCCGGGCCGCTCGCGCAACGGTTCCTCGACGGGCCCATGGCCGGGATCGACGAGATCGTCTTCGCCGTGCGCGTGCCGGGCCGCGACCACTGGTACGTCACTTTCGGCAACTACGCCGACCATTCCCCGACGCCGCCGCAACAACTGGGATTCAAGTTCGAGGACGGCGTCTACTGGGGCTACGGCGAGGGCGCGCGGCTCTGCCGGCTCAACCTCCGCACCGGCCGGCTCCAAGTGATCTTGGAAGACCCCAGGGGCGGCATCCGCGATCCCCAGGTCCACTACGGCGGCAAGAAGATCCTTTTCGCCTACCGCAAGGGGGGCGAGCATCCGTTCCACCTTTACGAGATCAACGTGGACGGCACGGGCCTGGTGCAACTGACCGACGGGCCGGACGACGACATCGAGCCCACCTACTGCCCCGACGGCGGCATCGTCTTCTGCTCCTCCCGCTGCCGGCGGTTTGTCAATTGCTGGTACACCCGCGTGGCCGCGCTCTACCGCTGCGACGGCGACGGCAGGAACGTCCGCATGCTGTCGAGCAACAACGACCACGACAACACGCCCTGGATGCTCGCCGACGGGCGGGTGATCTACATGCGCTGGGAGTACGTCGACCGCAGCCAGGTCCACTTCCACCACCTCTGGGCGATGAACCCCGACGGCACCGGCCAGCAGATCTTCTTCGGCAACGAGTTCGGCAACATCGCCATGCTCGACGCCAAGCCGATCCCCGGCACC
>Ga0153916_10003527_pt1 | contig 11656 bp, 11 predicted proteins | sample Opewatmetagenome_FD_109642 | JGI IMG/M metagenome (GOLD analysis project Ga0153916, IMG submission 109642) | Freshwater wetland microbial communities from Ohio, USA - Open water 3 Core 3 Depth 4 metaG | ecosystem: Environmental > Aquatic > Freshwater > Wetlands | place: USA: Ohio, Lake Erie...
CGGTTGAGGTTGTCAGCCGCAATCGCCTCCGAAAGCTGTTTCCATGCCGAAGCCCGGGGATGGCCCGGCATCGCGAGCAGAGCATACTGCAGCGCTTCAGCTCGAAGCATCGCCCGGTTGTGGGCGCCCCACTCAGGAAATCGGAAGATGAAATCGACGCTTTCGGCAATATCCTGTTCAATTTTCGCTTTGGTTGCGGCATCGAGGACGTTGCTCGATCGTATCCTCAGATATGCCCTTACGTAGGGGGGAAGAAAGAAAAAATTGGAAAGGGGGGGAATGCCTTGCGAGTACTCAGCACGAGTTCTGGCAAAATCAGTCGGCAGCTCTTTTCGCAGATCTCCGTACGATTCGAGAAGCGAGGCAGCCCTGCGAGCATACTCCAAATCCCGCGTCTCTTCATAAAGAAATGCTAGTGTGCTCGCAAGGTACACCGGATGCGCCGGAGGGTCGTATCCCCACAATAGGTTCGATTTGATACCCGCTTTCCATCGGGCCAGGACGGCGGGGTTGTCCTGCCATCCTTGCTCCGCCGCACGCTTGATCTCTTCGAGATAGTAGGCCTTCTGTGCCTGTGCTTGAAAACTGACGACGGCAAAAGCGATGAGGGTCACAACAATCGCACGAATGGGTGTATTCCGATCGTTCATTTTTTCCTGCCATAAATATGAGTTTCTTCAACCATCGCGAGGTAGTTGACGACTGGGACATAGCTTGGCACGGAATTCCCCGAGCCAGCGGCGTAACGTCCGTGCGGAGCGCACATCTCTAGTAGATGTAGGGTCTCCCGGCGCACATCCTCGACTGATCCCCCAGAGAGTATGTTGAGGTCAAGCCCGCCTAATACGGCAATACGGTTCCCGTAGAGCTTCTGGAACTCCGGCGCTGGGATGATTGCATCCTCAAACGAATGTTTTCCATCGATTTCGACATCCGAAATCAGGTCTTCCATGATCGCGAGTATCTTGCCGCAGGAGTGGAGGAAATAGGGTACACCCCGGGAATGCGCCATTGCCGCAAATCTTTTGTGCCATGGCAGGGTGAGCGAACGGAGCTGTTGCGGAGAAATCATGGTGGCAGAGCGGTACCCCATGTCATCTCCGGGGAACACGGCGATGAGACGGTCGAATTCCAGAATAGTTCTGTAGAACCCAATCATCAGCTCTCCCAAGCGGTCTGCTGTCGCCCGCACCAGATCAGGTGTCTCGAAGAGAGCATTTGAGAGCCCCTCGAGAGACATGATCCAAGTTAAGTGCTCAAAGACGCCGCCGCCGTGGGAGAGGATCAGCCCCATCCCTTCAGGAAGGTGGGAATTCAGGTACTCGAAGGCAAAAAAATCATACTCTTCCACCCTTGGCCAGGGATAACGCTCGAAATCTTCCCATGTCTCGATCATTCCATGATGTTCATCCGGCCAGGCGCGGTCTTTGTCCGATCCCGGCGCTGCATCGGCGATAATGTCCATTCGTTCCGGCAGAGGAAGACTTTGTTCATAGCGGACGAAATCGTACCCCATCCGATACCAAAAATCTACGAAGTTGTCCAGGTATCGCTTTTGTTGCGTCCGGTCGGGCCCCCAGGGAACCCATTCGCGCAAGAGAAGGCCGCCCACGATTGGGCGCATCACGACATCATCCACTAGGTACTCAATGAGCGGGACACGGGCGCTCGTTCTTCTGCCCATCAGGATGTCGATGAACTCTGACGAATCAGGCGAAGGGTTCTGCAAAGGAAGAGTCATTGAGCCTTGGCAACCTCCGAAAGTCCGCCCTGGTCCAAGGCAGCACACAGTGAAGCAAAATCTCCGATCGATTCCCCCAGTCCTGCCGGGACGATCGAACAAGCCCGCCGTGATTCCGGAAGTGCCTCCGCATGAAAGACGCTCATCGCCGGCTCTACCAGAGCATCACGAATCCTCATTCCGATTCCCCCCAGAATGATCAGCTCGGGGTTCAGCATATCGGCCAGCATGGCAAATCCCCGACCAAGGTAGAGCGCCGCCCGCTCAAACACTCTGCGCGATTCCGGGACGCCAGCCTGAAAATCGCGGTAGAGTTCAGCTGGCGTTACACCGGATCCGTACTTCTCCGGCGCCATCTCCCGCGCAAGCAACGCAATTCCAGTGCCGCTTGCATACCCTTCCAGAGAACCTCGTTTGCCGTAGCACTCCGGGCCGTCCTCGGCGATTCGGATGTGGCCGATCTCCCCGCCACATCGGTCGATCCGCGGTACAGGCGGCCATTCAGGATCAGTCCGGCGCCAAATCCTGTTCCCATCGTGAGAAAGATGATATTCTTGAGCCCCTTTCCCGCACCGAAGTAGAGTTCAGCCAGAGCACCGGCGTTGCCGTCGTGCTCCACATACACGGGCAGCCCGGATTCCGCTGCAAGCATCGTCTTGAGGTGGATATTATGCCATCCGGGCAGGTGCGGGGGGTCTTTGATGATCCCTTCCTTCACGTTGAGCGGCCCACCAATTGACACGCTCACAGCAAGCACGTCGGCATCTGCAACACGTCGCGCATCCTTGATGTGTGAAACGATGTCCTCAAACACTGGTCGAAATCCACGCGTCGGTTCCGTGGGGAAGTGCGTCCTCCGGCGAATCTCCCCCCGGAGAGATCCGAGGACCACCGATGTCTTAGTGCCGCCGACATCCACGCCAACGATGTATGCATTCATGGTGTGAGAACCCGCCGAATGATCGCTTCCGAAGTTACGACCTGGGAGATCTCTATGAACTCATATGCAGTGTGAGCCTGAGCGATGTCTCCGGGACCGAATACTACCGTCGGGATCCCTGCGGCATTGTACATTCCTGCATCCGTTGCATACTGAGCAGTCTCGATCACCACAGTCTCAGATTCCAGCTTGATAGCCGAGCTCAGAAGACGAATGATCTGTGCATTCGGAGAAACTTCCATCCCGGAAACACACAGATAGGGAGACTCCAGAGTCCATCCCTGAACCTCACTCAGCAGCACACGAATGGGGGCAAGCACATCCTCGCGCGTTTCGCCGGGGAGTGTGCGACGGTCGACCTCGATCCAACACCTATCAGGAACGATGTTGACCGCCTGACCGCCCTCAATGACCCCGACACTCAGTGTGGGTTTGCCGAGGTCCGGGTGGGGCATTCTCGCAAGTAGTGACTCAGAGTGCTCTTCCAAACGCTGGATCAGATGGGCCATGATGTAGATCGCATTTTCACCCTGCTCCGGGTAGGCTGAATGGGCGGATCTTCCCTGGGTCACGATCCGCCAGCGTATTACGCCTTTGTGAGCGCGCACAATACGCAGCCGGGTCGGCTCCCCCGCGATCCCGAAGGATGCTTTCAGGCCGTGGGCAATGAGTTGTTGTGCCCCTGTAAACCGATACTCCTCGTCAGATACAGCCGCAAGGACGATATTGTAATGTGGAATGCGTCCCTCCGCCAGAAGAGAACAGGTCGCATGGAGAAAGGCCGAGAGCGCACCCTTCGCATCGCACGACCCACGCCCGTACAACTTTCCATCCTTGACGACCGGATCAAAGGGTTCGACCTCCATGTTCTCGACATGGACGGTATCCAGGTGGGTTTCGAGCAGAAGAGTTTCCGCCGCCCCGACATCGACGTACCCGATGACATTCGGCCGCCCGGGTGAAACCTCATCCACCTCAACATCAACCCGCCACTTTCGCAAGTAGTCGGCGACGTAACCTGCAAGCGGTTCTTCGGAATACTGTTCACCGGTCCGCGCTCGTCCCATCGGGTTCATGCTCGGGATTGAGACGAGATCAGCCAGAAGGGTAATAAGGGAATCAGGGTTCATAGGTTTGAGTACTACTCCACCACCGCCATCACTCGTGCCGGTGCGCCGTCCCCATCCTTGATAAGCAGAGGTGCGGCGATCAGACGGACGCGGCCAGACTTGAGTTGGTCCGAATGATTGATATTGGTGATGAGAGGGATACCTTTCTTCAACAGAATTCTGTGGACATCGAGTGTAAACGGCGTATCGGCTGCTACAACGATTGCTCCCCCCTCCACCAAGAATTCAGCCGCCTCGTTTGATATCGGCGGGTACGTCTTGTAGTAGTCTTCACGCCCAAAGTACTTGTCCCACCCAGTCTTTACAATAACTCCTATGTTTGTCTCTTGGAATTTCTGTCGCATCTCTTCAAGAGTGATCGCTTGTCGTGGCTCTCGAGGGGTGAAATCAAGAACCATTGCCTCAGTGTACCAGAGGTTTGGATCGTACTGCTCCAGCGTCAGCATTTCCCGGAAAATATGGCTTGGGGCATCGATGTGCGTCCCGCTGTGGGTTCCGATACTCAGTCGGCGCACAACACATTGATGATCTCTGTAATTTGCCGTCTGATCAAGCGTCGTGACAGGATGCCAGGGGAAATACACCGGAAGGTCGGCCGAGATTGGATGTGTCAGATCAATAACTCTCATGGTTCTCCTTCGCGCTCGACCCCACCACTTTGTTCGCAATTGCCTTCGGTGCCGTATCGGGGACCCACACAAAGGCGTCGACGGGGCATGCCTCAAAACAGAGCCCACAACCTGTGCATCGGGCAGGAACCACCACTGCAACGCGTGCATAGGGATGAGAGGGACGGTCCTCCATGTAGAGCGCATCGAAGAAGCAGAGCGGGAGACATCGATCACAAGCGATGCACCTATCCTCAACGACCTTCGCCAGCGGCGGGTAGTCCGACACAAAATCAGGTGGCAGCGGAGGCAACCCCGGATATTTAGGCTTATCGCCAGACATTGCGTGAGCCTGTCAAAGGTTCCCCGGACCAACGGACTATTTCCTCGGGATCCGTCAACGTCTTCAACGCTCTCCCGCGGATCTCTTCTAGCGTTCCAATGCCCTTCCGCTCCAAGTATGCATCGATTTCCGTATTGATACGTTTCATCGATTTCCAACCATTTACTAAAATGACAGAGAGTATCTGCACAGTTGACGCTCCAAGGAGGATGTACTTGATCACATCCTCCCCTGACATAACTCCACCAGTTGCGCTTATCGGTATCGAGATTGCTCTCGCCGCCTCAGCAACATGTCGCATGGTGTAGTACTTAGCCCATGGACCTCCGATCCCGCCGAAATACCCATGGAGGATCGGCCTCTGGCTCTCAGTATCGACATCGAGACCCCGCATCCGATTGCAGAGCGATACTGCCGATGCCCCTTCCCGTTCTGCCGTAATACACTGTTGGACAACATCTGGGCCTGGACCTAATTTCACCAGCACAGGAATCCTGACCGCTCGCACGACGGCTTTGATAGCAGAAACGAAGGTTGTCTCGAATCCGATACTTCCTGGCCGATGAGGTGAGGAGATATCCAGTTCTATTGCATCGGCCCCGCTTTCCTCGACCTTTTGCGCCATGTGGCCCCAGTCCTCTGCCTCCCCCGCGAAGATGCTCCCAATCACCGGCATGACTGTGTGCTTCTTACATACCCGGATGAACTCCCAATAATCATCAAGCGAGCCACTGTATCCTTGCTCATAGGAATAGAGCGAGAAGTTCTTCGAACGGCCGGCGATTTGCTTATCCCAGTCGAGGAGCTTGTAGCGCGGTCTCGGCCAGGATCGCATGTAGGCATAGGCATCCGAGCACGCAGTTTTCAGGACAACAGCGCCTGCGCCGTTCTCCTCTGCAAGCTTGATCTGATTGACGTCATGACTTGCAGGGCCAGAACCAACCCAGACCGGGCTTCGCAACGTCAGCCCCGCAAATGTCGTATTCAGTGCCATTTCAACTCGCAGAGAATTCTTCCTTCCGAACCAGATACTTCCCAAGTTTGCGCTCGTCCGGTCGATAGCCATTCCCCGAACCGCTGGCTATCCGGATTCTTCCATGGTTCACCGTGAGCAGTGGTTCAATACAATCATCCACAAACCACCGGAGCGATGATTGGACATCCGTTGGGTAAGAAAAATTCGCGAGCGTCGACAGATGCACCGTCTGCGCACTGCCGATCCCGAGTTCAGGCATAGTTCCGCCCCACACAGGAACTTTCCTTCGGGCACAGAGGTCGTGGATCCGCACAGCTTCATGCAATCCACCTACCCGCTGGATCTTGATATTGACAATCCGACAACTCCCCAGGGTGATGGCCCGGTCCACGGTCGCTGTATCCACCGCGCTTTCATCCAGGCAGATGGGCGTTCGAATTTCGCGTTGCAGCCTCGCGTGGCCGTCCAGATCCGCCTTGTGCAGGGGCTGTTCGATCATCACCAATTCGAACTCATCAAGCGTCAGAAGGTGCCCGATATCCGCACTCGTGTAGGCGCAGTTTGCATCAACCATGAGGGGGATCGATCCAAATCGTTTACGAACTGCCTCCAGTGGTTCAACGTCCCAGCGCGGTTGGATTTTGATTTTGACCCGTTTGTATCCCTCCACCAGGTGTCGATCTATTTCAAGGAGGAGCTCATCTATTGAAGAATATATCCCAACGGCCAGCCCACAGTCAACCTCGTCTGTGGTCCCGCCCAGAAGACGGTAAAGTGGCGTGTCCTGCTTCTGCCCTTCCAGGTCCCAGAATGCGGTCTCCAGGCCGGCCCTCGCAAACGGATTTCCGCCGGAGTCAGAAAGGATCGCGTTCACCTCTTCGATCGAAACGGGTTCAGCATCGAGGATCTTTGGAACTATGATCCTACGAAGATCGTGCCACGTGGACTCAGGAGTGTCGGAAGAATAGAACGAGCCGGACATCGGAGAGGATTCACCGTATCCTACCAGGCCGTCAGCATAGACACCGACGATTATGGCGTCCTTTTCGGTAACCTCGCCATTGCTAATCCGAAAAGGTTCAACCAATGGAATCCGGATGTGCGTGAGGGCGATCTTGTCGATGCTCATCGATACCGGACTGGATTCTTGAGTTCGCCGATCTTCTCAATCTTGCATACAACTTCATCACCATCCCTGATCGGGCCGATGCCCGCTGGTGTGCCGGTGGAGATCACGTCGCCTGCATCAAGCGTAATGTAACGTGTGATGAATTCGATGAGGTGCGGCAGGTCGAAAACGAGATCACGTGTATTCGCTTTTTGTCTAATCCTCCCATTCACCCTGCATTCCAGGCCAAGATGGACGGGTACCTTGATCTCTTCGGGGGTAACGAGCCATGGCCCCATTGGCGTGAATGTATCGAAGCTCTTTGAACGAAACCAGGGGTAACGTTTTTCAAGATCCTTCGTCTGGATGTCTCGAGCAGACACATCGTTGATGATGGTATAGCCGGCAACGAACTTGTACGCGTCCTTCTCTTTCACCTCGACTGCTTTGCGACCGATCACCGCTGCCAGTTCAACTTCATGGTCCATCCTCCCCATGCCGCGGGGGATCCTGATGCTCTCACCGGGACCGATCACGGAGGAACCGACTTTCACGAAGATGATCGGTTCTTTCGGGACATCAAAACTCCCCTCCTTCGCATGCAGGACATAGTTCAGCCCGACTGCGACGATCTTCGCAGGCTTCATAAGGGGAGCTCGGAACATAGCCTTTTTTGAGATTCGCAGCAGGCTACCAAGCTGTGTCTGGTCAACAAACGCCAGGACTTCCTTCATCCGTTGAGGATCAAATCCTCCGGCGTCAATCAGGAAACCAACAGTGGGAGAGCGTTCAACTGCCACGTGACTCACACGGAGTGCAAAAAAGGCTTCCGCCTTGGTGTAGTTGACCCATGCCCCCTTATGCCATACCCCCACACAGAAGCCATCGGTCGATTCAAATTGTGCTACTTTCATGGGGCCTTCCGATTGGACGATTCGTCGAAAAACCAAACATTCATCGAGCCGATTCCCTTTTACATCCAGGCTTCGGCACCCTGGAAATACATATGACGACCGGCCACGAATTTCGGCCTTGAGAGGTATCGGTTCACACCCTCAACGGCAACGCCCCGAAGCAAGAACGGAGAACCGACGTCCGGCTTGGTGATTCGCGTAGACGTTGGGATGTAGCGAATCGTCAGACCCATGCGCCATTTGTCGGACCTGTTGGCTTCCGATCCATGCACGAGATTGGGATGGTGAATCGACACATCGCCGGCCTTTAGAATCACATCAATAGCTTTCGACTCATCAACGAGACCGCTCCGCAGGCCCGACCCAAGGACATTCGCGGTGTCCTTGCGATCTTCGACTGGTGTCAGCTTCATCTGCTGCGAATGCGGGATGACCCGCATACAGCCGTTCTCGGGTGTCGAATCAGTCACGGCAAGCCAGAGCGTCACGACTTCCATTGGCTCCAGCGGCCAGTAGATGCCGTCCTGGTGCCACAGCACCGCCTGCCCGTCACGAGGTGGTTTGCAGATATAGTGCGTCGCAAAGAGCGCCACATCCGGACCCACAAACTGTTCTGCAATATCCACCAGGCGGGCGTCGCTCACGAGTCGGATCCAGAAAGGGTCATCTCGCGCCATCTCAGCATGAAACTGTTCCGGTCTTACATCTGGATGTTGCTGTATGAGCCACCGAACATGGTTTTGCGCTTCTTGCGCCAGGTCTTGGTCAATCGCACTGCGGACGATGACAAAACCGTCCCTGCCATATGTCGCGCGAATTGCAGAAAGATCTGTGCGACGCATACCTCCTTCGCTCATCATAGTGTCCCTCCCTCAATCGAGTATGACGCGAACAGTTGCAATTCCTCTCGGGCGCACAACAATAGGTACAGCAACGCTTCCTGAAACCGGTATTTTCTGCACTCGATCTTCGTCCAGTCGAGAAACCCACGCCTCTCGTACCGGCCGATAAAAAGTGACTGAGGTCTCTCTCTGCGCTGTACCGGTATTGTACACACGTACCACATAGCCTGCCCCATCCTCGCTCTGCTTGAGTGCACTCAGAACCAATTCATCCGACACGCCCTGTAAGAACGAACCGCTGAGCTCGAGACCATCCTGGTTCTTCCTCCGTACCGGCAGCAGCGGGTAGTGGAATTGTTCACATTCTTTGTTTAGCAGACGATGGTCCCTGATCTCCTCCTCTGCATGGGTCAACACGGCATAACGAAAGATGTGCGTCCCAAGGCACTGCGCATCCGGCGTCTCATTGAACCAACCAGCACTCCCACCTGGCCGGGTGATCAAATCGTCACCCGAGAGAAGACCCACACACCGAAGGAGTGTCAAGGCCAGCGTTCCCTTACGATCCAGCAGCAGTTCATACTCCGGGAAACCGTAGGAAAGAAGTGTCAGTCCGCGCCTTCCACGATGCACGGTCACGAATCGCTGCATCGGGGCAACCTTCGCTGGATGTTCAATTGAGAATTTCCGGACATCGAATTTCTTCTGTTCCCTCTCGAGAATGGTGAATTGGGAATCCACAAGTACCCTGTCGACGCGGACTCCAACGGGAAACAACACTCGAAGTCTATGGTCCTTCGCTCTGTTCTCAACGGTTGTTTCGAACAAGACCGTTCGGGAGTTTTCATGAAGATAGCATGTAGTAGTAATCGGGAGAACGACCGTTTGCCTACTCCGGGACTTCCGGTCGGAGGCTGCTGACCCCGGCACACGCATCGCAGTGGTCACCTGCAACGCCGCACGCAATGGGCCCTTCTCGACAACCCTCACGCGCGCTCTCCCAGATGTCGAAAGGATCTGCCGATCGTTCTGCGGGTACGAATAGTTGTATTCGTCTCCAACGTCTCCAGTACTTTCGAAGACATTGAGCCCCTGATACAGTTGGCCGTTCAGTTTGTCTTTGATGATGACCTCGCCACGGGCGGAGGCCTCGACCCGGACGAAATCATTCTCGAGAAATCTTTTCCCTGCGCAAAGGGCCGTCCCAAAGCTCGGAAACCGGTCTGATCTTCGGATGTTGTAGCCCTTAACACCTACTGGCGGAACCGCAGTAGTCTCCACCAGCACGGTAAATTTATCGGCCCAGGTCTGTTTCGGATAATTGTATCTTGAGTAGCTGATATCGTAACCTTCTTTCCGGTCGATGACCTGACAGCGGACCTGGTTCCCCTCCGCATCATCAAGCACGAACCCGCTCACCGACGGAGGCATTGGGCCGATCTTAACGTCCGGATTCAGCCCAACGACCACATCCTGCCGATAGAAGCTGATCTCTGCTCGGGCAGTTTCACTCCTCTCAAACGCTGACGGGTTGAAAAAGAAGAGGTAGCGGTCGTCCTTCGATGCCACATCGTCATACGGAACCAGGTGCTGTAACGCGTTGTCAATGATGGTGTTGCTGATGCTCTCTGAAGCGACGAACCGGGTCATCATTTCCCGGTGCACAGGATCAATGCTGCATCCGCAGATACTGTCATGCGGATGGTTCTGCATGAGCATCTTCCACGCCTGACGGATCAGCGGCAACTGAGACCTCATGCCGTGGGCTGTCGCCCATGCGTTGAGGGGTTCGACATAACGCTGAAGAAGATTCTGGCAGTGCCAGTTTCGCTGCTTGATGTACATTCGGCTCGAATAGACACCGCCAAGAACCACGAAAGCATATCGATAGCCAAAACGAAGTTCACCGGTGACTTCCGTCAACGACTGCACTTCCTTCTTCACTCTTGCCACATAATTCGGGACAGTGCTGTGGACAAATTCTCCGTCGAAATTCTTTCTGAGTAGATCAAGTGTCTTCGGGAGTTTCGGATCCGGCCAGTGGTGATCGCCGCCGTTCATGAGAAGTCGATGTGATGTAGTTGCCCTTGCGTCGATCTCCTTTTTGAGTTCCTCGAACCTGCGGATTATCTGCTCCTCAGTATCTTCATGGAAATTAGCACCACTGTAACCTTGACTGAAGAGATGTATCATGAGAACAGAAGAATCGTCGGGCGCCTTCCAGGAGTACTCCGAGGAGGTCTGACCCGGTTCACCGCCGAACCCCCTATACACTACCGCGGTGTCTATCCCAAACCCCCGCAGGATTGCTGGCATCATAGCAATATGCCCGAAGGAATCTGGGATGTACCCTACATTCATCAAGTTGCCAAAATCTTTTGCGCGGGTCGTGCCGGCAAGCAGGTTGCGCACTGTCGCCTCACCGCTCACCAGGAATTCGTCTGGGAGAATATACCACGGTCCTACCACCAGCCGCCCTCCTTCGATGAGGTGGCGGAGTTCCTTTTCCTGTTCTGGACGAACAGCAAGATAATCATCAAGGACGACCGTTTGGCCGTCCAGGGTGAAGTGGGCGTAGCGCGAATCGCGGTGGATGAGGTCTAGGAGGTCATCTACCATGGCCACCAGCATTGCCCTGAACTGGTCAAAGGTTTTGTACCACTCGCGATCCCAGTGTGAGTGCGAAACGATGTGATACGTAGGCTTCATTGTTTGTTCAGATATGAAGTTAGTGGTTGGATTGCGGTAGATGCGCCCACAGCAGTGACGCAGCTTGCGGCGACAGCATTGCCAATGCGGGCAGCCCCAAAGGGTTCAAGCCCCTTGAGGATCCCCGCGATAAATCCTGAAACAAACGCGTCGCCCGCTCCGGTGGCATCGACAACCTTCTTAACTTTGGAGGCAGGGATCAATTCCTCACGATCCTGCCACGAAACAAAGCATCCTTTAGCCCCCAGTTTCACACCTACGACTCCTCGCGCCCCTGAGGAGCGGAATGAACGAACCATCCCGCGAGGCGTAGTTTCACCTGTGAGTGCAGCGGCTTCTTCAAAG
>Ga0153916_10003528_pt1 | contig 11655 bp, 6 predicted proteins | sample Opewatmetagenome_FD_109642 | JGI IMG/M metagenome (GOLD analysis project Ga0153916, IMG submission 109642) | Freshwater wetland microbial communities from Ohio, USA - Open water 3 Core 3 Depth 4 metaG | ecosystem: Environmental > Aquatic > Freshwater > Wetlands | place: USA: Ohio, Lake Erie, Old...
ATCAAACTGGAACTCCAGAATGGGATCATGGAAATATCGGCAAACAATCCGGAGTTGGGAGAAGCGCGGGAAAACCTTGAAGTCAATTACACAGGTATGTCCATAGCTATGCGTTTCAATGCCAAGTATTTTATAGACGTCCTTTCCGTAATTGAAGAAAATGAAGTTGAACTCAATCTGAAAGACGAACTTTCTCCTGCCATTCTAAAAGCTGTAAACACAAATGAGTTTTTATCAGTAATAATGCCGATGCGCCTCTAATGATACTCTTTGGTTATTTATTGCCTGTAAAAAGGCCCCTCATTGCAGAGAGGCCTTTTTATTGTAGAGATACCAAAATGCAATGAAATTAAAAAAAATTAACATCTACTCTTTTAGAAACATAGAAGAAGCTGAAATATCTCCCGATGAAAGGTTTAATATCCTTGTTGGCAACAATGCCCAGGGAAAGACAAATTTTCTTGAATCCGTCTATCTTCTCGGAACCATGAAATCATTCAGGCTGGCCAAAAATCCTGAATTGATAAGATATGGTAGTCCCTATGCTGTTATTAAAGGACAAGTAGACAAGGACGAAGTAATACAGGAAATTACCCTATCCATAGAACCTTCCGGAAAAAAGGCTAGGATCGATGGAAAGGCAATAGCACAGCTGGCCGATTTTTTTGGCTGCATCAACATGGTTGTATTTTCACCGGAAGATATTGCAATGGTACGCGGTCTGCCTGATTCGCGCAGGAAATACCTCGACAGGGCAATTTTCAGCGGAGATATGCGCTACCTTTCTCTCCATCAGGAATATTACCGGATATTGAAAAACAGAAATAATCTTTTAAAAAGAGAAGAACGCAACGGTCTGGACGTCTGGACTGAAAGGCTTGCCGATGTTGGTTCAAGGCTGGTGGTTAAAAGAGTATCCTACTTACAAGAAATATCAAAACTATTAAACGAATTTTATGCTACAATAGCCGGTCAGTATGAGAAGGCTGAAATTTTCTATAATTCTGAATTTGTGAAAAATGATGAATCAGTCAACTCTGCTGAAGATGTCAGACTTGGACTGCTGGATTGTTTTTTGCGAAATGCCAGAGATGAGCAGCGCAGGGGTCTGACGCTAACCGGTCCACACAGGGATGATATTCAGTTTTTCATGAACGGAAAGCTATTGAAGTTCCATGGATCACAAGGTGAACAACGCAGTTTTATATTGGCCCTCAAGATGGCAGAAATTGAATATATAAAGAAGCGGTTTGGCAATCCTCCGGTCCTCCTGCTTGACGACATGACTTCCGAACTGGACATGGATAGAAACCACAATTTCATGGAATTTCTCAAACTGAAAGATATGCAGGTTTTCATTACTACCACAAGTCTGGATAATATCAGTCTTTCCGGAATACAAAATTATTCAGTTTTTCCCGTCCAGAGTGGCACTATTCTTCAATGAGGTACTAACCAGATGTCTGAAGAAACAATAAATAAAAATGTATACGGTGCTGAACAGATAAAAGTTCTTGAAGGACTTTCAGCAGTAAGAAAACGTCCGGCAATGTATATCGGGTCCACTTCGTCCCAGGGACTTCATCACCTGGTATACGAAATAGTCGACAATTCCATCGATGAAGCACTGGCCGGTCATTGCGATGATATTTCCGTTACTTTGCACAGTGACAGTTCTGTCACCGTTGTAGATAACGGGCGCGGTATTCCCACTGACATCCACCCTACCGAAGGGAAATCGGCAGCAGAGGTAGTCTTAACCGTACTGCATGCAGGTGGTAAATTTGACAACAGTTCATACAAGGTCTCCGGTGGTCTGCACGGAGTCGGAGTTTCCGTTGTTAATGCACTGTCCGAAAAGCTGGAACTGGAGATTCGTAGGGAAGGTAAAATTTTTCGCCAGTCCTATCGTCGTGGCGATCCACAGGGGCCACTTACCGTTGTGGGAGAAACCAAAAAACGGGGCACCAAGATAACCTTTTATCCGGATCCGGAAATCTTTGAAACAACTGAGTTTTCCTTTGAAACTCTTTCGCAGAGACTTCGTGAAATGGCTTTTCTCAATGCGGGAGTACGGATCAAGATAGTTGATGAAAGAACGGAAAAGGAGCACGAATTCTTTTATGAGGGCGGTATTGTTTCCTTCGTCGAATACCTCAACAAAAATAAGACGCCAATCCATCCCAAGCCCATATACATGAGCGGAGAAAAAAGCGGCGTAGAGATAGAAATCGCCATGCAGTACAACGACTCCTATGACGAAAAGGTTTTCTCCTTCGCCAATAATATCAATACTCACGAGGGGGGAACCCATCTCATCGGATTCAAGGCAGCCCTGACCCGGACCATGAATAACTATGCAAACACCAACAATCTCCTGAAAAATGTCAAAGTATCCATCTCCGGAGATGACCTTCGGGAAGGGCTTGCAGCAGTAATATCCGTGAAGATTTCCCAGCCTCAGTTCGAGGGACAGACAAAAACCAAGTTGGGAAATTCGGAAGTTAAGGGTTACGTGGAAACTCTCATGAACGAGAAGCTTGCCACTTACCTTGAGGAAAACCCACAGATTGCCAAAAGGATCCTGGAAAAATCCATAGATGCGGCACGGGCACGGGAAGCAGCCCGGAAAGCAAGGGAATTGACACGGCGTAAAGGGGCATTGGAGGTAGGTACGCTACCCGGGAAGCTGGCCGATTGCCAGGAAAAAGACCCTGCCATGTGCGAGCTTTTTCTGGTTGAAGGGGATTCCGCAGGTGGATCGGCAAAACAGGGGCGTGACCGGAAATATCAGGCAATTCTTCCACTCAAGGGAAAAATACTGAACGTGGAAAAGGCCCGTTTCGACAAGATGATTTCCTCCCAGGAGATCAGAACCCTGATTGCAGCGCTGGGCACCAGCATCGGCAAGGATGACTTCGATATTGCCAAGCTCCGCTATCACCGCATCATTATTATGACCGATGCCGATGTGGACGGCTCCCACATTCTGACTCTGTTATTGACGTTTTTTTTCAGACAGATGACGGAGTTGGTGGAACGCGGTTATCTGTACATTGCACAGCCCCCTCTCTACAAAATAAAGCGGGGTAAAAAGGAACTGTATCTGAAAAACGAGGCGGCCCTTCAGAACTACCTTCTCGAAGAAGGAACCGAAAACATGTCCCTGTACCTGGAAGACGGGGACAGGAGTTGTCGCGGCAAACAGATTATACCCATCCTGAAACATCTGATCGAACATAAATCCCTTTTTAACAAGGTTGTGAAAAAAGGGTTAAACGAAGAACTGCTTAAAATCTTTCTCAATTGCGGCTTGAAAAACGGATTTGAAGAGGTAAAGGATTTATCGCCCTATCTGGAAAAGATGACGGCAGCCAGTCCGGGCACCGATTTTATAGTCAAGGAAAACAGGATTGTATTCAAGCTGGGTAACATCAGGTTACGTATAGATCAGCACACGATCGAAATCCTTAATTCCTATGAATATAAACACCTCGTCGATAGCTTTGCCAAGATCGGAGAGATGCTGGGCAAGGGAACGGCTGTTGTTTCAAACGAAGGTAAACAGCATTTGGATACTGCCAGCCATGAAGAGCTTCTTGCCTTTTTCCTCGATACTGCCAAGAAAGGCCTTTATATCCAGCGTTACAAAGGTCTCGGTGAGATGAACCCGGAGCAGCTGTGGGAAACAACCATGAATTCGGAAAACCGTCTTCTGCTCCAGGTCAAGATAGAGGATGTAGTGGAAGCTGAAGAGATCTTTACGGTACTCATGGGAGATGTCGTAGAATCCCGGCGTGACTTTATCGAGAAAAATGCCCTTCACGTTTCCAATCTGGACATATAAAATCGGTGGGTGGTTACAGGTGCAGGACAAAAGGCAAAAGATAATAATCAAAAACCGAGGTTGTAATGTTAAATCAGATAAATCAGACCAACAAGATTTCCGTTAATATAGAAGATGAAATGAAGCGGTCGTACATGGATTACGCCATGTCGGTTATAATCGGCCGTGCCCTTCCTGATGTGCGGGATGGATTGAAGCCGGTCCATAGACGCTGTCTCTATGCGATGTACGACATGGGCAATGACTACAACAAGCCGTACAAAAAGTCTGCCCGTGTAGTTGGTGATGTAATCGGTAAGTATCATCCCCACGGTGATACTGCGGTCTATGACACCATCGTGCGTATGGCCCAGGATTTTTCACTTCGCTATACGCTGGTGGACGGTCAGGGCAACTTCGGTTCCGTTGATGGTGACTCGCCGGCAGCCATGAGGTATACCGAGGTGCGAATGTCGCAGCTTGCCCATGAACTTCTGGTAGATCTCGACAAGGAAACAGTCGACATGGGGATGAATTACGATGAGTCACTCCAGGAACCGCTGGTTCTGCCTGCCAAATTTCCCAATCTACTGGTTAACGGATCTTCCGGAATAGCAGTCGGTATGGCAACCAACATCCCTCCGCATAACCTGGGAGAAGTAATCGACGGAATTATTGCGGTAATAGAAAACCCGCGCTTGTCCTTTGAGGAATTGATTGAGAAGATTCCGGGTCCGGATTTTCCCACCAGCGGTTTTATTTATGGCAGGGAAGGTATTGTTTCCGCTTACATGACAGGGCGGGGCATCATTCAGATGCGGGCTCGCGCCAGTGTCGAAAAGCAGAAAAGGACCGACCGGGAGTCGATAATCGTTACTGAAATTCCCTACCAGGTCAACAAGGCACGTCTGATCGAAAAAATTGCGGAACTGGTACGGGAAAAGAAGCTCGAAGGGATATCTGATCTGCGCGACGAGTCGGACCGGGATGGGATGCGGATAGTTATCGAACTGAAGAAAGATGAAAATCCGCAGATCATTTTAAACCAGTTGTACAAACAGACCCAGATGCAGAATTCCTTCGGCATCAACATGCTGGCCATCGTCAATAACCGTCCGAAAGTCCTGACTTTACGGGATGCCATAAACTACTTTATAGATCACAGGCGAGAAATAGTAACCCGACGCACCATTTTCGAGTTGAAAAAGGCGGAGGCAAGGGCGCATATCCTTGAAGGTCTCAAGATAGCCCTCGACCACCTGGATGCCGTCATAGAACTTATCCGGAACGCCAAAAACCCGGCCGAGGCCAAAGAAGGGCTGATGGAAGGCCGCTTTGCATCTGCGGAGGAGCTTGCGTCAAATCCTTCCCTCAGGCTAACCGAAATACAAGCCCAGGCTATTCTGGAAATGCGCCTGCAACGCCTGACCGGCCTGGAGCGGGACAAGATCATAGATGAGTACCTGGAAATCCAGAAATTAATTGCCCGCCTGAAGGAGATATTGGGGTCCGAGTCGGAGATACTGAAAATTATTGTCGCCGAGCTTACCGAACTGAAGGATAAATTTGCCGATATAAGACGCACCGAAATAGTCTGCCAAACCGCCGAAATATCCCTTGAAGATACCATCGTCGAAGAGGATATGGTAGTAACGGTCAGTCACAGCGGTTATATCAAGCGGAATGCGGTAACCCTGTACCGTGCCCAGCGCCGTGGCGGCAAAGGCAAGACCGGTATGAAAACCAAGGAAGAGGACTTTGTCGAACACCTGTTTATTGCCTCCACCAAGGATTACATGCTGTTTTTCACCGATGCGGGCAAGGTGTACTGGCTGAAGGTCTATGAACTTCCCGAAGGGGGGCGTGCGACACGTGGGAAGGCGATTGTCAACCTGTTGAACCTTTCCCCCAATGAAAATATTTCCGCTATCCTGCCGGTCAAAGAGTTCACAGATGACAAATTTATCATGATGGCAACCATGAATGGCGTCGTCAAAAAAACCGGACTGCGTGAGTACTCCAATCCTCGGGTTGGCGGGATTATTGCGCTCAATCTTGATGAAGGCGACAAACTGATCGCCGTTGCCCTGACAGACGGCAATCAGGATGTTCTGCTGGCCAGCAAAAACGGCAAATCGATCCGTTTCCGGGAGTCGGATGCCAGGACGATGGGACGTGTCACCAGGGGTGTTCGCGGCATGAGTCTGGAGGACGATGATGTGGTTATCGGGATGGTTATCGTAAACGAGAATTTTTACGGCTCCACCCTGTTCACAGTTACGGAAAACGGGTTTGGCAAGCGGACAGATCTTGAGGAATACCGGTTGCAGATGCGTGGCGGCAAGGGTGTCATTACCATAAAAACCACGGAAAGAAACGGCTGCGTGGTTGACATAAAGCAGGTTACCGATGAAAATGACCTGATGCTCATTACCAACGAAGGGAAAATCCTCCGGATACCGATAGCCGGTTTTTCGGTCATCGGCCGTAATACCCAGGGGGTCAGGCTGATGGTGACCGAAGAGAACGAAAGGATAGTTGCGGTGGCAAAGCTTGCCGAGAAGGAAGACACCGACGATGCGGATGATTCCGCCGATGAATTGGTGGATGAAGTGGATGATACGGTAACTGATGACGAGTAGGCGCAGGTTGACTAGTTCCCATTCGGAAACCCAGAATGAGAAACTATTGGTTTCCAATTCGGAAACTCACTAATTATCCTGTTGGAGCCGTTACGGCCTCTGTTTCCACGTCACGGGCGTTTCCCGCAAAAAAGAGATACACTGATGGAATGTTGCAAAAATATAGATAACAGTCTGATTGAAAGACACCATATAGTAATTCTTCTGGAAAGCCTGAAACAGGAAGATATTACCCTGGAAGAAATGGAAAGGGTTGGAGCCTTGCTGCAAAAAGCCGGCAAGCGCGCACTTTCTCCATTGCTAAGAAAACTATGGCGGGAAAAAAACGGCGATATCATTAACCGGTATGTCTACCTCCTTGACTATTTTGAAGATGAGATCTGGCTTGACCAACTTATCCGCATAGCTCTAACGCGTACTGATTTGGAAGAGGAGGGAAAAGCCGCTCTGCTTGCCATACTTGAAGATTACGGTATTGATATCAGCGCACCGCCCTTTGCGAGAGTCCTCGCAGAAGTAAGCGGCCCAATAGAGCTGACCCTGCCGAAACTTCTCGATAAGGGGGAGACCGGGTTAATCCGCTTTATGGAGGATTTTCTCTTTTACCAGCAAGAGGTTCGACCGGCAATAGTGCGCCATATCGTCAAAGTGAACGATTTGAGGGTGTTATCGCTGCTTGGAATCCTGCTTGGTTTTGATGACCGGGAAGTTGTTGCGGAGACTATCAAAAGCCTGGGAAAAATTCGTGACAGGGGCGCCGCTTCCCTGTTGTCCTCTTTTAATGACCAGGGTGACCTGGAACTTCAGCAGCTGGTTAAAAGGAATTTACGCAGACTTGCATTTTTGGGGATTACTCCTGAACCGGCACAGTTAAATCATAATGTTCATTCTTTCCACATGTCTGCCGTTAGCTCCATAGACGGTACCGGAAACAGAACCCTCTGGTTTTCCCGCCGGCGTAACTCCGACAGGCTCGATGTTCTCTTATTGCAGATTCATGAAACCAGAGGGATTCTGGATGCCTTGTGTTATGAGGACATTTCCAATGAAATATATGACAAGAGATGGCAGGAAGTCTCAGGTGAAGAGACTCTCGTAGAAATCACACAAGACTATGCAGTATTGCTTATCAGGAATGCCCTGTATTTTAATCGCGAAAACTGCTCCCATCTGCCGCCGGAGTTTTATGTGTGGCGTGGAATCTTGCCGGTAGAAACCTTTGTTCCCGGCCAGTACACGCCCGAGTTTGCGGGGTACGACCTTGATGCCCTGTCAAATGTACCGGAACTTATCGCACAAAGTGATACACTGTTTGAAGAAGAGTATTTCGATGGCTGGTTCACAGCCGACAGCCGGTTATTCACTATTGCCGAAGATTTTAACGTGCAGGAAAAAAAGCTTACCGGGCAGAACCTGGCGGCGGCAGTGGAAGGTTTTATAAAAAGATTCATCCAGGAGATGATTCTGCCTGATCTGGAAAAGATGGCACAAAGGCTTTTCCTTATAGCCGATCTCATGCAGAAAACCGAACGGGAAAAGGATGTAGTCGAAAAGACCCTGGCAGTTGCCTTAAGCCTGTTACAATCCAGACCTTCTCACCAGAAAAATCCCTTTCTGCGGCAATTTGCCCTGGAGAGTCTGAAAATAACCAGGGAAGCGCTTGCTGAAGGTTTCGATCTGCGGCTGCAATTTCCTGATCTGGATGAAGATGGTGAGCTGTGGGATTAAGTTAGGGCCTGTCATGGCATAACTGTTACATAATTGCGCTCAGATTGAGGCCGGATTTGGCCGATCTGAGTGAGTCAAACCGCAGGCGTAGCAGGGCCAAGTCGAGGATTTGGCGATTGAAGATCGGTCAAAGATGACCTGAAGATGAGATGCAAGAATGTTGTGGTTATTTCATGGCAGGCTCTTAGGGCAATGCAGGCGTATTTTGCATCAGGGAACTCAACCGACCATAGGAGCCTGTCGGACTTAGGAATGAATCTACTGCGAGAATGGTAAATCGGTCCATATTCCCGGAAATTTTCGACGAATAGACCCACTATTCGCCTTCAAGTTTTCGTAAATCTGTCCTCGATTTGCCATTCTCTCGCTACGATTCCCTTAGTCTGGCAGGCTCCATAGGAGCTGAAATTGGGGAAGATTGCCGTAATAGGTGCTGGAAGCTGGGGAACTACCCTAGCCGATCTGCTGGCCAAAAAAGGTCATGAAGTAATACTCTGGGTTCACGAAACAGAACGTGTGGAAGAGATGCGGAAAACCGGGAGCAACAGTCTCTATCTGCCCGGTATACATCTTTCCGACCTCCTGCAATTCACCGGTTCCCTCGAAGAAGCGGTTTCCGGTAAGGATTTCATTCTTTTTGTAACTCCATCGCAGGTAATGCGGGGGATCATTCGGACGGCCCTCCCCCATATTGCTGCGGATACACTTATCATAAACGCTTCCAAGGGGATAGAGCTTGAATCCCTGCTGACCATTTCCCAGATCTGCAAGGAAATCCTGCCAACTGACCTTTTCAATAATTATTGTGTTTTATCCGGCCCCAGTTTTGCGCGGGAAGTCGCACAGGGAATGCCCACTGCCATAGTTGCGGCAGCGGCTGAAAATGCTGTCTCCAGGAGGGTTCAGGAGGCTTTCTCAACCCAATATTTTCGAGTCTATACCAACACTGATGTAATCGGAGTAGAATTGGGAGGTTCGATTAAAAACGTTATCTCCATAGCTGCCGGTATATGTGACGGTTTGAGCCTTGGATATAACACGCGGGCAGCCCTCATCACTCGCGGACTGGCCGAAATGGCCCGCCTGGGGATGGCCATGGGGGCTCAACCGGCAACATTTGCCGGACTGGCGGGAATGGGAGACCTGGTTCTGACCTGCACCGGTGATTTGTCCCGTAATCGCAGTGTCGGCATGAAGCTGGGCGAGGGGATGAGACTGGCGGATATCCTTGCCCAGATGTGTATGGTGGCAGAAGGGGTGAAGACCACGCAATCGGCCTATGAGTTGGCAAAACGGCTCAAAGTCGATATGCCTATTACGGAAAAGGTCTATCAGATTCTGTATGAAGAAAAATCACCCCGGCAAGCGGTTCTGGAGCTTATGACCAGAGATTTGAAGTCGGAAGAGATATGATTTCCAGGGATCACTAGATACATAGATTATGCCCTCCTTGTTTAAATATTACCTGGAGGTTAGCAAACGCGGCTGAAATGTGCTTTTGAGGGACCGCTCCCATGGAACTGCAAAACAGCTTACAGAACGAACCATTCATTTCCATCCTGTCATATCCCGGCCTTATCTATATAATTTCCTTATTATCTTTCCAGATCCGGTTTCAAAGGAATAAAGATGAAAAATACGAAGATTCTCATCGTAGATGACGAGGCCGATATTGGCCTCATTCTTAAATTGCAGCTGGAGGATGCCGGGTATTGCACCATGCAGGTACGGAATGGCCTCGGTGCGCTGGATCTGCTCAACCGGGAAGATTTCTCTCTGGTGCTGCTCGATGTCAAGATGCCCGGCATGGATGGAATCAAGGTTCTTGAAAAACTGCATAAAGCACATCCGGATATGGCGGTAATCATGATGACAGCCCACGGAAGTGAAGACATCGCCGTGGAAACCATGAAGAAAGGAGCACTGGATTATATCGCAAAACCTTTTTCCACAGATGACCTGCTGAAAAAGGTGGAGCGGACCTTGAAGCTGAACAAGGCGAGGCAGGAAAACATCCGGCTTCAGCAACAGTTGGAAGAAGAGCGGAAAAAGATGGAGGCCATTCTCCAGGGTATGGCCGATCTGCTGATAGTAGTTGATAAAAATGGACTGGTAAGCAGCCTGAATCGAAAGGCTGAGGTTCTGCTTGGCGTGAGTTCCGATTCTTGTGTTGGAAAGCCCGTCGAATCTCTGCTTCGCGCCGATATCCCCCCGGAGCGACTGCCGTGCAAAATAGTGCTGCAAACGCTGGCCCCTTGTCTTGACGTGACCTTTCAACTTAGTCTGGAGAACGGCACTATCCCTGTCCTTTCAAGTGCAACTCCACTGCTTAACGGCAAGGGGGAGCTGCTGGGAAGCGTTGAAATAATCAGGGATATATCGGTTCTTAAAGTATTGGAACAGGAAAAAGAGGATTTTGTCAGCATGTTGACCCACGATTTGAAATCGCCGCTTACAGCAGTGGTAGGCGCCATTGATCTGGTGCGCGAAGGGCGACTGGGCAAAATTAACGAGGAACAGAAGGACTATCTGGAATCGGCCATTGAAAGCTGCGCCGAGATGGTGGAGATGATAGATACGCTGCTGGATGTTTATAAGTTCGAGGCAGGAAAAATGATTATGACCTTTACCCGGGAAGACCTGCAACTCCTTATTCAGCGTGCAATGGCGGGATTTCGTTCCGTTGCACAACGTTCGAATACAAAACTTGTTGCAACATTTAAGGAAAACCTTCCCGAGATTATGGTGGACCGCAATAAGATTTCACGTGTTCTCAGCAATATTTTTTCCAATGCTTTCAAGTTTACTCCTGATGGGGGTAAAATTGAGCTGACCGTGGAGAATCTGGATTCAGTGGAAGTTGCCCGGATAATTCCGCAACAACTCTATCCCCAGCCAAAGCTGCAGGAAAGGGGGCACTATCTTAAGGTGACAATTAAAGACAACGGTATCGGGATTCCTCAGGAGGCGTTGGGAACCATCTTTGACAGATTTATTCAGGCGCAGAGCCGCCGTAAAGGCGGCAATCAGGGCACCGGTCTGGGTCTTGCGTTTTGCCGCAAGGTGACAGATGCCCATAGAGGTTTTATCTGGGCTGAGAGTGTTCTGGAAAAGGGAAGCACATTTACCATTCTGTTGCCCGTTTAGGAAACTACAGGTTGAGATTCAGGCAAACTCTTAACCTTAATCTGTGAGCGAAGGGATATTCCCTCGCAAAGGAACTGATGGAGACAAGAACCCGGCTTACAACTTTGATTATAATAGTACTTTATCTGCTGATGGGAGGGATGTGGATTTTCTTTTCCAACAAGATAGTGCAAGCGTTTAGCCAAAATCCGGCTATGACTATGCGCATTCAGGCCGGTATGCAGTTATTCTTCGTTCTTGTTTCCGCGCTGGCGCTCTATTTGCTTTTCGTTCGCACGCAAAGAGGGCTGACCCGTTCGGAAAAGAAGCACA
>Ga0153916_10003529_pt1 | contig 11653 bp, 7 predicted proteins | sample Opewatmetagenome_FD_109642 | JGI IMG/M metagenome (GOLD analysis project Ga0153916, IMG submission 109642) | Freshwater wetland microbial communities from Ohio, USA - Open water 3 Core 3 Depth 4 metaG | ecosystem: Environmental > Aquatic > Freshwater > Wetlands | place: USA: Ohio, Lake Erie, Old...
CTCTAAAGGCCCGTCATCTGCCGCACGAGGCGCGTCTTCTCCGCACCAGGTGGCCCTTCAGGAGGGCCTGCCACAGCTCCGGGTCCGTCTCCTCCCACGGGTAGCCCCCGCGCATCTGCAGCAGGTGGCGGACCGTGATCTGACGCTTCCTGGGATCCGTGATCCTCTCGGCCTGCTTCGGGAAGAACTCGAGCATCTTGTGGTCGATGCTCGACAGGCACCCCCGGTCCAGCGCGATCCCCACGAGGGCCGAGGTGTAGCTCTTCGTGACGGACTGCAGAGGCGCCTTCCGCTCCCGCGAGCCTCCGTTGAAGTAGCCCTCCGCGACCAGCTGCCCGTTCTTGATCACCAGCAATCCCAGGAGCTTCTCCACCGCGGCCCGGATTTTCGCAATCGCCTTCGCGTCGGTGCTCTTCCCGAGAGCGAGCCGCCCGAGCGTTGCGATCCCGACCCGGGCGCAGAGCTCCGTCCCCAGCTCCTCGTCATAAAACTCCACGTAGCGCGAGGCATCCAAGATCGCACGCGGGCCGCGGCCCGTCCCTCCTCCGTAACTCACCGTGTGCTCGTACGGCACAGGAAGCACGACGATCTTCGAGGAGCCGTAGGAGGACATCCGGCCCTCAAGGCCCAGGAAATTCTCCTTCTTCCCCAGCGCGCGAAGAGGTGTTTTCATGAGTGCGATCCATGCCTGTGACGAAAGCTCTTCAATCTAGGAGAGAATCAGGTAAGACGCAAGAAATCCGGACGCCACACATCAGCGGACCACCGACCGCCGGAACTCGTCCACGATCAGACCGATCGACTCCAGGGGGATCCGCCGGAAACCCACCTGCCAGGCAGGCGAGTCTTCCCGGAGACGGAAGTCGCCCCCGCGCGCATCGACGATCCCCGGGTCCGCGAGGAGGTTCCCACGCCTCACGAGCTCGGCGGCAACGAGGCTGTCATCGCGAGAATACTCCGCCGCATAGCCGATATGATAGGGATCGTACTCGGGAAACCACTTCCTCGTGAGGACAAGAAGGATGGAATCGGCCACCACGTTCTTTTCCACCAGGACGTCGGTGAAATCCATCCCCTCGGAGAGATCGAGCCACGTCCCCCCGAGGCTGACATTTCTGACGACCGAGTTGCCGCGCGGCTTCCCCAGATCCGCCGAATCGAGGTAGGCGGGAAGCATCGGGTACCGCTCGCTGTACGGAGGCCGGTCATAGCCGACCGCATGGAGCTTCTCCACGATCTTCCAGGCGCCCCCGGGACGGAAATAGCTGGTGTGCGGCCAGAGATAAATGTTGACGGAGGGATGGCAGTTGACGAAAATGTTGTTCTCCACGAGGTTGTCCCGTCCGCTGTTGAAGAATACCCCGATGTCGACATTGGCCAGGATGTTCCCGACAACCGTCGTGTTCGAGCCCGGAAGATCCAGATAGATCGCTCTGAACCCCCCCTCACCCGACCCGTGCGTGTCGTGGATGTAGTTATACCGGATCACGGTCCCCATCTCTGAATAGTCTGCCCCCGTGTTGATCCCCCCGACGTCGCCCGATTCGTGTGCCAGGTCGTAGAGCTCGTTGCATTCGATCAGGTGGTCGTTGCCGTAGTACTGGATTCCCGAAAATGGGGCATCGTGGATCCCGTTGTGCGAGATGACGTTCCCCACTCCCTGCAGGAAGATCCCCCCGTTGAACGCCTGGGTGATCCCCCCGAAACGGGTAATGTGATTGTTGATCGCAAAATTCCCCGCGGCCGTAAGAGTCTTCCGGTCACCGCCGACGATCCGGATTCCGGTCGAACCCACGTCATGGATGTCGCAGCTCCTGACGCCATTCCCGATGCCGCCGTCGATGATCACGCTCGTATCGTTGTCGATATTCCGGACGGTACATCCGGCGATCATGTTCCCGCGTCCTCCGCTGACCTTGAAGGCACAGGCGCGAGAGTTTTCGAAGGTAAGCCCGCGGAACTGCACATGCGAAGCGCCCTCAAGAAGAACCATCGGCTCCCGGAGCATCGACACGATCACATCCCCTTTCCGGATCGGCGCAGGGGGCCAGAAGTAGACGAGACCCCGGGCCGCGTCCAGAACCCACTCGCCGGGGGCGTCCAGCTCCTCGAGGACGTTCAGGAAACAGTACCGCTGCCCCTGCTGGTATCCGTACGAATGATGCGGTTCGGCGGGGTAAATCATCTTCGCGGCCGTGTCGATGCGAAAAACCTTCTGGTAGGCGTCCCGCCAGTCCCATACCCAGTACCCGTGCATCCAGATCTCGGCAGCGCTGGACCAGCGAGAAGGCGCGTCGCCGCTGTACCGGAACCTGCCGCAATGCCTCCCGGCAGGAAGGCCGTTCTTGAGTACCTTGCTGTCTCCCGGATTGAGGATTGGACCTCCATCCTGTGGCACCGCCGCGATGGTGAGCCAGCCCCCGTTCGGGTAGCGTGCCACAGGCATCCGCTCCCCTCTGAAGAAGAGGTTCATCCTCCCGGGGGGAACTCCGAAGTCCGATACTCCCTCCCGGTGGAGATCGGCCACGACTATGTTGGATCGGCGAGGCGCCGGGATGCGGCGCAGCGCCGCCGGCTCACGCACCGGAGAGAACCGGCCGATCTCCCGCCCGCCGTTGCAGCGGACGGGCTCATCGGCATAGGGGCCCCAGACGACAGGATGCTCCTTCGTCCCCGAATCGGCCCCCGTCAGCACGAGGCCCTTCGCAAATCTGTACTCCCCTCCCCGGATCCGGACGGCCGGGTACAAACCGGCCGCGCGGCTCATCCGCACGGCGTCTCGTGCGCGCTCAAACGTGGAGAACGGCCCATCCTTTCTCCCCGGTCCCGGCGAGGGAAGCGTGCCAGACCACGCATCGTTGCCATCGCGGGCAATGTAGAAGACAGGGGTCTCCTGCGCGAAAGAGTGACACGCCGGCACTGTGGTCACCAGGACCGTCAGGATGGCAGAAAGGATTCCAGGGGTTCGCATCCGGGGACCTCTCAGTAATGGCAATCCGTCGCAGCGCGCGCGTAGACTTCCAGGTGATCCAACGGTGTCTCAAAAAAATGATCGGCACAGGAGAGAATGTAACCGCCATCGTAGCCCACGCGCCGGAAAAGGGTCTCCACCTGCGCTCTGATCTCCTTTTCGGTCCCTTCCGTCAGAACGGAATGCTGGTCCATCCCTCCGATCAGCGCAATCCGGTTCCCCATCTTCTCCTTCACATCCCACGGTTCCTGATTCCCCCCGATCGACGGGGGTGCAAGCGTTTCAGAGGCATCGGCGCCGTTCTCGATGATCAGGTGTTCGATCCCGCGCGTCCCGCCACAGGTGTGGTAGGTCACGAGAAAACCCAGGTCATGGAGCGCATCGTGAAGCTGCCGGTCGTAGGGGAGACAGAACGTGCGATGGAGGTCGGGCGAGAGCACTGTGGACGATGCGGCACCTCCTCCGGTTTCCACAACATCGAATGCCGCCCCCTTCATCCCTTCGATGAAGCGGAGCTTCTTCTCCAGGAGGATCCGGAGAAAAGCGTGCACCCAGTCCGGCGTGTCTTTCGCCCTGTAAATCAACTCGGTAATGTCCATCAGACAGGCAGCGTGCTGCCAGCACCCTGCCTGGTCCCCCCAGACAAATCCGCGAACAATCCCCTTCTCTCCGACCTCTTCGTAGAGCCTGGCCAGGGGGCGCAGGTCGAGCCGCGGCACAGGCATGTACTTCCGAATGAGCTCGATATCCTCATCCCTCTTGACGAGGTACTCGGTGATCCAGGTGGTCTTCCGGTCCCCGGCGGTCCGGTACGTCAGTGTCCCGCCGGGAGTGACGATCACGTGATGATTGACCCTGTTGTCCGGGTCCCCGCTGACCACTGTCACCTCGTCGCGCCACTCCGGGGTGGAGAATTTCGTGAAGTCCGCTCCGACCAGCCAGAACTGACCCATGTCTTCAAAATACTGGATCGCGGCATCCATGCCGAATCTCTGGAATGCTTCAAGGGGAGTCGCGCCGTGGAGATAGGTGTCCAGGTGATACCCCTGCCACTGATGGACTGTCACCGGGAGGCGGTCGGGTTTTTCCCGGTGGAGGGCACACATCATTCGCTCTTTCGAGGTCATTGCACGATCCTTGACGATGGGACGTGGGTGTTTGGACAGCGGAATGTACGACGGCAAGAAGAGACCTGCAATCTCTCCCCCGTTCGCACCGCGCCGGGGCGGCGGGACGCAATTCCGCCTTGCAGTTTGCAGGACAAATGGCTATTGTATGTGCCATGTTGTGTCACGGGTCTCCGTCCCGCCAGAACTCACGCTCAATTCCTTGACCACCAGATCCTGACGACGCATGGGAAATCCCCTGTTCGCAAAGAAACCTCTGAGCCTACTCCTGGAGGAAATGAAGGGAGAAAACAGGCTCCGCCGAATCCTTGGACCTGTCACTCTCTCCAGCCTGGGCATCGGGGCAATCATCGGCACGGGGATATTCGTGCTGACCGGCATCGCTGCTCATGACAAAGCCGGACCCGCGCTTACCCTGTCATTTGCCGTCGCTGGGATTGCCTGCGTCTTCGCTGCGTTCTGCTATGCGGAGTTCGCATCCATGGTTCCCGTTGCCGGCTCGGCGTACACCTACGCCTACGCGACACTGGGCGAGCTCTTTGCCTGGATCATCGGGTGGGATCTCATCCTTGAATACGCTGTCGGCTCCGCGACGGTGGCGCACGGCTGGTCACACTACTTTCAGGACTTCCTGAGCATTTTCGGCATCCGGCTCCCCCATGCCCTTACACTGGCACCCTTCGACTATGATACTGCGGCAGGCCACTTTGTGGCCACCGGGACCGTCATCGATCTTCCTGCCATTGTCATCACGGCCATCGTCACCGCAATTCTGGTGAAGGGGATACGGGAAAGCGCCACGTTCAATGCCACGATGGTCGGAATCAAGATCGTCATCGTCTTTCTCGTCATCGGTGTGGGGGCGTTCTACATCGATCCGAAGAACTGGCAGCCGTTCGCTCCCTTCGGCTTTGGCGGGATCAGCTTCTTCGGCACCACGCTCTTCGGCCAGACCGCGCCGGATGGAACGGCGCTCGGGATGCTGGCAGGAGCGGCGACGATCTTCTTCGCGTACATCGGCTTCGATTCGGTCTCGACACATGCCGAGGAGGCACGCAACCCCCAGCGCGACGTTCCCATCGGCATCATCTCCTCGCTGGTCATCTGCACCGTCCTCTACATCGCCGTGTCGGCGGTCCTGACCGGCATGGTCCCCTCTAATGAGATCGACCTGAACGCACCGGTCTCCAGCGCATTCGCGCAGGTTGGGCTCTACTGGGCGCAGTTCATCGTCTCCATCGGTGCCGTCGCGGGAATCACCTCCGTGCTCCTGGTCATGATGTTGAGCCAGCCGCGCGTCCTCCTGGCGATGGCGCGGGATGGCCTGGTTCCGCAGAGCTTTTTCGGCGCCGTGCACGAGCGTTTCCGCACCCCCTGGAAGTCGACGATCCTGACCGGACTCTTCGTGGCAACCATGGCCGCGCTCCTCCCATTGCGGGTCCTGGCCGAGCTCGTCAACATCGGGACGCTGCTGGCATTCGTCATCGTCTGTGCCGCGGTTCTCATTATGCGACGCACGCACCCGGATGCCGCGCGGCCGTTCCGCGCACCCTTCGTCCCGCTCGTCCCCATCCTCGGCATCCTCTCCTGCCTGGTCCTGATGTTTTCCCTCCCCGTCGAGAACTGGTGGCGGCTCTTCGGCTGGCTTGCCATCGGCTTTTGCATCTACTTCGGATACGGGCGCTATCACAGCGTGATGGCGAAGATGCGACAGGAAACGAACAAAGGGGGGGCGAAGTAACCCCCCCGCGTGTCGCTGTACGACGCCGCTCTGTCACCGGAGAGTCCGGCAATGCGACCAAGAATGAAGGCCCTCCTTATCAATCCCACTGCCCCGGCGTGGAGAGTTACCAGCGCGCTGCCGCCTCGAACCAGGACACGCATCTTTCGCTTCTCGATGCTCACGAGCATGTACGTCGCCGAGGCGATGCGTCCCTATGCCGACGTGCGGATCATCGACGAAGATGTCGAGCCGGTCGACTTCTCGGCCGACGTCGACGTGGTGGGGATATCCTTCATGACATACAATGCCCCCCGCGCCTACGAAATCGCCGACACGTTCAGGAGACGCAAGGATGTGAAAGTCATCATGGGCGGGTACCACCCGACCTTCCTCCCGGAAGAGGCGATCAGGCATTCGGACGCAGTATGCATCGGCGAGGCGGAGCCAAACGTCCCGATCATGATGAGGGATCTTCAGAACGGCTCACTCCGCCCGTTTTACCGGGAGGGGGCCGCGGACCTCGCTCGCTTGCCGCTCCCCGACCGCGCGCTCATCCGCCAGGGATCCTATGCCGCCGTCGACGCCATCCAGGCCACCCGGGGCTGTCCGAACCGGTGCACCTGCTGCTCCATCGGCCACTTCTTCGCTCACACGTTTCGGAGCCGGCCTGTCGATCACGTCATTGAGGAGTTGCGGCAACTCGGCCGCCACGTTCTCTTCCTCGACGACAACATCACCGCCGACCATGCCTATGCGCGTGAACTCTTCAGCAGGATGATTCCGCTCAAGAAGCGGTGGTACAGTCAATGCAGCATCGGCATTGCAGCGAACCCGTCCCTTCTTGATCTCGCTGCCCGGAGCGGCAGCCGCGGCCTGTTCATCGGGCTTGAGTCGCTCTCTGAAGAGAACCTGCATGCCTGGAGGAAGAACACCAACCGCGCGCGTGACTATGCCCGCGCCGTCGAGAAAATCCATGCGGCCGGTATCGGCGTGTACTCCGGGATCGTCTTCGGTGCGGATCATGATCACCGGGAAGTCTTCCGGCACACGCTCGACTTTCTCTTCGATGCCAACATCGATGCCCTGCAGGCAACGATCCTCACCCCGTTCCCCGGGACGCCGCTGCGGGAGGAGATGGCACGGGCCGGCAGGATCGTCGACGGCGATTGGGCGCACTACGACTTCGGGCACGCGGTGTTCGAGCCCGCGCACATGAGCCGGGAAGATCTGCAGGCGGGACACGCCTGGGTGCTGAGCAGATTCTACGCCCGGTGGCCCGTCACGCGCCGGCTCGCCCGCGGATTCGGCTACCTGGCCCCTTCGACAATATTCAAGGCCGTCCTACCGCTTAATGTGAGCTACCGGACGCGCTTGCGGGCGGAGGGGACTATCCACAACGGTATCCGCCCGCCAGTCACTGATCTCCCCTAATCGCCCCGGGCTCTCCCGCCTCGTCCCGCTCCCCAGTGACTCCAGTCGAATCGGACGGACGGTTACTCCTGTTGACATTGCCCGGTTGCCGAGCTAGATTGTCCTCACAGATTGGACCGAACGGCAGCCGGGGCGCCCGCGCTCGTGCACCCGGGGCTCTTAAGGACACCAGCCTGACCACCCCCCTCCTGAGCCGTGGGCACGAGGCGCCGCCCGCAAACACTTCTTCGCTCCATGGGGGGAACCATGAAGATCCTCAAGAGCTGTGCGGCACTCGCCCTCTGGATAGCGGGAACATCCGCTGGGGTCAGTCAGACCACCGTTTTTGACGTCGACGCCTACCGGCAGTTCCTGGCAAGCCATCAGAATCTCTCAACCACCGACCTGCAGGCGATGCACCCGGCCGGCTCCTACGGCGCCTCAATTCCCGCGCCGGGCTCAGCACCGCTGTACCTCGACACTATGAGCGCGAAGTCCGCCCTCACCCCCTTCGAGCTGGAACAGATCGGGAAACACGGGTTCGTCGTCACTTCCCGCCTTTCATACAACACGTTCGTGCAGGCGCTGGAAGCCATCTACCGCCAGGACCTCCCGGTCTTTGTTTCGACCGATGCCATCCTTCAGGCCATACACAACTCCTACGACAGGCTCCTCAAGGAGATGGAGTTGTCCATTCTGAGGCCGGAACTCATTGCACTCCTGACCGACCTCCACGGGCAGCTCCCCGCCCTGGAAGCGAAGTACAGCACGAATGCCGGCATGCACGCAATGCTCAGGGATGCCGACGTCTACTGCACGATCCCGCTTCTCCTCCTCGGTCAGCCTGCCACTCCCTACTACAGTGATAACCAGGCGTGGGTGAGCGAATTGCTCAAGATGATCGGCAGCCTCCAGCCCCGGGAGATCCCACTGTTCGGATCTGGCACGCGGATCGTCGATTTCAGCCAGTTTACCGTCCGGGGCCATTACACACAAGATACGCTGCTCGCGAAGTACTTCCGTGCCATGATCTGGCTTGGCCGCACCGAGATCTATCTCAACACCCCGGAAGGCGCGACGCCACCCGTCCCATTTGCCGACGTGCAGCGCCAGATGATCGATGCCGCCCTGGTGGCCGAAGCCGTGCGCACCGGGGGCGTTCTCCCGCACATCCAGGCGATGGACCGGATTCTCTCCTTCATGGTGGGCGAGCCGGACAACGTGACGGTGGACAGCCTCCAGGCCCTCCTCTCCGAATCGGGAATCGACGACGCGACCGCGCTCCTCGACAGCGCGCGCTGCGTGGAAATCCAGAACCTCCTTGCCACGAAATCCTACGCCGGCCAGCGGATCATCTCCCAGATCCTGATGACGGACCCGCTCGACCCGACGCAGCTTGCACCGGCCCCGTCGTTTCTCCTTCTCGGGCAGAGGTTCGTCATCGACTCCTACGTCACGGGAAACGTAGTGTACGACAAGATTCTCTATGATGGGAGCAAAATCACACGCATGCTCCCCTCCTCCCTTGACGTCCTTTTCGCACTGGGGAACAACGCTGCCGGGAGACTGCTCAAGAATGAGCTGGAGATGTATCATTATGCATCCAACGCGGCGGCGATGCGGTACCTGATCGACTCGTACGGGCCGGAGTTCTGGTCAGCATCGATGTTCAACGCATGGCTGGACATCATCCGCGCTCTCAATCCGCCGGCGGATCGAACCGCGCTCCCCGCATTCATGCAGACCGCCGCGTGGTGGCAGGAGAAGATGAACACACAGCTTGCCTCCTGGGCACAGCTGCGCCATGACAATCTCCTCTATGCGAAGCAGTCCTATTCGGGGGGTGCCATCTGTTCATTCCCCGAAAGCTATGTTGAACCCGTTCCCCGGTTCTTCCAGGCCGTGAAGAGCTATGCCGAGCTTGGCGCAGCAAATTTCGGCGCATTCGGCGATGCCTGGATACAGGACTATTTCCTCCACCTTGCCGGAGTCGCAGACACACTCAGAGGCATTGCGGAGAAGGAACTCGTCGGGACCCCGCTCGGACCGGACGAACGACTCTTCCTCCGCGCGATGCTCATGCTCCCGGGGGTGTGCGGTGCTCCACCAACAGGCTGGTATCCCCGCCTCTTCTACGGGGGCTCCTTTGAGCCCGGTAGTTTCTCGGAATGCATGACCATTGCCGACGTGCATACTGCACCCACGGACGCGGCGGGGAACCTGGTAGGATGGGTGCTGCATGCAGGCACCGGACCTGTTGAGATGGCGGTCGTCTGCGCAACACTGCCGGACCGGCGATATCACGCCTTCATCGGACCCGTCCTGAGCTACTACGAGCACCTTGCCACAGACTTCAAGCGACTGACCGATGAGGAGTGGGTCTACCTGTACAACGTGGCCCCATCACTGCGGCCCGATTTTGTCAATCTCTACCTGGCAAATAACGGGGGCGCATCGCGTGGCGCGGGTCCATCACTCGCGACGAGCATCCCGGACGAGCCATCCACGCGAGTTCCCCTTTACGCCGCACTCCATCCAAATTACCCGAATCCATTCAACGGCACGACAATCGTGCCGTTCAGCATAACCGGTGGAGCGCAACAGGTTTCTCTGGAAATCTTCGACGTGCAGGGTCAGCTGGTCGCGCGCCTCCTCCAGGAGCGTCTCCCGGCGGGAAACTATACGGCCGTCTGGAGGGGGAACACCATTCGCGGGAGCCAGTCTGCCAGCGGCGTCTATATGACCAGGCTCCGGGCGGGTGATCAGCTGCAGGTCCGGAAAATGGTCCTCATGCGATGAGTCCTTTCCGCGAGATCACCGGAGGCCGTTGAGCTGATTCCGATCCCGACCGGGGCCACACACCCCTCCGCGGCCCGCGGGGCGTCGTACCCGGGGGATACGTACTTTTCCTCCGGGTTGCCGGTTCACCTGCACGCGCGTTTGCCCACTATCCGGGCTTGCAGATGGCCAAACTCCTGCGTACTTTCCCCCCCTGAAGGCAGTTCTTTGGATGGAGGATCGGGGTGAGACGTACCTCGCATACAGTCAGCACACACTCCCGCACACAGCAGGATCAGCGAAGCGTCCCGCGCCGCCTGCTTCCCCGGATCGCGATCTTCCTTCCTCTTCTTCTCCCGGGGTGCGACACAGGCCTCGGACCCCTCAACGAGCCCTCGGGGTTCTCGGGCGTTATTCGGTACACCAACTGGCCCTCGGCAGACAGCCTGCGAGCCATCCGGCTGGTCGCGTTCGAATCATATCCCAGCGACAGCTCCGGGATCCTCATCGCGCTCCTGACCGGAAAGGCCACGGTGTATCCGATCATCGGACAGCCCAACCTCCCCTCCTATGTCGATGAAACAGCCTACGTGTTCACGACGACGGGAACGACACTCCAGATCAAGGAGTACAATTATGTCGCCGTGGCGGTGCAGTACGGACCGAACATCCTGAATGACTGGTGGCCCGTCGGCGTCTACACGAAGGAAGCAGGGACGTTCAACCCCTCCCCTGTCCGCGTGCTGCTCCATCGGATAACGCCAGGAATCGATATCAACGTCGACTTTCACAACCGTCCTCCCAGACCATGGCGCTGAGACAGAGTATCCTGGTACTCCTATTTCTGGCTTGCATCCCGGGTCCCGCATGGGGAGCAGGAGGCTCCGTCGTCGGACGGGTGCAGGCACGCGACAGCGGCGAGCCTCTTGCCGGAGTGACCATCATGGTCCAGGGGACTGTGCGCGGCACGACGACAAACCTGAAGGGAGATTTTCGGCTGACGAATCTCCCCGCCGGCCTGCATACGCTCGTCTTTTCGATGGTCGGGTACCACCGCGAGATCATCACCGATGTGAGCGTCGAGGATGGGATGGAGAAGCCTCTGACCGTCGCCCTGACACCCACACCGATCCAGACCGAGCAGGTGGTCGTCACGGCGAGCAAGCGACAGCAGTCTCTTGAAGAAGTGCCTGTCAGCATCGCCGTCGTCGATGCAATCGCTCTTTCCGAGCGGAACTCGATAACCTTCGATGACGCCCTTCGCTACATTCCGGGAGTCAACCTGACGGGGGGCCAGGTCAATATCCGCGGCTCAAGCGGCTACAGCAGGGGGGCGGGAAGCAGGGTTCTCCTGTTGCTCGATGGCGTCCCGTTCCTGGCAGGCGACAGCGGTGAGCTCGACTACGAAGCAATCCCCTCGGGCCAGGTCGAGCGCATCGAGGTCGTCAAAGGGGCGAGTTCCGCGCTCTACGGATCCAACGCGCTGGGGGGGGTCATCAACGTCATCACGAAATCGATCCCCGAGACTCCCGAGACGATCATGAGAACCTACGGGGGATTCTACAACGAACCGTCCTTCAGCCAGTGGAGATGGTCGGACCACCGGCGGTACATGCATGGTGTGTCGATCAGCCACGCCCGGGC